>Ga0207646_10004247_pt1 | contig 15659 bp, 13 predicted proteins | sample KBSK5502metaG_FD_184343 | JGI IMG/M metagenome (GOLD analysis project Ga0207646, IMG submission 184343) | Corn, switchgrass and miscanthus rhizosphere microbial communities from Kellogg Biological Station, Michigan, USA - KBS K5-50-2 metaG... | ecosystem: Host-associated > Plants > Roots >... | reverse complement strand
CGCCAAAAGCGCGAAAAACCAAACCACGAGGCGCACGTTTGGCACCAAAAGTGCGGAAACGGTTATAAGCGCCTAGCGGCCGTAGCGGCGACGGAGCCGCTCGATCGATTTGTCGCTCATCGGCGGCCAGCCGTACGCGTCGAGGAACTCGCGCGCGTGGCCGGGACCGTAGTTGTACTGGAGCGTCCACACCCCCGCCGCCAGGTCGTCCTGCGGATCGCCGAGCCCCGAGCCTCCGAGGTCGATGAGGCCGCTCAGGCGGCCATCCTCCACGAGCACGTTGGGCAGGCAGTAGTCGCCGTGGATGAGCACGTGGCCCTTTCCTGGGCGGCCGAAAGGGCAGCCGGCGGCGTCGACCGCGTGAATATCGCGAAGGATCTCGCCCAACCGGCGCGCGACGGCTGAAGGTTGCCAGCCAAGAGACGGATCGTGGAGCGGCACCCCTGGCATCGCCCGCGTGAGCAGCCAGTCGTCGCCGAAGGCCCCAAACAGGCCCAAAACCTCCGGGGCCGGCAACCGGCCCGCCATCCACACGGTTCGGTCGCGCTCGTCCTCGAGATCCCGGGCCCGCTTCACGAACACCACCCCGGATTCGCCCTCGAGGCGCCAGACCGTCCCGGCCCAGCTCATCCAGGCGAGCTCCCTCTGAAGGCGGGTGCCGCCGGTTGCGACCAGGGCGGCGGCCCGCACGGCAGGTGGCAGCCGCATCGGGGATGAGGATTTGCGCTGCATCGTCTATGTAGGATGAAGTCTGGAGCGCGTGCTCATGCAAGCAGGCGCTTAACGGCACGGGAGGGTGTGTGAATGGCGTCGACGGTGCTTCCGGAGTCCCCGGACGCGTTCAAAAACGCGTCCTGGCAGGAGATCCTGCCGTACTACGAGGACCTCTCGGGACGTCCACTCGACGCTGAGAACGTCGAGGCATGGCTTGCGGATTGGTCCCGTTTCGAATCGCTCCTTTCAGAGGCTGCTGCTCTCGCCAACTTCGCCTACACGTGCGACACCACCGATCCTGATCGAGAGGCCGCGCAGCTTCGGTTCGGAACCCAGATCTCGCCCCGAGCGCAGGAGCAGAGGGTGCGGCTGCAAAGAAGGCTGGTCGAGCTCGGCTACGTGCGGCCGGGCCTCGAGACGATGCTTCAGCGGTTTCGCAACCAGATGGAGCTCTTCGACGAGGCGAACGTGCCCCTGTTCGCGGAGCTCTCCGAGCTGGGCACGCAATGGAACAAGATCAACGGGGCGATGACCGTCCAGTGGGACGGCGAAGAGAAGACTCCCGCACAGCTCTTGCCGTTTCTCCACTCGCTCGACCGCGACGTGCGCGAGCGCGCCTTCAAGCTGCGGGCGCAGCCGTACGCCGAGCAGCACGACGTCCTGGCCGGCATCTTCGACCGCATGTACGACTTGCGGCAGAAGGTGGCCAAGAATGCCGGCTTCGCCAACTATCGCGATTTTGCGCACCGCGAGAAGAACCGCTTCGACTACACGCCTGAGGACTGCATGCGCTTCCACGTCGCGGTCGAAGAAGCCGTGCTTCCGGCCATCGAACGGATCAACGATCGGCGACGGCGCCGCATGGGACTGGATGTTCTCCGCCCGTGGGACATGACGGCGGATCCTTTGGGCCGGCCACCGCTGAAGCCCTTTGACGACATCCGTGGCTTCATCGATAGGGGCGGGCCCGTTTTCGCCCACGTCGATCCCGACTTTCGCGACTACTACCAGTTGATGGACGAAAACGACCTACTCGACCTGGACAACCGCAAAGGCAAGGCGCCGGGCGGCTACTGCCAGACCCTCCCCTTCAGGAAGCTGCCCCTGATCTTCATGAACGCGGTCGGCGTGGATGGGGACCTGCGAACGCTTCTGCACGAGTCGGGCCATGCATTCCATGCAATCGAGGCCTCGCGGCTTCCGCTCCTGTTCCAGCGCCATCCAGGCTCAGAGATGGCCGAGGTGGCTTCGATGTCGATGGAGCTGCTCGCATCGCCTTACATCGGGAAGGAGAGCGGAGGTTACTACTCCGAGGACGAAGCGCGGCGCTCGCGGGCCGATCTGCTCGAGGGCATCATCCTTTTCTTTCCGCACTGCGCATCGGTCGACGCCTTTCAGCACTGGATCTACCTCGACGAGGCCGGTCGCGATGTCAACGCACGAGACCAAAAATGGCTGGACCTCCGCCGGCGCTTTGAAGGCAAGTCGGTCGACTGGACCGGCCTCGACAGCGAGCGCATCGCCCGCTGGTACCAGCAGCCCCACTTCTTCGCGAGCCCGTTCTATTACATCGAGTACGGCATCGCGCAGCTCGGCGCGCTGCAGGTGTGGCGCAACAGCCTCCACGATCCTCAAGCGGCCATACGCCAGTACCGTGGGGCGCTGGCGCTTGGTGCGACGCGGCCGCTGCCCGAGCTCTTTAAAGCCGCAGGCGCGCGGTTGATCTTCGACAGCGATGGGATGCGCGAGCTCGTGACGCTCGCCGAGGAGGAGCTCGAAAAGCTCGACGGCTGAGTCAGTCTCCGGCGATGTCGCGTAGCGGCATCTTTGGACCGTAGCGCGGGGCGGTGATGCCCGCGACGCCGATGAGCCGGATGACGCGGGCGCGGTGCCCGCGATAAGGATCGAGCAGCTCCAGCATCCGCTCGTCGGTTGATCGAGGGACGCCTTCGAGGGCGTACGCGACCGCGTGTGGAAGGTGGTAGTCGCCAAGCTGGACCGCGTCCGGGTCGCCCAGCGCCACGAGCGCGACCTTGGCCGCCGTCCAGGGTCCGACGCCTGGAAACGCCTCGAGCCGGCGCCGAGCGCTGGGAAGGTCCATCGAAACCGTTTCCTCGAGGCGGGTCGCGCTGCGAGCGGCCCGGATGATGACTTCCGCCCGGCGCCGCTCGACGCCGAACTGATGAAACCTCCAGTAGGGCGTGCGCGCAATGACCCCCGCCGGCGGCGGAACGGTGAGGCCCGACGGTCCGGGCGCCGGCTGACCGAGCGCCTGCACAAGCGCCCGGTAGGATCGATGAGCCTCCACGCTCGTGACCTTCTGCGCGAGAACCACAGGCACCAGGGCCTCGAACACCGCCTGGGTCTTGGGCATGCGCAGGCCGGGATTGCGCCGGCGAACATCGGCCAGAAGAGGATGTTCAGGTTGGAAGCCCGAGTCGTCATCCTCTTCCCCGCAGAGTGCGGCGGCACGCGCCGCGACCCACGCCGCCCCGGGTCCCCACGACTCGACCTCGACAGCGCCATCCGTCTGCCAGATGTGAGTGGTGGCCGGTCCCTCGGGCGTAACCGTCGCCCGCCACGCTTCGCCGTCGCGCAGTCGCAGCCACTCGCCCTGGCCGATCGGGGCAAGGGTCAGCGCAAGGTCAAGCGGCCTGCTCGGAACGAAACGCGTGCGTAGGGGCGCATCCACCGGTCACGTGATTATCGGAACCTCGAAGGTGAACTTGCTGCCCTTGCCCTCGGTCGAGTCGACCGTGAGGTCTCCCTCGTGCATGCGCGCGATCTCACGCGAAAGCCAGAGACCGAGGCCGGTGCCTGCCACGTGCATGGTCGATTCGCGCTCGATGCGGCCGAACTTCGTGAACAGCTTTTCTTGGTCGGATTGGGCGATGCCGATGCCATGATCGATGACGACGACCTTCGCCGTCTTGCCGTTGCGGTTGACGAGCACGGTTATCGGTGTTTCCGCATCCGAATACTTGATCGCGTTGCTGATCAGGTTCCTGACCACGATCTGGAATCGCTCGGCGTCAACGTCCGCCTGGATCGGAACCTTCGGCAGGTCGACCTCCAGCTGACGATCGGCCAGCATCGGCCGCATGCTGTCAATCGCAAGCTCCGTGAGCTCGACGATGTCGCCGGGCTCCTGGCGAAGACCGAGGCGTCCTTCTTCCAATCGCGCGGCCTCGAGCATCTGCTCGATCATCGAATTGACCTCATCGGCCTTGGCGATCAGGAGCGGAATCACAGTCATGGCCTTCGGTGCCAGCGTGCCGAGGGAGCCGCCTTCAAGCATCGTGAGATAGCCCTTGATCACCGTTATCGGACCGCGCAGCTCGTGCGAAGCGATGTTCATGAATTCGGTCTTGGCTTGCTCGAGGTCATGGACCCGCGCGGTCAATGTCACGCGGTCGAGTGCGGCCGCGATGCTGCTTGCGTACTGGCGCAGGCGGGTGACCTCGTCATCGCCGAACATCGGAGTGAAGGGACCCGCGACGATGACCATGGCGCCAGGGCCTTGCTGGAAATCGAGAGGGATGACGAGTGTCGTCGGCCCGCGCCTGGGCGAGCGAACTTCTCCGCCTTTGGCGTTCGCCGCCGCCGCGACCGCGACCTCTCTCGCCCGAGTCTCGCTTAGTCCGCGCGACGCCAGGATCGACGAGTCCGAATCGACGATCAGGGCGCCCGCGCCACCGACCAGGCGTGTCCCCCATTCCAGCGCACGCTGCGCTTGCGTGGCGCGGTCCGGGCTGAAGGCGAGAAGGCTGTGCAGCGCCTGGCGCAGCTCCTCTTCTTCTGGTTGGCTCCACATACGCCGCAACCACGTCGGCGGGTAGAAGCTGAAAAAGAGCATTGGCACGATCGCGAGAGCGACCACGTCGAGCTCCAGCTGCGCCTGATCGTTTTGAACCAGCGAACCGCCCAACGTCCCGAACATGATCACGGCGACGATGCCCGCGTAGCCGAGGCTGAGCGCTCGCATGCGTGCTCCTTCGACGGCAGGGCGGCCGCGCGAGGCCGACCAGAATGTGACGATCGGCTCTGCGACGCAAAGGCCCCATGTGGTCAGGATGGCGGCCAGGGCGAAGGTTTGAAGCGGACCGTGGGGCTGCGCTGCATCGGCCGGAAGCCGGGCGACAACGGCCAGCGCCCCCACCGCCACCAGCACCACGGCCACCCAGCCACGTGTGCGAGGCCCAAGCGGGATGAACGAATCGCGGAACATGAGCAGGGCCCAACCCGAGAACAGGAACAGCAGCACGCCGGAATCGGTCAGGAGTGGTCCATACGTTCCGTCTTGCGACAAGCTGGGAGCCAGGAGAACAAGTAAGGTGAGAGATCCGAAGGCGAGCGCGAGATAGCCCCGCCGGCGCTCCCGGTGGCCGAGCCAGTCGGCCAGCATGGCGACCGAGAGGAGCACGAAGGCCACTTCGATGGCCAGGGGCATGATCGCGAGCAGTACAGCCACTGGGCGGAGATTCTAGGGTGACGACATTTCGACGACAAGAGGCACAAGAAAATAGCTAAATGAAGTGGGTAACCCGTAAAAACGCCAGCGTCGACCGAATCGCCTGCCCCTGGTTGATCAAGCGGTTCATCGACCCGGACGCCGAGTTCCTGTATGTGCCCGCGGCCGAGGTGATGGCCGTCGCCGAAAGTGAGGGGGCGCATCCATATGACGTCGGCGGCGTGGAGCTAGGACACGTCGACGGGCGGTGCAGCTTCGAGTCGATCCTCCTCAAGTACGACCTCAAGGATCCCGCGCTGGAGCGGCTCGCTCAGATCGTGCACGGAGCAGACGTCGCGGCCGACATCGACATCACCCCGGAGGCGGCCGGCCTGAAGGCGATCGCCCATGGTTTTGCCATGGTCCATGGCGAGGAGGACCACCGCAAGATCGCTTTGGAGAGCCCGTTATATGACGCGCTCTATGCCTGGTGCCAGCACGAGGTGGCCCGCGTCAAAAAGCCAGGCTGATCGGTTCCGTCTCATGGGTTAGCCCGAGGAGGGTGGCCGTGCGGCGTTTCAGCGCATCGATGATCGTGGCGGCAACGATTGCTGTGGTGGCGGCGCTGGCGCCAGGAGTCGATGCCGTCGCCATAGGCAGCCCCCCGGGGGGCTTTGTCATCCCGATCGGTTCGGCCGCGAGTTTCACTCACATCGCGTTCGGCGCATGCAACAACCTCACCTGGGGTTATCAGCTAAATGGCGGCGCGAACCAGAACCAGGCCACTTTTCCCGGCGGCTGCGGCTCAGGCACGGCACCTGATGTGACGATCGGGCCTTTCACGACGGCCCAGACGCTTCGCGTGTTCCTGACGGACAACAGCTGCGGAGCCACGTACTACTCCGATGGACTGCCAGTCGACCACGTGATCGTCTCGGGTTCGAACCCGTATTCATTGCGATGGGCTGACGCCGGCGCGCGCTGCGAGCGCACGACGACCACCGCCAACAATTTCAGCGGGTGCAACCTATGCGTGACCCTCGCGATTTCCGACCAGGCGATCGCGGCCACGGCCACGAATTTTTCTTCCACTGAAGGCAAGCCCTTCACAGGCACCGTGGCGAGCTTCACCGACGCGGACACCATTGCCACCGCGGCCGACTATTCGGCGACCATCAGCTGGGGCGACGGCAGCAGCTCGGCCGGCACCGTTGCCGGCGCCGCGGGAGCCTTCACCGTCTCCGGCAGCCATACGTATGCAGAGGAGGGCGCGGAACAGGTCACGGTGACCATCACCGACACGGACAATCCATCGAACTCGGCGACCGCGAAGTCCACCGCCACCGTTGCCGACGCCGCGCTCGCCGCCAGCCCGGCTTGCTCAGCGACGTTTGCTCACGCTTACAGCGCCACGACGGCGACGTTTGTCGATGCCGCCAGCCCCGCCGGGACGCTGTCCGACTTCTCGGCAGCCATCAATTGGGGCGATGGCGCCATCACCGCGGGAACGATCATCCTTGGCGGTGGTGGGGCCTACGCGGTCAGTGGCTCGCACACCTATGCGTCGACCGGGCTGTTCACCATCACAACCACGATCACTGACGTGGGCGGCAAGACCGCGACGGCGTCCTGCGCCACCGTCGGATTCTCGTTTGCGCCGGGGGGCGGCACCTTCGTCATGGGCAAGCAGAACGCCGCCGTCGGCAGCTCGGTCACTTTCTGGAGCGCGCAGTGGGCCAAGGACAACACCTCGAGCGGCAAGAGCGCGCCGAGTAGCTTCAAGGGCTTCGCCGACAGTCCGCGGACTCCGGCTTGTGGCGTCGATTGGTCCACCGACCCGGGTAACTCGACTCCACCGCCCTCCGGTCCCCTGCCGGAGTTCATGGGGGTGGTCGTGACCGACTCCGTCACCAAGACGGGTTCGGCGATCTCTGGCGATTCCATTCACATAGTCATCGTCCAGACCGGTCCCGGCTATGCGCCGAACCCGGGCCACGCGGGCACGGGCAAGGTCGTGGCGGTGGTCTGCTGAGAGGCGAGACGCGTCAGGGGAGGGGGCGCGTCTTGCCCCCTCCCCACTCAACTCATGTCGAGCTTGAGCGCCTGCTTGATGTAGTACTTGAGGGCCGGCCTGTTCACCTCTTCCAGGCTCTTCATACGGACGTGCATCGAGTGCTTCGAGGCGCCCCGCAGCAGGCCGAACCTGTCGTCGAAGTAGCCGCCTTGACGGAAGCCGAGAGTGATGCCCATCTTGCTCGGGCTGATCCAGGCGAGCGGCTTACGCCGGCCGTACATCGGAATCCCGTAGCTGATCTCCTCCCGAGCGTCGGGCGCGTTCTCTTTCATCAGCGTCCGGATGGCGGCGACGACCGGCCTGAACTCGGGCTGGACCTTCGTCTTTACGAATTCATCGACGGTCATCGGAGCCAATCATCGCTCTTCCTAGCGGCCTCCCAAGGCCCTGTACTGCGCGGCATCGTATACGAGCCTGATCGCCACAATGCGGCCGCCGTCCACTTGAAAGAACTCGGCAAATCTCATCGTTCCACTCGGAAGGTCGGCGTCATACATGGCCGCCGCCTGATCGTCCGAAGCGACGCGCTGCAGCATGCGGATGGGCGCCTGCAGCCCTTCGACGAAACGCTTGAGGCCCGCGATGAACCCAGAGGCACCCTGCCGCTTGCCGGCGATCGGCCCTTCGAAGTCGAGATCCTCCGCAAGGACACCTGTCACGCCAGGTTCATCAAAGGACGCTATGCCATCTCTCCAACAGTCGTAGTAAGCAGAGATCAGATCAGCCGTCTCTTTCTGTGCACGGTCCATGGCGCCTCCTTCACCTTGTCGACGGTCACGACGGGATAATCCAATGGTGACCGACTGTTGCTCCCCGAAGGGCTATCGCTGGGTGTTCAGCGAGCGGAGCGCGCGCGGCGAAGCAAAACGCTACCGGCGCAAGGGCCTCGATTCCACATCGCGACGGATCGTGGACTTTATCAAACGACAGGGAGTCGAGAACCGGACCGTGCTGGAGGTCGGCGGAGGAATCGGCGCGATCCAGATCGAGCTTCTGAAGGCGGGGGCCGCCCACGCGACGAGCATCGAGCTCACGCCCACCTATGAGGAGGTCGCGGCCGGACTCGTGAGGGAGGCGGGCTTTACAGACCGAATCGACCGGAAGGTGATGGATTTCGTGGATGCATCAGCACAGCTGGAGGCGGCTGACGTCGTGATCATGAACCGCGTCATTTGCTGCTACCCCGATATGCCGAGACTCGCGGGAGCCGCAGCGGAGCGCACGCGCGAACTTCTTGTGATGAGTTATCCGAGAGAAACGTGGTGGACAAAGATCGGGTTGAAGCTCGGCAACTCAGCCCTCCGGGCTACCCGCAGGGAGTTCCAGGTCTTCTTGCACCCGCCACGCGAAATCATTGCCGTTACCGAAGGCCACGGCCTGCGCACCGTGCTGAATCAAACGGGTGCGTTCTGGACGGTGGCGGCATTAAGCCGGTCGGCTCGGGGATGACCAGACTGGGGCGGCCGGGCCCGCGAGGCCCGGCCGCCGCCGGCAATCTCACCGTTACGTTTGCGGATCACGAAAGGCCGGCCGGTAGGAAAGGGCCAGCGCCGCCAGGGCGAAGACGAGCAGAAATACCGCTGTCCACATCTCGTCGGTCTTGCCCGCGCTCGCTGCCCGCACCGCCTGCGCGCCGATCCATACGGGCCATAGAGCCATCGCGTACCACGCCCACCGCTGGCGGAGGCGCAGTCCCATCACCGCAATCGCGGCGGTGAAGAAGCCGATGAAGAGCTCGTTGATCGCATTCTCGCGTGACGTCGAGGTCGAGGCGCCTGGCAGGTCAGTCGTTCCGAACAAGACAAGGATGGCGCTGAAGAACACGAACACCGTCCACGAATACCGCTCGAGCCGGCTGCCTCCTTTGAAGGTGCTCATTCCGGCACGTTCCCTGAGCGGCTGCCCATCGTGAAGGGAGTCGAGACGCCGTCGTAATTGATGGTCATGCTCATGCCCGCCGCGGCGTGCTCGAGGATGTGGCAGTGCAGCATCCAGATGCCGGGGTTGTCGGCTTTGAAAGCCACGTCCCACGTCTCGTGCGGGCCGACCAACACCGTGTCCGTGTGGACCGGGCTGCCAGTCAGCGGGTGACCGTTCTTCGCCAGAACCGTGAACACATGGCCGTGGATGTGGATCGGATGTAAGCCGTGGTCACCGCGGTTGACGACCCGCAGGCGGACCAACTGGCCCTCCCTCACGCGGATCGGGGGGATGTTGGGCGAGGTCTTTCCGCTGAAGGTGTCGGTGAAGTCGACGTTTCCGTTTCGGAAGGCGATCCCTCCACCGAGGATGATTTCTCGCGTCACATCGTATTGGCCGGCGTCCGCCACCGCGTCTGGGGCCGGGGTCCCGTATCGCGTGAAGTCGAATCTTGGTAGAGAGGCGACGTTGACCGAAGCCGGAGCCGGTCCATCGCCGATTGTGACCACGGGCGTCGAAGGCGAGTTCCATGGGAACATCACTCGCTTCAATCCGAGCAGACGCACCGCCCCCGTTTCGGGCATCGTGAACATCAGGTCTGCACGCTGGCCCATTCCCAGGGGGATGCGCTCAGGGCCCAGCTCCTGCGGTCCGTTGAGGTCGTGACCGTCGAGGGCCGCCACGACGTAGGGCGCTCCGACGAGCACCGGGGTCAAAGGCGAAAGGTCGAGGCCCGGCACCGCCCCATTGGTGATCCGCAGCCGCACGGTATCGCCTGGACCGGCGTCGAGGCGCAGGCTCGAGGTCCCGTTGACCTCGATCGCATCGCTTCCCGGCTGCGCATGAACGAGAACGCTGTAGTCGCGGATGCGCGACTTCGAAGCATCCTTCGGCTCGACCACGATCGATCCGACGAGGCCGTCTGGGATCTGGTTCATGGCGTCCTGGTGCGAGTGGTACCAGTAGGTGCCGGCCTGGTCGGCGATGAATTCGTAGGTGAACGTGCCGCCCGGCGGCACTGCGTTTTGCGTGATGCCGGCCACGCCGTCCATGGCGTCGGGAACGTTGATGCCGTGCCAGTGAATGGAGGTCGCGTCCGGCAGGTGGTTGACGAGCGTCACCCTGACTCGGTCGCCCTGCTCAACTCGAAGCTCAGGACCGGGGACTGTGCCGTTGTAGGCCCAGGCTTTGTGGCCGCCGACTGTGATTTGAGACGCCGTGAGCGTGAACTCCTTGAGCGGCTGTGTGCCGTCGGGAGCCACCAGGTTGACCAGCGAAATGGAGGTCTGGCCGGCGACGAACGGCGCGGCGTTGAAGGCAGCCGGCATCGGGGTCAGCGCGCCGCCGACACCACCGAACGCCAGCAGCGGCGCAAACAACCCGGCGGGCAGCGTTCTGAGGACGACGCGGACCACGCCTCGCCGCCTTGCGGATGGACGGCGCACGCGACAGGCGAACAGCACGCATGCGATCGCCTCCAGGAGCGTCGCCGCGAAGTCGGGGAAGGCGATCTCTTCCGGGCGCCAGGGCCGTGGGGCGATCGGCAGCCCGGTCGTACGCGACATCAGCCATAGACCGATGACCGCAAGCGTCCCCAACAGCGCCAGCGCGTAGAGACGGCGGCTCGGTTTGACGATCAGACCAACCGCCAGAGCGACCTGGGCGGCGCCGAGGAGGATGAAGAAGATTCCGTACGGCAAGTACTCCGAGAAGTGGCCCGGGGCCGCGGCGAAATGGATCGCCGCGGCGCCGAGGGTCAATAAAGCCGCCGAGTAGCTAGGAACAGAGCGTGTGGACTTTCGGTGGACCATTTCGGCTTCTCCAATCAAGCTCATGGGAGCTGCGCGATTTGGAGTTCGCTGTTGGTGCCGGGCCCGAAGCTCTGGGCGTAGTGGCCGCCGGTGGCCTCGATCTCGAAGAAGGGCTGGCAGCCCGTCGACCCGCACTGAAAGATCAGGAGATAGTTGCCGTTCGGGTCGGCGGGGATGAAAGGCAGGCGCTGCGTCGTGGGAACGGCGAAGCCGCTGATCGAGATGTGGCCGGCTCCGTTCAGCGCGGGATTCGCGTTCTCGTGCCCCTGAAACTCGAGCTCGCCATCCACTTGGCCGGCCTGGTCGACGACGATCCAGCCCCATATGCCCCCGATCCCGAATGGGTTGGTCGGGCCGGCGACACATGTGACTGGGTTCTGGCAGTTGAGTGAAAGGCCGACCTGGTAGGCGGCGCCGTTGCCATACGCGGCAGCTGGGCTCGCACTGGCCGCGATGAGGCCGACGACGCCAACGACTACGCCGATTACGAGTTTGAGTTGCTGCATGCTCAAGCCTCCGCTCGAAAAACTGGGCTGACGAACATGCAACGAGACTGAGTTTTGGGCGGCCGATCCGAAACGGTGCCTACATCAAGGTTGCGGTTCGGCTGGCATGTGTCCTGGGTGCGTGCTGGCACCAGTCGACACGGTGCCGTGCACGCGAGTGCCCACACCCGGCGACGACTCGATGAGCAGAGTGCCTCCAACCGCGCCCAGCCGGTCGCTCATGTTCGTCAAGCCCGTGCCAGATGTTTTGTTCTCGACATCGAAACCCGCGCCGTCATCATCAACCTCAAAACAGAGAGCGCCGCCCTCCTCCCATAACCTCACAGCGGCCGAGGTTCCATCCCCAGCGTGCTTCGACGCGTTCTGAAGCGCTTCGAGACAGCAGTAGTAGACAGCCGCTTCCAGCTCGGTCTGGTATCTGCCTACGCCCTCTGCTTCCAACCGGACGTGAAGTGGCATGCGACGACATGCAGCCGCAAGCGCCTCGACCAGGCCCGCACTGCTGAGGAGCGGCGGATAGATTCCTTGAGCCAACGTTCGCAGCTCGTCCAGCGCGGACTCGACGTCGTGGACCAGGTCTTGCGTCAGTGCCATGCCACCAGCGGGGTCGGTCCGCGCCAGCTGCTGTATCAGCCGAGCCTTGACGGCGATTGCGACCAGGTACTGCTGAGCGCCGTCGTGAAGATCGCGTTCGATGCGCCGGCGCTCCGCGTCGGCCGCCACGACGATCCGCGCTCGCGAGGCTTGGAGTTCGTCCGCTTGATGACGCAGCTGCTCCAGCGAGGCGTGAAGGGCGGCGTCCAGCCGCTGTTTGTTCAGTCCAGCGCCGACCTCGCGCGCGAGCTCTTCAAGCGTCATATCGGCATCCGCCGCAAGAGCATCGCCGCGGCGGCGCCGTTCGATGACGATCAGGCCAAGCAGGCGCCCCGTTGCGCCGAAAGGCACGACTCGAAATGAGGCCTCAGCTCGATCCGTAAGGAGTTTCGGCAGCCAGACCTTGGCCCATGCCGCGCCTGAGACGCTGGCGTTGGCGACGATTGACTCTTCGGCCGGAGTGATGGTCAACTCCGCATCCGCACGCCGCGGATTGCTCGCCACCCTTCTCATCACGCCCGCGTCATGGAGCCACAGCTCGGCGGCGTCGAGCTTGAAGGAGTCGCGGAGCGCTTCGACGACCTGGAGCAGAAGCTCGTCCATCGGGTCGCCGCGCGCCAGCCGGCTTGCGAATGTGGACCGCACGAAGTCGATTGCGGTCAGGTTGGCGGCCACCCGCCGCCGTCGCCGCTCGTTCGAGATCAGGCCCGCGATGACCGTGATCACCACCATCGCCCCGAGCATTGCGGCCAGTGCCGGCACGCCGAAGCGCAAATCGGTGAAGTCAGGCACTCTCGGCGGTCAGCCGGTCAGCCGGATCGCCTCGGTTGGGGCCATCCGAGACGCCCTCCACACGAGGGGAAGAGTCACGATCAGCACGGTTCCGTAGACGATCGCCAGTGCGACGCCGAGCCTCCCAAAAAAGATTCCGAGCTCGGGCGTGCCGTTGATGTTGGGGATGCTGGCAAGCAGGAAATAGGCCATCAGCAAGCCGGACGCGATCCCGGTCACGACGCCGAGGGTGGCTGTCGCCGTGGCTTCGGCGAGCAGGCCTGCCAGCACGCGCGACGGTTGATAACCGAGCGCGCGAAGGATGCCGATGGCGCGCCTGCGTTCGACTGCTGCGCGGATGCCGATCATCGCCAGCGCCAGGACGCCGACCAGCAATCCCATATGGAGCAATACGTCGTACTCGGTCGCATAGTCGAACCCACTGGCATAACCCTGATCCAGGATGTCGCGGATGCTGGTCGCCTGCACGCCCTGGTCGAAGAGTGTGCGCTCGATCTGGCGCGCAAGCGCGCGCGGATCTGATCCCGTCTTCGACTTGACGAGGAGTGTCGAGCCGTCGGGCTGAGTGTCGATCCCCGCCAGGGCGGCCGAGGATACGATGATTCCCTGCAGGACGGTCGGTCCCTCACTACCGGCGATGTGCAACTGGACCGGTCCGTTCACTCCCCTCAAAGTCACGGTATCGCCGAAACCGGCCTGAGCGTCAACGGCGAGGTGCGGGTCCGCGCGCAATGCCTGCCACACCTCGGCGTCGCTGCCGAATCGCTTGTCCCTCGAGCCGAGGGCGATGGGTCCGGCAGCCTGCGGCTGATCAGGCAGCACGTAGAACGCGAGCGAGACCGCGGAAACCTGGCTGCCTCCAGCCTTTCCTCGACTCTTATCGGTCCAATCGACGGACCCCTGATAGAGCCGCATTGGAAGCACCATCTCGACCGCGACCTGTGCTTCGAGCTCCGGGGGGAGGCTGAGCCGGTTCGGGCCCGACGTGACGGCAGCGACATCGAAACCAGCGGAGTCGCGGGCGTAGTCAGGTTTTGGTCCCGCCGCCACGAGCGCTATCCCGCTCACCAACGCCAGCACCAGTGCGAAGGCGCTCGTGGCGAGGCCGGTACGCACCGGCCGGCGGCTCAGGTTAGCCATCGAAGGGCGCAGCGTCGCCTGAAGCCGGCCGGCCCGGCTTCCCGACCGCCCGATGGCTGCGTCGATCAGCTTCAGATTGGCGGCGACGGCGATGCTCAGGCCCACGGCCGCCACCCCGACCCCGAGGAAGATTACCGTGACGGTCTGGTAGAGGTCTGACGTGAAATGGATCGCGGGGCCAATGAGCGCGGTCCAGCCTGCGAGCAGAATGCCGGCGAAGGTGAAGCGGGCTCGGTCGGGAAGTCGCCCGCGGGCGAGGGCGACCACAGCCGTAATCAAAGCCACCCCTCCGAGCAGGCGGCTGCGCAGGTCGTCCGGAACAAGAAGCACGGCGCCGGCCACTGCCACCAACACGAAGAGCGCGGTACGCGCCCAACGGAGGCGCGCCGGCGAAGCAGGTTCCGGGAGGTCGCGGATCGCCGCCGCAATGGCGATCCTCGAGGTCCGGTAGGCGGCGCCGGCAACGATCCCCAGCGTGATCAGCGCGCCGGCGGCAAACGCGAGCGCAAGGGTGCCGGGCCTGACGGCGGTCTGGAGCGGGAATCCGACCCACGGCTGGTCCGTTGGGTCGACGGTGGCTGAGTTCCAGAGCTGAGCGGCGAGGTACAGCCCGGCCGGTACTCCGGCCGCGACGCCCACCGCTGCGGCCGCCACGCTGTAGATCGCGCCTTCGAGGACGGAAATGGCGACCAGCCCGGCTCGGGTCAGGCCGAGTGCACGCAGGACGGCCAGTCGGGACCGGCGCTCCTCAGCAAGCGCCAGGACGAGGTTCACGATCAGGGCAATCGCGGCCAGGACGGTCAGCGCGCTGAAACCGAGGTTGGGGCCGAGAACTGCGGCAGTGATGTCTTCCAGAAACCCGGCCGCGTCCAACCTCACTTCGTTGACAGCAAGCGGTATGCCGACTGCCGTTCGCGACAGCGCGGATCGCAAAGGGGCGGCGGCTCGTCGAGCTGCGTCAGTGCTTACCGGGGTCGCTCCTCGCGCCGCGAATCTCACCACGTTGATGCCTGGATCGCCCGTGATGAGACGCGTGGTCGCAAGCGTCGTGTACACGGCGAGATAGCTCCCGTAGGATCCGGGGCCGCTCGCGGTGGCGATCCCGTACACGCGGGCGGCCACGCCACCGCCGCCCGAGCCGGTGGCGATGTCCAGCTGGTCGCCGGCGTGCGCATCGAGGGCGCTCGCCAAGCCACCCGAGAGCACCACGTCGCCGGGTGCCAGCTCGCGACCCAGAACGCGCCGGCCGTCCGTGAGCGTGTAGCTGCCGAACCGCCTTTGCGTGTCCGGGTCGAAGCCGACCAGGAGCACGTTGGCCTTGCCGAGGCGACGGTCGAGGTCCGCGACCGAAGCGAGTGTCTCCACGCCGGCCTGCACGCCGTCGACGTATGGCCCCAAGGACGGGTCGGCCGCGAGCTGGTGAGCGACGTCGATTGGGAACGTCGTGCCGCCTGTGCGGGTCACGGTCAGATCGACGGCCCCGAGTCTTTGGTCGCTGAGCGATGTAAACGTCTGGACCCCGGAGTCGGCGCCGACCAGAGAGGCGGTGATCGACGCCGACCCGACCATCAGGCCGACGACCAGGAGCGCGAACTGGCCGCGGCGGCGTGTGCTCTCGCGCCAAGCGATGCGCGCGAGCAGTGGCCGCCGCCAGGCAA
>Ga0207646_10004246_pt1 | contig 15659 bp, 12 predicted proteins | sample KBSK5502metaG_FD_184343 | JGI IMG/M metagenome (GOLD analysis project Ga0207646, IMG submission 184343) | Corn, switchgrass and miscanthus rhizosphere microbial communities from Kellogg Biological Station, Michigan, USA - KBS K5-50-2 metaG... | ecosystem: Host-associated > Plants > Roots >... | reverse complement strand
CCCCCTCCTTACCATTTCTGAAGGCAACCGGTCGCAACCCACGGCAACGGTTTTGGCTTATTTCTGCGGTTCTTGCGACCGCGTGACTTGCCGCTGATTGCCACCGGTTGCAACCACGGGGCTCCATAAGGGCTCCATCTTTCGTTGCCGTGCATGGCGACGCCTCGCGAGCGAAGTTAGAGGGGTGAGCATCCGAGGTGTCACGTTCGGAGTACCGGTTCGAGCCCCGTCGGTCGCCCATTACCTGTGGACGCGCGGACGCTCAGGCCGGCTGCGTGATGAATTCGGGCCCAGAGCCTGTCAGGATCCTGGAAGGGGCAATGACTGACCAGATCGTCGGACGTGACTCGGAGCTCGGCGAGATCTACGCGTTCCTGGACGGTTCCGTCGAGTCCCCGGCCGGCCTCGTGCTCGAAGGGGAGCCCGGGATCGGGAAATCGACGCTATGGCTTGCGGCGGTCACGACGGCACGCGAACGCGGGTTTGTCGTTCTCGTCGCGTCTCCTGCGGAGGCCGAGCGCGGACTGGCGCACGTTGGGCTCGGCGATCTCTTCGACGGTGTCCTCGACCATGTGATGGGCGAGCTGTCCCCGCCGAGGCGGCGAGCGTTGGAGGTCGCGCTTCTGCGCGACGACGCCGCGGGCGACGCCACCGACGATCGCGCGCTCGCCGTGGCCGTACACGATGTGCTCAATCTCCTGAGCAAGCGGAAGCCGGTCGTTGTTGCGATCGACGACGTCCAGTGGCTCGATGCCTCGTCGGCGAGCACGCTCGCTTTCGCGCTGCGACGCCTCAACGGCCCCGTCCGGCTCGTGTTTGCCCGCCGGCTGGAGCCGTCCGAGCTCGAGCAGTCGGTCGACGTTGAACGGCTGCGCGTGGGCCCGCTCAGCGTCGGTGCGCTGCACAGGCTCCTCCACGATCGCCTCGGCAGGCCGTTCGCGCGTCAGACGCTGCTGCGCATCCACGAGCGCTCGGGCGGCAATCCGTTCTTCGCGCTGGAGCTCGCCCGCGTGCTCGGCGAGGACGTCGACCCGCTCGAGCCGCTGCCGGTTCCGGAGTCGTTGGAAGAGCTCGTCCGCACGCGTCTCGCCGGCCTCCCTACGACCACGCGCGACGCGCTCGCGCTCGCGGCGGCGCTGGGAGCGCCGTCGGAGTCGCTGCTCGAGCGCGCCGGTGTGGAGCCGCGCTCTCTCGACCCCGCAGTTGAAGCACACATCGTCGAGCGCGAGAGCGGCGCGATTCGGTTCACGCACCCGTTGCTCTCGTCGGTGCTTTACAACGATCTCGGGGCGGAGCGCCGGGGCGTCCACGAACGCGTTGCCGCGATCGTCCGGGATCCAGTGATGCGCGCCCGTCATCTTGCCCTCGCGACGGACGAGCCTGACCCAGCCGTCGCCGCCGCGTTGGATGATGCGTCGGCGATCGCCGCCGCTCGCGGCGCGTCGGCGAGCGCGGCGGAGCTGGCTGAGGCGGCGCTGCGGCTAACGCCCTCGCGCGAGGTCGGCGAGCGCCACCGCCGCGCGCTGGCTGCAGCTCGCGCCCACCGCGCCTCCGGGGAGTGGACGCGCGCCCGGACGATCGCCATCGACTTGCTTGCGCAGAGCCGGCTCGGCGCGTCGCGTGCCGATGTGCTGCTCCTCCTCGCCGAGCTCGAGGGCCTCGGCCGCGCCGTTGCGCTGCTCGAGGAAGCGTTGCTCGAGGCGACGTCGCGCCCGGCGCTGCAGGCGGCCATCCAATGCCAGCTGGCGTTTTCCACGCGCTTCGCGAAGGGATTCGACGTCGCGCTCGAGCACGCGTGTGCGTCGCTCGAGCTGGCCGATGAGGTCGACGACGACGCGCTGCGGGTGGATGCGCTCGAGATGATGACGTTTCTCGGCTCGTATGTCGGCGATCCAGAGGTGACGGCGTACGCGGAGCGGGCACACGAGATCGCACTCGCTACTGGCGACGGGCGCCTGTTGCGCAAAGCGCGGTTATCGCTGGTGGAGACCATGGACAACAACGACCTCGCGCGCGCGTTGCTCGAGCGCGTGTACGAGGAAGCCCACGAGCGCGACGATCTGTCGGCGGCCGAGGCGCTGTATCGCCTCGCGTGGCTCGAGTTGTGGGCCGGCCGATGGGAGCTCGCGGCCGAGTACGCGGAGCGTTCCTACGACCTGAGAACGCAGTACGGACTCGAGGTGCCGGGGGCACACCTGCCGATCGCCGTCGTCGCCGCACACCGCGGCCGGCTCGAGCTCGCGCGCGCACACTCGGAGCGGTCGCTGAAGCTCGGCGAGGAGCAATTCGGGCGGCACACGCCGGTGCACGTCGGGACGCTCGGCTTCGTCGCAATGCAGAGCGGCGACCCGCAGACCGCGCTGCGATGGTTCGCCGAGGCCGAGGCGGTGACGACGAGGCTCGGCTGGCGTGACGCAGGTCGCCGCTGGTGGGTCGTCGATCAGATCGAGGCGCTCCTGGCGCTCGAGCGCGTCGACGAAGCGGTGCGCGTTCTCGAATCGTGGGAGACCGAGAGACGAGCCGGTGACGACCGAACGCTCGCGAGCACCACGCGCTGCCGCGGCCTCGTCGCCGCCGCCCGCGGCGACGTCGCCGAGGCGGCTGCGCTCTTCGAAGACGCTGTCGAGCGGCACGAGCAGGCAGCCGATTCCTTCGGGCGCGCCCGTGCGCTGCTCGCGCTCGGCGTCGTCCGCCGTCGCGAGCGGCAGAAACGCGCCGCGCGTGAGGCGATCGCCGCCGCGCTCGAAGGATTCGAACGGCTCGGGGCGGCGACGTGGGCCGAGAAAGCGCGAGCCGAGCTCGGCCGGATCGGTGGGCGCCGCCGCGAGCAAGGATTGACCGCCGCCGAGCGGCGTGTCGCGGCGCTCGTCGCTGAGGGGCGGACAAATCGAGAAGTCGCCGCCGCGCTCTTTCTCGGCGAGCGGACGGTGGAGACGCACCTCTCCCACGTGTACGCCAAGCTTGGCGTGCGCTCGCGCGCCGAGCTCGCGCGCGTGTACCGGCCGGACTCCGAGGCGGCCGAGCAAAGTTCAGGGGGACTCACGATTTCAAGCTGAGCCCGGCCGCCTAGCGTCGGTCGGGTGCCGAGCTATCTCGTCGAGACGTTTCTCGCCCGGGGCGCCGCCGGTGAGCGTCAGGCGCGCGAGCGGCGGGCGCGCTCGGCCGCCCAGCAGATGACGCGGGAGGGGACGCGCGTCTGGTTTGAGCGATCGATCCACGTCCCCGAGGACGAGCTCTGCTTCTTCACTTTCGAGGCCCCGTCGAGCTGCGCGGCCGCGCTCGTTGCTGAGCGTGCGGCGCTCGAACCGCTTCGCGTGGTCGAGGCGATCTCGTCCGGAAAGGAGAAGAGATGAGACGTGTTTTCTTCCTAGCGCTCGGCGCCGCCCTGCTGGCCGTGAGCGTCGCCAGCGCGACGCCGGGCACCGGCATCACGCGGACGGAGCTCGGTCGGGCGACGGTCGATCCGTTCCACCTCGATTCGCCCGACGTCAAGATGTTCGTCAAGAACCGAGCCGACATCGTCACGCAGGAGGTGACGATCGCGGTCGGCGGCGCCACCGGCTGGCACACCCACTTCGGGTCCGCCTTCGTGCTCGTCAAGTCGGGCACCTTCGCGCTCACCCGCGCCGACGGCTGCGAGACGAAGGTCTACCACGCCGGCGAGGGATTCGCCGAGGCGCCGAACGACGTCCACATCGGCAGGAACGTCGGCAACACGCCGGTCGACATCATCGCCACCTACACCAACGTCCCGATCGGCGGCGCAGTCGCCACGAGCGTCGATGCGCCGTCAGACTGCGCTTAACCGGCGAAGCGCACGAACGGCCATCCCGGCTCGAGGAGCCTTGAATATCCGAAAGCGAAGCGGCCCTCCACGAGGGCCGCTTCGTCGTGAAGGCTCCATCCAGCGACGGGTATAGCCAGGATTGGATCGGACGGGTCGACTCGAAAGGAGTGACCCCGAAACGGTGCAACAGGGACAGGTCTTCCAACTGAGCCGCCGTGCATGCGGCGGCGATCCGCTGTGGGCGTACCGCTACCGGAGCGGCGGGCCCCGTCCGCGGCGCTCAGAAGCTTCCGTATCCCAAGCCGCGATCGCTGTCAGCGGTGTCCCCGCTCTTCTCGCTCCGGCCGTCGCTACAGATCCGCGGGCCGGATCGTCTCGACATCGATCCCGGCGTGGTCAGCTGCCTCGACGACGATCTGCGCAAGTCCGCCGGCGCGCGTGCCAACTGTGTGCTCGAGCGACGAACCGCGCAGATAGAGCGGTGCCGAGATCAGAAGGTGGTCGCGGGCTCGCGTGACACCGACGTACGCGCGGCGGATGCCATCCTCAAGCGCGCCGCGGCCAGCGAAGCTTTGTTCGATCGCGTTCACCAGTAAGACGACCGGCGCCTGCAGCCCCTTTGCACCGAAGATCGTGTACACCGGGATCGCATCCGGCACCTCGTCGGGCTTGGCCTGCGTTGGCTCGCTGACGCCGAAGACCTGCTGCAGCCATTCCCGCGGCGGTGCCGCCGCCGTTTCGCCGCGCACCGCGTCGACCCCGGTGCGATCGACTGGCCCGCACCCCAACCGGTCGACGAGGATGTCTACGATCGCGCCGGGCTCGACCTCCTCCTGACGTCCGAGCTGCTCGATCACCGCATCGCCAGCGTCTACGGCGCGCCTGCAGGCGGCGTCGCTTTCCGCAACGCGCCGCAGGTTCGCAATGAATGTCGCTTCACCGGCCGTCAGCAACCGCGTTAGACGCCTGTCGCCGAGGCCACGCACCGCCCACACAAGCGTCCGCCAGGCCATCTGGTCGTCAGCGCTGACGAGCAAGCGTGCACCGGCGCTCAAAAGGGCGCACGCCAAGATCATCTGCAAGTGGGTCACTTTGGCGCGGGTCGTAGAAGCTGAACGGCGATCCATCAAGCTCGCCGGCAGCTTGCGTCAGATAGCGGAAGACGTCGTCGAAGTACGCCGATACGACGACCATCAGCTCGTTCGGCTGGTGGCCGCCGTCGATGAAATCGCGGCAGCGACGGACGACCCAACGCGCTTCGGTGATCGGACTCGACGCGGCGATCACCTCGGCGACGCCCTCGTCCTCTCTTCCCTCCCACGGCTGCAACGCCGGCCGCTCAAGCCCGGGCAGAGCCGGCAAGGTCTCAGCGAGTCGATTCGCGAGGTCGCAGACGCGCTGCGGGCAGCGTGACGAGCGCCACAGGTAATCCGGATGGTCGACGTGGTAGACGTCCGGGAAGCGGTGCAGGGCAAGGGGGTCGGCAGCGCGGAAGCCAAAGATCGACTGACGGTCATCGCCACAGGCGTCGATCACGGTCCCAAAGCTCGCGTTCAACAGCTGCAATAGCCGCAACTCGCCCGCGGTCAAGTCCTGATACTCGTCTGCGAGTACATGCGTCGGCGGCTCCTCGAGATCTGCCCCCTGCTCGAGCAACCGGACAAGGTCGTAGGCCGGCTCGTCCATCAGCCGGTACCGGAACAGCTCGCGCTGCTGTAGGAACACTTGGTGGATCTGGCGCTGCTCGACCGACATCTCCGTCGGCTCGTCCTGGTTGTTGCGAAACGCCGTCCCGAGTTCGGAGAGGTAGCGGTCGATGTGCCGGAGCGGGATTGAGCGGCCGTACTCGTGCCTGAAGCCGAGCTTCAGATCGGTGCGGACGAGGTTCTCGACCTCCCACGGGTCGGCAACGCGTCTGTCCCAAGCATCGCCCAGCCGGTTCAGCTGCGAGAGCGCAAAGGAGTGCAGCGTCTGCGCGCGACCGAAGGGGATGCGCTCGCCAAGGCTTCGCGCGAGCGACCGTGTCAGAGTCAGCAACGCGATCCTCTCGGGGTCCACGTGGCGCTCATCGACCAGGAACTCCGCCCTCCGCTCGAGCGTCCAAGTCTTGCCGGTACCCGGGCCCGCGACGAGGAGCGCGTGCGCGGCAGCGTCACGCTCGATGAACTCGCGCTGCTCTGGAAGCGGCTCCGGAACGCCCATTCGCGCCGAGGCTAGGCTCGACGCCGCCGCTGGTCAACAGCTGCCTTCGTCGGTTTCCGAACTGCAGTATGGGCGAGCGTCAGCCGAGCTGCCGACGCCCGCCCGGCCTTGCGCTACGAGAGGTCGGCGCGGGCCGCGCCAATGCCTTTCGCGGCAAGGATGTCGCGGAGCATCTGGTAGGAGTCCCGTTCGGTCCTTCCATACCCCTGCCCCTGCAGCGTGTGCTTCGGGTCGAAGGCGAGGTGGGACCAGCCTTCGTCGTGGTTCCACAGCTTCACGAAGAACCAACCCTTGAACGGACCGTGCGTGCGCACCTTGCCGCTGAGCTGGTGATGCTCAGCGCGGTCAACGAGACGACGCCCGCCGAGATGCGGTGCAAGCGTCTCCCAGCCATACGTCTGGACAGACGACACAAGAGCCCCCTTTGGCTCATCCGGTCTCCCAGCGAGACCAGGTCGCCCCGATCGTAGCAACGCGTTTCCAAGCCGTTTCCAAGACGGCACGCGCGCGTGTTCACACCGACGCGGCACCGAGGAAATCGGCCGCTCCAGCGGGGCTGTCAGGTGGGCGGGACCAGGAGAGCCCCACGCGACGGCTTTGCGCGATGCGTCGCTCGTCCTCGGCCTGGCTACTTGTGCGCGCCGACCGTCGCGGCGGCTTCGGGATGATCGGCGATTGAGTTTTTCAAGTGTCGGATGAACGCGACCCGCTCGCGACGCGACCGCTCGTTGAGTCGCGCGATCCCGTCCGGCGTCATGAAGCGGCGAAGGTGGCGCGGCATCGCCCTTAGGAGAACGTTCAGCGCCCGATACAGCGGCACGAACCGACGTGCGAGACGAACGACGCGCTGCACGTCCAGGCCCATCTCCTCGAAGATCAGCACCGCCGGCACCATGAGCGGCAGCTGTTTGTCGATCTCGAGATACGTAAACTCGGCAAAGCCAAGCGCGTCAGGCGTCTGAGTCGTGTCCTTGATGACCGGGGCAAGCACGGCCATCAGCGACACGAGCTGCTTGGCGGAGTCGCGTGCGCGGCATAGGTCGTCAAACGGCGTCGCGGCGATCCGCATCCACAGTGCCGGCAGGCTGAACTTCTGTAGGCCATGCGATATGCGCTCGCGCGAAAGACCCTCAGCCCAAGGACCGAGGCCGCCGGTCGACTCACGCTCAGCCGCAGCAAGTCCAGAAGCGTCGAGGAAATCCTGGACGGCGGCTCGGGATGGAAGCGGGCCGCCGAGCGCAGCCGCGACCATCGCCTCGCACAACCGTTTGAGACTCTCCAACGGCTCTTTGCCGACCGCGGCGAGACGCTTCTTCCACCGGGTACCGTCGCGCGTCCGCAAGAGCCGTTTGACCATCGTCGGCGCGACTGTGTGCGCAACCACGGCCGGATCATCTGCTTCGCAGCCGGCGCGCAGGAATCTCTCTGTCACGTCGAGCGCGGCCGAGTAGGCGCGCCTCACCGCTTCCTCTCCGATCGGACCTCCAGCGACAAACACCGACAATGCCGCCTCGTAGAGTGGGGTCCGCCCAGCCTTCGCAGCGCCGAGCGCAACGGCTTCGTCGAACAACTGCTTGTCCCATGCCGACGCTGAGCCGTTCCGGCCACGCCACTCGCGGCGTAGGGGTCGCAGGTACTTCTCCTCGCGCCAGCGCGCGAACTGCTTGGTCGTGAACGTGGTTCCCAGGCGGGCGTTCACCTCGGCGACAAGGCTCTTTTCGGCCGGGCTGGGTTCGCGGCGCGGCATTTGCCGCCAAGCTTAGAAGTCCCCGCCTAACTGGTGAAAATCGCGGCAGCTGCGGAGCGGCCGGCACGCTCACGCTCAGAAGGGAGGTGATCGACGATGCCCTCGAACAACGGTTGGCTTCGGCTTCTTACGGCGCTGGCGGCACTAGTGACCGTGGCCGCGTTCCTCGACGACCTCGGCGGCGGCCGCCTCGACTGGGGCCTGCCGCAGTAGTCGCAGCGGGTCGGGTGCTGCGCTCCCGGCCCGCTCATCTGCTGCCAGCCGCGCTCAAATGCTGGCGCGATGGATCATCGGCTTCATGCGGTCGCTCCTTGTCCTTGCCTCGGTGACGCTTACGGCCGCGCTCGCCGCATGCGGCGGCAGCCGCGATTCCGTGGGCGCTAGAACGGCGGTGACTTCAGAACAGGGTTGTGATAGGCCGATCTGAGAGGTGTTTTCGGGCTAGCGCAGCGGCCGCACGTCGACGAAACGGTAGGCAGTCGTTGATGTCTGTCCAAATCCCGCCCCCGGTATGAACCTGCGACGTCGTCGTTGGGGGCGGCTTCGAGGCGCTTCGCGGTCAGTGACGTGGCTCTCCAGGACCGCGTTTTCGACCTGAAGGCTCCATAAAGGGCTCCATACCTACCCCACGTTCGAGGAACTGCAAATCGATCCGAGATGAAAAGCCCGTCATGCGGGGCTTTTGCAGAGCCCTCTTCCGGACTCGAACCGGAGACCCCCTCCTTACCATGCAGAGGTGGTCGCAACTGGTCGCCATCAGTGGCAACGGCTTTGGCTCATGTGCGCCTTTTGCAGGCTGGTGACGTTTGCGACCGGCTGCGTCTGGTTGCGACCGCTCTGCTCCACAACTGCTCCATCCCTGTGGCCGCCATCGTGCGTGGCGACTCCCGCCGAAGACGTCGTCTTCAGAGCAGCTCGGCGATCAGTGCAGCAGCGCGGGCGGCGCCGTCGGGCTCGACCGGGCGGTAGTTGACCTTCCGCCCGATCTCGTCGGCGATTGCCTTCGCGATCGTGTCGGGAGTGGCGAGCTCGAAGTCCATGGCGCGGCCGGCGCCGTAGCGCTCGAGCCTGTGGCGGACGTGGAAGTTCTGCTCGAAGTGATGGCGGAGTGGGAAGTAGAGGAACGGTCGCCGGTTGGCGGTCAGCTCCATGGAGGTGGTGAGGCCGCCCTGCACGACGGCAAGGTCGCAGGCGGCGAGGTGCCGGTAGAGCTCGTGAACGTACGCGCGCACCTCGAGACCCTCGTGCTGCGGGAGCGTGGCCGGGTCGATGCGGGGGCCGGCGACGACGATCATGCGGAGGTCTGGAACCTGCAGCTTTGCCTCGGGGAAGGCCTGGATCACCCGTCGCAGGAGGTGGCCGCCGACACCGGAGCCGCCGACGGTGACGATGCAGAGTCGCTCGTCGTCGCGGTAGCCGAGATCGTGGCGTAGCGCCGTGCGGTCGGCGAAGTCGGCGGGGTCGAAGCCGGTGATGTAGCCGGCGAAGGCGTAATGCTCGCGAGTCCACTCCCGGATCAGAGGTAGTTCCGGGCCGAAGGCGTTGGGGACGATATCCCGGTCGTTGCCGACGAAGATGGCCCGGTCGCGCACGCGGGGGAAGCGGGCGATGTGTTCGATCATCTCGGCGTTGTAGTCGGCGGTGACGAACGCTTCGCGCTCGCCGCCGTCGGCCATCGGTAGCCAGCCGACGAAGTCGGTCAGCCAGACGTAGGCCGCCTGTTTTTGCTCGGGGTTTTCGTGCAGGTAGTAGTCGAGTTCCCAGGCTTCGTCGCCGATCCAGAGGTCGTAATGGTCGTCGCGAACGAGGTCGTGGAAGACCATGAAGTTGGAGAGCAGGATCTCGTCCATCCGCCGGATCGCCTGGAAGCAGTGGAGGTCGTGCTCGGCCGATTCGCTTTCGATGTGGCGCGACTCGTTTGCGAGGAAGGCGCTGGCGGGATGGATCCGCTCGCCTCGCGACTCGAGCACGGAGGTGACCGGGTGCTGCGCGAGCCAGTCGATCTCGAGGTCGGGGTGGAGCTTGCGCAGCTCGTCGGCGATCGCGACATCACGCTGGGCGTGCCCGAGCCCGATCGGTGAGGAGATGTAGAGCGCCCGCTTGCGGCGCGACTTGCCGCGTACCCACCGCCGCTGCGGCGGGGGAGGTGCGATGAAGTCGCGGAGAAGCAAGTTCACCTTCACCGGGTCGCGGACGTGCGGCCCGTGACCGGATCCCTCCAGCACGACCACCTGCCCGCCGGCCTGCTCGGCCAGCGCCGCGCCCCGCGAGACCGAGATAATCGCATCGTCTCCACCGTGGATTACGAGCAGCGGGCAGCGGATGCGGCCGGCTAGGTCGCGCGCTTCCTCCGGCTCGAGCCCGGGCGCGTTTTCCATTGTCACCAGCGTCTCGGCTGTCGTCTCGAGGCCCCAGCCGACGCAGTCCTCGATCGGCTTGGTCGAGTGCGCCTCGGTGAAGAAGCGGGAGAAGAAGAACTCGAGGAAGCCCGGGTAATCGCGCAGCCAGTAGTGCTTGTTGTACTTGGCCCATCCCTCGTCGGTTTCGAGCTCCTGTTCCCACGCGTGGACGGTGCGCTCGGGCAGCGGCTCGCCACCGCCCGGCCAGGCGGGGCCGATGAACACCGCGCCCGCGACGCGGTCAGGGTGCTCCGCTGCGAGGATCGCCGCGCGGTGCGCGCCGAGCGAGAAGCTCACCAGCACAGCACGATCCGTGTCTGTGACATCCATGACTGCGAGCGCGTCGGCGGCGTACTCGCGCTCGCCGTAGGCCTCGGGCTCCTGCGGGCGGTCGGAGCGGCCGTTGCCGCGTCCATCGAACGTGATCACGCGGCAGTGCCGCGCGAGGTACGGGATCTGCATCTTCCAGTGCCGGGAGTGGACGATCGACCACGTCGGCAGCAGGAAGACGGTCGGCTTGCCGGCGCCGTAGACCTCGTAGTAGAGCCTGACGCCGTCTCGCTCGACGTAGCCGGACTCGTGGGGATATCGAGCCCGGGTCTGTTCGCACGCCTCCGTCGTCAGCTCGACAGCCACTTGTCGATCCAATCGAGAAGCGCCTGATGCCCTGTTTCGATTCCGCCCAGCCGTTCGACCATGACGCCGATGTTGAACGCCATCACGAGCGCGACGAGCGCCTCGGTCGGCATGTCGATCCCCAGCTCGCGCCGCGGCTGTTCGAAGGCCGCCGTGAGGACGGCCCGCCACTCTTCGTTCACGCGCGCGAGACGGCCCCGAAGCTCTGGACGGTTCCAGGCGAGCGCCTGTAGCTCCAGCCAGATCTTCTCGTAGGTGACGTCCTCGCTCACCAGGTAGCGCATCGCCTGCCGCCACTTCTCGATGAACGGCACGTCCGCCGCGTACAGCTCGCGCTGCCGTGTCACGAGCCGTTCGGTGAACCGCTCGAGCGCGCGGACGAGCAGGTTCTCGTTCGAGCCGAAGTAGTAGTGGACGAGGCCATGGTTGACGCCCGCCTCCTCGGCGAGCCGTCGCGTCGTGATCCCTGCACGGCCGACGTTGACGAGCAAGCGCTCGGCCGCGTCGAGCAGCGCCTCTTCGGCCGTCGCCCGGGCCGAGGTCTTCTGCGCCGCCTCTGTCACGCGAGCCGCCAGAGCGCGTTCGCGATCTTCCAGCCCTCGCCGGTCCGGACGAGATGAACGTACTCGTGATAGGGCGCGGCATGGACGATGACGCTGGCGATGTCCTCATATACGTCCGCGATTTCCACGGCGATGGCGCCGTCGCTCTTGTCGGTTCTGCCCTCGCCCCGCTCGGTCAGCTCGAGCATCCGCTGTTTCGTCGTCACGCCGAGGTCATCGCCGGCGCGGCGCTTGACCAGATCCTTGTGCAGCGCGCGCTCCATGCGCGCGCGATCGCCGGCGAACCAGCCCTCGAAGCAGTCGAGCACGGCCCGCTCGATCAGATCGTGGTCGGTCACCGCTCGTGGCCCGGTATCCACTGCCGCACCGCGTTCACCATCTTCCAGCTCTCCGCCGTGCGCACGAGCTGGAGGTACTCGTGGTAGACGGCCGACCGGACGGTTGCGCAGGCGATGTCGCCGAAGATATCGACGACCTTTCGACGCGGTTGGGCCGTTTCGCGAGCTCGGGGTGGAGCGCGCGCTCCATCCGGGCCGCGTCGCCCTCGAACGAGCCTTCGAAATAGTCGAGCGCAGTGGCAACGACCGCAGTCTCATCGGCGATGGTCGCCGACGCCCGTGTCGCTTCGATCAGCGCGCCTCCTTTCCGCTGTCAAGGCTAGGTGTCCAGGTCAGTCGTCCAAAGCGTGGCGTTGCGAACACTGTGCGGGAGCTCTCCCGTTGCGCGAGCAGGAACCAGGCGCAAAGTCCGAGCGCTACGAATTGCTCGCCGATCATGACGAGGCCGGCGAGCTGCTGGTCGCGCGACGGACTGAGCGCGAAGAGGCGTGTGCTCTCGTGCGCGTACGCCGGGTAGAGGGGCGAGGTGAGGAGGAGGATGCCGCCCAGCAAGAGTGCGAAGCTGGTCATGGCGAGCATGCACCCGAGTCGTTGCGTCGGGCGGAGCGTGTTGCGGCGAGCGGGGTCGACGATTTGGCTCCACGCGAGAAGACCCACCGCGATCAACGAGCCGTGCTCGAGCTCGTGCACGGCTTCGTGCGCGAGCGCGTAGTCGTAGGCGGCCGGGAGATGCCAGACCGTCATCACCAGCATCCAAGCGCCGAGGCTGATGCGCGGGCGGAGCAGAACGGCGAGCGCCTGACGGAGCCGGCCAGGCCGCGCGACGCAGCGCAGGACGGAGGTGGGGAGGAGAAAGAAGAGGAGCGGGCCGCGGAGCGCGACGAGCGCGAGGGCGGGAGCGACATCGCCGATGAGCACATGCTGGAGCATGTGCGCCGAGAGGAGGTAGCTGTCCCCGGCCGCGTCGACCGGCGAGATGAGCGCCAGTGTCCCGAGCGCGAGCGCAACGACGAACAGCGCTGCGCGCGACCAGCCCGCATGATCGGTCCGGCTGCGGCGCCGCAGCCGCAGGAACGCCCTCAGGAAGAGCATGAGCGCGAGGCCGGCGCCGCCCAGGACCAGCGGCGCCGGGTTCCAGGCCGTCCAGCTCACTGGAAGATCTCGGTCGTGCAGTCGCCGCCCTGCAGGCGTACCTCGTGAGCGCGAGCAGGGCCACCCGGCCGGTCGTGGAAGTCGAGGAAGAAGTCACGGTCGACCTCCATCCCGCCTTCGGGGTTGCACCTGACACGCAGGAGCCAGGAGCGCAGGCCGGGGTAGAACTGGTTGTCCCAGGTCGAGTAGAGCGAGTTGGTCACGTACAGACGGCGGCCGTCATACGAGAGCTGGAGCATCTGCGGGCCGCCGTTCAGCTCGCGGCCGGCGTCGCTTGGCTTTCCGAGCAGGCCGCCGAGCCAGAGCTGCCCGGTGAGCTTGGGATTCCGCGGGTCGGAGACGTCGTACTGGCGCAGGTCGCCGTGCAGCCAGTCGGAGAAGTAGAGGAAGCGGTCGTCCATCGAGAGCACGAGGTCGGTGATCAGCCCCGGTACCGGGAAGGGCCAGCCTGCGAGCTCGACGCTGTCGACCGCGATGATCTCCTCGGCCGCCCAGCCGCCGTTGGAGCGGTGCCAGTGCCACATCGTGCTCGAGAGCGCCGCGCCGCAGAAGCCTCCCTCCGCCTCGGGGTCGTGCAGCCAACGCACCTCCAGCGGCACGAGCCCTCTCTCGCCCAGGTCGACCGTCTGCTCGAGCGTGTGCTCGGCCAGGTCCCAAAAATGGAGCCTATGCCCGTAGCGGCCGGCTTGGACGTCGGCTAGGTCGAAGCCGGGCTCGTAGGCGTTCGGCTCGCCGAACTCGGAAGAGATCAGAACGTTCTTGCGTGGCTGGTACCAGAAGTCGTAGTTCAGCGGCGGCTTGGCGCCGCCGTTCTCCCAGCGACCCTTGATCTCGAACGTCTTCGCGTCGAGGACGGCGAAGCCGCCGGCACCGTTTCCGTCGGCGTCGCCGAGCATCGAGATCACGACGTTGTCGCCCGGCATGCAGTGCACCGTGTGCGGCCGTGTGTAGCCCGTCTCCCGGACGACTTCGTCGGGCTCGATCACCTTCTCAATCCGCGGTCGACGCGGATCGGTCGCGACGTCGACGACGTGGATCCGCGAGGAGCGGAACCCAGGCAGGATCAGGTGCGAGCGATCCGGGCCGTGGCAGGCCGACGAGCATCGGTTCCAACCGAAGTGGTGCAGCTCGTCGCGGACGTTCGGCATAGGCAGTTCGTGCACGATCCGTCCCCGTTCGGCATCGACGACGGCCAGAAAATCGGGCGCCTCGACGCCGGTGCCCTCGTGCAGACAGGCGAGATAGAGGAACTCCTCCGGCGGCGCTTGCATCGCCTCCTGCGGGGAGTGGTGGAGCGAGGTTGAAGAGTCATGGGACATCGGTCGACCTCCTCGTGTTCCTGCCAGTCGATTGACTTAGACATTTGACTAAACGCGAAGCGATCTGTCAAGCGGCCTGCATCTCTCGGCCATGTAGAGCGGGTTCTCGTAGCGCATGTCGATGACGCCGTTGCCGATCTCGATCCGGCTCGTCTTGACGCCGATTGCCGTGAGGAGCCGGTTCCCGAGCCACGGCCCCGCACCGCGTCTGCTTCGTGATCGCGGTCGAGTCAGCCTGGCGGCGGGCGCTCGATTTCGCACAGACCGAGCTAGGGACGTCTCACCTCCAGGCACTCAGGCGGTGCTGAGGTCGTGCTGAGCACCGCCGCCTACCGTCGTCCTCTTGTCATCCGGCCCGACCGGATGAAACACCGAAAGGAGAGATCGAATGAAGGGCTTTTCCAAACGGTGGTTGTTGGGCGCGGCAACGCTCACGCTCGCCATCCTCGCAGCGGTGATGGTCAGCGGAGCGTTCGCGGGTGCAAAGGACACGCCCGGCGCGGCCAAGGGACTCGGCCAACTGACCGGCCTGCTGCCCCGCGACCACCTGACCACCGAGAGCGCGATCCAGGTTGATTTGAGCAAGGAGACGGTGCGACTGCCGCTCTACAAGGGCGTCGCCTACAAAGGCACACCGAACCAGGAAACCGTCTGGTACGTGCTGCTCGACGCCTCTGACTCCGGGTTGGCGCACGACCTGGGCGTCAACTACGCACCCAAGCTCGCCAACATCGGCATCGGGGACCCCGAGGCCGTGCAGACGGTGACGCTCGAGTCGCCCACCCCTGACCAGAACAAGTTCGGGCAGGCGGTCGTCGACTTCCAGGGCGCACCGGACTTCAGCCCGACCAGGATCGCCCAGCCGGGCCCGAACGGCTTCCCGCTCGCGAACTTCCAGCCCGGCGCCGTCGCCGGCCCCGGCTACAGCCCCTTCATCCGGATCGCCGGCTCGGACGTCGTCTACAACGCCCCGATCGTCGCCACCGGCGACGGTCCCTTCGACGTCGTCCACCACACCAACACCGGCGACCGCGTGCTCGGCGTGCACATCGCCGGCCCCTCGGCTCCCGGACAGTACGCCGAGTCGTACGCCGACCTGCTGTTCGTCAAAGGCTTCGACGCCGGTCAGCCGATCCTCTACCTCAGCACCGACGCCGGCCAGCCGCTCACCTCCGTGCTGGAGCGCTCGACCTACGTGCCCGCGCTCGACAAGGCGGCCTACAACGGCGGCGACGACTTCCTCGGCTCCGCGCGCGAGCGTCTGTTCGGCTTCATCAACGGGCAGACCGGTGCCAACAACGCCAACGCGCAGGGCTTCGTGAACCTGATCAAGGACGGTCACGCCTCCGAAGACGCCAGCGCCGGCAACACCGCGCTGATCGACGCACTCCGCAACGGCGGCGACCTCCTCAACGTGTTCGGCGACTTCCCGACCCTAGCCGACCCGCGGCACGCGGACGCCTACAGCCCGCTCTGGGACGCGCAGCTCGGCCTCTGGACCGACAAGGCGATCAAG
>Ga0207646_10004245_pt1 | contig 15665 bp, 14 predicted proteins | sample KBSK5502metaG_FD_184343 | JGI IMG/M metagenome (GOLD analysis project Ga0207646, IMG submission 184343) | Corn, switchgrass and miscanthus rhizosphere microbial communities from Kellogg Biological Station, Michigan, USA - KBS K5-50-2 metaG... | ecosystem: Host-associated > Plants > Roots >... | reverse complement strand
ACCAGCATGAACCCGGTACGGCCGTGGGCGCCGGGCCGTCGGTACACCAGGCCGAGGGCTGCCCCTAACGGGGGATACCACTGGCCCTGACTACTTGAAACACTCAAATTAATCACGGCCCGGCAATCTCGTACCGGACCGGTCACGATGGATGAAGGCCCGATTGGCCGTCGGCGCATCAAGACGCTGTGGCGATGCGAATGGTGACTGCTCGCTGAGTGCCGGAACGCCGGGGCGGGTGACTGGATGGTGAGCCATGACAAGAGGTGAGTCGGCTGCCGATAGCGGGCCGGTGGTTTTCTCGATCGTCGATGACCATCCGGACCTGTGCTACGGCGTGCTGAGCAGGCTGCCGCAGGAGAACGCGTCATTCGTCGCCGGGGTAATGGCCGCGACGGTCGGAGAATTCCTCGCCCTGGACGCCGCGGAGACGCGCCGGTCCGACGTGGTCCTGCTCGATCTGCGGCTCAGGGACGGGTCGGCCCCGGCGCAGAACATCGCCCGGCTGAAGGCCACCGGGTATCCGGTGGTGATCTATACCGACGAGGAGCGGCCGGAGCGGCTGATAGGCACCCTGGGCAGCGGCGCTGATGCCGTCCTGTGCAAGAACGAAGCCGGGCTTCTGCCCGAGGCACTGATCGCCGTGGCGCACGGTGACCACAGCTGGGTGTCGCCGCTAATGGCCTCGATCGTGCTGGCGGCTCCCGGGCCCCGGCTCTCGCCAGCTCAGATGGAGGTGCTGCGGCTGTACGCGACCGGGGTGCCCGCGCAGAAGATCGCGTCGCTGCAGGGATGTGCGTTGGAGACAGTGAAGAGCCACCTGAAGGGGGTCAAGACCCGGTACGAGGCAGCCGGGGATCCGGTGGGCACCCGGACTGACATGCTGAAGGTGGCGCTGCGCGACCAGTACGTGTCCGAGGACTGGTACCTGCGCGGCCAGTGAGCGTGATCGCGGTGGCGGCTGACCGGGACCCGCCGGCGGCGTCGGCCGAGTCGGCCAGCGGGGCGCACGGGGCCACGCTCGAGCGCGCGTTCGGCCTCATCTACGCCGTGTTCATGGCGCTGATGATGGCGGTGTTCTGGTCTAGCTCGGCGACGCTGGCCGGGAACCGGCTCGGCGGCATGGCGGCGGACGTGCTGCTGAGCGCGCTGCTCGCCGGGCAGACCCTGCGGGCGCTGCGCCGGCTGCCGTCGCAGCGTGATCTCTGGCTGATGGTCGCGGCCACCGGGGCGCTCCTGCTGGTGTCCCGGGTGCTGGCCGTGCCGGGGAGCCCGTTCCTCGGCAACAACTCCGACGTGCTGGTCATACCGGTGGCGGCCGGCTGGGCGGTGTGGTCGGGCCGGCTCGTGGTGCCGGTCCCTCTCTTGCTGGTCATCCTGGCCTCGTGGACCGGGGATCCCGGCGTCCTGGCGGTCGAGCAGGCGACCAGCGCGCTCGCCCTCATCGCGTGCACCGCCTCGGCCGCCAGGCTCCTGCGTGCGGGCGCGCGGCAGGCCGACGTGTACGCAGACGACCTGTCCAGGAAGATGGCTGCCGAGGACGCGGCCATAGCCGCCGAGGAGGCCGAGCGGCGCGCGGCCACCGCGGTCCACGACGACGTCCTGAGCGTGCTGCGGGCCGTCGGCGTGGCCGACCGGCCGCTGCCGTGGAGCCTCGTGGTGATCAAGGCCAAGGGAGCCCTGGACGCACTGGCCCGGCAGGTGACCGGGCTCGCCGACCTCGGCCCGGCGCTGCGGCGCCAGGCGAGTCAGGTCGCGGCCGAACTGGACGTGAGATGCGACATCGATGACGGTCTCGACCTGCCCCGGCCGGCCGTCGAGGCGCTGGGCACCGCCGCCGGGGAGGCGCTGCGCAACGTCGCCGCTCACGCCGGCGTCGGCCGCGCCGCGCTCACCGCCCGACGCGGCCAGTCCGGCCAGGTTGCGGTGACCCTATCCGATGAGGGGACCGGCTTCGACCCGGCCGGGGTGGAACCGGCGAGGTCGGGCCTGCGGAACAGCATCCGCGCGCGCATGGCCGACGCCGGGGGGCATGCCGAGATCATCTCCGCTCCTGGGCGGGCACGTCGGTGGTGCTGACCTGGTCTCCTCCCCAGCCGGCCGGCGTCCCGGTTACCGATCCGCTCGCCTGGGCCCGCCGGATGCTCCCGCGGCCGCTCCCGATCTTCGCCGGCCTCATGCTGCCGGTCCTACTCCTCGACCTGATCGCGGTGTGCCTGCGCTGGCCAGACATGCGCTGGCAGGCGGCCGCCGCGGCGGTGCTCGGCGGATTCACGGGTCTGGCCGTCCTGTCCGCGCGGTACCTGAGCCAGATGCGAATGACGGGTCCGGCCGCGGTGGGCCTGGCCGCGGCCAATAAGGTCCTGGCCGCCGTGGCCTTCCTGGCGGTAGCCCCTGGTACCACCGACTCGCTCGCCTACTGGGCGGCCGGTGTCAGCGGGATCGTCGTCGCGGCCATCTACTTCACCCGGGGGCCGGTATCCGGCCTGGCCGCCCTGGCCCTCGACCTGGCGGCGCTGACGGCCAGCCTGCGGGTGACGGGCGGCGCCGTCTCCGCGGGTATCTGGGCGTCCATCCTGGCCGGCCCGCCCATAAGTATGGGGCTGGCGGCCGCCCTGCGGGTGATGTTCCGGAGACTGTCCGGCCGGACCGGGCCCCGGCTGGCCGAGTACGGCGAGCGGGTACGGATCCAGGCCTGGGCGGAGGCGATCAGCCGCGTCGACAGCGCCACCCTGGAGAACGCGCGGCGTGTGGCCGGGCCCGTGCTCGAGGAGGTGGCGCCGGGCCAGGCGCCGAGCCCGGCGCTGCGGATGGCCGCCACGCTGGCCGATGCCACCCTTCGCGATGACCTGCTGGCACCGGGCTTCCTGACCCCGCCTCTCGCCGAGCGCGTCCGGGTGGCACGGGGCGCCGGCGCACGCATCACGCTGCGCTTCGAGCGGCAGGAGGACGCCGCGCTAGTGGCGACGACCAGGCGGCTGCTCGCCGCGGCGCTGGCTGGCCTCGACGCCGGCAGTGAGGCCGACAGCGACGTCGGCCGTGACACGGGCAGCCAGGCCACGCTGCAGGTGCACCCGCCGGCCGCGGACCACCCCGCGCTGCTGATCCTGCGCGTCCGCAGCCGGCGCCCCGACCACACTGCCCTCCGCCGGCACGCCGCCGAATGCGGCGCCCTGATCAGCCAGCTTGACGATCACGAGCTGCTGATCCGCCTCGTGCCGCCAGGTAGCATCCGCCGGTTCCCGTCCTCCCCGCCAGAGCCGGCCATCTGACCGGCCAGGTTCCTTGCCCGGTCCGGCTTACCCCGTGCACTGTAGAGTCCGGAGCCAGGGTGGTGTAGCAGTGGGGCCGGACCAGCCAGCGGATGCGGTGCACCAGGCGGGACTCGAGCGGTCGCTCGGGCGTATCTTCGCCGTGTTCATGACGCTGATGGTGGTGGTGTTCTGGTCGAGCACGGCCACGCTGGCCGGCCAACGGCCCGCCAGCGTGGCGGCGAACCTGCTGCTGAGCGTGCTGCTCATCGGTCAGGCGCTGCGGGCGGTATCGCGGCCGCCGTCCCAGCGGGACCTCGGCCTAATGGTGGCAGCGACCGGGTCGCTCCTGCTGGTGTCCCGGGGGCTGGCCGTGCCGCGAAGCCCGTTCCTTGAGAACATTGACGCGCTGGTCATGCCGGTGGGGACCGCCTGGGCGATGTGGTCTGCCCGGTTCCTGCTGCCGGTCCCGGTCCTGGTGGTCGCCCTGGCCTCGTGGACCTGGAATCCCCGTGCGGATCTAGCGGCCGAGCTGACGGTCACCTCGCTCGCCGTCATCGCGTGCGCGTCCTGGGCCGCCCGGCTGCTGCGCGCGGGCGCACAGCGGGCCGACGCGGAGGCCGAGGTCCTGTCCCGGCGGATGGCCGCGAAGGATGCGGCGCTAGCCGCCGAGGAAGCAGAACGGCGTGCGGCGAACGCGGTACACGATGACGTGCTGAGCGTGCTGCGGGCGGTCAGCCTGGCCAGCCGGTCGCTGCCGTGGAGCGTCGTGGTGTCCAAGGCGCAGGGGGCCATGAACGCACTGGCCAGGCAGGTACTCCGCGCCGGGTACGGCTTAGAGGATCTCGGGTCCGCGCTGCGGCGGCAGGCAAGCGAGGCGGCGGCGGGCGGACTGGACGTGCGGTGCGATATCGGCGGCGACCTCGACGTGCCGGCGCCGGCCGTCGAGGCGCTCAGCGCTGCCGCCGGGGAGGCGCTGCGCAACGCGGCGGCTCATAGCGGGGAGGACCGCGCCGTGCTCACCGCCCGCGGCGCCAGGCGGGCGTGGTCACGGTGACCATCGCCGACGAGGGGACCGGCTTTGATCCGGCCCGGATCGGCCCGGCGCGCTCGGGACTGCGGAACAGCGTCCACGCCCGGCTGTCCGACGCCGGCGGCCGGGCCGAGATCATCTCCGCGCCCGGGCAGGGCACGTCGGTGGTGCTGACGTGGGAGCCTCCCCAGGCCGCCAGCGTCCCGGCTACCGATCCGCTCGCCTGGGCCCGCCGGATGGCGCCGAGCCCGCGGCTGATCTTCGCCGGCTTCATGCTGCCGATCCTCCTCGTCGGGCTGGCGTCGCTGTGCCTGCGCTGGCAGGACATGCGCTGGCAGGCCGCGGCCGTGGCCGTGTTCCTCGCCTGCACCGGCGTGGCCGCCCTGTGCGCGAGGTACCTGAGCCAGGTACGGATGACGCGCGCGGTCGCGGTGGGCCTGGCCGCGGCCAATACGATTCTGGTCGCCGTGGGCTCGCTGGCCGTGGCACCGGGTACCACGGACTCGTTCGCCTACTGGGTCGGCACGGGCGGTGGGATCGCCGTCGCCGCGATCTACTTCCTCCGGGGGCCGGTATCCGGTCTCATCGTCCTGGCCGTCGACCTGGCCGCCCTGACCGACGGCCTGCTGGTGACCGGCAGCGGCTTTTCCGCGGGCGTGTGGGTGGCCATCCTGACTAGCCCGGTCCTCGCCGCGGGAGTGGCGGCCGCCATGCTGGCGGCGTTCCGGAACGTGTCCGGCCGCACCGAGTCCCGGCTGGCCGAGTACCGCGAACGGGTGCGCCTTCATGCCCGGGCCGAGGCGATCAGCCGCGTCGACAACGCGGCCCTGGAGAACGCGCGGCGCGTCGCGGGACCCGTGCTCGAACGCGTCGCCTCCGGCCAGCCGCCGGACCCGGCGCTGCGGATGAGCGCCGTGCTGGCCGATGCCACCCTCCGGGACGAGCTGCTGGCACCGGGCTTCCTGGCGCCCGCTCTCGCCGAGCGCGTGCGCGCGGCCCGGATCGCCGGCGTGCACGTCACGGTCGACGTCGCCCGACTGGAGACGCGGTGCTGCCCGAGACCGCCCGGCGGCTGCTCGCCGCCGCCATGGCCGGCCTCGTCGCGGGCGATGGCGTTACCCTCAAAGTCGACCCGCCCGGCGAGGGATCTCCAGCGCTCCTGGTCCTGCACGTGCGCGGCCAGCAGCCGGATCACGCCGCCCTGCGCCGGTGCGCGGAAGAATCCGGCGCCCTGGTCAGCGACCTCGGCGACCACGAGCTCCTGATCCGGCTCCACCCGGCCACAGAGCCGGCCATAGAGTCGGCCGCAGCGCCGGCCGCTGAGCCCGCGACATAGCGGGCGGCCGCCGGTCCGGCGGGCCGCCCGCTACCCTCATCCGAGGCTCAGGTTCGAGAGTTGCCCCACGGGTGCTGCGATAGCGCGTCGACCTGCTTGAGCAGGCTGGCCCGCTGAGTCTCGATCTCCTCCAGCCGGTGCTGGCGGTCGAACAGCGGGCCGAGGCTGACGTGACCGGCGCCCGCGATGCTGGTCCCGATGTGCCCGGTGATGTTGCCCGCCGCGTCGTGCTCGATCGTCCTGGCCGTCCGGGCCGGCGGGTCGGCCGCCAGGCCCCCGATGAGCAGGCGGACGGTGCCGTAGAAGCCGTAGACCCCGTCGACGGCCTCCTGGGTGGTGTGGCAGATGTCCGGGAACGTCTTGTCCCTCAGGGTGTCCCCGATCTCGGCGACGCGGGCGAGATCCCGGCGGCTGTCGCCGATGGTCTCCAGGTACTCGTCCAGATCGTCGTCCAGATCGCCGGCGAGGCCGTCGCGCTCGCGTGAGACCCTGGAGCCGTCGAGGGCTACGCCCAGGAAGGCGAGGGTCGGCAGGAGCAGGCCGGTGACGGCCGCGACGAAGACCAGGACCGCGGTGGTGCCGATGCTGGCGTTGCCCAGGGCGGCGATGCCGCGCCAGATCATGCCGCTGGTGATGGCCACCGCGGTCACCGCCGTCAGTCCCAGGTACCAGTTCCGCCGGGTGAACGCGCGGGCAGCCTCGTGCCGGTGGTTGTCGGCGCGGGCCTCCCGGGCGTGGTTGTGGCTCCGGGCGGCGTGGCGGACCAGCCAGGTCTGGCCGAGGATGATGGCGATGACGACCGTGGCGGCGAAGGACCAGCCGAGCCAGTCCTGCCACGGCTCAAGCAGGGGCACGTTGAGGTAGTAGGTGATGAAGGTGAGGAAGCCCACCGCCTCGATCCACGGGGCCCACGTCGCGAGCCGCTGGAGCAGGATGCTGGCCCGGTGGTGGTGGTGCTGGCCCGCGGCCTGATCCCGCTTGATCTTCGTGTCGTACTCCTCGACGCGTTCCACCGCCTCGGCGACCGAGTGGCCGGCGCCGGTCTCCGGGCCGGTGAGCGGCTCCCGGTGCTCGGCGATCTTGTCGAGGTTCTCCCTGGCGTTCTCGACGAGGCCCTGGGCCTCGTCGAGGCGGGGGTCGGCCTCCTGCTCGAGCCGGCTCCTCAGCTCCTGCTCGCCGTCGGTGATGAAGGGCTCGGCCAGGCTGCCGTTGTGCAGGGCCGTGGGCTCCCAGCCGTCACGCGGGGTGCCGCGACGCTGGTGCTCCTCGACGACCATGCGGGCGTATTCCGTAGCGGACTCGTACTCGTCCTTGTGGATGGTGACCTTGCCGGCTTCCTTCGGAGTGAGAGCCGGCTCCCAGTGCTCCGCGATATTCGCCATCGCCATGACGCTCGTCTCCTTCGTCTGGTTGATCATTTGATGGTGTAGGTGATGACCACGACCCGGTTGGCGGCGCTGCGCGGGTCAGGGTTGGGCTGGCCCAGGTTGCCGTGCCCGGTCGTGCGGGTGATGGCGGACGCTGGCACTGCGAGGTCGTTGACCAGCAGGTTCGCGATGGCCTGGACTCTCTCCTGGCTGAGCGTGATGTTCGCGGGGTCGTTGAACGCGGGCTGGCCTGCGGCGGTGAGCGGCCCCTCGTAGGACGTCCACCCGTCGAGCGCGAAGGTGGCGTGGGCCGCGAGGGCGGCGGTGACGCACGGTGTCAGGTCCCGGATGGTCTTCGCGGCGTCGACCAGGTCGGCCGTGTTGAAGACGAAGTAGCTCTGCGGCACCGTGCACGTCACGCCCTTCGGCCCCGGTACCTGCGGGATCGGGGTGGTCGGCAGGTCGGGGAGCGAGACCGGCGGCACCTTCGGGGCCGCGGCGGTGGCCGCGGTGGTGCTGGCGTCGATGAAGGTGACGGAGGTCGCGCCCGCCGCGGTCAGCAGGGCGGTCCAGACCGCCTTGAGGTAGCTCTTCTGGGCCTGCCCGAGCTGGGGCTGCGAGCCGGCCACCGGAACGAGGACGAAGGTCACCGGGCTGTGCAGCGCGGGCTGGTCACCGGTTCTCTTCACGTCCGCCACTACGTCCCCCGGCGAGACCTTCCACTGCAGGGACCGGAAGTCGTCGGGATCGGCCAGGTCGATACCCGAGCTGATGATCGTCACGGGGACGCCGGTGAAGTCCGTTCTGGTCAGGCCGGCGTACAGGGCGCGGCCGCCGGCGGTTCCCGACGGGTCGTTGACGTCCGCCTCGATGCCGGAGATCTTGGCGTCGATGGCCGGGAGAGCCCGGCCGTTCACCTTGAGCACGGGGTCCTGAGGGGAGTTACCCGTGCGGGGGGTCAGGTCGACATCGGACGTGGAGACCGTGCCCGTGTAATCGACCCGGGTGAGCTCGATGGACTGGTGCGCCAGCCCGGCCTGGCGCAGCCCGGCCTGCACCACGGCCGGCAGCGCGATCGGCGCGTCGTTCGCCGTGCGGGCCGTGTAGACGAACTGGCCCGCGACCGGGCCCGCCGGGCCCACTTGGGTCGCCGGACCTGCCGGGCCGCCCGTAACAACGACGGGCTGAACCCGAGGGAAACCGTGCGCGAGGAATGCGACCACGGCCACCACGGCCGTCACCACCACGCCCGCCACGATGGCCGTCTTCAGCGACTTGCCGATGGCGAACCGGGACGCCCGGGCGTTCCGCCGCTGCGGACGTCGGGTGCTAACCGGGCGGCGGGTGCTAACCGGGCGGCGGCGGGCGGGCTGACGACGGGCCGTTGCTCGTCCGTGGGTCCGGGTCGAGCCACGCCGGGTCCGGGTCGAGTTACGCCGACGCGGCGGGGCGCCGCGGCGAACGCGCGGCCGACTGGTACGCATAACGTTCTCCTTTACTTACAGCCGCCGCCCGTGACAGGTACCCCTGCGGGGAGAAGCGCCAAGGCGAGAATAGCCACGGAAGCGTATTTATTGATATCTGCAATTCTTGCCGACAGGACGGCTCGGCGATATCCCCTTTACGGGGGACCAGATTAGGGCTCCACGGCGTCATTGAGCAGCGCGAAGGTAACTAAAAGAAAATCGTCGGCCTGTCTCGCCGCGAGAAAAGAAGCAGGCCCGGCGATTACCTGAATCGCCGGGCCTGCCCTTCCCTAGCCGTCCCCTCCGATCTGCTGAAAAGCGTGCCCGGCTAGGAAATCCGCGCCGTCGCCGGCGGACGCGACGGAATAGGACAGGTGCGGGCACTTGTCCAGGCCACACAGGGCGGCGGCGATGACCTGCCCGCCGATCTCGTAGGCAGGCCAGCTCTGTCCGCAGATGGGGTCGCCGCTGATGCACAGGCTCTGCACCGCGAAATGGGACCCGGTCGGCGACACCAGCGGGTAGGCGTCTTCCGGGAAGCAGCCCAGGTGGAGATCCGCGGTCGCGGCGTACCGGGCCAGGCCCCGGTAGTTCCCGTGCGGGTTGTACCAGCACGGGTCGCCGTAGAGCTCGACCGCGTCGATGAAGCCCCACTCGCCGCGGTGAGCGCTGAGCATGCTTTCGATCAGCAGGGCGCCGAGGGAGTAGCCGTCCAGCGAGATCGGGGTGTCCGGGCACGAGCGGCTGAAGGCTTCGAGCTCGGCTTCGAGCTGGCCGGCGTAGTCGTGGATGGTAGTGCGCAGCGCCAGCCAGCGGACCGGCAGGTACTCGGCGAAGGTGACCGTCGGGTACGCGAAGTAATCCAGGCGCGCACCGTGCTCGCCCAGCTTGCGCTCGTCGCCGGCGAAGGCGGCGAACGTGGCCTTGATCTCCGGCGAGTCGGTGCCGTTGGTGCTGCTCGGCCCCTCGCTGGTGCCGTGCACGCCGACGATCTCCGCGGCCGGGCAGCCGGCCGAGGCGGCGAAGGGGACGAGCGCGGCGTGCGTGGCCGGGGCGGCCGCCGGGGTGGAGGTGAGCCAGGCTGCCACGAGCGGGACGATGAAGACCGCCCGGCGGGACAGAAACCTGATCCCCATCGCTCGCCCTCCCGGCCCTTATCGGTTGCCGCCTTTCCTCCACTGTGGGCAGCGGGGGCTATGCGCCGGTATCACCAATAAGGGGTTCCCCAGAAAGGGGGAGGGCCGTCGGCCAGGTCCGATCAGCCGTGGCCTGGCTCGCCGTCGGCCAGGTACCAGTCCTGCTCGACGAGGTGGTCGCGCAGCGCGACCCGCAGCATGTCCGTCCGGGTATAGACCGCGTCGCCGTGCGCCTCATAGCGGGTCTTCACCGCATCGAGGTGGGTCTTCACCGTCTCCACCGAGCATCGCCGCACCGACGCGATCTGCTGCGCGGTGACACCGGTCGCGTAGAGCCGCAGCACCTCCACCTGGGCCGGTGACAGCCGGGGCCCGGGGGCCACCAGCACGACCGACGCCATCAGCGGCGACACCCAGCCGTGGTCGCCGCCGATGACCGCGGTGAGCGCCTCCTCCAAGAGGCCAGCCTCATCCTTGCGCACGACGGCGTCGGCTCCGATCCCGAGCGTGCTCTGCAGCCGCTCCGGCCGTTCCTCCCCGGTGTAGATCACCACCGGATACCCGGCGCCCTTCAGCCCGGCGACGTTGTCCGCCGGAGAAGAACCGTCCTTGAGGGTCAGGTCGAGGAGCACGATATCTGACCGGCGGGCCGCCCCGTTTTCCAGCGTCAGGAACTCCGGTACGGTCGCGGCCATGACCCCCGCGGCGAACGAGGAATTCGCCTGCGGCAGCCTGGCCAGCACGCCATAACACAGGTCGGGATGGTCATCAACGATCGAGACGACCACCGGGCCGCCCGCGGCACCCGCGATTTCTGATCCCATGTCACACCGTCCGGTCACCAGCTCCGGCACAACAATGCGCGCTTACCGCCGGGTTTGACAAGGGGACGATCCGGGTTAATCGGGCATCGCTGTTGAGATATACGCCCGTCACGGTGAAGACTCACCCTCAAGGCAGTGAAAGCTCGTTACGTGGTGGGGGAGGGCGTCATCGTCGCGATAACGGCAGCGGCCGATAAGGCGCCACCGGCGGAGGCGGCCGGACCTGCGGATACGGTGCACCAGAAGACGCTGGAACGTGCCTTCGGCCGCATCTTCGCGGTAATTGTCCTGGCCAATGTCCTGCAATTCTGGGCTAGCGGCGGGACGATGAGCGGCCAGCGGCCCGGCAGCCTGGCCGCGGACCTGCTGCTGAGCCTGCTGCTGGTCGTCCAGGCCGCGCTGGCGTTCCGCCGGCCGCCGGCCCAGCGGGATCTTGACCTGCTGGCGGTCGCCACCGCGACGCTGGTGCTCGCCGACCGACTCCTGGCCGCCCCGGGGAGCCCGTTCCTCGAGCAGGTGACCTACGTCCTGGCCGTGCCGGCCTCGGCGGCCTGGGCGGTATGGTCTCGCCGTCTCGTCGTGCTGGTCCCGGCCCTGCTGTTGATCCTGGGGACCGGTGCCTGGCGGCTGTCCGGCGGCCTCCCAGTGGAGCAGGCATTCGGCGCGCTGCCGACGATCGCGGTGGGCGGCGTGGCCGCGCGGTTCATGCGGGCGGGTGCGAGAAAGGCCGACGGCGACGCCAGGCAGCGGGCGGAGCGGATCGCGGAACAGGAAGCGACGCTGGCGGCGGAAGAGGCCGAGCAGCGCGCCGCCAACGCGGTCCACGACGACGTGCTGAGCGTCCTGCGCGGGCTTGCTGTGACCGAGCAGCCCCTGCCGTGGAGCGTTTTGGTGACCAAGGTCCGGCAGGCGCAGGCCGCCCTGGCCCAGCGGGCGAGGCAGGACCCGCGTGGTCCGGCTGACCTGGGTTCCGCGCTGCACCGCCAGGCGGCGGAGTTCACCCCCGAGCTCGGCATACACTGGTGTGCCGACGGCTACCTGGAGGTGCCCGCGGCGGCGGCGGAGGCGCTGAGCGGCGCCGCCGGAGAGGCGCTGCGCAACGTGACGGCACACGCCGGGGTCCGCGAGGCCACGGTCACGTTGCGCGCCGGCGAGTCCGGCGGCGTCGAGGTGACCATCTCCGACCACGGCGCCGGCTTTGACCCGACTCGGGTCGGCCCCCTGAGCCGGGGCCTGCGGGACAGCGTCCTCGGGCGTCTTCGAGCCGCGGCCGGCGACGCGAAGATCATCTCTGAGCCGGGCCGGGGGACCACGGTCGTCCTGTCGTGGCAGCCCGCGGAACTACCTGGCGTCGAAGCCGAGGATCCCCTAGCCTGGGCCGCCCGGCTCGCGCCACGCCCGCGGCTGATCTTCCTCGGCTTCATGCTGCCGGTGCTCCTGAGCGGCCTGGCGCTGCTGTGCCTGCGCTGGCAGGACATGCGCTGGCCCGCGGTGGCCGCGGCGGTGTTCGCGGGAATGGTGGGCATGGCCGTGATATGCGCCCGGCTGATAAGCCAGGTGCGGATGACGCGCCTGGCCGCGGTCGGCCTGACCGCGGCGGTCACGGCGCTCGCGGCTGCGGGCACGCTGGCCGTGGCCCCGGGGACGACCGACGGGTTCTCGTTCTGGGTGTCCGGCAATACCGGGATCGTCATCGCCGCGGTCTACTTCGTGCGCGGACCGGTCCCCGGCCTGACCGCCCTGGCGTTCGACCTGGCCGCCCTGGCGGTCGGCGTCCTTACCGTCGGCGGCGCGACATCCGTCGGCGCGCGGGCCTCGATCCTGGGCAGTCCGGTCATCGGCGCAGGGCTGGCTATCGGCTTCCGGGCGGCATTCCGCGGCCTGTCCAACCACACCGAATCCCAGCTGGCCGACTACCGTCAGCAGCTGACCTGGCAGGCGCGAGCCAAGGCCGTCAGCCGGGTCGACCGGGCCGCCCTGGAGTGCGCCCGGCGGGTGGCGGGACCCGTGCTGGCCCGCGCCGCGTCGGCCCGGACGCCAGACCCGGATCTGCGGATGGCCGCCGCGCTCGCCGGTGCCACCCTGCGGGACGAGCTCCTCGCTCCCGGCTTCCTGACCGCGGCTCTCGCGAAGCGCGTTCGCGCGGCCCGGATGGCCGGCACGCGCGTTACCGTCGACTTCGCCCGGCAGGGAAATGCCGCGCTGGTAGCGACGGCCCGAGAACTGCTCGCCGCGGCGCTCGCCGATCTTGGCGATGGCGGTGACATGACACTCCAGGTGCACCCGCCAGGCGAGGGACATCCAGCTCTGCTTATTCTGCACGCGCGCAGCCGACCGTCTAGCTACCTCGCCCTTCACCAGCGCGCTCGCGAATGCGGTGCTCAGGTAAGCGACCTCGGTGACGGCGAACTGCTGGTCCGGCTCTGACGATTCCGTTTCCTCCACGGCTGGGGTTTTGGCGGCCAGCGGTGACTGGCTTCCCCTCGGCCCGGTTGCGGCTGGCTCCGGTCGACCCGCAAAGTTAAGTTATCTCTTAAATCAGGAGGCGCGGGTGGCCTGGACTGTGAAGGTCACCGACGAATACGCCGCGTGGTTTACTGCTTTGATCAAGCAGGAGCTGGATCGGCGACCCGGGTGGCGCAGGCCGTGGCCGCGCTCCGCGAGGAGGGCCCGACGCTGGGCCGGCCGCTAGTGGACCGGCTCAAGGCCATGAAGATCCACCATCTCAAAGAGCTGTGGCCTGGATCGAAGGGACGGTCGGAGATCAGGATCATCTTTGCCTTTGATCCCACCCGGTCAGCGCTGCTGCTCCTAGGCGGCGACAAGGCGGGCAACTGGGCACGCTGGTACCGCGACAACATCCCGATAGCCGAACTGCCCTACATCGACTACACCGCTGACGAACAGGAATGATGATGCCGAAGCGGACCCCGCAGGACTGGGACGCTTGGAAGAAGAACTCCGCGCAGCGGGCGTAACTGCCGAGGAGATCCAGGCGGGGCGCGCAGGCTGCTTGCCGAGAACGGGGGGCACCAGCTTGCCGAGACCCGCTAGTAGCTCGGCCTGGCGCAGAAAGACCTGGCCGCGGCGCTCGAGGTGAGCATCGCCCGCATCTCCCAGATCGAACACGGCGAGGTGACCTCCTTCGAGGTCATCGCCCGCTACGTCGAAGCGCTCGGCGGCCGCCTGGACCTGGTCGCCGACTTCGGCGACCAGACCGTGCGGCTACTGGTCAGCAATACCACGGCCACCGCCGCTTGAGAACCGTGTCATCCCGGCCATGCGTTGTTCTCGGCACGTCATGATCACGGCACCGCTGATCTACAGGACCAAGCCGTCGCCGACTCGGATCGCCGTGCCTCTGCTCTGCTTTTGAGTAAGTGCGGAAAGCAGTGACAACGCCCTCAAACCACGGCAGACGAAGCCTGTGAGGTTCCAGAACTCTGCTATTGGTGCTGACCTGGGCTTCTATGCGGCCCGCTCGTATTCGTTGATGAGGCCGCCGAGGATGGGCCAGCGCTGGATCCGCTTCTGGGAGAGGTCTGCGACAGGGTGGTCTGGCCGGGGCGGGTGGAACTGGCGGCTGCGATGGGGGCGCCGTCCGTTGTAGTGGGCCTGGTACTGGGCCAGGATCGTCCGCAGATGCCGTTCGCCGAAGATCAGCATTCGGTCAGTGACCTCCGTCCGGGCGGTGAGCACAAATCTTCCGCATAGGAGTTCGCGCGAGGGCTTCGGGGTGGGATCTTCACGGCTTCGATGCCGGCGTCGGCCAGGACTGCGTCGAATGTCTCGGTGAATTGGCCGGCCCGGTCGGGGACCAGGAACCGGAAGCCGGCGGCGCGATCACCCAGATCCATCAGGAGTTTGCGGATCTGCTGCACGGTCCAAGGACCGTCCGGGTTGGCGGTGATTCCGAGGATGTGCACGTAGCGGGAGCCAATCTCCATGACGAATAGGCAGTACAGACGCTGCAGGGTCACCGCGCAGTCCACATGGAAGAAATCGGTGGCGAGCATCGTCGATGCCTGGGTCCGCAGGAACTGCCGCCACGTCGTGTCCGTGTGCCGTTGCGGTGCCGGGGGATATTCAGGGCCTTTAGGACCCTGCGGATGGTGGATGCGCTGACCCGGTGACCGAGCTTGAGCAGCTCGCCTTGGATCCTCTTGTATCCCCAGCCGTGGAAATGTTGAGCTCAACATTTTCCGTGTTATGTGAAGCTGGAGATTATGTGGAACTGAGCAGGGGCCGGCGCCGCCGTCTGGTCTGAAGGAGTGGGACGCCGGGGGTTCTGCTTCACATAACTTTTCGGCGCTGATAGGTCTTCGAGCCACTGGATGATGTCCTGTCGGGCGTGCCAGCGGCTTTCACCCTCCAGCGTGGGGACAGGGGGCTGGCAGCGTTCGATCGCCTTGCGTTTCATGGCCATGTCGATCTCGACGTACTGGCTTGTCGTGGTGATGCTGACGTGCCCGAGCCAGGACTTGATGACGTTGAGCTCGACCCCGGCCTGAAGCAGATGCAGGGCGGTGGTGTGCCGGATGGTGTGCGGGCTGACAAGTTTGGAGGCGAGAGACGCCTGGCGGCTGGCGGCCACCGCAAGATGACGCTGCAGGATCGTCCCCAGGCCGTAGCGGGTGATCCGCTTGCCGTGGGCGTTGAGGAACAGGGGTGCGCCCGGCTGGTCGCTGTCATCGCGCTGGTCGAGGTAGGCGCGCACGGCGTCGGCGGTCTCCTGCCATAGCGGGCAGACCCGTTCCTTGCGCCCTTTGCCGAAGATACGCACCTGGCTGGGTGTCTGCAGGCGCACGTCGTGGATGTCCAGGCCGACGGCCTCGGAGGCACGGGCGCCGGTGTTGTAGAGCAGGGTGAGTAGTGCCCGGTCGCGCAGGCCGAGGCGATCCGCGGGAGATGGCGCCGCGAGCAGGGCTTTGACCTCGTCCCGGTCGAGGTAGGTCAGGGAGCTTGATGAGGTCTTCTTGACCGGGATGTCGAGGACACGACGGCACAGCTCGGCGTGCCGGGGGTCTCGGTCGGCGACGTAGGCGAAGAAGCGGTGGATCGCGATCAGCCGGCAGTTGCGGGTGGCGGCGCAGTTGTGCCGTTCGGTCTCCAGGTAGTCCAGGAAGGCCAGCACGGTGGTGGGCCCGAGGTCGGCGAGTTGCAATCGGATCACCTGCCGGCCGCTGCGGCGTGCGGCGAAGCCGAGCAGGAGTTTGATGGCGTCCCGGTAGGCGAGGATGGTGTTGGGGCTG
>Ga0207646_10004242_pt1 | contig 15667 bp, 13 predicted proteins | sample KBSK5502metaG_FD_184343 | JGI IMG/M metagenome (GOLD analysis project Ga0207646, IMG submission 184343) | Corn, switchgrass and miscanthus rhizosphere microbial communities from Kellogg Biological Station, Michigan, USA - KBS K5-50-2 metaG... | ecosystem: Host-associated > Plants > Roots >... | reverse complement strand
CGCGCGCTCGAGCACGTTCGCCAGCTCCCGCACGTTGCCCGGCCAGTGGTACGCCACCAGCCGCCTCATGGCCGCCGCCGACACTCCAATCAACGAGCGGATGTGCCGTTCGTTGGAGCGGCTCAAGAACAGGTCCACCAGCGGGACGATGTCTTCGCGACGCTCCCTGAGCGGCGGGACTTCGATGCGGATGACGTTGAGACGGTAGTAAAGGTCCGGACGAAACCGCCCCTCCCGCAGCAGCGTCTCGAGAGGGCGGTTCGTGGCGGCGACGAGCCGCGTCTTGACCTCCACCTCGGACGTTCCTCCGAGGGGGCGGACCTTTCCGGCTTCCAGCACGTGGAGCAGCTTCGCCTGGGTATCCAGGGGCAGCTCCCCGACCTCGTCCAGGAACAAAGTACCCTGGCCCGCCGCGACGAACACGCCCGCCCTGTCCTCCCGCGCGTCCGTGAACGCTCCTTTGCGGACGCCGAACAGCTCGCTCTCGATCAGGTTCACGGGCAACGAGGCACAGTTCAAGTGAAGGAAAGGGTGGTCTCGTCGGGCGCTCGAGTCGTGGATGAGCCTGGCGATCGCGCCCTTCCCCGTGCCGGTCTCGCCGGTAAGGAGCACGGTGGCGTCCCCGCGGGCGGCCCGGCGCGCCGTCTCGACCACGTTCCGCATCGCGGCGCTCCTCGCGACCAGGCCCCCCGGATCCTGCTCCCGAGCCATCGTCCGGAGCCGCACGATCTCGCGGCGCATCTGTCGATCGCGGAACGCCCGCTCGATGGCAAAGACGAGCGCCTCGATCTTGAACGGCTTCGCGAGGAAGTCGCAGGCGCCGGCGCGGATGATCGCCATGGCGAGCTCGATGCTTCCGAATGCCGTGATCAGCATGACGAGCTGATCCGGTCTTTCCTGCAGGATCGCCGAGAGCAGATCCGTGCCCCGCATCTCCGGCATCTCGACGTCCGTGATGACGAGGTCGAAAGGTTCCGACGTGATCCGGGCCAGGGCGGCCGCCGGCGACGTCAGCCCCGCCACGGCGAAGCCGCGGTCGGTGAGGCTGTCGCGCAGAAAGTCCACCACTCCCGGGTCATCGTCGAGAACGAGGAGTTTCTTGGTCATGGACGATCTCAGGCGACGACGCCGGTGGCCGTCGCCACCGCCGCGAGCGGAAAATGCACGGTGAACCGTGTCCCGGAGCCTGTCGCGGACGACACGAGGATCGCTCCGCCGTGCTGATCGACGATCGACTTGACCACCGTCAGCCCCAGGCCCGTCCCTCCCAGATCCGTCCAGGTCGTGAAGAAGGCCTCGAAGATGCGGCGCCGCACCTCGTCGGGAATGCCGCCGCCCGTGTCCTCTACCACGAACGACACCGACGGTCGCTCCCGACTGCCTTGCTCCACCTTGAACGAGGAGGTGGTCATCGCGAGCCGGACGCGGCCACCTCGCGGGGTGGCTCGCAGCGCGTTGGTCAGCAGGTTGAGCGCCACCTGCTGGACCCCATCCGCATCGGCGACGACCCGTGGGAGCGCATCCGCGCACTCGAAGTCGGTCCGCACCCCTCGGCGTCGCGCCTCAGGCTCGATCAGGTCGACGACGGCACGTATGGCGCTCCCGATATCGATCTCTCCCATGTCGGCCGGCTGGCGGCGCGCGAACGCCAGGAGCTGTTCGACGACCCTGGCGATTCGATCGGACTGCTCCGCCACGATCCGCGCGCTCCGGATGACCTCGGACGGCAGGTCCGTCCGGGCGGCCAGGGCGAGCGCACGCCCGTTCAGGATCTGCAGGGGCGACCCGATCTCGTGAGCGAGGCCCGCTGAGAGCTGCCCGACCGTGACGAGCTTGTCGACTCGCAGCAAGCCGGCCTCCAGCGCCGCGCGCGCGTCGGCGGCCGCGATCAGTTCGTACCGGGCCTCGGCGAGATCGCGCACCATGGAGTTGAACTCGGCCGCGACCTCTCCCAACTCGTCCCGGCGATGCACGGGAACGCCGCCGCCGAGATCACCGTCCCTCACCGTGTGCATCGCCGCGATGAGGTCCACGAGGGGGCGGCGGACGTGGATCGACACCAGGACCCAGATGACGCCGACGATGCCGGCCAGGAGCGTCAGGATCTGAGCGATCGTCGAGATCGCCTCCGACGTGAGGTCCCGCCCCAGCTCGTCGAGCGGCCGTACGACCGCCACCGCGCCGAGGCTCGACCCGTCCTCCGCGCGGAGTGGGAAGACTCCAACCAGATGGGATAGACCACGAGGACCCTCGAAGTAGACCAGGGGCTGCGCGGAACCTCCCGCCCGCCGCACCGATTGACGGGCCAGCTCCGTCGTCTCGTTGCTGCCCCAGGAGTCGGCGGTGAGGCGTCCCGCGGCATCGAAGACGTGAACGCCGACGCCGGAGTCCTCCCGCTCGAGCGAATCGAGCATGGTGCGGACGCTCGTCTCGTGCCCCTCCCGGATGAAATGCTCCACGGAGACCTGCACGGCCCGGCACAAGAGCCGGAAATCCCGGTCGGCGGCGTTCCGCAGATCCCTGTCCTCCCGCCATAGCTGGACACCGCCGTACGAGCCCAGTACGAGCGTGGCCATCAACGTCAGCGCGATCGCGAGTCTTGTGGAGAGATGCACGGGGCGTGTTGCGACTGTGGCAGAAATACACAGATGGGTCAAGAATGGCATGAACCACGAGAGGGGGCCGAGCCAATAAGAATCGATATGGCAATCACTTAGCGCCTTCTCCGGCTGGCTTGGGACCTGCAACGTCGGTAAAGACCCGCGCAAGACCAGCGTCGTTCGAATCCGGAGGCTCGCGAGCGTTCATCGCGGGTCGAAGCGGTGGACTGCGAGAGCGGCACCGAGACCAAAGCCCCGGCGTGCCTCGCCTCCAGTCCCTGAGAGAGATCCGATCGATGAGCATCCCCGCCAAGGCCGACGATCCCGCCGCCGTGGTCCACCTCCTCAACCGAGCGGGCTTCGGTCCCCGGCCGGGGCAGGTGAAGGAAGTCCTGGCCAAGGGCATCGAGGCTTACCTGGACGAGCAGCTCCATCCCGTTCCCGATCCTGCCCTTCACCAGGCGCTGGCACGGTTCAAGGCGATGGACTATTCGATCCCGGACATCCTGGCCTTCGCCGTCTTCCCGGAGCCGAAGACGGGTCCGCACCTCTCCGACGTCGTGGAAGCCTTCGAAAGCCCCAAGCTGATCCGCGCGGTGGAATCGAGGAACCAGCTCGAGGAGGCGCTCGTCGATTTCTGGTTCAACCATTTCAACGTCAATGCGCGGTCCGCGTTCGTCCGGATCAGCGTCACTTCCTACGAGCGCGAAGCCATCCGGCCGCACGTCCTCGGTAAGTTCGCCGACCTGCTCAAGGCCACCGCCCGGCATCCGGCCATGGTCGTGTACCTGGACAACTACTTGAGCAGGAAGGACACGGTGGTGAACGGCCGGCGCGTGCTCGGCCTCAACGAAAACTACGGTCGCGAGCTGATGGAGTTGCACACGCTGGGCGTGACCGCCGGGTATACGCAGGCCGACGTCACCCAGTCCGCCCGCTGCTTCACCGGGTGGACGATCGATTCGGTCAAGGCCATGCACGTCGTGAGCCCGGGCCGCTTCGCGTTCCGCGCCGAGCAGCACGACACGGAAGCCAAAGAGGTCTTCGGCTTGAAGCTCCCGGCGGGGGGAGGGATCGAGGACGGCGACAAGCTGCTCGACCATCTCGCCAGCCATCCCGCGACCGCGCGCTTCATCTCCTTGAAGCTGGCTCGCCGGTTCGTCGCGGACGATCCCCCCGAGAGTCTGGTCGAGCGCTGTGCCCGCACGTTCTCCTCGACGGGAGGGGATATCCGCCGTGTCGTCCGGGAGCTCTTTACCAGCGAGGAGTTCTGGTCCCCGGCCGCGGCGCGCAAGCCGAAGACGCCCTTCGAGTACGTCGTGAGCGCGCTCCGCGCCACCGGCTCCGGGGTGCTGTCCGCGAGCCCCGGCCTCAACTGGCACCTCGACAACATGGGCATGCGTCCGTATCTCTGCACGCCTCCGACCGGATACTCCGACCGCGGAGCGGACTGGGTGAGCCCCGCCTACCTGCACCGGCTCAACTTCGCGTTCGATCTGGGCGAAGGAACGATCCAGGGAGTCGTCTCGAGGCTGCCCGAGATCGTCACCCAGCACGGGGGCAATCCGGCCCGCGCCGCCTCCGTGGCCGCCTTCTTCAACCGCGAGATCTTCGGGAACGGCTTGCCCGATCGCATGCTTCAGGCAGTGCACGGCCTTTCCGCCGAGGGGCCGGGCACCCTGTCCAAAGTGGCCGCCCTCATCCTGGCCAGCCCTGAGATGCAGTGGAGGTGAGGCGATGAGTTGGGAGCTCTCGCGTCGCATTTTTCTCAAAGGTGCAGGCCTCGCCGTCCTCGGTGTCGGCGCCCAGCCTTCGTCGCTGCTCGCGCGCCTGGCGGAGACGGCGGTACCACGCAACAAGGTCCTGGTGCACGTCTTCCTCAGAGGCGGCGCGGACGGGCTCAACATGGTCGTTCCCTACGCGGATCCGGATTACTACGAGGCGCGTGGGGGCATCGCGCTTCCCGCCCCCGGCAAGCCCGACGGTGTCGTCGCCCTGGATGACTCCTTCGGCCTCCATCCGGGGATGGCTCCCCTCAAGCCGCTCTATGCGGAGGGGCGTCTGGCGTTCGTGCACGCCATGGGCAACTACGAGATGACCCGCTCGCATTTCTCGGCCCAGGACTTCTCCGAGACGGGGACGCCGGGCATCCGGGGCGCAACGACGGGCTCCCTCGCCCGCACGCTGCAGGCCCTGCCCGGCCGGGGTGTGACCAAGGCCGTCTCGTTCTCGACCCAGAGCCCTCTGACGTTTCTCGGACCGGAAGAGGTGCTGGTCGCCCTCAACCTCAAGGCCTTCCGACTTCGCGCCAAGAACTGGCAGGCGGAGGCGGAACAGCGGCTGAAGTCGATGTACGACGGGACACCCCTCGCCCCCGTCACGACCGACATCTTCGACGGCATCGAGAGCCTGCGCATCCTCCTGCAAAAGGGCGACGAGCCGTCGAAGGGCGCGGTCTATCCGTCGGCTCCGGTGGGCAACGCGCTGCGCCAGACCGCCCAGATCATCAAGGCCGGCATCGGCACGAGGTGCATCTTCTGCGGCGTGAGCGGAAACGCCGACTTCGATTCGCATGCCTTGCAGCTCGAGAAGAACAACGTCGATTACCCCGCCGTCGGGGCGGCGCTCGCGGCCTTCGATCGCGACCTGGGCCCACTGATCGACGACGTGACTGTGGTCGTGACGACCGAGTTCGGGCGCTCCGTGTACGTCAACGGCTCCGCCGGGACGGACCATGGGACGGGCTACTGCGGGATGGTGCTCGGCGGATCGGTCAAGGGCGGCCGGATCTACGGCCGCTGGCCCGGCCTCAAGAAGAGTCAGCTCTTCGAGGATCGCGATCTGGCGGTGACGACGGACTTCCGCGACGTCTTCCTGGAGGTCGCCCGGAAGCATCTGAAGGTCCCGGAGTCCAGCCCTCTCTTCCCCGCCTACACGCCGGGACCGGAGCTGGGTCTTCTGGCCTGAGGATGCGACTCCGCGTCCGTCTGCCCCCGCTCGTCGCGACCGAGGAGGAGCTCGAACACGGGATCGAGATCCTGACCACCGCCCTCGACGACGCCCTCGGCGGCAAGAGGTGAAGGAGGGCGGACGCTTCGCGGTCGTCCGCACGGAAGAGAAGATGGCGGACGCGCTGGCCGCCATCTACCTCGAGGATCCCTCTTGCGCGAACTACGGCGTGCCCGTCGTCTGCAACTCCGACCGGCGCGGACTGCCGCTTCCCTCCGCCCGCTGATATCCTGATCCTCGAGGGGTGACGCATGAGTGACCGACCATCCTGGCCCCGCCAGGCCTTCGTCGCCGGCGAATGGCGCAGCGCCGCGCGCACGTTCCCCGTGCGCAATCCCGCCACCGGCGAGACGCTGGCCGAGGTCGCGGACTGCGGCGCGGACGAGGGGCGCCGCGCGCTGGAATCCGCGGTGGAGGCGTTCCCGGCCTGGAAGGCGACGCCGGGCACGAAGCGCTCGCGCATCCTGCGCCGCTGGTGCGACCTCATGACCGCGCAGGCGGAGGACATCGCGCGCACCATGACCCTGGAGATGGGCAAGCCCATCGTCGAATCGCGCTACGAGGCGAAGTACGCCGCGTCCTTCGTGGACTACTACGCGGAGGCGGCGCGGCGCATCGGCGGCGAGCTGTTGCCCGCCCCCTTCCCTCACAAGCGGTTCCTCGTGCGCCACGAGCCGGTCGGCCCCGCCTACGGCATCACGCCCTGGAACTTCCCGGCCGCGATGGTGACGCGCAAGGCCGCCCCCGCCCTGGCCGCGGGATGCCCGTTCATCCTCAAACCGGCCGAGCAATCGCCCCTCACTGCGCTGCTCCTGGCCCAGCTCTGGGATCAGGTGGGCGGGCCCAAGGGCGTCTTCCAGGTCCTGCCCGCGCTGGATCCCGTGCCGATGTCACAGGTCCTCATCTCCGACCCGCGCATCCGCAAGCTGACCTTCACCGGCTCCACGGACGTGGGCCGTCTGCTCTACGCGCAGGCGGCGCAGACGCTCAAGCGCGTCTCGCTCGAGCTGGGGGGCAACGCGCCGTTCCTCGTCTTCGAGGACGCGGACATGGAGAAGGCGGCCAAGGAGGTCGCGGCGTCGAAGTTCCGGAACGCCGGGCAGACGTGCATCTGCACGAACCGCGTCCTCGTCCAGGAGTCCATCCAGCCGCGGTTCACGGAGGCGTTCTCGGACCTCACGGCGTCGCTCAAGGTCGGCGACCCGATGCTCGAGGACACGCAGATCGGCCCGCTGGTGGACCAGCAGGGCTACGCGAAGGTCCGCGCGGCCGTCGCGGACGCGGTGGCCAAGGGCGCGCGCGTCGCCGTGGGCGGCGAGCCGCGGGGCGGGCTGTTCTTCGCGCCGACCGTCCTCACGGGCGTGCGGCGCGGCATGAAGGTGCTCGACGAGGAGACCTTCGGGCCCGTGGCCCCCGTCGCTCCCTTCCGAGACGAAGCGGAAGCGGTCGCGATGGCGAACGCGACCGGCTACGGCCTGGCCGGCTATCTCTGGACGCGGGACCTCGGCCGTGCCTTCCGCGTGGCGGAGGCGCTCGAGTACGGGCTCGTCGGCGTCAACGATGGCGTCCCTTCGGCCATGGCCCCGAACGCGCCGTTCGGCGGGATGAAGGACTCGGGCGTCGGCCGTGAGGGCGGGCCCTGGGGCCTGGACGAGTACCTGGAAGTGAAGTTGATCTCGATGGGGATCGTCTAGGTAGGCGGTACGCGCGGCGGCGGGGGTGGCTCGGCGGCGGATGGCTCGGTATCCGCCCCGGGGCGGATAGCGCACGGCCGCGGGTTCGCGAGGGACCACCGAGCGCGCGTTCCTGGAGTTCCATCACATCCTGCGGTCTGGCGGGGCAGGTGCCTCGCCAGGCCAATGACTGTACTCAGATTGAGTACAAGCGTCGCACTCGCGCGGGTACGATGAATTCCTCGTGAGACCGTCCAGCGGCGCGACCTTCGCGATGCGGCCAGGCGACCTCAGCGCCTACAGATTCTTCCGAAAGCAGCGGATGAGGCTGACCTCGGTGAAGCCGAGCGCGCGGTGCGCGGCGGCACTCTCTTCGTTGTCGGCCTCGGCATCCGACGCGAACTCGGTGCACCCGACCGAGCGCGCCCATGCCTCCGCGGCGGCGACCAGCTTTCGGCCAACGCCGCGGTGCCTGGCTTCGGGGATGACGAACCAGCCCTCGAGGAAACCGACACGGTCGGTCTCGCAGCCCTCGGCGTAGGGTCGGATGGAGAGCTCGGCAAAGCCCAACAGACCGGATCGATCTTCCGCGACGAGTAGAGGACCCGTCTGATGGCCGGCCAAGAACCGCTCGATCTCCTGTCGATGCTCCGCCTCCGAGCCGTCCGGCCAGAGCGCGTGCCGAAGCCGCGCCAGGGAAGCAGCATCGGCAGGAGTGCCGTGCCTCACCTCTACGGTCTCGATTGTTCGGCCCTCTTCCCTGAACCACGCTTGATCGTCTGACTGAACTCGAGCATCTGGGCCATGTTCATGGTGTCGCCGTCCAGCGTGAGCGCGATGACGGCCCGGTCCGCCTTGCCGTTTTCGAATCGCGTGAGAGTCAGCACGAGCACGTCCCCGTCCTTCAGGATCCCGGTCGCGTTGATCGCAGGGAAGCGGCCGGACTGAACGCTGGCCTTGACCACGCCGCTGTCGTCCCAGATCCGCACCGTCTCGTGCGCGCCCTCGGGGTTCGTCATCGTGAGTGGCCACGTCCCCATGAATGTGGTCACCGAGGAAGGAGTGAGCACGGGAGCCTGCGCGCTCGCGGCCGGTCCGCACAGGCACAGCAACGTCACCATCGCCAGCCAGGGGCGCACGATCATCTTCAGGCTCTTCGGTTCATCCATCGGCCATCGGCAAGGACGACCGACGTCTCGATCTGTCGCGCCGGGATCGACCAGTACGTTCGGAGCAGGCGATCCTTCTCGCCGTCCGGGACGACGGTGAACCCGTTCCGCTCGTAGAACTCGATGGCCCACGACGCGGCCGCCCAGGTGCCAATCAGGATGGGCTTGTCCGCGAGGCTTCCCACATGGCGCAGCAGCTTCGTTCCCACGCCCTTGCCCTGCGTGGCGGACGCGACATACGCGTGCCGGACGAGAGCGACGTCTCCCTTGTCCTGGATCCCCATCACCCCCAGCACGCGTCCGTCCTCCTCCGCCACCCAGAACGCCACGCCCTCGGAAATCTCTCGCTCCAACTCGTCCTTCGGCATGTAGGGCTCGTGCCACCGGTCGGCCGGTATGACGCCTCGATAGGCCTGCGCGGCGTCGTTGACGACGGCCAGGATCGCCGGCCCATCCGCTTCCACGCTGCGCCGAATCTGCACGACTTCACCACGCCCGGCAGGCGTTCTCCCGCACCATCGGCTGGCCCGCCTTGCAGGAGAAGGCCTTCTGGAACTCCTCCATGTTGGTGATGGTGCCGATGACGCGGAACTGGCCCGGCGAGTGCGGATCGGTCTGGGCGAGCTGCCGGGCCTGCGCCTCGGTCACGTTCTGGCACCACACGTTGGCGAAGCCGAGGAAGAAGCGCTGCTCCGGCGTGAAGCCGTCGACGAGCGGACGCGGCTTGCCCTCCAGCGTCTTCTCCAGCGCGCGGAAGGCGACGTGCGCGCCGCCGTTGTCGGCGGTGTTCTCGCCCAGGGTGAGATGGCCGTTCAGGTGCACGTCGCCGTTGGCCGGGTCCTTGACGGTGACGAAGCCGTCGTATTCCTTCGCGATGCACTCCGTGCGCTCCTTGAAGGCGGCCAGGTCGTCCGCCGTCCACCAGTTCTCGAAGTTGCCCTCGGCGTCGAACTTGCTGCCCTGGTCGTCGAAGCCGTGCGTGTACTCGTGCCCGATCACCACGCCGATCCCGCCGAAGTTGACGGCGTCGTCGATGGTCCGGTCGAAGAACGGCGGCTGGAGGATCCCGGCCGGGAAGACGATCTCGTTGTTGGCGGAGTTGTAGTAGGCGTTGACGGTCGGCGGCGTCATCCCCCAGAGGGTGCGGTCGGTGGGCTTGTCGATGCGCGCAAAGACGCGCCTGGTCTCGAACACGCGCGCGCGGCGTGAGTTGCCGAAGTAATCGTCGCGACGGATGGCGACGGAGCCGTAGTCCTTCCACGTGTCGGGATAGCCGACCTTGCCCTTGTTGAAAGCCTGGAGCTTGGCCAGGGCCTTCTGCTTCGTCGTCGGCGTCATCCAGATCAGGCTCGTGATGTCCTCGCGCAAGGCGGCGGTGAGGGCCTCGATCATCTTGTTCATGCGCGCCTTGCCGTCGGCGCCGAACGTCCTCTCGACGTAGATCCGTCCCAGGGCGTCGCCGAGATCGCGGTCGGTGGCCTGCACGCAGCGCTTCCAGCGCGGCTCCATCTCCTTCGCGCCGCTGAGGTACTGGCGGTTGAAGCGGAAGTCCTCCTCGACAAACGCCTTGCCCAGGTAGGGCGCGGCCGCGTCGGCGACGTGCCATCGCAGGTACGTCTTCCAGTCCGCGATCGGCGTGCTCTGCACCACCGCGTTGCCGTCCTGGAAGAACGGCTTGCTGCTCACGTTGAGGCGCGTGAAGCGCGGCGCGCCGGTGGCGGTGAGGTAGGCGTCCCATTCGAAAGCGGGCGCGAGCTGCTTGAGGTCGGCGAGGCTCATGGCGTTGTCGCGGTTCTTGGGATCGCGCATGGCCACGCGGTCGAGGTGCGCCTTGGCCAGACCGGTCTCGATGCGGAGCACCGTCTCCGCGTCCGCCTTCGCCTGGTCCGCGCCCTCACCCAGGAGCTGCAGCATGCGCGCGACGTGCTCGACGTACCGCTCGCGCTTCTCCTTCGACTTGGCGTCGTCCTTCAGGTAGTCGTCGCGATCCGGAAGGCCCAGGCCACCCTGGCCGAAGCTGGCGATGGTCTGCTTGGAGTCGTGCAGGTCGGGCGCGGCGCCGAAGCGGAACAGCGTGGGCAGCGCGGCCGCCTCGTTCTCGCCGAGCCGCCGGAACAGGTCTTCCTTCGAGGCGATCGCGTCCACACCTTTGAGGATCGGATCGATCGGCTTCGTCCCCAGCGTCTCGATGGCCGACTCGTCCATGCAGGCCGCGTAGTAATCCCCCACCTGGGTCTCGATGGGCGTACGTCCGGGGCGCGGGTCCTTCACCTTCTCGAGGATGTCGTGGAGGACGTTCCGGTTGCGCTCGGCCAGCTCGTTGAAGCGGCCCCACCGCGCCTGGTCGGGCGGGATGGGGTTAGCCTTGCGCCAGCCGCCGCAGGCGAACTGGTAGAAGTCCACGCAGGGATCGACGGACTTGTCGAGGGCGCCGATGTCGAACCCGCCCTCCGACTTCGTCGCCGACGGTGGGTCGGCCGCGGCTGCCGGCGCCTTGGTGTCTCCGGCGTATCCGGCCATGGCACATGAGGCGAAGACCAGGGTCGCGAGCAGCTTTCTCATCGGCGGGATCTCCCGAGTGAAGACGGCCGTTTGTCTCGATGGATGTTTTAGACCGAGAGACGCCCGCGCGCCAGGGGCGGGGCACCGATTTCAGGCGTCACCGAAACGCGTCGGCGTGATCAGCGGCCCACTGGCGAAACGTGCGCGCCGGAGATCCGACGATGTCCATCACTTTGGATGTCACGAACGCGGGGCGCCCGAGAGTCGCGCGCCAGGCGTTGAGCAGCATCTCCACGACCGGGCCCGGCCAGCGACCCGCCGTCTCCTGCCGGAACTCCTCGGGCGACAGCTCATGGAACCGGATCTGTCGCCCAATGGCGGCTCCGATGGCGCTCACCTGGGCGGCCTGACTCAGCGACTCGGGGCCGGTGAGGACGTAGTCCCCTCCCCCGTGCCCGTCGTCGTAGAGTGCACGCGCGGCCACGGCCGCGATGTCGCGCTCGTCGATCGGTGCCGTCTCCGCCGCGCCGTAGGGCCACCGGACGACGTCGCCGTCCCGGATCTGCGGCGCCCACCAGAACACCGTGTTCGAGGCGAAGATCCCCGGCCGGATGATCGTCGACGCGACGCCGCTGGCGGCGATCAGGCGCTCGAGCTCGGCGTGGAACACCGCCATCGGGTTCGGCTGTTGGAAGAACGGGTGTGGCGTCCGGTGCGGCGAGGAGAGAAGGACGACGCGTTGCGCCTGCGACGCGACACGCTCGACGACGGCGGGAGCGGTGGCCGGCGGCGCGGTCCAGAGGAGGAACACCGCGCTGACGCCCTGCAGCGCGGCGTCGAGCGACTCGGGCACCGTGAAGTCGCCCGCCACGACTTCGACCGTTGGCGGCAGTGCGGCCTCCGCCGGCCGGCGCGTGAGTGCTCGCACGGGCACGCCCGCGTCCAGCAGTTGCGCGACGACGGCGCGCCCAACGCGTCCCGTGGCGCCCGTCACGAGAATTGGTGGTCCGCCTGCGCGTGTCGTCAAGCCAGCACTCTCGCCAAGGCGACGGAGTCGTCGTCCCAGGTGTCGCGGGGCTCCGCCGCGGAGCGTGCGAACATCCACAGACGGATTCGCTCTTCGTCGACCCCGAGGAGGTCCGCCACCTTGCCGATCGTTGCCTCCGCCGAGGCGAGCATCCGACTCTTGCAATTGAAGAGATGTTGCGTCGCGTCGTAGGCACGATCACCTACGAAGGGTTTGGGATCGATGACGAGCCACGGCTCTCGCTGTGCCCGCAGCACATTGCCTGCGTGCAGATCCGTGGCCAGCACGACGTCGTCGGCTGACGGACGAGACAACGCGTCCAACAGACGGAGACCCTCTCGGACGAGTCCAGCATCAGGCCACTTGGGCGCGGTCGCGATCGTTTCCTCTGCCCAATGCGTCGTCATCGCAGAGAGTGGACGGAAGGGGTGCGGTGCCGCGGGCCGGCGCCAAAGACGGCGGAGAATCCCGGCTACGATGACATCCTGTTCCGGCTCCGGCAGCGCGCGGAGTGCGGTCCCAGGCTGACACTCCTCCAACAGCATGGCGTTGAGGTCGACATCGGCTTCGAGCAGGCGGATCGTGGGGCCACCGTCCCAGAAACGCAGTGCCTGGATCTCGTGTGCGCCTTCGAAGTGCGGCATGCCGAGTTTGAGGACGGCGTGCGTACCGTCCGCGCACACGACAGGCGCGACCCAGGCGCAGCTCATCTCACCGCTGTCGAAGGGGACTCCCAGCGAGAGCGACCACCTGTCTTGCAGCTGGCGAATGGCGTCGGGCAGCCGTTCGAGCCAGGCATTACGCTCCGGCACTCGGTGGCACGCCTCCGCAAGTCGTTCCGGGATGATCACCATGGCTGGGAACGCCTTCTCTCTAAGGCACGCCATCATTCGGTCACACCCACGGTTCGCTCGTAACACCTTCCGTAGGCACGATCAAGCTAGCGTGAACCGAAAAGAGGGAATGGTCCCGCGGCAACGCTGGAAAGGCGAAGGTCAGCTCTGCACCATAACACTGCGTTGAGCTGCAGCTTCATTCTAACGACGTCCTATTCTCCAATGATAGGACTACACAATCTCCGAACTCTTCAGTCGCACCTGGTATCTCGACGGCCATCGTGCAGGAGGGTAGCCGCCACGATGCCCGTCCGGTGGCGGCAAGTCCGCTGTCGATGATTGCGTTCGGATCGGGCGAAGGCTGCCCCAGAGCCCCCTGTACGGCAGCGCACACCATCGCGAAGTACGCCTCGACCAACTCAGGCTGTGGCACGCCGCTCATGGGTGGAACCTCAAAAGGGAACTCGATGCGCACAGGATCTTGAGTGAGGTCGTCAGCGACGACGGAGCAGAGAAGACCAGTCGCAGCCCTGAACTGCCGCGTGTTGCCCGACCGGCGAGCCTGCAGTTCAGCCAGACCAAGGCTGGCCAGCAAGGCGTCGACAGCTCGTCCGGTCCATGCCCACGCCGATGACGTTACGCATTCGACCAAGAAGCGGACGTCCAGCAACACCGCACTATCCTTGAGAAGTTGCCACGATTGAGATCAGCGGCGAGCCTCCATCCTGGCCCTGGTCGTCCGCTGCATTTCATCGTTGGGCGGCCGCAGCGGTTGTCTCCTGACTGAGAACGCGCTGCCACCGCCCGTCACGCCGTATCCATACAGTGCTGATCCAAGAACGGGAACCGTGGTCGCCCGCCGTCAGGCGAGTCACCACCCCCGCGTTGTCGTACGCGCGAACCTTCCACGCCTTCTGGCGCTCCAGCAGCTGCTCTGGCGTCGCCCGGACCTTGGCTGGGCCACGCTTGGCGATGTCTTCAGGCAGTTCCGCCTTTGTCCGAAGGACACCCGACGCGTTGACGCCGATCCACTCATCCGCCGTTAGCTGATTGATCGTGTCTAGATCAGCCCTGTTGTTAGCGCTGATCAACGCACGCTGAGCCGCAAGCAGTTCCTCATCGACCGACGACCCGGCTGCGCTGATGGCGGCACCCGCAAAGAGGCCACCTATCAATGCCAGGGCGCCTGCGGCATGCGACCGAGAGTCAAGTCGCACAAACCACCTCCGTCGGTCCGCCCACCCCAAGATCAGCGGCGAAGCTCCAGCCGAGCCGTGCTTCATCCGCTCCACGTTGCTGTCGGACGGCCTTTCAATTGAGGCTCTCCTTCAAGGTCTTGATGATCGCCTCCACGACAACACGGTGGGCGGAGGACGTGAGCTGGCCTACCGTGCGGACGACAATCGACTCGCTTGCCGTGAAGAGTTTCCCGGGCCGAACGAAGCTATCTCGAGGGAGCCCACCTTCAGCAAAGGACGCTCTGGTTAGAGCCACCGCGGTCGGGTCACTATAAGGGTTGCTCGTGATCTGGCACAGCACCCAGTCGGTGCCCCCAACAAAAGCGATGACCAACGCCGGGCGGAGCTTTGAAGAGGAGAGATCGGAGAAGGGAAAGCGGACGAGAACGACTACGCCGGCTCTAACCCCGCCCACGCTGCGTCTTCCTCTGGACGGTTCCAGTCAGCAGCGAGCGACCGCTCGCTGAGCAGGGCCGTTTCAGAAGGGCGCTCCCCGAGCACAGTAATCAGCAACTGCGACCCTGGAGGAAGAGAGACCGGCTCTTTGGGACGAATGTTGCCGTCTTCGTCTACCTCGGCCTCGATGGTCGGCCTCATGCTCCGCTTACTCTACTCCCCATCGATGGGTTCATCCAACACTGAGATCAGCAGCGAAGCCCGCTTTGCAGAAGGAATCGACGCTCCTCGATCCCGGCTCTACTGACCGCCGCCCGATGCTCTCACAGGCCGCGGAGCTGGATCGCGAGCAGCAGCAGGCCGTAGCCAATGATCCACGACCACGTCGCCACGTCCGCGCGAACCTGGACGACTCGGAAGTGGGCGAGCAAAGCGACGAGATACAGGGCGAGACAGATGAGCCACGTGATCTGCTTGGGAGCCTTCCCTCCACCCCTCATGAGCGCCTCCTTGTTGTGTGAGTGACACGAGCGCGCCGCTCGTGCCTCCAGCTTAAGCGCTTCTGAGGTCGATCCCCGCGAAGAAGTATCCGATTTCGAACGCGGCCGTCTCCGCCGCGTCCGAGCCGTGGATGGCATTGGCTTCGATGGAGGCCGCGAAATCCTTGCGGATCGTGCCCGGCGCCGCCTTGGCGGGATCGGTCGCGCCCATCAGCTCGCGCAGCCTCGCGATCGCGTTCTCGCGCTCGAGAACCATCGTGATGCAGGGGCCGCCGGACATGAACTCCGTCAGGCTGCCGAAGAACGGCCGATGGCTGTGCACGTGATAGAAGCCCTCGGCTTCCGCGCGCGTGAGGTTGCGCAGGCGCAGGGCGACGATCTTGAACCCGGCCTCCTCGATGAGGGCGAGGATGTTTCCCGCATGGCCCGCCTTCACGGCGTCCGGCTTGATGATGGAAAAGGTTCTCTCTGTCAATTCCTCAGTTTCCTTTGCCTTTGAGCAGCTTCGCCACCGCCGCCCCGATGTCCGCCGGCGACTTCACCACCTGGATGCCCGCCGCGCGCATGACCTTCATCTTCTCCGCGGCCGTGCCCTTGCCCCCGGCGATGATCGCGCCCGCGTGGCCCATGCGGCGCCCGGGCGGCGCCGTCTGGCCGGCGATGAAGCCGACCACCGGCTTCTTCACGTGCTTCTTCACGTAGGCGGCCGCCTCTTCC
>Ga0207646_10004241_pt1 | contig 15670 bp, 15 predicted proteins | sample KBSK5502metaG_FD_184343 | JGI IMG/M metagenome (GOLD analysis project Ga0207646, IMG submission 184343) | Corn, switchgrass and miscanthus rhizosphere microbial communities from Kellogg Biological Station, Michigan, USA - KBS K5-50-2 metaG... | ecosystem: Host-associated > Plants > Roots >... | reverse complement strand
CGCGACGCGTGGTTTCTTTATGCCGAGCGGCCCCAGACGCCGCTCGACCTGGGCACCGTTTACGTGTTCGAAGGCGAACCGCAGATCCCTGGCGGCCGCGGCGCGCTGGGTGTCGAGGAGACGGTCAAAGAACGCATCCACCTGGTACCCCGATACCGCCAGAAGATCCACCGAGTCCCGCTGAACCTCGCCCACCCGGTTTGGGTCGATGACCCGAACTTCGACCTCGGAGCGCACGTGCGCCGCGAGGTGCTCGCCCCACCGGGCGACGGCGCGACGCTCCGCAAGCTCGTGATGCGCATCCTGGCGCGGCCGCTCGACATGCGCCGGCCGTTGTGGGAGATGACCATCGTCACGGGCCTACGAGGTGGGCGGGTCGTCATCGTCAACCGCGCGCACCACGCGATGGTCGACGGCGTGTCCAGCGTCGACATCCTCACGCTGCTGCTGGACACAACTCCAGAGGGCTACACGCCGGAGCCGCCGTCGGAAGTGTGGAAGCCCCGCCCGCAGCCCTCCAACTGGCAGCTCATCCGCCCGATGCTGTGGAACCTCGGTCCCGCCGCCAGGTCCGAGCGCTCGCGAGTACCCGCAATCTGGGGCACCAGACGGTTGCCCTGGACCGGCTTGTTCAAGGTCGGGCGGAACATTTTCACGCCACGCCCCGACCTCTTCTTCAATCGCAAGATCGGGCCGCAGCGCACAGGCCGCGGGCTGAAGGTGCCGCTGCCGGCGTTCAAAGCCTTGAAGGACCGCTTCGGCTGCACCGTCAACGACGCCGTCCTCGCGGTGGTGTCGGAAGGGCTGCATCTGTGGTTCAAGAGCAGAGGCGAGATAGTGCCTGACAAGGTGCGCGTGTTCTGTCCCGTCAGCGTCCGGGGAGACGAGTCTCGCGGCCGAGCCGGCAACCAGATCAGCGGCATGATCCTCGAGCTGCCCACCGGTGACCTGCCAATGGAGGACCGGCTACGTCGCATCAAGGTGACGACCGGGGACCTGAAGCGCACGCGCCAGGCGGTCGCGGCCGACAAGCTCGTCGGTCTGGCCGACTGGGCGCCGCCGACGCTGCTGGTGCTCGCGGGGAGACTCATGTCCAACCCGCAGGCGGGCGCGAATATCAATGTCACCAACATCCCGGGTCCCCAGTTCCCTCTCTACTCAGGCGGCGCCCAGCTGCTCGAGGTCTGGCCGTTCGCGCCCCTGTACCCATCGATGGGCCTCGGAGTCGCGATCGTCTCCTACAACGGCGACGCTTACTTCGGCCTGACCGCTGACCCGGGCCTCGTCCCGGACGTCGAGGAGTTCACGGCCCGGCTGCGCGAGGCAGCCGACGAATGCGCGGCTCTCGCTACTCGCTCAGGCTGAACCGGATCGTGTTCTGCCCGATGGTGATGAGGTCGCCGTCGGAAAGCTGCTTCTCGATCACGGGTTCGCCGTTTATCAAGGTGCCGTTCGTGCTGCCGAGATCGCTGATCCAGAACGACCCCGCGCGAACCTCGATGCGGCCGTGCCGGCCCGAGGTGGCGGGATCCCCGACCACGACGTCGTTATCCGGTGCGCGTCCCACTGTGACCATCTGATTCGGCAGGGCGACGATCCTTCCGGCGAAGGGCCCGCTCTCGAAGCTGAGCTTGGCTGCGAACTCCTCGCCCGCGGCGATGGCCTCGGGCGGCATCGCCTGGAGCGATACCGTGCGCTTGCCTTCTGAAGGCGTCTCGGCCGGCTGCCAGGCCGGGATGATGGTGGTCGCGGGCTCACCGGCGTCGGACTGGCCGTTTTCCTGCGCATCCGGAATGGACGAGGTCGGCCACCTCAGCATCGTCGACGTGACGCTTGGGCCGGCCGGTTCGGGCGCCGGCGCGGCTGCCGCCGGCTCTGGCTCCGGTTCCGGCTCCGGCGAAGGCGCCGCCTCCGCCACCGGCTCTGGCTCTGGCGTCGGTTCATGCTCAGGCTCGGGCATCGCCTCCGCCACCGCCGGCTCAGGCTCGGGTTCTGGCTCGGGTGCCGGCACCGCCTCGGCCACGGGCTCGGGTTCCGGAGTCGCCTCGGCTACGACTGGCTCCGGCTCGGCCTCGGGCGCCGGCACCGCCTCCGCCACCACCGGTTCAGGCTCGGGGAAGACCGGCAAAGCCGCGGTCGTGTAAGGATCTGCCGCGATCTGCGCCTCCGGTTCCGCGGCGGGCTCGGCTTCAATCACGGCGTCGGCGGTATCGACCGGGACCAACGTCTCAGGCTCTTCCTGGGCAGGCAGAGTCTCGAGAACAGCAGTCGGAGCGGCTTCGCCGATCGGCTCGGTTGCAAGGGTGACGGTTTCGAGGACCGCCGTCGGCGCCGACACTTCCTCGTCGCGGTGCACGGGGAGAACCTGCGTGTCCTGCTCTACGGCCTTCTCCGTCGACTCAGTGCCCAGGAAGCGCTCGAACCAACCTGCGATCCGGCTGAGCCGCTCTACGCGTCGGTCCGGCCGCCCGTTCCGCGAAAGGTCGTGCGACTCCTCGGGGTAGCGCACCATTTCGACCGTCTTGCCGAGGAAGCGCATCGCGCCGAACAGCTCCTCGGACTGAGAGATCGCGCAGCGCAGGTCCATCTCGCCGCAGCTGAGGAGCAGGGGAGTCTGCATGTTCTGCACGTAGCGAATCGGGGATCGCCTCCAGAGCTCATCGAGATCGGGCCATGGCGGCGGGCCGAGCTCGAGAGCGCCCCAAAGCACGATGTCGTGCTGCGAGTACTCGCTGATCAGGTTGGATATGGGGCGCATGGCGACCGCGGCCGAGAACCGGTTGGTCTGACCGATAACCCAGTTCGTCATGTAGCCGCCGTACGAGCCACCGCCGACACCCATGCGGCTCACATCCACGCTGCCGCTCCGCTCGATCGCCTGGTCGAGGGCGGTCATGAGGTCGGTGTAATCCTTGCCGCCCCAGTCGCGGACGACCTGGCGCCGGAAGTGCTCGCCGTATCCGTCAGAGCCGCGTGGGTTGATGTACAGGACGAGGTAGCCCATGCCGGCAAGGACCTGGAACTCGTGCATGAACGCCCATCCATACTGTCCATGCGGACCGCCGTGGATCTCGAGGACGAGCGGATACGTTCGGTTGGGATCGAAGTCCGTGGGCTTGAGCATCCAGCCCTCGACCACCCAGCCGTCGGGCGCGGTGAACGATTCGCGCTCCGGTTGCGCCACATACCTGTCGCGAAGCCAGGGGTTGAGGTCGGTGACGCGCGCCTCGGCGCCCTGGGTGAACATGTGCAGCTCGCCTGGGTTGGTCGTGTCCGACGAGCAGAAGGCGATGACGCCGGAAGCCACGTCGAAGTCGTATATGCGGCGCTGGCCGCCGACCTCGGGCCGGACGTTCCCTTCGAGGTCGCAGGAGTAAATCGAGCTCGCGCCTGGTCCGCTCGTCGGGAAGTAGATGCGATCGCCTTCGGCCGACCAGACCATGCGGGTCGCATGTCCCGCGCGCATGTCGGTGATGATGCTGTCGCTGACCGCCTGGTCGAGTCCGATGGTGAGGCACCGCTGGTCGCCGCCACCCGAGGGCACGATCCACAGCCGCTCCAGAAGGCCCGCGTCGAGCCCGTTGGGGGCGATGAAGGCGATCATGTCGCCGCGCGGAGACCAGGCCGGCGAGGCGAGGTAGAAGCCACCGACCAGCTTGGAACGCCTACCCGCGAGGTCGACCACGTACAGGTTCAGGGCCCTTTGCAGGTCGGCGTTGGGCTCCGAGTTGCCCGCGACAACGAGCTTGGAGCCGTCTGGCGACCAATCGAACCCGGCGACGTCCCAGGCTCCGCTGGTCAGCTGCGTAACGTCGCCGCCGCTCGCCGGCACTACGAAGAGATGGTGGTACCGACCGTCTGCGAATCCTTGGCCGTCGTGCTTGTAGTCGAGACGGCGTGCGATTCGGGCGACCGGCGCTCGCCGCAGCTGATCTCGGCTTTCCGGCGGCCGGGGATCGTCCACGATCGCGTCCGGATCGCCCAGGACCGTGCCGATGAAAGCAATCTGGCTGCCGTCTCGAGACCAGGCCGGGCCGCTCGCGCCCTCGGGCAGCGACGTCAGCTGGCGCGCGTCACCTGGGTTCGTCATGTCGAGCACGAAAATCTGGTCCACCGGGCCGCGCCGGCTCACAAAAGCGACCCGGCTGCCGTCAGGCGACCATTCCGGCGAGTGATCTCGCCGCGGGCCGGCGGTCACGTCCACAGGCTCCGACTCGAGCAGTCCCCGGACGACGATGCGGCTCCGATTCTGGCGCGCCTCGGGGTCGGCCCAGCCCAGCTGGTATGCGACCCGCTCCCCGTCAGGGCTCAGTCGGACGTGGTCGATCCAGCGGAACCTGTAAATATCTTCGGGGACGATCGGAGCGGGCATCCGGTAAGCCGATTTAAGCAGCAAAAGCAGTTACTTTGTGCGCCCGCCTCATTTCTCCCCGCCGTATCTTCAGTCAGTACTTCAACCTAGATGACAGAAAACTGGCGGCCGGCAGCGGTGCGCGGATTCGCCTGGGGTGCGCTGGCCGGGCTCGCCCTGGTGGCGCTCATGTACGTCGCGGGCGTATTCCTGGGCCTCCGGCCGCTGCCGCAGGCGCTGAGCGGGCCGATTCTCGCCCTGATGCCCGGGTTCGTGTTCGGCTTCCTGATCGACACCCTGCAGCACGCGGGCAAGGTGGTCGAGGAGTTCGGCCTGATCGTCGCCATGGTCGTCGGCCTCGGCGTGCTCGGCGCCGCCTGGGCGGCGGCAAGCAGGCGGTGGACATTTGCGCAATCGGCGCTCGTGTTCGCGGCCGCCGGCTGGCTGATCGTGGTCGCGGCGCTGCTGCCAATTTCGGGCGACGGGTTCCTCGGGCTCACCGACGGCCCGACAACCCCGATCATCTGGGCGCTCCTCTTCGCGTTTTACGGCCTGATCCTGCAGATGGGCTCGCCGCGGTCGCTGCCCGATGAGGCCGATCCGGGGCGCAGGCGAACTATTCGGGCGGTCCCCCTGGCCATCGGTGCCGCCAGCCTCGGCGTGCTCGGGCTGAGGTTGCTGCCCGACTGGTATCGCGCGATCTTCAACCCGCCGGAGGCCGGCCTGCGCGGCGTGTCGATGGAGATCACACCAATCGAGAACTTCTACATCGTCTCGAAGAACTTCGGGGATCCGGTCGTGGATGAACACGCCTGGAGCCTCACGATCGACGGCGCGGTCGACAAACCGATGAATCTGTCGCTCGCGGAGCTTCGTGCCCTGCCGAGCGCCACCGAGTACGTGACCCTTGCCTGCATCAGCAACAACGTCGGCGGTGACCTGATGAGCACCGGCAGCTTCACCGGCGTGAGGCTCCGCGAGCTGCTCGCGCTGGCGAACCCGCGGGCCAACGGAACCTGGGCGGCGTTCAAGGCGCGCGACGGTTATGCCGAGAGCCTGGCGATGAGCCTGATCAATGGCGCGCCCGAGGTCCTGGTCGCATACGACCTCGATGGGGCGCCGCTGCCGAACGCGCATGGATTTCCAGCCCGCATCGTCCTGCCCGGCCACTACGGCATGAAGGGACCCAAGTGGCTGGATTCGATCCAGCTGGTCGACCACGAGAGCGGTGGCTACTGGGAGATGCAGGGTTGGGACCACAACGCGGTAGTCAAGACCACGGCGCGATTCGACGTGCCGCGTGACGGCGACATCGTCAAGCTCGGCACGGTGTCGTTGTCGGGCGTCGCCTTCGCCGGGACTCGCGGAGTCAGCAAGGTCGAGTACAGCACGGACGGCGGGAAGAGCTGGACGGCGGCCGACTTCAAAGCACCGCTTTCGCAGCTGACCTGGGTGCTCTGGTCGGCGGCATGGACTCCAGGCGGCGAAGGCTCCTACGAGCTGCAGGTGCGAGCCACCGACGGATCAGGCACCCCGCAGGATCCCAAGGATTCGCCCAGCTACCCGAGCGGAGCCGCGGGCTACCACACGATTCGAATCAACGTCGCTAAGGGCTAGTCGCCACGACTCCCACCGCAAACATGTAGCCGTTCGAATCCTCGAGGCGGCACTCGCGCCAGCCGTGTGGAAAGGTTTGGGCCGGAACGTTGACGGTGAAGCCATGCTCGCGCGCACGGGCTTCGACCTGGTCCGGGTCGATGCCCATGATTCGGATCTCAGCCCCGGTGCCTCGCTTGCCGGGCTGGGCGAGGCGTGCCACCTCCGACTCGAATCGGTCATACGCGTGGTCGGCGTGCAGCATCATGCGGACGCTGGAGCCGTACTCCAGAGCAGCGAAGTCCGGGTCGCTGTAGACGACTTTCAGGCCAAGCACCTCGGTGAAGAACGGGAGACTGGCCGCGACCTCACGCACGAGCAGATTGACGGTGAGCCCGGTGAGCGTGCGTCCGTATTGAGTCGAAGACATCCAGGGATCGCCAGTCCGTTTGCGGGTCATTTGAATCGGCTTACTTCAAATCCCAAGCAGCCTTGATCGTGTCCCACACCATCTTCAGCCCGCCTTCCTTGCGGATCATCTTCAGGATCCTCGACTGCTTGTCCCACTTCGAGGTTCCGTCGACCCTGAAGAACTCATCGAGGGCGCGATCGAGGATCTGCGGGTATTTCGTGAGCAGCTGCGGATTGTGCTCGAGAAGCGGCACCGCCTTGTCGTACTTGCGCATGTCGGCCATGATCCACGAGGCGTCGAGGCTGCCCTTGTACTCGCGCAGGCGGCGTTCGGAAAAGTCGCCCGTCTCCTTGGCATGGATGATGGTCTCACCCGCCAACCGGCCCGAAGCCATCGCCAGGTTGGAACCTTCGCGGTGGACAGGGTTCGAGAGCATGGCCGCGTCGCCACAAATCAGGTAACCGGGTCCGTAGACCTTGGGGATGCCGCGATAGCCGCCTTCGGGGATGAGGTGGGCGAGGTATTCGACGGTCTCGGCTCCGCGGAGCAGCGGCTTCACGCTGGGGTGATTCTTGAAGTGCTCCATGAGCTCGTTGGGGCTGCGCAGCGTCGCGTTGAACTCGCTCAACAGCGCGCCGCCTCCTACCGACAACGTGTCCTTGTTGGTGTAGATGAACATGAAGCCGGACATGCCCATGGTTGAGTCACCGAAGCACTCGATCGTGCAGCCTTCGCCCGATTCGCAGTTGAAGCGCTCCTCGATGAGGCCCGCATCAAGCTGCATGATCTCTTTGACCGCCATGGCGACCTCGTTTGCGCGCAGCTTGCGGCGCAGCGGCTTGCCGTTGATGACGGTCTTTTCGAGAAGGCCCACCCCAAGGCCGATGCCCTCAGAGATCACCACGGCGTCGGCGAAAAGGTCGTCGCCGCGGCCCGTGCCCACGCCGATCACACGGCTGTTCTTGACGATGAGCTTCTCCACCACCGTCTCGGGCACGACCATCGCCCCGGCCTTCTCAGCCTGGTCGGCGAACCACGGGTCGAACCGCGCGCGCAGGACCGAGTACGAATGCGGGCGCTCGCGGTTGCGCAGGTTCTTGTAGTCGAAGCCGATGTACGCGTTGGGCGTCATCATCCAGCGTCGCTCTTCGACGATCGGGCGCTCCAGAGGTGCGCTTTTCCAAACGTCGCCTACGATCTCTTCGAGGTAATGGTTGTAGAGGATGCCGCCCATGACGTTCTTGGACCCGGGCTTGGGACCGCGCTCGAGCAGGACCACCTGGAGCCCCGCCTTCGCCATCGTGTACGCCGCCGCGCTGCCGGCCGGCCCGGCGCCGACCACGATCGCATCAAATTTTTCCTCGTCCGCCACTGAGGGGAAATCCTAAGTGAAGCTGATTGGTCTAACCGGTGGAGCGGGCTCGGGGAAGTCGACGGTGGCCGAGATGCTCCGGGAGCTCGGCGCCGTAATCGTCGACGCCGACGAGGCCACGCACGCCGTCTATGAGCCGGGGACACCTGGCTTCGATTCGGTCGTCCAGGGGTTCGGGAGGGGCTACGTGAAGGACGGCCAGATCGACCGCAAGAGCCTTGGCGAGCTTGTCTTCCACGACCCCGACGCACGCCGGCGCCTGAACGACATCGTTCACCCGCTCGTGCGCGACTGGATGGCGCAGCGGACGGCGGAGGCCGTCGAGAACGGCGCGGCGGTCGTGGTCCAGGATGTGCCGCTGCTCTTCGAGAACTCGCTCGAGCGGTTCTTCTCATCGGTGGTGCTGGTCTACGCTCCGGAGCAGGTTCAGGTCGAGCGCCTGGTCGCAGGTCGCGGCTTCACGCGAGAGCAAGCGCACGCCGTGATCGGCGCGCAGCTGGCGATCGAGGAAAAGCGCGGACGCGCCCACCATGTGATCAACAACAGCGGCACGCTCGACGAGACCCGCGCGCAGGTCGCGGCGGTCTGGAAGCAGTTGCTGATCGACTAGGCAGGCGGCTCGATGAACACCGTCAGGTTGATGTGGTCCTGGACGAATGGCAGCCAGGGAAACGCCAGCGGTTTGGTGCGCATATCGATCGAGCTGCCGGGGAAGTCATGGCGGAGGCGGCTCCGCGCGTCCGCGAGGCTCAAGCCTTTCAGCCGGGCGCGGATCGCCGGCATCGAGGGCTTGGGCACCGCGTAGCCGACAGCGTCGGCCATCAAGAGCTCAGAGCCGTCCGCTGCCTGCATCAGGCGATACGTGGCGCGGATCGGGTCGGCGGAGAGCGCGTAGCCCGGCCAGACCACCGGGTGCAGTACGGTCCGGAGAATCGTCTGCGCGGCGCTGTTGGAGAAGGCCTCGGCGCCCAGCTTGCCGGTCACGGTGAGGGTGAAGCCGGCCGCCTGGTCACCGGCCGCGTGGTCTGACGTGAAATCCAGCGAGGGGGGTCCGTCCACCACGTAGGCCATACCGCTCGCGTTGGCGAGGATCGCCGAGCCCAACTCGTCATTGACCTTGGCAGCCAGCGCAGCCTGGGCCGCATCGATGTCCGACTGCTGGATGACCGGCGCCACGCCGGCATCAGCTCCCCCGTCGACGGCATAGGGATTGAACACTGTTACGTTTGGGCGCGGGTTGTTTTCGATCGTCATGATGGTGCCGGGCCCGGTGTTGCCGGCGGCGCCCGAGGCAATAGCCCGGATTCCGACGGTAGCCGTTTGGCTTGCCGGTGGTGGCCGGAGGACGGCCGGAGACGTCGTTACAAACCGGACATGCCTGACCGAGACCACGACGGTTCCGGCAGGCATCGTGAAGGCCTGGCACGGCGGCGCGACCACCGAGGCAGGGCAGACGAGGAGGAACCTGACCTGCCCCGTTGCGTAGGTGGCCGCTGTCGGGACTGTGCTGGTTGCGGTGCCCTGGACGGTTTCAGTAACCGTCGCGTCGATGTGCTGGACGGCCAGGTTGAGCCCGCCTTTGTTCAGCGCGACGGTGGTCTCGAGCTTTTGGGGCGTGACGGCGATCTTGATTGCGGCCGTCTCTGCGTAGGCAAACCCGGCCGTGGCCCCCACGAGTGCGGCGATGGCGAGCAGAAGGTACGTCGCCCATGCTCGCTGCAGTTGCGTTCTCACCAAATCGCAGACTATATGACGCCGTTTTGCTTCAGGGACTCGATCTTGCCGGCGCCCACGTTGATCTCTGCAAGGATCTCGGCCGTATGCTCGCCGAGCCCCGGGGCGTCGCGGCGGCGCCAGCCGGCCTGCATCAGCACCGCGGGCCTGATCTCGACGCCGGCCGGGCCGTTCGAGATGAGGCCGCGCGCGGAAATCTGGGCATGCGAGGCCACCTCGTCGAGGTCTAAGACGGGCTCGCAGCAAACATCGAGGCCGGTCAGCTCGCGCTCCCAGTCAGTCCGCGTTTTCGAGCGGAACACGCTTTCCATCTCATGGTGGGCACGCACCCCCTCGTCGCCTGTCGCGAATTGGAGCTCGACCAGATCAGGCTTCCCCACGACGCGGCACAGCTCGACCCAGAACTTGGGTTCCAGTGCGCCGACGCTGTAGTAGCGGCTGTCCTTGCACTCATAAACCCGGTAGCACGCGTAACGGCCGGTGAGCCGCTGGTCGCCCCGCTCCACGTCTTCTCCTGCTCCTTGTTGGGCGAGGGCCAGCGCCAGCCAGCTGACCGCACCGTCGGTCATGGAGACGTCGAGCCAGCGGCCCTGATCCCCGCGCTGGACGCCGACCAGCGCTCCGAGGATGGCGACCGCCGGCTGCAGTCCTCCTCCGCCAATGTCACCGACCTGGACGGCGAGTGGCAAGGGAGGTGCGCCCGGCGCGCCGTTGAGGCCGAGCACGCCGGCGGTGGCGACGTAGTTGATGTCGTGGCCGGCGCGCCCAGCCATCGGGCCATCCTGGCCATATCCGGTGATCGAGCACATGACGAGGGCGGGGTTGCGCGCGTGGATGACGGGCCAGCCCAGGCCGAGGCGCTCCATGACGCCCGGCCGGTTGCCCTCCACCAGCACGTCGGATCTGTCGACCAGGCGCAGGAGCAAGTCGCGGCCGGCCTTGGACTTCAAGTTCAGCGTGAGGCTGCGCTTGTTCCGGTTGAGGGCGTTGAACAGCGCGCTCTGGCCGTTGACCAGGGGCGGCGTCCAGCGCATATAGTCGCCGTTCCCGGGCTCTTCGACCTTGATCACGTCCGCACCCATGTCGGCCAGGAGCATGGTGCAGAACGCACCCGGTAGCAGACGGGTCAAGTCGAGCACGCGGATCCCGTGCAGCGGCATCTCGACGTTCAATTCTCGTCCACGTGGAGGAGACACCTTCGGGGCCCCCGTGCGTTAATAGGTCATGAAGAGCGGCGGTAAGAGAATGCGTTCCAGCAACCAGCCCCTGTCCGAGGTGACCATCAAAGTCCCGGCGCCGTTCGCCGGGATCTCCGACCTGGGGTTCACCGCCCAGTACAGGTCGCAGACCTTCCAGGAACCGCAGCGCGACGTGCCGCTGCTGATCGAAGGACCGCCGCCGCCGATGCGGCGCCTGGCTGAGATGCTCCAGCTCCTGCGCGGCATCGAGGGTTCGGCGTACGTATGGAGCGATCCGGTGATGTTGAGCGACCAGGTCGTCGTGCTGGCGTTTCGCGATCGCAGCCTGGTGGGTGAATCGCTCTCGGGCGGCGAGCCGGCGCACGCCTCCTACGTGCTCAACCTCGTACGTCCAGTCGTCTTTACGTTCCTGCGCGATTGCGCCGAAACGGTGCGGCTACGGCTCGCGGATGTGATCGAGATGCGCGTGAGCACCGAGAAAGCTGCGATCGCGGACATCGTCTTGCCGATCGACGAGATCGTGCGCTCGAACGGCGACCGGTTGCTTTGGGGCCTGGCCGGCTAGAGACTAGCGCGCAGTCGAGGCAGACGAGGCCGCGCTGCTCGGGGAAGGGCTGGCGATGGTGATGTTTGGCACCGAGACTGGCGCCGGCCCCTGGTTGGTGAAGTACAGCGCGAGCGGCACGACGATCATGCCCACGATCACAGTCAGCACAAAAGTCACCGCGCCCCACTCACGCCTCACGAATGCCCAGTTCACGAGCGGTGAATTCTAATCAGACTTAGAAATCGTCGTCGTCACGAGTGCCTGACAGGCCTTCCTCTTCCTTCTTCTTACGCTGGTTCAGGAGGCGAAGGAAGTCCTGGGCGCGAGCGAGCGCCTTCCAGCGCTCCGGGAAGAAGTCCTGGACCAGGATCTGGCGGTCCGGCATCTGGTAGACGGTGACGCACCATTTGTTGAGGGTGCGCGAAACCTCGACCTCGAAGTCCTTCTCCGCGGTCTCGTACTTGACAACCTTGTCGTCGTCGAACTTTCTTCGTCCTGAAATAGCCATAGGTACATCACTCGGGCAGGGATTCGGCTCATAGAGCGTATTCCAAGTATAGCCACCGGCCAGGTAGTCCCAAACGCCCTGTAAAACGCCCTCCGCTACTCCCTGAGAAGCTCCTTGAGGAGGGGCGCCAGCACCTCGCGCAGGCCATCGCGCATGAGCGCAAGGCCGACGTTTGCTTTGAGGTAGCCGGCCACCGTGCCGAGGTCGTAGTAGTCGCCTTCGAACTCGACCGCGACCACCCGAGAATGCTGCAGGGTCCGCCTGACCGCATCGAGCAGCTGGATCTCGTTCCCAGTTCCTGGCTCGGTCCGCCCGAGCTCCTCGAACACGGCCGGCAGCAGCACGTAGCGGCCCAGGCTTGCCAGGTTTGACGGCGCGTCGTCCGCGGACGGCTTCTCGATGACGTCGGTGACCTCGTGCAGGGAGCCGCGTGACTTACCGGTGGCGATGATGCCGTAGCGGCTGACCTGGTCTTTGGGCACGCGCCGTGCCGCCAGCACCGTGGCGCCGGTCTCGTGGTACGCCTTGATGAGCTGACCGAGGCATGGTTCGACGCCCAGGATGACGTCGTCCGGCAGGAGGGCGGCACATGGCTCGTCGCCGATCAGCCGCCGAGCGGTCCAGATCGCGTGTCCCAGTCCGCGTGGCTCCCGCTGTTGGATGTACGTGATGTCGACTTTGTCGGCGATCGCATCGACGGCGGCCAGGATGCTGAGGAGGTCGTTCCTGCCCCGCTCGCGCAGGTAATGCTCGAGCTCCAGGGATCGGTCGAAATGGTCGACGATGGCGCGCTTGCCGCCGCCGGTGACCATGATCACCTCTTCGATCCCGCTGGCGATCGCCTCCTCGACGCTGTACTGGATCGCCGGCTTGTCGACCAACGGCAGCATCTCTTTCGGCTGCGCTTTGGTGGCAGGAAGGAATCGCGTTCCCAGCCCGGCCGCGGTGATGATCGCCTTGCGGACGGGCAGCGTGGTCACGGACGACAATCTAAGGCGTGGAGAGCATGGACCGCATCGAGCCAGGCATCGAGGGCCGGCTGGAGCGCGTCGTAGACGGCGACCTGATCACCACGCATGTCGGGGGCAAAGGCACCTTTGCGACACCGGCCATGATCGGCTTGATGGAGATCACGAGCCACCGCTCCCTGGAGAGCCTCCTGCCCGCCGGTCACACCACGGTCGGGTACGAGGTGCACGTCCGCCATGTCGCGCCGACGGCGCCCGGGACCACGATCGTGGTGACGACCAGGTTGACCGAGGTCAAAGGCAACAAGCTCTATTTCGAGGTCGCCTGCCACCAGGGCGAAAAGCTCCTCGGCTCTGGCACGCACAAGCGCGCCATCGTCCCCGCGGACTTCTAGGGCTGCGTCCCTTAGTCCGCGGTTTTCGGCTTTGCTTTCTTCCGCCGCTTGCCGGCGATATGCAGAGCTAGCTTTTTGAGCCCCGGATTCACGGCTATCACCTTCGGTCCCTGCACCTTCTTATCTCGGGCTCTGACGTGTGCACTTTCACGCGGTTCGATCCGGTCGAGCTCGTCTGTCATCCACCTATCATTGACCGAGCGTTGAGGGAAGTCGAGCACGAAACCGCTGGCGTGACGCCCAGCTCCGTGGAGGCCGCCGCCCGCGACCTCGCCCAGTATCTCGCCCCCACTCCCCTGCAGTATTCGCGCGCGTTCACCGATAAGGCTCGCTGCTACGTCCACATCAAAGTCGAATCGATCCAGCCCATTCGCGCCTTCAAGGTGCGAGGCGCGCTGACCAAGGTCATGCGGCTCCATCCGGAGGAGCGATCCGCCGGCGTTGTCACCGCGTCAGCCGGAAATCACGGCCAGGGCGTCGCCTACGCGGCGGCGGCTTTCAAGATCCCGGCCACCGTCTTCGTCCCCGAGACCGCCAACCAGCTCAAGGTCGAGGCCATCCGCCGGCTCGGCGCTCAGGTCGTGCCGGCCGGCCGCAACTACAACGACGCCTACCTGGAGGCGGTGCGCCATCAGGAGCAGGGCGGGGCGACTTTTGTACATGCCTTCGACGACCCCGACGTGATCGCGGGCCAGGGGTCGATAGCGGTCGAGCTGCTGCGCGTGCTCGAGGATGTGGACACGGTGCTCGTGCCCGTCGGAGGCGGTGGGCTGATCAGCGGCATCGCGCTCTACCTGAAGGAGAGGCGGCCAAACATCAAGGTGATCGGAGCAGAGCCGGCCGGGGCCGACGGGATGCGCCGCTCCCTTGAGGCCGGCCGCATCGTCACTCTGGACCGCGTCAACACCATCGCGGATGGCCTTGCCGCCTCGGCTCCGGGGAAGCTGACATTCGAGCTGGCGAAACGCTACGTGGACGAGGTCCTGGTGGTGCAGGACACCGAGCTGCTACGAGCGATACGACTGCTGTTCGAGTGGGAGCACCTGCTCGCCGAGCCCGCGGGCGCGGCCGCCATAGCGGCGCTGCTATATCACTACAGCCCGAGCCCAAACGAGAAGGTGGTCGTCATTCTTTCGGGCGCCAACGTCACCGACGAGATCATGATCCGCGCCCTCAAGTCGCGCTGACAGAGGTACGCTGAAGCCGTTCGCGCAGGGTCGGTTTTGGGGGTAGCTGCATGAAGGCATATGTCCTGATCAACGCGTCTCCCGGGCGAGCGCTCGAGGTCGCCAAGAAGATGGAGGGCACCAGCGGAATCACTGCGGCCGACGCGATCACTGGCGAGTACGACGTCATTGCGGTCTGCGAGGCTCCGGATGTCAACTCCATCGGTTCGTTGATCGTCGACAAGATCCAGAAGATCGATGGCGTCTTCAAAACGGTCACGTGTTTGGCGGTGAAATAGCCTCCCGCCCGCGAACCGGCTCTACACCGGGCAGGTCGGAGAGCCAGGCGGCCATCTGTGGCATCGCCTGCTCGAAGCTGCCGACGGAGGGCGACCAGGTGAGCTCCCGGCGCGACCACGAGTCGTCGACCTGGTGGGGCTTGCCGATCACGTCCACCGCGTAGACCCCGGGCCAGACGGGCGCGCCGCGGGCCGCGGTGGTCTCGGTCATGAGCGCTCGCAAATATGCGAAGTCGTAGGGCAGGCTGACGATCTCTGCTCCCACACCCGCCGCCCGGGCGCATGACTCGAGCAGGTCCCGCCACGTGGCATCGAAGCCGCCGACCAGGTAGCTCTTTCCGGAGCGTCCGCGATCGGCCGCCGCCAGGCAAGCCCGGCCGACGTCTTCGGCGGCGACGAACGTCTGCATCACACGGCCGCCGCCGGGCAGCCACACGCGCCCCCGTGCGAGGCCGGCCATGAGGTGCGGCAGCATCCAGTCTTCGCCAGTGCCGAATATCCGCGCCGGCCGCAGGACGACAACCTCGAGGTCCTGCGCCTCATTGAGAAGCCAGCTCTCTTCATGCAGCTTCAGGCGCTCGTAGGCGTGTGCAGGTCGAACCTTCGACTTCTCGGTGATTTTCGCGAACTGGTCCGAACCGTAGACGTCGGCGGTCGAGATGTGGACCAACCGGCGAACACCGGCCCGGCGCGACGCCTGAACGATTCTCTGCAGCAGACGTGGAGGTTCGCGCCGGTACTGGAGCCGGTGCCCGGGCGACCAGCTCTCCGCGCAGTTGTGCACGACCTCGACCATCTTTATCGCGTCGGCGAGCGTCTCGTCATCGGCATCCGAATTGAGCTCGATCACGGGCGCTTCGGTTGCCAATGCCTTCGAGACGTGGCTGCCCAGGAACTCGCCCGCGCCGATGACCAGATGCAAAGCCCTCGGATTAAAGCACGGGCAAGACGAAGGGCTTAAGGTTCCGACCGCCGCGTCCGGCGCCGCTGAAGACCTGTGGAGATCGCCCGCTGCACGTTTTCGACGACCTGCGCCACCTTCTGCCCGACCGTCCACCACGCCGGAGGATCGGGACGGATCGGCGCCCCGATGGTCACGTCGACTCTGCTGAATGGGCGCAGT
>Ga0207646_10004240_pt1 | contig 15671 bp, 13 predicted proteins | sample KBSK5502metaG_FD_184343 | JGI IMG/M metagenome (GOLD analysis project Ga0207646, IMG submission 184343) | Corn, switchgrass and miscanthus rhizosphere microbial communities from Kellogg Biological Station, Michigan, USA - KBS K5-50-2 metaG... | ecosystem: Host-associated > Plants > Roots >... | reverse complement strand
GACTACATCCACCGCGTCGGCCGGACCGCGCGCGCCGAGGCGGTTGGCGACGCTTTCACGCTGGTCTCGCCCGACGAGGAGACGGATCTGCGCGGGATCGAGCGGGCGGTGAACGCCCGCTTCCCGCGGGTGCGCGTGCCCGCCTTCGACTACGCGAAGCGGCCGGCCGACAAGCTCGAGATCCCGCTGGCCGAGCGCATCGCGGCCATCCGCGCCCGCAAGGCCGAAGACCGCCAGCGCGCCCGCGCCAACGCCGAGCGCCGCGCCGCCCACCACGCTCGCGCCGCGCGCTGAAGGCTGCTATCCGCAATGTCGGAATGTAAGACCTGACCCCAGATCGGCTTCGCGGCCGGACGCGAACCGGGCCAGCAGGTCGCCGATGACCGGGGACAGAGCGAACCCGTGACCGGAGAAGCCGACCGCGACTAGGAGGCCTTCGATGCCGGGCACCGGCCCGATGACCGGCAGGTCGTCGGGGGTGAAGGCTTCGAGGCCGGCCCAGCGGCGGGCGACCGCGCGCCCGGCCAGCGCGGGATAGACCGCCCGCGCCGTCTCGAGGCTGCCCTTCACGCTCTCGTCCTCCATCTCGTAGCGGTTCGCCCCGTGGTCCGTGATGCGCGCGGGCCAGCCGCCGCCGATGAGATAGGCGCCGTCGTCGAGCTGCTTGAGGCTCAGCTTGCGGTCGAAGGCGCTCACCACCGGGGTGAGTGCGGCGGGCGCGGGCTCGGTCAGCAGCATCTGGAGCGCGCGGGTCTCGATCGCAAGAGGGACGCCCGCGGCCGAGAGCAGCGAGGCGGTCCAGGCGCCGCCGGTCAGGATCGCGACGTCGCAGCCCTCGCGGTCCCCGTCGCCGCGCTCCACCGCCACCACGCGGCCGCGCTCGATCGCGAGCCCGCGCGCGCCCACCCCCTCCTCCAGCCGCGCGCCGCCCCGCTTCGCCGCCGCCGCGAAGGCGCGCACGGTGGCCATGGCGTCGGCCTGTCCGTCGATCGCGCAGTAGACCGCGCCCGCGCAGGAGAGAGCGATGCCGGGCGCGAGCCGGCGCGCGGTCGCCGCGTCCACCAGCTCGACCGGCACGCCGTCGGCGCGCTGCTCGGCCACCCACGCGGGCGCCGCGCCCCACGCCGTCGCGTCGAGCGCCGCGCGCAGGCCGCCGCCGCGCCGATAGCCGGTGGGCGCCTCCAGCTCGCGATCGAGCTCGGGCCAGCGGGCGAGGCCCGCCAGGGCCAGCGGGCGCTCGGCGCGGTCGCGCCCCATCACCCGGACGCCGGCCGCGCTCGCCCCCGAGGCGGCCGCGCCCACGCGGTCGCGCTCCAGCACGGTGACCCGCGCGCCGGGGTCCGCGCGCCGCAGATGAAACGCGGCGCTCAGCCCCATCAGCCCGCCGCCCACGATCACGATCCGCCGCGCCATCGAGGCCGCAGTCTACCACCCGGCCCCGGGCGGAAGTGGTAGCATGTCCTGGCCATGGCCTCCATCCGTTACGAAGCCCCGCGGCGCCTCGCCGCGCCCGGGGAGACCGTGGTCACCAGCACCTGCGGTCACAACTGCGGTGGACGCTGCGTGGTCAACGCCCACGTGCGCGACGGGCGCATCGTGCGGATCAGCACCGACCCGCGGAAGTGGACGCCCGAGGAGGCGCCGCTCCACGCCTGCGTGCGCGGCTTCGGCCAGCTCGAGCGGCTGAACCATCCGGATCGCCTCCTGCACCCGCTGCGACGCACCGGGCCGCGCGGCGCCGGGCAGTTCGAGCGCATCGGCTGGGACGAAGCGCTGGATGAAGTCGCGCGCCAGATGCTGCGCATCCGCGAGACCTACGGTCCCGCGGCCATCCTCGACTGCTCGCGCACCGGTAGCCTCTCCATGTTGCACAGCCGCTCCACCGTGAAGCGCCTCCTGCACATGTTCGGCGGCTGCACGGAGCTGTGGACGAACATCTCGGCGGAGGCGGAGGTCTTCGCGGTACACCAGACCTACGGGGCCAAGGCCGACTACAAGAGCGCGGGGCGCGAGCCGACCGACTATGTGAACTCACGCCTGATCGTCATGTGGGGCTGGAGCCCGGCCGACGGAACCTTCGGGACCGGCACCCTCCAGTACCTGAAGCTCGCCAAGCGGCGCGGGGTGCGGATCATCTGCGTGGACCCACGGCGCACCCGCACGAGCTGGGAGCTGGCCGACCAGCACATCTTCATCCGGCCGTCGACGGACACCGCGGCGCTGCTCGCGATGGCCTACGTGATGGTGACCGAAAGCCTGCACGATCAGGCCTATCTCGACCGGCACGTGCTGGGCTTCGACGAGGCGCACCTGCCGCCGGGCGCGCCCGCCGGCGCCTCCTACCGCGCCTACCTCCTCGGGGAGGCCGACGGCGTGCCCAAGACCCCGGAGTGGGCGGCTGCGATCACCGGCGTCCCGCCCGAGACCCTGCGCGCCCTCGCGGTCGAGTACGCCACCACGAAGCCCGCCGCGCTCCAGACCGGCTACGCGCCGGGCCGCACGCTCTACGGCGAGCAGTTCCACCGCGCGGCCTACGCGCTCTGTGCGATGACCGGCAACGTGGGCATTCCCGGCGGCAACGCGGGCACCAGCAACGGAGCCACCGGGCGCGGGGGGATCCAGGGGCTGCCCACCGGGGAGAACCCGACCGGCGCTCGGGTGTCCTCGCCCCTCCTGGCCGATCTGCTGGCGCGCGGCAAGACGGGCGGCTACCCGGCCGACGTGAAGATGATCTACTCGTGCGCGGGCGATCTCTTCAACCAGCTCCCCAACGTCCGGCGGATCATCGCGGGCGTGGAGCGGCTCGAGTTCGTGGTGGTGCAGGACCACTTCGTGACGCCCACCGCGCGCTACGCCGACATCCTGCTGCCCGCGACCACCTTCTGGGAGCGCAACGACGTCCACACCCCGTGGGCGGGGGCCGGTCACTACGCGATCTTCATGCAGCAGGCGATCCCGCCGGTCGGGGAGTGCCGGAACGATCTCGACATCTGCGCGGCGCTGGCCGAGCGCCTGGGCATCCGCGGCTACAACGACAGGACGGAAGACGAGTGGCTGCGGGAGCTGACCCGGCACACGATCGACGACTACGACACCTTCCGGGCCAAGGGCCTGGCCCGGCTGCCCGCCCCCGCGGACGCGGTGGCCTTCGCGCGCGAGATCCGCGACCCCGAGCGCCATCCGTTCTCGACGCCGTCGGGAAAGATCGAGATCTATTCGATGACCCTCGCGGCCAATCCCGATCCCTATGGCCTCGGGTCCATCCCGCCGATCCCGACGTGGATCGCGGAGCCGGTCGACGCGCGCCATCCGCTGCGGCTGGTGACGCCCAAGTCCCGGGCCCGCACTCACTCCATCCACGACAATCAGACGGTGCTGGCCCGCGCCGACCGCGACGACGTGTGGATCCACCCGGCCGACGCGGCGGCGCGCGGGGTCGTCGACGGCCAGCGGGTCTGCGTGTTCAACGACCGCGGGCGCACCCGGATCCCCGCGCGCGTCACCGACCGGGTGGCGCCCGGCGTGATCTCGATCAAGGAGGGCGCGTGGTTCTCGCTCGACGAGCGCGGGCAGGACACCCGCGGCTGCTCCAATCTATTGACCCCCGACCGCTCCTCGCCCGCGGGGGCGACCCCCTTCAACTCCTGCTTCGTGGAGATCGAGCCCGCGCGCTGAAGGACCGGCGGCCTAACGCGCCGGGATCAGCGTCAAGCGTACCCGCGTCGTCCAGTCCCGCACGACGCGGACGAGCACGGTGGTGGGTTCGTAGCGGGGTGCCGAAAAGCTCAACCGGTGCACCCCCGCCTTCGTGTCGACCAGTCCCGCCTGCAGATCGTTGGCCACGCCGATCAGGACGCCGTCGAGTCGCACCTCCGCGTCCATGGGGAGAGCGTTGATGTAGAGGGCACCGCCCGGGCTGAAGCCCGAATAACCGTAGACGGAGTAACGCTTGAAGCCGTCGCCTGCCGCGCCGGCTCCCGCGGGCGCGGCGACGATCAGCCCGGCCGCCAGAGGCGCGAGCAGAAACCAGGAGCGCGTCACTCGGCTCCTCCGTCGACCACGCAGCGGAACTTCGCAAACACGTACGGGTAGTGGGCCTGGAACCAGTTGCGGAAGGTCGGGCGCACCAGCTCTTCGGCGGTCGCCCACGAGGCCCCCTTCAGCACATAGTGCTTGCCGTCGAAGAAATCGGCGGAATAGCCCGCGTAGCCCGGGATGTAGGCGGTGAACCCGGGCAGGCCCGCGAAGACGGTGTCGGTCCACTCCCAGCCGTCGCCCACGAGATCCTGCACGCCCCACGCGCTCGCCCCCTCCGGGTGCGAGCCCACCGGCGTGGGCGCCCAGTGGCGATAGCCGAAGTTACCGTGGCCGCCATTCGGCTGTCCGAAGGCGGCGCGGTGGTATTCCGCCTCGGTGGGCAGCCGCTCGCCACGCCAGCGCGCGAAGGCGCGCGCCTCCGCGAGGCTCACGTAGACCGGCCAGCCCGCGACCACGTCGAGCGGCAGCCGATCGAAAAGCGTGCGATAGGTCCAGCGGCCGTCCGAGAGCTCCCACACCAGCGGATGCTCGAGCGCGGCGTGGCCACGCCACACCCAGTCCTCGTCGCTCCACAGCTCGGAGCGCCGGTAGCCACCGTCCTCGACGAAGGCGAGGAACTCGGCGTTGGTCACCGGAGTCCCGTCGATGCGGAAGGCGGGCACGGTGGCCTCGGTGGCCCCGAACTCGTTGTCCCAGCCGAAGGGCAGATCGTCGAAGCGCGCGCCGAGCGTGGCGGCGCCGGCCGGTACCGCCATCTTGCCCGCGGGGCGGCCTGGCTCCAGCACGTACGGCGGCAGCCAGGTCGGGCGCACCTTTCGCTCCAGCGGGAGGCGCTGCAGCATGTAGAGAAGCGTCTCCTGGTGCATCCGCTCGTGCTCCAGCACCATGGCGAAGACGCGGCCCTCGCGCGCCATCAGATGCGTCGCGGCGCGCTCGGCCACCGCGCCGGCCGCGTCGCGCAGGGCGCCCCGCACGCGATCGCGATACGCGGTGACCTCCGCCACCGCGGGCCACCGATCCGGCACCTCGGGGTGGTCGTGACAATGCTCGGGATCGTCCACGTCGGGATCGATCCCGCGCGAGAACAGCTCGTCGAACGCGGCGTTGAAGGGCGGCCGCTCCAGCAGCGTGCCGCCCACGTGGTTCCAGGCGAAGGCGGGGAGGTGCCCCAGGTAGAAGATGAACGGGTGCCGCAGGGCGATCGGCTGCTCGAGCCAGCTCGAGGGCGCGAGGATGTCGAAGATCCGGTCCGTGCGCGCCCACGCGTCAGTCAGCCGGTCCATCATCGTCTCGACCATGTGCCTCCCTCCCGTTCCAGGGGTTTCTCGATCGCTTGCAAAGTGCCCCGGCGACGTTTAGCTTGCACGAGAACAATGCCATGCGCTACCAGGTAGACGTCTACACGGACGAGCGGGCGGAGCGGCGGCGGCTCGAGGAAGACGTGCGGCGGGGGTTGACCGCGCGGCGCAAGACCCTACCCGCGAAGTACTTTTACGATCGGGCCGGGTCTTTGCTGTTCGAGCGCATCACCGAGCTGCCGGAGTACTATCCGACCCGGACCGAGTCGGCCCTGCTCCAGGAAATTGTGCCTGAGCTGATCGGGGAGATTCTTCCCAGCGACATCGTGGAGATCGGGGCCGGGTCCTCGGAGAAGACGCGCCGGGTCCTCACCGCGGTGAGCGCGGGCGGCCGGCCGGTGCGCTACGTGCCCCTGGACGTGGACCGCCTGACCCTGGAGAACAGCGCGGCCCGGCTCCTTCGGGACTATCCACGGATCCATGTCCACGCGGTGGTGGGCGACTTCGAGCGCGACCTGGCCCACATGCCGGCGCCGGTCGGCCGGCGGTTGGCGATGTTCCTGGGCAGCACCATCGGAAATCTCGATGAGCCGGCGCGGCAGCGCCTACTGGTCGGCCTGCGCGGGCTCCTGCCCGAGGCGGGCGACCGGCTGCTGCTCGGGGTGGACCTGGTGAAGGACGTGAAGATCCTGGAGGCGGCCTACGACGACGCGGCCGGCGTCACGCGCGACTTCAACCGCAATATCCTGCACGTCGTCAACCGCGGCGTGGACGGCGATTTCCGGCCGGAGGCCTTCCGCCATCGCGCCTTCTACAACGAGGCGGCAGCGCGCATCGAGATGCACCTGGTGTCGGACGCGGCCCAGGCGGTGAAGCTGGGGCGTTTGGCGCTCCAGATCCGCTTCCGCCCCGGCGAGGGCATCTGGACCGAGAGCTCCTACAAGTTCACGCGAGAGGGCGTCGAGTCCATGCTGACCGCGGCGGGGCTTCGGCTCGTCCGGTGGTACGTGGATCCGGCCAACTACTTCGCGCTCGCCCTGGCGGCGCCCTCCTGATGTCCGGCGGCCCGGCGTACGCGCAGCCGACGCCGCGCCTCCTCTACATCCACGACGACCTGAGCGACGAGGTTGCGCGCGACCTGGGCGCGGGCTCGAGCGCGGCGACCCTCGCCCGCGGGCTCCTGGACCTGCTCGCCCGCGACCGGGAGCGGATCCGGGTCCTGACGCTGGATGAGCAGGTCGAGCGCGTCATCGCCCAGGGCGCGCATGCGCCGTTCGAGATCACGGTGGGCATCGGCGCGGCCGGGCAGCGGGTGGCGCGGGCGCTCCACGAGCCGACCGGCTGGTTCCCCCGCATCCGCCGGATCGGGCTAACTCGCGAGGAGGACGGAGTGGGCGGCTACCGCCTGGTGAGCACGGAGGCGGACGACCTGAAGGCCTCGCTCGACGATCTGGCCGACTGCGCGTCGCTCGCGGTGGTGGACGACACCGTGTTCTCGGGCCTGACCATGCGGTCGCTGATCGAGGCGCTCCCCCCGGCGCTGCGCGCCCGCACCCGCGCCTTCTGCCTGCGCGGCGTCGCGGGCTCCATCGCGGCGATCGCGACGCTCTGCCCGATCACCGCCGGGGTCGCGGCCCCGGGCCGGCCGCTGGAGGACGTGAGCTTCATCAACGCGAGCGGCCTCGTCCGGCGCGTCGCCATCCGCCGGCGTGGCCGGCCCCCCCTCGCCTTCTTCGACCGCCCCGAATGGATCCGCGCTTGGTTCCCCTCCGTGCATCGCGAGGTGCTTGCGGTGTGCCAGCGCCTCAACGCGCTGCTGGAGCCGCAGAGCCAGGGCGCGCGGGGAGACGGGACGGGCTGACGGCGCCGGAACCTCCCCGACAGCCGGCCGGGTTGACTGCGGCCGAAGCGCCTGACTGCTAGCCGGGCTGACTGCGGCCGAAGCTGTGCGAGGTGAGCCGAAGGCGAGCCGAGCGAATAAGAAAGAGAAGTCCCCGATTCAGCTGGAAAGGGGCCCGTGCCCTCAAGGGAGCCTCACTTCCGCAGCCCGCGAGGAATCACGACCAGGTCCATGAGCTCGAAAAGCCCGTGGAAGGCCAGGGCCATCAGGGCGGCGGGCGCGGCCCCGGCCAGGATGGTGGCGGTGTCGTCGAGCGCCAACCCTCGCACGATCAGCGTCCCATAGCCGCCTCCGCCGATGAAGGCGGCCAGAGTGGCGGTGCCCACCGTGGTCACCGCAGCCGTCTTGATCCCGGCCATGATCGCGATGGCCGAGAGCGGCAGGTCGATGCGAAGCAGGCGCCGTAGCTCGCCCAGGCGCAGCACCCAGGCGATCTCCAGCAGGGTCCGGTCGATCGTCATCAGGCCCGCGTAGGTGTTGCGCGCGATCGGGAGCAGCGCGTAGAGCGACAGAGCGACGAGCGCCGGCCCCTGCCCGATGCCGAAGAGCGGGATCATGAACATCAGCAGCGCGAGGGCGGGCACCGTCTGGAGCATCGCGATCACGGACAGCTCGAGCTGGCCCGCGCGACGGTAGCGCGCGGCCACGATGCCCATGGGAATGCCGAGGACGATCGCCGCCCCTACCGAGATCAGCACGAGCACCAGGTGGCCCAGCGTGAGGACGCCGATCTCGGTCAGCATCGCGCGCGAGCTCCCGGTCCCGGAGGGGGCGGCCGCACCCCCTCGCAGGAAGACCGCGGCCGCCTCGGCGATGGGCTTGCCGTCGAGGTCGACCAGAGCGTTGAGCTGGGCCATGCGCCGCCCGTCGATCCGGCCCTCGAGCGCCTCGCGGAGCCGGGCCCAGGTGCGGGGGAAGCGCTCCGCCAGCTCGCGCCGAGCCAGCAGTACCGCCGAGTAGTCCGGGAAGAAGCGGCGGTCGTCCTCCAGCAGCCGCAGGCGCAGGCGCTCGAGCTGTCCGTCGGTCGAGAACACGTCCATGAGCTCCACGTCGCCGCTCGCGATCGCGCGATAGGTCAGCGCGTGCTCCATGACACCCACCCGGTGGAGGGCCAGACCGTAGTGGGCGCGCAGGCCGGGCCAGCCGTCCTCGCGCTCGAGGAAGCCCGAGCTGAACGCGGCGCGCAACTCCGGATGGAGCGCGAGGTCGCTGATGGTCCGTAGCCCGAGCCGCGCGCCGCGATCCTCCCGGACCGCGAGCGCGTAGGTGTTGGCGAAGCCGAGCGAGTCGCCGATGGTGAGGCCGCGCGGCACCAGGCGGGCCCGGATCGCCTCCACGGTGCGCAGCGACCGGTCCTTCAGGATCACCTGGGCGAGCGTGCCGGTGTACTCGGGATAGAGGTCGATCGCGCCGGACTCGATCGCCCGCTGGGTGACGCCGGTGCCGCCTAGGCCCACCCGCCGCTCGGCCCGCGCCTCGCCGACCTGTTCGATGATCTGGGCCGCCACCTCGGCCAGGATGTAGCTCTCGGTGAAGGACTTCGAGCCCACCCGGATGACGCCGTCGGCGGCCGCGCCCGTCCCCGATGCGCTCAGCAGCAGCACGCCGACGACGAGGCCAACGCCCGGCCGCATCGCTCAGCGCCCCGCCGGCGCGGGCGGCGCCAGAGTCTGGGCGGTGAGGAACTGGGTGACGAACGGGCTGGCCGGGCGCTCCTCCAGATCGGCGAGCGTCCCCTGCTGCACGACGCGGCCGGCGGTCATCAAGGTGATGGTGTGGCCGAGCCGGGCCGCCTCGCGGAGGTCGTGCGTCACCAGCACCACCGTCTTGGCCAGCCCCGCGAAGAGGCGCCCGAGCTGATCCTGCAACTCCGCCCGCACGATGGGATCGAGGGCGCCGAGCGGCTCGTCGAGGAGGAGGATCGGCGGGTCGAGCATCAGCGCGCGCATGAGGCCCACGCGCTGCCGCTGGCCCCCGCTCAGCTCGCGCGGGTACCGACGCAACATGTCGGCGTCGAGCCCGGCCATGCCGGCCAGCTCGGCCACCCGCGCGGCGATGCGCGCCCGCGGCCAGCGGTGGGCTTCCGCGGCCAGGGCCACGTTGTGAGCGGCGCTCAGATGTGGGTAGAGCCCGCCATCCTGCACCACGTAGCCCATGCGGGCGACGAGGCGGTCGCGGCTCTCCGCATCGACCGGCGTGCCCTCGACCGAGACCACCCCCGCGTCCGGCGCGGCCAGTCCCAGGATGAGCCGCAGCACGGTGGACTTGCCCGAGCCGCTCGAGCCCAGCAGCACGTGGGTAACGCCGGGACGCACCTCCAGGGAGACCGCGTCGAGGGCCACGGTCTCGCCGAAGCGCTTCGTGACTTCGTGGAGGGCGATCATTCCCCGCATTCTAACGCCCACGCGGGAGGGCTTGACAACGGAGGCCGCGATGGGCACAATGCCCGACACATGAAGGAGATCGGTACCCCGATCGCGACCCTGCTACTGACGTAGGCGCGCGCCCTCGCGGCGCGCGCCCAAAGCCTCTCCCGTGGTCCGGAGAGGCTTTTTTGTTTCCACCGAACAGGAGGCGTTCATGGCTCGCAAGGCAGGTCCCCCGGCTCCGATGCCGTTTTCGCTCTACCGCCCGTTCGCGCCGATCCCGCTTCCGGACCGGACGTGGCCGTCACGGGTCATCACCCGGGCGCCCCGCTGGTGCAGCGTCGACCTGCGCGACGGCAACCAGGCCCTGATCGATCCCATGGACCCGGAGCGCAAGCGGCGCATGTTCGACCTGCTGGTGCGCTGTGGGTTCAAGGAGATCGAAGTGGGCTTCCCGGCCGCCTCGCAGCCGGACTTCGACTTCATCCGCCACATCGTGGAGGAGGACCTGATCCCGGACGACGTGATGATCCAGGTCCTCACCCAGGCGCGGCCCGAGCAGATCGAGCGCAGCTTCGAGTCGCTGCGCGGCGCCCCGCGGGCGGTGATGCATCTCTACAACTCGACCTCCACCCTGCAGCGCCGGGTGGTCTTCGGCCTCGATCGGGCCGGCATCGTGGACATCGCGGTGCGGGCGGCCCGCCTCTGCCGCGAGCTGGCGGCCCGAATCCCGGAGTGTGACGTGCACTACCAGTATTCGCCTGAGAGCTTCACCGGCACCGAGCTCGACTTCGCGGTGGAGATCTGCGAGCGGGTCATGGACGTGTGGGAGCCCACGCCTTCGAAGAAGGTCATCCTGAACCTCCCCGCCACGGTGGAGATGGCCACCCCCAACGTCTACGCCGACCAGATCGAGTGGTTCCTGCGCCACGTCAGTCGCCGCGACTCCCTCGTCCTCTCGCTGCACCCGCACAACGACCGCGGCACCGCGGTGGCCGCTACCGAGCTGGCGGTCCAGGCGGGGGCCGACCGGGTGGAGGGCACGCTCTTCGGCAACGGCGAGCGCACCGGCAACGTGGACGTGGTCACCCTCGCGCTCAATCTCTTCAGCCAGGGCGTGGACCCGAAGCTCGATTTCTCCGACATCGACGCGGCCCGGCGCATCACCGAGCACTGCAACCGCCTGCCCGTGCACCCGCGCCATCCCTATGTGGGAGACCTCGTCTACACCGCCTTCTCCGGCTCACACCAGGATGCGATCAAGAAGGGCTTCGAGGCGCTCGGCAAGGACTACGACCTCTGGGAGGTCCCGTACCTGCCGATCGACCCGCACCACGTGGGCCGGAGCTACGAGGCGGTGATCCGGGTCAACAGCCAGTCCGGCAAGGGCGGCGTGGCCTACATCATGAAGTTCGAGCACGGGCTCGACCTGCCGCGCCGCCTGCAGATCGAGTTCTCCTCGGTCATCCAGAGGATGGTCGAGCAGAGCGGGACCGAGATCACCGCGGATCAGATCTGGGCCGCCTTCGAGGCGACCTACCTGACGCGCGAGCAGCCCCTCGCGCTGGCCCACCATCCAACCGTCACGAGCGCGGGGGAGTCGGGGGAGACCACCGTCGAGGCGCCGCTGCGGGTCTCGGACGTCGAGCGCCTCGCCAAGGGCGCGGGCAACGGTCCCATCGCCGCCTTCGTCGATGCGCTCAAGCGCGACGCGGGCATCTCGGTGGCGGTGCTCGACTACCACGAGCACGCGATCGGCGGCGGCGCCGACGCCTCCGCGGTGGCCTACGTCGAGGTGAGGGTGGGAGACAGCCGGCCGCGGTGGGGGGTGGGGATCCACGGCAACATCGTCACCGCCTCGCTCCGCGCGGTGGTCAGCGCGGTCAATCGCGAGGCGGTGACGGGTCCGTGAGCGGCTAGCGCCAGCCGCCGCTGCCGCTGCGACTGGCGTAGCCGCTGCTGCGGGGCTTGTCGCCCTTCGGCTTGGCGACCTCGACCTTCAGCGACCGCCCGTCGAGCTGGCGCTCGTTGAGCTGGGTCACCGCCTGCTGGGCCTCTTCGGGGGTCGACATCTCGACGAAGCCGAAGCCGCGCGACTGGCCGGAGAACTGGTCCGTCACGACGCTGGCCGAGACGACGGTGCCGGACTGCGCGAAGTGCTGGCGCAGGCCTTCACTGGTCGTCGTGAACGCGATGCCACCGACATAGAGCTTCTGCGACATGGTGGGTCTCCTGAAGATGCTTCCGCCCGGTTTGAACGTCTCTGAAGCGCGGAAGTGGCCGGAGACGCTGCCCGCCGAGGAGGACTCGAAGGTGAGCCGGTACCCGTACCAGACGCTCGCCAGTATACAGGCCGGAGGGCCCCGGCGTCGGTGTTTTCCCCGCCGACCCGCGTGGTAGGCTACCCGCGAGCATCGGCGCCATGAGACTCCGGGTCCTCGGGATCGTTCTGGCCGGCGGCAAGGGCACGCGCCTCTATCCCTTGACCAAGGAGCGGGCGAAGCCGGCGGTGCCGTTCGGGGGCAAGTACCGCATCGTCGACTTCGTCCTGAGCAATCTCATCAACTCGGGCATCCACTCCATCTACGTCCTCACCCAGTTCAAGAGCCAGTCGCTGCTCCAGCACCTCTCGGAAGGCTGGCAGTTCGGAGGCCTGCTCAAGGACCACTTCATCATTCCGGTGCCGGCCCAGATGCGCTCGGCGGGCGAGACGTGGTATCGCGGCACCGCCGACGCGATCTACCAGAACGCCAACCTCATCGAACAGTCGGACCCGCACCTGGTCGCGATCTTCAGCGCCGATCACATCTACCGCATGAACATCTCGAGCATGGTCGAGTACCACGAGCAGAAGCGGTCCGAGGTCACGGTGGCGGCCATTCCGGTGGAGCGGCGCTTCGCGCAGGATTTCGGGGTGATCGAGACCGCGCGGGACGGGCACATCATCGGCTTCCACGAGAAGCGCGCGGACGCCCCCACCATGCCGGGCGACCCCGACCGGGTCTACGCCTCCATGGGCAACTACGTCTTCTCCACCCGCACCCTGCTGCGCGAGCTCTACGCGAACGCGGCCCGCGAGAGCAGCACCCACGACTTCGGCCGCGACGTGCTCCCCAGCCTCGTGGACCGCCTCGATATGTTCGCCTACGACTTCCAGACCAACGAGATCCCGGGAGAGGCGCTCGACGCTCCCGCCTACTGGCGCGACGTGGGGACCCTCGATGCCTATTACGAAGCCCACATGGACCTGCGGGCGGTGAGCCCCGCGCTCAACCTCTACAACCGCGAGTGGCCGCTGCGGACCGCCAGCTACGCGGATCCGCCCGCCAAGTTCACCTTCGACGACGACGGCCGGCGCGGGCAGGCCATCGACTCCATCGTGTCCGGGGGTTGCATCCTCTCCGGAGGTATGGTGCGCAATTCGGTGCTGGGCCGTCACGTGCGCGTGCACACCGGGGCGGTGGTGGAAGACTCGGTGATCCTCGACAACTGCGACATCGGCCGACGGGCCCGGATCCGCCGGGCCATCCTCGACAAGAACGTGCGAATCTCCGAGGGGATGACGATCGGCTACGACCCCGAGCAGGACAAGCGGCGCCACCACGTGACCGAGAAGGGCATCGTCGTCGTGGAGGGCGCGCGGTCCTCGGTCGACATCTCGGCCATCGTGGTCTAACGGTCTACGGCGGCGCCACCGGGCAGGCGCGGCGGGGACGGTGGGTGGGTCGGGTGACCCGTTTCCCGCCGACGTAAGCCAGGAGCCCTGCCTTTCCGGATTGGGAACTGCTCACACCAGGAAACGAGAGCGCGGGTCGTGGTCAGAGACCCACCCACCGTCCCCGCTGCGCCTGCCCGGTGGCGCCGCCGCAGACCGTTAGTAGCCTTTTTGCTTGTCGATCAGGGCGAGGAGCGGACGGCCGGCGCGGCGCCGGCGCAGATTCTCGCAGAAGGTGGCGATCACTCGGCCGGCGCGCCGCGGCGAGCCGCCCGCGGTGTGCGGGGTCACAATCGCTCGCGGGTGAGTCCACAGGGGATGGTCCTTCGGCAGCGGCTCCGGATCCGTCACGTCGAGGCCCGCGCCCCCGATCAGTCCCTCGTTCAGCGCGGCCAGCACGTCCTCCCCGCGCACGATCTCGCCCCGCGTCACGTTGATCAGGATGGCGTGACGCCGCATTTGTAGAAACCGTTCGCGCGTGAAGAGGTGATGCGTGGCCTTGGTCAGCGGCAGGCCGATCACCACCACGTCGGAGGCCCCCAGCAGATCGGTGAGCCGGTCCGCCGGCCAGATCGCCTCCACCCCTGGCTCGGGAGCCACCGGTTCGATATCCACGCCGAGCACGCGCATGCCAAAGCCCACCGCGCGCCGGGCCACCGCGCGGCCGGTGCCCCCGAACCCGACCACGCCCATGGTCTGCTCGTACAGCTCGCGCTGGTGGACGCGGATCCGCTCGCGCAGCTCGTAGTCGGGCGTGCGCACCGCGGTGTGCAGTCCGCGGGTGAGCGCCAGCAGCAGCGCGAAGGCGTGCTCGGCCAGGTGGATGCCCACCTCGCCCTTCTCGCTGGCCAGAGGGACGTCACTGTTGATCAGCTCGGGGGTGAGGATGCTGTCCACCCCCGCGCCGATCGAGTGGTAGTAGGTGAGCCGGGTGGCGAGCGAGAAGAGATCGGGACTCACGCGGCCGAAGATGACGTCGGTGTCGGGCAGCTCGCGTCGCTGGGTCGCCTTGTCTCGCGCCTCCACGACGCGGGTGCCGGGGCCCGCCGCTTCCAGGATGCGCGCGAGGTCTGCGTCGTCCAGGCCGGAGACGATCAGGTTCGGGACGAAGAGGATCTTCACGGCTGCGGCGCCGCCAGCTCGGGGATCACCCACTTGGGCGCGCGGCCGGCGGCCACCCGCTGGATATTGTCGAAGCCGTTGCGGAAGCGCGCCGTCCAGTTCTCCCAGGTGGGCCCGGCCGAGTGCGGGGTGAGCGTCACGTTCGGCAGCGTGAAGAGCGGGTGATCCTTGGCGGGCGGCTCGTCCATCAGCACGTCGAGCCCGGCCGCCGCCACCTGGCCGCCCTTGAGCGCGGCGTAGAGCGCGCCTTCGTCCACCACCGGGCCCCGGCAGGTATTGACCAGGATCGCGCCCGGCTTCATCAGGGCGAATTCGCGGGCGCCCAGCAGGTGACGCGTGCTGTCGTCGAGCGGCACGTGGAGGCTCACCACGTCCGATGTGCGCAGCAGCTCGGGCAGCAGCACGAAGCGGACCCCGAGGACGTCCTCCTCGGCCTCGGTGAGGCGGGCGATGTCGTAGTACTGCACCGCCATGTCGAAGGCGGCCGCCCGGCGCGCCACCTTCTTGCCGATATTGCCCAAGCCCACGATGCCGAGGGTCTTGCGTGAGAGCTCGTAGACCCGCTGATCGTCGAAGCCGCCCACCCGCCACTTGCCGGCCACCACGTCGTTGTGGAAGCGGACCACGCGCTTGAGCACGGCCAGGATCAGCATGATGGTGTGCTCGGCCACCGCGATGGCGTTGGCCCCACCGTTGTTGGAGACGGGCACCCCCGCCTTGCGCGCGGCCTCGATGTCCACCCGGTCGTAGCCCGCGGAGAGCAGCTGCACCAGCTTGAGCTTGGGCGCGGAGCGGAAGAACTCGCCGCCCATCTGGCGGGCGAGGCCCAAGTAGTACTCGGCTTGCGCGGCGGCTGCGTAGAACTCCGGGGTTCCGAACTCGGCGATCAAGAGCTCGAAGCCCTGGGGGGTGAGCGAGCGGGCGATCTCGAGGACCGCGTCGGACTGCTTGGGGGCGAACAGGATCTTGGTGGCCATGACTATTGCTCCGCGAGCGGGACGGTGGCGGTGAGACAGGGCTGGTTGCCGTGCACGCGCGTGGTGTGCCCCTTGCCGGTGGTGTCCTCCACCAGCCGCGCGTCGCCGGGGCCGAAGAGATGCTTGGAGCCGTCGCCCAGTCCGATCTCGAGCTGGCCCGAGAGAATGATCACGAACTGACGCCGCGGAGCGGGATGCCAGTCGATGAAATTGCCGACCGGACTCTCCCGGAACGAGATCTGGGTGGTCGCGAGC
>Ga0207646_10004238_pt1 | contig 15671 bp, 13 predicted proteins | sample KBSK5502metaG_FD_184343 | JGI IMG/M metagenome (GOLD analysis project Ga0207646, IMG submission 184343) | Corn, switchgrass and miscanthus rhizosphere microbial communities from Kellogg Biological Station, Michigan, USA - KBS K5-50-2 metaG... | ecosystem: Host-associated > Plants > Roots >... | reverse complement strand
TCGCTGATGGCTTGGCCGAATTGCTTGCGCTGCTTCGCATATTTTACGGCTGCGTCGAGCGCTCCTTGCGCCATGCCGAGCGCGAGCGCGGCGATGGAGATGCGTCCACCGTCAAGAATTTTGAGGCTGCCAATGAAGCCTTCGCCTTCCGCACCGAGAAGATTTTCGTGAGGCACTTTGCAATCAGAGAAAATCACTTCTGAAGTGTCGCTGGCGCGCATGCCAAGCTTGTTCTCTTTTTTTCCTGGTTTGAAGCCAGGAGTTCCCTTTTCGACGATGAAAGCGCTGATGCCGTGCGAGGATTTGGATTTATCGGTGACGGCCATTGCGACGCAGACGTCGGCGTAATGGCCGTTGGTGGTGAAGGTTTTCGCGCCGCTGAGGACCCAATGGTTTCCGTTGCGTGTAGCGATTGTTCGTGTACCACCGGCGTCGGAGCCGGCTCCAGGTTCGGTGAGGGACCACGCGCCGATTTTCTTTCCCTGCGCGAGTGGAGCAAGATATTTTTGCTTTTGCGCTTCGCTGCCAAACTTGAAAATGTGGTTCGAACAAAGTGAATTGTGCGCGGCGACGATCAGGCCAACAGAGCCGTCTACGCGAGAGATTTCTTCGATGGCGGTGGCATATTCGATGTAGCCGAGGCCGGCGCCGCCATACTGCTCGGGGAAAGTGACGCCGAGAAGGCCCATCTCCGCGAGCTTGGGCATGATTTCCATGGGAAAGTGCGAGACTTCATCCCACTCCATGACGTGAGGCGCGATTTCGCCTTCGGCAAATTCGCGAACGCTGCGGCGGAGTTGTTGCTGTTCATCGGTAAAGTGGAAGTCCACGTGGCCTCATGGGTCAGCTTTTTGTGAAAGAAACAACTATAGCTGAGCAAAGATAATGTTATACCAAGTGGCTTATTGTCTGGAGGTGGATGCCGCGGTTCCTTGAGATTTCGTGACCACCGCTCGCAGCACTTCCAGAGCGCGCTCGATGCCTTGCGCGTCGACATCACAATGCGTGACAAAACGAACAGAATACGGAGCAGTATCGAGCGCCCAGACTCCGTGTGGTTTCAGCGCATCGCAAAGCTGGACGGCATCCATCCCGGTTTCTTTGCAATCGAAAATGACGATGTTGGTTTTGACGGACTTTGGGTCGATTCGCAGCGAGGGGACCTGCGCGATGCCTGCGGCGAGGCGCTGCGCGTTTTGATGATCGATGTTTAGGCGCTTGGGAGATTCGTCGAGCGCGATTCTTCCCGCAGCGGCAAGAACGCCGACCTGGCGCATTCCACCACCGAACATCTTGCGGTAAATGCGCGCCTTCTCAATAAAAGCGTGCGAGCCGACGACCATTGAGCCCACCGGAGCGCCAAGCCCCTTGGAGAGACAAAACATGACGGAATCGAGATTGTTCGCAATCTCGGCGACCTCTACACCAAGTGCGACGGCGGCGTTGAATACGCGGGCGCCATCGAGGTGAACTTTCAATCCGGCTGCGTGGGCGCGCTCGCAGATGTCCGTAATTTGGTCGGCGGTGTACAGCGTTCCTCCCGCCATGTTGTGGGAATTCTCCAGACAAACGAGAGCGGTTTGCGAGTCGTAATAAATTGTTGGGCGAATGACGGCTTCAATTTGCGGCCAGGTGAGGATGCCATCCTCGCCCCGAGCCACGCGTGGCATGCAGCCCGCGATTGCGGACATCGAAGCGAGTTCATAGAGATTGACGTGGCTGCGTTCCTCGCAAATAACTTCGTCGCCGTGGTGCGTCCACACTTTTATGGCGATGAGGTTGCCCATGCAGCCCGAGGGAACGAAAAGCGCTGCTTCTTTGCCGAAAATTTCGGCAGCGCGGCACTCGAGAGCATTAACGGTGGGGTCTTCGAGATAGACGTCATCGCCAACTGCGGCTTCGGCCATGGCGCGGCGCATCGCGAGAGTGGGCCGCGTGACAGTGTCGCTGCGCAGATCGACAACACCGGCGTCATTTTGAGAGGCTTGCAGTTCCCTATCCGGATCCGTGGTCGCTTGTGTCGGCATTCTTTCTGTTCCTCCGCTGAAAAACTGACTGCCCGCTAGCGCATTAGCGCGACAAAAACTTCGTTTGAAATACTGAGGTGTGCTGGTACGAGGCGAACTACGCTTCCGGAATATTCGATCAGACCCGCCGACTCGAGCGGAGTGAACCGATCTTTTAGTGAAACGTCGTAGGACTCTTGCAGGCGGTCGAGATCGACACCCGCAAGTTGGCGAAGTCCGAGGAAGAGTTCTTCTTCGAGCGCCTGAGAGCTGGAAATCGTTTCCAATTGCTCGGTGGGAACTTTGCCCGCTGCGATCGATTGCACGTATGCTGCCGAATCGTGAGCGTTAGCCCATCGTTGCAGGGAAGAAAAAGAGTGCGCGCCCGCGCCAAATCCGAGATACGGTTCGCGACGCCAGTATTTGCGATTGTGCTCGGACGCGAAGCCCGGTTTTGCAAAGTTTGAAATTTCGTAGTGCTCGTAGCCCGCCGCGGTAAGCACGTGGCGGGCTGAATCGTAAGAATCGGCCATGACGTCGTCCGAAGGAACGGCCGAGGCGGAATACTTTGCGCCTCCGCGGAGGAGCTCGCTGCCGAGGCGACTGCCTTCGTCCACTTCGAGGAGATAAATGGAAACGTGCGGCGGCGCGATTTGAATTAGTTCTTCAAGAGAATTGCGCCAGGAATCGGAGGTTTGGTGCGGCAATCCTGCGATCAGATCAAAACTGATATTACGGATGCCTGCGGCGCGCAGAATGGGGACGGCGAGGTAAATATCCGCGCGGCGATGCATGCGGCCTGCGGCTTTCAGTTCGGCGTCGGAAAAAGACTGGACGCCGAAGCTGACGCGATTGATTCCAGCGGCAGCCCAGGCTTCAGCCTTTTCTGTGACGACGGTTTCGGGATCGGCTTCCAGAGTGACTTCGCGAAATTTTGAAGGAAAAGTTTCACGAACGGCATCGAGCATTCCCAGGAGATGTGCAGGGTCGAGCAGGCTTGGCGTACCGCCGCCGAAGTAGACGGTGTCGACTGTCAAGGCCGCGAGTGAGTCCGGCAACGTTACGCCCGCTGACCTGAGGCGGTTTCGATGCTCACGGATTTCGGTCTCCACGGCTTTGGCATAAGGGGCGAAACGAGCGCTCGACGCGACGCCTGTGTGGAAATTGCAGTAAGTGCATTTGGTCTGGCAGAACGGGACCTGGATGTAGATGCCGAGGCTCATGGGCTAAACCAAAACTGTAGCACAAGGAGCAGGTGCTGCTCGCGCGCCAAAATGGCATCCGGCGAACAGCGGGCAAGGACGAGTGACCGCTCAGAGAGATATGCCGTGTGTTCTTCGGCCTAGTCTTCGACGAAATCGCGGAGGCGGGAGAGAGCGGAATCCCACTGTTTCGAAATCAGGTCGAGAAAGCGGTGGGCTTCTTCTAGGCGGCGCCGCTCCAATTGCCAGACGCTTTCGCGTCCTTGCCGCGCACTGCGCACCAGGCCGGCCCGCTCCATCACGCGCAAGTGTTTCGAGATCGCCTGACGACTGAAATCGGAGCCAGCGGTAAGTCTCTTGATAGACATGGGCCCGTGATCACACAGGCGCGATACAAGGCGCAAGCGGGTCTTGTCACCCAAGGCCGCGAATAGGGCTGCAGAGCCTTTTGGCGTCGCCACGATTCTAAAGCTACGGTGTTTGGGCAAGGTACTCCTCGATTAGTTTCAATACCATCGTCCAGCCCTGTTCGTTTGCCGTGAATGCTTTCGATCTGCGTTCGAGCGGGATTTGATCGAAGCCGGACTCGGTGACGGTCAGCAGAACACCATCCGGAGTTTCCTCGAGCGTAAAGACGATGAGCGTCGTCGGCTCAGCAGAATAATCGACGCCGCGCTCGACGGCGAAGGGATGCCAACGGAAGGAGAATAGCCGCTCGGGCTCGATCCGCTCGATGGTGATCTCGCCCGACATACCTTCGTATTCCTTCTGAGCTTTGGCGACCTCCGCGTTGACCTTGGTGCCTACGATCACACCGCGCATGACGGCGCCTGGCACAAAGGGGCCGTCAAACTTCATGCCAAACCAAGTCCCGAATTCCGTGGAGTCCGAAAGCGCGCGCCAAATACGTTTCCGCGGGGCGTGAAGAAGAATCTTTTTCTCGATACGGTCTGTGCTCATACGCAACCTCCAGGTTGCACATTAGCAGAGCCTGTAGACTAATGCAACCATTTGGTTGCAGGACATCCGGTTACTAGTTTTGGCCCCAATTGGCAGTCGTCAGGCTGGATCAGCGACGATTTTGACAAAGACGTTGCGCTGTCGCGGGCCATCGAATTCGCAGAGGAAGATTCCCTGCCAGGTACCAAGAACGAGCTTGCCGCTTTTGATGAAGATGGTTTGGCTGGTGCCGACGAGAATCGCTTTCATGTGGGAGTCGGTATTGCCTTCGGCGTGGCGATACGGGCCTTGATGCGGGACAAGGGCGTCGAAGATTCCCTCCACATCAGACGCGACATCCGGATCGGCGTGTTCGTTGATCGCGACGCCTGCCGTGGTGTGTGGAACATAGACGTGGCAGAGCCCTTGCTTAATTCCGGAATCGCGAACGGCGTGTTCGACTTCCCGTGTGATGTCTACGAATTGCGTGCGGCGAGCCGTTTTTATTCGAAGCGTTTTCATGCCTTGAATCGGGAACTATGGAACGGGAATAATGAAGTGCGAACCAATGTTTTTGATGCCGGAATGGCGTTCGATCTCTTCAAAGCCCTGCTGGCCCCAGCGGGCGGCGAACGGAAGAAAACACAATTCACGCGATTGCAGCGTCTTGTCCGGGTACAAGAGATTGGAAAGAAATTCTTCGTGGGCCGCAAGCACGTTGAGCTTAGTGTCAAGCGCCCTCCCGATTTTCTCCTGCAACTTTTCTGTTTGATACGCGATTTTCTGCTGTGCGGTGTCAACCGCATCCTTCAGTGTGGGATCGACAACGGACACGGCCTCGGACCACTGTTTGAGTCTCCTTTTGATTTCGCTTCCATTCTCAACAAGCAGAGTCGAAATATTTTCAGGGACTCTGGCTTTGCTGATGCGCTTACGAAGTTCCTGCGGGCCACTCCAGACGTCCTCAACTTCGAGACCATATTGCCTAAGGAGCCGTTGAGCCTTGGTGTCCACCAGTGTGAAACCCGCGCGGGGCAGTATCACCGGCATACGGCCCAGCAGATTGCGATACAGCACCTCGGATTGAGCAAAATAGGAAATTTCGGCGGGGCCGCCGATGTAGGCGACCGTTGGCAGGAGAAAATCCTGCACAACGGGCCGAAGCAGCGCGTTGGGGCTGAAGCTTTCTGGTTCGCTATGAATGGCCGCCAGCAAATCTGCTTTGGTCCAGGATTTCTGGCCGGACTCAAATTTTCCAGCGTTGCTTGTGACTGCCTGGCGGCCGTCCCGTGAAATGTAGAATATCGCGGTGCTCCGCGAAGTGACCTTCACCTGCGCCGCGTATCCCGCTTTCTCGAGAGCTTCTCCACGATCAAGGAGTTCTCGCTCCAGCAAATCGCGCTGCTCGATGGCGTTCGAAAGGACCGGCTCCGCAATCTGATGCAATCGAAGGTCGAGTGGATCGAGCAAGATGAGCCCGCGGTCGATCAATAGCCGAGCAAACATTTTTCCAAAAGCGCTGCCGTACGTTTCTTGCGGGCGGTAACCGTCGCGAAGAATTTGGGCTATCTCGCCGTTTGCTTCGCCAAGCAGCTGTGCAGCAGAAGACTGCAGCGGCTCGATTTCCGGACCAAGCGGAATCCGGCCAACCGGCGCGCCATTGCCGACGCCGGCAGGCAATTCGAACTTCACGAGCTTCCCTTCATGAAAGAAAGAGACGTGACGAACTTCGTCCAGATCGTGATCCTCGGTGGCCATCCAGAAAACGGGGACAGCCTCAACACCCTGGTCGGTCAGCTCTTTTGCAATGCGAACAGCGGCGATGGCTTTGTAGACCGCGTACGCGGGTCCGCCAAACAGGCCGGTTTGCTGTCCAGATACGACCGCCACCGCACCCTTTTCCAAGCGATCGAGATTCGCGAGCGTCGCAGGTCCGGAACCGAGAAGTAAATTCTGCTGGCGCAAGATTCCCGTAACGTCGCGACGGCGGTGGGACGGAAAATCGGGTGTGCGCGCCACTTGCAGGATGCTGTCCAGCGCGGGTTTGTGTTGGTAGAAAGCGCTGACGTTCTCGTAGGAATGCAGATAATCAAGCAGCAATTTCGGCTGATGTGGCAGTGAACCGATCGGCAGGGCGCGACAATGCATGGACGTTTGATGATAGCCGGGGGATTCGGTCACAGGCAAATAGACGCGTGGATTGTTATTTGGGCAGTCGGCTAGCGCTCAGTGGGCAGGGGTATTTTGTGTCCGGAGCGCGCTTCGTGGACAAACTTCCTAAGGAGTGCTCGGTTTATGTTAGATGCCTTTGCGACCCTGCGGGAGAGGCCAGTGCCTGGGCCCGCTCGCGCGTCCTCCTCGGTTTAACCGATCAGGGTATAGGTCGCAAGCCACGCATTCTTCACAACGCGTGCGAGTGTCCATGACTCTGGGCAAAAGGAGCAATCCGTGGAGCCCAATTGCTCACGCTCGCGCGACGGCAGGCTCCAATTGGCCTACCACCTGCGCGATCCGCTGCTTCTTCTCCTCGGCCAGCGGAAGAAGAGGCAAACGCGGCAGACCACCATGGAAGCCGCGGAGGTCCATCGCGTATTTCACACCAGCGATACTGGCTTCAGAGACGATCGTTTTGGAGGCGAGCGCCAATCGCTGTTGCAAGGCTTGCGCCTCCGCATTTTGACCGCGTTTCCATAGTTCGTGCAACTCGACACATTTTTCGGGCAAAGCCGAGGCGAGCGCCAGAATCGCGCCCTTTGCGCCGCTTGCGAATGCGGGATGGAGGACCCCTGCCGAGCCGGTCAAGATTTGGAAATGTTTTGGCCCTTGCGCGGCCACTTCAACGATGCGCTGGATCATGCCCGAACTGTCCTTGATGCCGACGATGTTTGGGTGCTCGGCGAGCGCGACAATTTCGGGAGTTTCGAGGGTGACGCCGGTAAAGATGGGCACGGAATAGAGAAGGATCGGAATCGGTGAAGCGTCTGCGACACTGCGATAGTGACGCAGATAGACCTCGGACCTGTAAGCGGGCTTGTAGTAGTAGGGGGTTTTGACGAGAGCGAGCTCATAGCCGAGGGCCGCTGCCCGCTTTGTTTTTTCGATGGTTTCGGCCGTGGACTCCGCGCCGGTGCCCGCGATCAGCAGCTTGCCGGGCGCAGGAGATTCTTTGGCCGCAATGAGCAGCGATTCCGCTTCGCCAGCGGAGAGAAGAACGGATTCCCCGGTCGAGCCGAGCACGACCCCGCCGGCGACGCCGGTCTGATAGTAGCGCGCGAGGTTCGCCTTGAAATAGTCGAGCGCGACGCTGCCGTCTTCACGGTAAGGAGTCGTGAGCGCGGGAAATATGCCAGCAAGGTTCAACGCTTAATCCCCCGATCCAGACGAGCCGGACACGGCCGCCTGACCACTATGAAGATCTTGCAAGGCCGCGACCTCGATTCCCTGTTCAATCAGGGCGCGGATGCCACGCGCAGCCGCGTGCCCAGCCGCCAGCGTTGTGATACACGGAATGTTGTAGCGTATCGCTGCACGGCGAATGGATTTTTCGTCATAGAAGGATTCGCGTCCGAGCGGAGTGTTAATGACAAGGTCAATTTTGCCGGTCTTAATGAGATCGACGATGTTGGGGCGGCCCTCGTTCACTTTGAAGACGCCTTCGGCTTCGATGCCCGCGCTTTGCAGAGCGGCGGCCGTGCCGCGGGTTGCAGTGAGTTGAAAACCGAGTTCGGACAACTCTTTACCGATTGTAGCGAGGTGTTTTTTATCGCGATCGTTGACGCTGAGGAAGACTGTTCCTTTGCGCGGCAGCCGCTGACCCGCAGCGAGTTGCGCTTTCGCGAATGCCTGGCCGTACGACGTGGAAATGCCCATGACTTCGCCGGTGGAACGCATTTCCGGGCCAAGGATAGTGTCGACGCCGCGGAACTTGTTGAATGGAAATACCGGCGACTTGACCGAATAAAATTCGCGCACGGCGATTTCCGCGACGCCATTGTGATGCACCAGAGGAAGCTTCATGTCGGCGAGTTTCCTGCCTGCCATTAGGCGCGCGGCAACTTTTGCAAGTGGAACACCGGTGGCTTTGCTGACATAGGGAACGGTGCGTGACGCGCGCGGATTGACTTCGAGAACGTAAACCGTGTCGCGCTGGATGGCGTATTGCACATTCATCAGGCCAACGACTTTGAGAGCGAGCGCGAGGCGCTTGGTGTAATCGCGAATGGTTTCGAGAATCGCTGGCGAAAGGCTGACAGGAGGAAGCACGCAGGACGAGTCGCCGGAGTGCACGCCAGCTTCTTCGATGTGCTCCATGATTCCGCCGATGACGACGCTATTCCCGTCGGCGAGCGCATCAACGTCGACTTCAGTGGCTTCTTCGAGGAACTGATCGATCAGCACGGGACGAGCGGGACCCATCAAGGCGGCTTGCGCGACGTAGTCCTGAACGGTGTTGGCGTCGTAGGCGATGACCATGGCGCGTCCACCGAGAACGTAGCTTGGGCGAACAAGAACCGGCAGCCCGATTTCGCCGGCCAAGCGCGCGGCTTCTTCCGGAACAAGCGCGGTCGCGTTGCGCGGTTGCGGAATCTTTAATTCTTCGAGCAAACGGCCGAAGCGGCGGCGATCTTCAGCAAGATCAATGGATTCGGGCGCCGTGCCGATGATGGGCACGCCATTGCGTTTTAATTCCAGCGCAAGGTTGAGAGGAGTCTGTCCGCCGAATTGCACGATCACGCCCTGCGGTTTTTCCTTTTCGACAATGGCAAGAACGTCCTCAAGTGTGAGCGGTTCGAAATAGAGGCGATCGGAAGTGTCGTAATCGGTCGAAACCGTTTCCGGGTTGCAATTCACCATGATGGTTTCGTAGCCGTCTTCGTGCAAGGCAAAGCTCGCGTGGCAGCAACAATAATCGAACTCGATTCCCTGCCCAATGCGATTAGGGCCGCTGCCGAGAATCATGATTTTGGGGCGGGACTGCGCGTCGGATTCGTCCTCGTCCTCATAGGTTGAATACAGATATGGAGTGAACGATTCGAATTCTGCGGCGCAGGTATCCACGCGCTTGAAAACCGGAGACACGCCGTACCGCGCGCGTTGTAAACGAACCGCGGCTGGAGTGGTCTTCCACATTTGCGCGAGAGTTTCATCGCTGGTGCCGTGGCGCTTCACTTCGCGGAGCAATTCTTTTGAAGCAGTCTCGACGGTCACTCCGGCAGCACGCTTGTTCATTGCGGCGATCTCTTCGATTTGCTTGATAAACCACGGATCGATTTTTGTTAGGTCGCAGATTTCTTCCGCGTGCAGACCACGTTCAACAGCAGTGAGCAGCCAGTGGATACGGTCGGGGCGCGGTGTAGCAAGCTTTTCGCGCAGAAGCGAGTCCGGAGTATCCGTTGGAGCGCGCCACGGAGTGTGCGGTTCAAGCGATCGGATCGCTTTTTGCAGCGATTCTTTGAACGTGCGGCCGATGGCCATCACTTCGCCAACAGACTTCATTTGAGTGCCAAGGGTGCTGTCCGCTCCGGGAAATTTTTCGAACTGCCACTTGGGAATTTTCGTGACGACGTAATCGATCGTGGGTTCGAAGGACGCCGGCGTTTTCTTGGTGATGTCGTTGGGAATTTCGTCGAGCGACATGCCGACCGCAAGCCGCGCCGCAATCTTTGCGATTGGAAAGCCCGTAGCTTTGCTGGCCAGCGCAGAGCTGCGCGAAACGCGCGGATTCATCTCGATCACGGTCATGCGGCCGTTTTCTGGATTGATGGCGAACTGCACATTTGAGCCGCCGGTTTCGACACCAACTTCGCGAATGATCGCCGCGGCGGCATCGCGCATCCGCTGGTATTCCTTGTCAGTCAACGTTTGCGCGGGAGCAACAGTGATGGAGTCGCCGGTATGCACACCCATGGGGTCAAAGTTTTCAATGGTGCAGATCACAACGAAGTTGTCGCGAAAATCGCGCATCACTTCGAGCTCGTACTCTTTCCAGCCGAGGACGGATTCTTCCACGAGCGCTTCGTGCACCGGGCTCATATCGAGCGCGTGTGAAATGGCGTCGGCAAATTCTTCGCGGTTGTAGGCAATGGCGCCGCCGGTGCCGCCAAGGGTGAACGAAGGACGGATCACCAGCGGAAAGCCAAGCTGTTCGCAAAGACGCATCGCGTCCTGAGCGTTGTTGACGAGAGCGGATGCGGGAACTTCGAGGCCGATCTTGCGGCACGCGTCTTTGAACCACAGACGGTCTTCCGCGACTTTGATGGCGCGAAGCGACGCGCCAATCATTTCTACTTTGTGTTTTTCAAGGATGCCGCCTTCGGCAAGCTCGACGGCAAGATTCAGCGCGGTCTGCCCGCCGACCGTCGGGAGAAGCGCGTCTGGCCGCTCCTTGATGATGATGGCTTCAAGATATTCCTTTGAGAGCGGCTCGATGTAGGTGCGGTTCGCCATCTCCGGGTCGGTCATGATCGTTGCGGGATTCGAATTGACGAGAATCGTTTCGTAGCCTTCATCCCGTAGCGCTTTACACGCCTGGACGCCGGAGTAGTCAAATTCGCACGCCTGACCGATGATGATCGGTCCCGACCCGATGATCAGAATCTTTTTGATGTCTTTCCGCTTCGGCATCTCGCCCCTTCAAACAGTTTCCCGTGCAGGTCCCGTCAGATTTAGATCGTTTATCGGCGCGAACTTCCCGGCTGCTTCCATTCCCTCATCAAATCGATGAACTGCGTGAACAAATAATGTGAATCGTGCGGTCCGGGTGAAGCTTCTGGGTGGTACTGCACGCTGAAAATTGGTTGCGACTTGTGGCGCATGCCCTCGTTTGTGTGGTCGTTCAGGTTCAGGTGCGTGACTTCGACGTCGCTCGAGGGTAACGATTCGGGATCGACGCAAAATCCGTGATTCTGCGCGGTGATCTCGATTTGGTTCGTCAAAAGATTTTTCACTGGGTGGTTCGAACCGTGGTGGCCGAATTTCAGTTTGAATGTTTTGCCGCCGAGCGCAAGGCCGCAAACCTGGTGACCGAGGCAGATTCCGAAGACTGGAACTTTGCCCACGAACTTGCGGACATTTTCCACTGCGTATTGCATCGGCTCCGGGTCGCCAGGCCCGTTCGAAAGAAACACGCCGTCGGGATCCATTCGAAGCACCTCTTCGGCAGGTGTCATGGCAGGCACAACGCCAACTTCGCAGTGGTGATCAGCCAGGAGTCGCAGAATATTTTGTTTGATTCCAAAGTCGTAAGCGACGACGCGCAGCTTTTGCACGTCTTCACTTGAGTTGGCCTCGCCCATCTCTTCGGACCAGGGAGACGTGACAAGATCGATCGAGCCTTTGGTCCAATCGTATGACCTCGCGCAGCTCACGCGACTCGCAAGTTCCTGTCCCGCCATTGTTGGCAGGCTCTTCGCTTCGTGAATCAACTGATCCGCAGCGGTTCCGTCCGTAGAAACGATGCCACGCAACGCCCCGACTTTTCTGATGTGGCGAACCAGCGCGCGTGTATCGATGTCCCAGATGACAGGAATTTTGTGGCGATTCAGATAGAGATGTGCGGTCTCTGTGGAGCGCCAATTCGAGGCGATGTGCGAAAACTCGCGCACAATCAGCGATTCGATGTACGGCTTTGCGGACTCTTCATCATCGAGGTTCGCGCCAACGTTTCCAATGTGGGGATAGGTTAAACAGACGATCTGCCCGGCGTAGCTGGGATCGGTGAAAACTTCCTGATATCCGGTGAGGCTGGTATTGAAAACAACTTCGCCGCCGCGGCGCGTGATCGCGCCGGCCGCGCGGCCGTTAAAGACGCGCCCGTCCTCCAGCGCGAGAATTGCGGGTCGATGCAGAACCTCGGTCAGTGTGCCCTCCGATTTTCATTTTTCTTGCGCTTCGGCGGTCGTCGAAAGTGAGCCGAAGTGGTCTACGGGCCAGTACGCAAAAACCGCGCGGCCATAAATAAAGCGGCTGGGGACGGGGCCAAAAACTCTCGAATCGTTCGAGCTGATGCGGTGATCGCCCATCACAAAAAACATCCCGGGCGGAACGCGCACCGGACCGTAATCGCTCAGGTCCTCGTACTGTGGGGGCACGTATGGTTCTTTAATCTGCTGGCCGTCTACGTACACCATACCCTGGCGAATCTCGACGTTTTCTCCCGGCAGCGCGATCACACGCTTGATGAATGATTTCGTCCGGTCGAGAGGATACCAAAAGACGACGACGTCCCCGCGATGGATCGGCTCGAACCGGTATACAAACTTGTTGATAAAAATGCGCTCCTGGTCGGAGAGCAACGGCGCCATGCTGGTGCCTTCAACCTTTACCGGCTGGTAGAGAAAAATGATGATGATCAGCGCAAGACCGATGGCGATCAGCAGGTCGCGGGTCCACACGCGAATTTCATGGCGAACGTGATGCTGACGGTCCTTGCTGCTAGATGATCGCGTGCGCACTGGTAGCGGCGGAGGTGCTTGCGGAAAATGCGAGGTGGGCTCCACATCAACATCGAGTGGATTCGTTGCGGGGGTCGGTGAGTGCTCGTCCGAGTTCGACATTGGAGCTTGCTACTACTTTATAGCACGCGAGCCGCCGCTCTTTCCAGAATGAATGTGCCGCAGAGGTTTGGCAGTTATCAATCGGCGTCGCCTTCCAGCGCGTAGTTCACCGATGCCAGACACGCAGCGACGGCCGTCTCTGTACGCAGGATCAGACTGCCAAGCGAGGCTTCTTCGAATCCGGACTTTCGTGCGGCCGAAAACTCTTCATCGGTCCATCCGCCTTCCGGACCAACGGCCAGCGTCACCGATTCGGCCAGACGTCCATTGAGAACGCTCTTGAGCGAACGCGCGTCTGGGCGTTCGGAGAGCATCAACTTGATCTGTGACTCCGCTGCGGCAAAGGCAGGGCTCGGCGCGATGACCGGTTCAAGCGCCGGTAAGCGCACGCGCCGTGCCTGTTGCGAAGATTCAAATACAATTTTCCCCCAGCGTTCCGCGCGCTTCCCTGCCGCGACGAGCAGTCCTTTTTCGCTTCTCGCTGCGGCCAGCGGAACAATGCGATTCACACCGAGCTCGGTCGCCTTCTCGAGCGCCCATTCGAACGCATCAAACTTCACGACCGCCAGCAACAGCGTTTTGTCGAGTGAAGAAGTCCGCGCAGGAACTGGTTCAAGCAGGGAAAATTCTATTTGGTTTTTCGCGGCGACCTCAATTTTCCCCAACCAAACCGAAGTCCCATCGCTCAACTCATAGAGCTGGCCCGGTTCCGCCCGCAATACGCGCCGCAAATGATGAGCCGCATCGCCCGAAAGCACCGCTCGGTTTTCGTCAAACGCATCGACAAAAAATCGCCTTCGCAATCGGAAGCCCCGCCGTTAGCCGCGCCTACCCAAAGATGTCTTTTACCTTGTCAAAAAATGACGAACCGCGTTCCGCTGGTTTGTTTTCCACCCTCAGCGTTGCGCCCAATTGCTCCATGAGCTTCCGTTGTTCGCGTGTGAGCTTCGATGGAGTCAAAACTCGTACGTGGTAATACAAATCGCCCTTTCCGCCGCCGCGCGGATCGGGCAATCCATGGCCCTTGATGCGGAAGACCGCGCCACTCTGCGTTCCCTCAGGAATCCTAAGCCGCTCTTCCCCTCCCAGTCCCGGAACTGGCAAATCCGCTCCCAGAGCGGCCTGCGCGATGCTCACCGGAATCGTGCAGTAAAGATCAGCGCCGCGCCGCTCGAAGAATGGATGCTCTTTGACGTCGAGTACGACGTACAAATCGCCGCTCGATCCACCGTTCGCTCCAGCTTCGCCTTCGCCGGGCACGCGCAAGCGTGTGCCACTGTCGACACCGGCCGGGATGCGCAGGTCGATCGTTTTGTCCCGTTCGATGCGCCCTTGTCCGCGGCAGTCGGGGCAGCGCTCCTTGATAATTTGCCCCGCTCCCTGGCACGAAGGGCAAGTCCTTGTAATGGTGAAAAATCCTTGTTGATACGCAAGCTGCCCGCGACCTCCGCACATCTGGCAGGCGCTTGCGCCGGTTCCCGCCTTCGCGCCGGTTCCGTGGCACGACGCACAAAGCTCCTGCTTGGGAAGTTTGATTTTCGTGGAAACGCCGGTCGATGCCTCTTCAAAGGTCAGAGTCATGTCATAGCGGAGATCCGAACCTCGCTGCGCTCGCGTCCGGCTGCGCCTTCCACTGCCGCCAAGGATGTCTTCGAAACCAAAAAAGTCGCCGAAGATATCGTGGAAATCCTGGAAAATCGTTCCGTTGAAGTCCACGCCACCGCCGGAACTGCTTAACCCTGCGTGTCCGTATGTGTCATAGACCTGGCGCTTCTCAGGGTCGCTCAGCACGCTGTATGCTTCTGTGCACTCACGGAAGTTTATTTCTGCTTCCTGCTTATTCGCGGGATTGCGGTCCGGATGCCACTTGAGCGCTGCCTTGCGGTAGGAAGCCTTGATCTCGTCGGCCGTCGCTGTTCTGATCACGCCGAGCACTTCATAGAAATCACGCTGATTCGCTTTCGCCATTCGTCCTTTTCCTCGGCAAGTTGGGGATGATTTTATCGGCGGTCGCCAAAATCGCGCACGACAATCGCTTCAGCATTCCACGCCCTACACGTCGCCCAATGCGCCTTAAGCCCGCTAATTCGTATTTGCTTTCGATGCCGCCGCGGGATGCACGGCTACACGCACCATCGCCGGACGTAGGACGCGTCCATGGAAGATGTATCCGGGCTGAAAAACCTGAAGCACCGTTCCATCTTCATGTTCGTTTGTCTCGGTACGATCCATCGCCTGGTGAAGGTGCGGATCAAATTGTCTTCCGGCCGGGTCGATTCGTTCGGCGCCGAGCTTCAAAATATTTTCAAGCAGCTGCTTGTAGATAAGTTCAAACCCGCGGCGATAATTTTCGTATTCGGCTTCGCGGTGTGCCGCAAGCGCCTGCTCAAACCCGTCGATCACCGGAATCAAAGCTTCAATCAGGCGCGCGGTCGTCCGTTTGCTGTCTTCCGCGCGTTCCTTCTCGATCCGCTTCTTGTAGTTCTCGAAGTCCGCTTGCCGCCGCAGAAGCGTCTGGCGCAAATCCTCCAGGTCGGTGGCCAATTTCGCAACGTCCGCGTCGGCACGAGCAAACTCCGTGTCGGCGTTGTCGGGTGTCTCGTCTATGCGATACCCGGGAGTTCGTGTTTCTTTCTCGTTCACAGCTTGCCCCTTTTTCTAGCTAGGAAATTTTACTCAGCGTCTCGCTGAAAATTTGCGCCACATATGCCACGGCCTTGATTGCGCGCTCATAATGCATACGGGTAGGCCCAATTACCCCGAGCGATCCCTGCACGCCATCGCCGCGCGTATATGGCGCGCTGATCAGGGCCAGGTTATCCCCCACCTGGGAAATCTCTTTCAATCCTATCTGTACCAGCACAGGCTCCGGCGAATCGATGCATGCATTCAATACCGTCACCAGCCGATGCTTCTCTTCGATCGCAGCCAGAAGTTCCCGCAACTGTCCCTGATCCGCAAATTCGGGC
>Ga0207646_10004237_pt1 | contig 15673 bp, 14 predicted proteins | sample KBSK5502metaG_FD_184343 | JGI IMG/M metagenome (GOLD analysis project Ga0207646, IMG submission 184343) | Corn, switchgrass and miscanthus rhizosphere microbial communities from Kellogg Biological Station, Michigan, USA - KBS K5-50-2 metaG... | ecosystem: Host-associated > Plants > Roots >... | reverse complement strand
CTCGATCTTGCTGCGGCGTATGGAGATGACCGCGATCTCGCTGCCGGAGAAAAAGCCGTTCCCGAGCAGGAGAAGGAAGATCACCCCGATCAGTATCAACATATGGCTCACGGATAGCCGCCTATTCTATCATCCTGCCTCCGCTTCCCCTGCCTTGTCTCCCCTCCGGGTCTTTGGTAGCGTGAGGAGCTTTCGCCGCGAGGAGGAGACTTGGCCAACGGGGAGTTCGACGTCACCGTCATCGGCAGCGGGCCCGGCGGATACGTGGCCGCCATCCGGGCGGCCCAGATGGGGTTGCGGACCGCCGTCGTCGAGCGCGATCCCGTGGGATGCGGCGGCACGTGCCTCCTGCGCGGATGCATCCCGACCAAGGCGCTGCTCCACACCGCCGACCTCCTCGAGGACCTGCAGCACGGCAAGGAATACGGCATCGTCGCCGAGGGCGTCGGCCTCGATTTCGCGGCGCTCATGGGTCGGAAGCAGCGCATCGTGAGCCGGCTCAGCAAGGGCATCGAGAGCTACCTCTTCAAGAAGAACAAGATCACGCTCTTCAAGGGGCAGGGACGGCTCGAAGGGCCGCGGACGGTGGTGGTCAAGGGCGAGGGCGGCGAGCAGAGGATCGCGACCAAGAACGTGATGCTCGCGACGGGCTCCAAGCCCCGCTCCCTGCCGGGCATGGCCCCCGACGGCACCGCGATCGTGACCTCCGACGAGATCCTGGAGCTGAAGCAGTTGCCCCGCAGCCTCGTCGTGATCGGGGCCGGCGCGGTGGGGATCGAGTTCGCGTCGATCTTCGCCCGCTTCGGCGCCGCGGTGAACGTGATCGAGCTGCTGCCACGCGTCCTGCCCCTCGAGGACGAGGAGATCTCGGCCGAAGCCGGCAAGCTGCTCGCCAAGTCCATGGGGATCCACACCGGGGCGAAGACCGAGGGCGTGCTCAAGACCTCCCAGGGCGTCGAGGTGGCCTTCCGCACCGGCACCGGCGAGGCCCGGAGCATCACCGCCCAGATGCTGCTGGTGGCCGTGGGACGGGCCCCCGTGACCGACGGCCTCAACCTCGAATCGACCAGGGTCCAGCTCGAGAAGGGCTACGTCAAGGTGAACCCGCTCATGGAGACGGCGGAGCCCGGGATCCACGCCATCGGCGACGTCGTGACCGTCGAGGGCCGGCCGCATCCCATGCTGGCCCACGTCGCCTCGTTCGAGGGCATCGGGGTCGCCGAGCGGCTGGCGGGGAAGAAGACCGAGCCGCTCAACTACGACCAGGTCCCCTCGGCCACCTACTGCAACCCCGAGGTGGCGGGCGTCGGCCTCACCGAGGCGGAGGCGAAGAAGCGCGGCCATGACGTGAAGGTGGGCCGCTTCCCCTTCGGCAATCTCGCCAAGCCGCGGATCATCGGCCACGACGCCGGCTTCGTGAAGGTCGTCGCGGAGGCGAAGTACGACGAGGTGCTCGGCGTCCACATGATCGGGCCGCACGCGACGGACCTGATCGCCGAGGCCTGCGTGGCCCTGAGGCTGGAGAGCACCGCCGAGGAGATCACCCGCACCATCCACGCCCACCCGACGCTGCCCGAGACCCTCATGCAGGCGGCGGAGGCGGTCTACGGCCACGCCATCGACGCCTGAAACGGCGCCGGCGAAGCCGCCGGTCGAGCAGCTCAGCAAGGCGCAGCTCCTCGAGCTGTACCGCTTCATGAAGCTCAACCGGATGGTGGAGGAGAAGCTCACCAACCTCTACCGCCAGGGCAAGGTCGTGGGCGGGCTCTACCGCAGCCTCGGCCAGGAGGGCTGCTCGGTCGGCAGCGCCTATGCGCTCGAGCGCGGCGACATCTTCACGCCCTTGATACGCAACCTCGGTGCGATCTTCGTCCGGGGCGGACGGCCCCGGGACGTCTTCGCGCAGTACATGGCCCGCGCCGCCGGGCCCACGCACGGCCGGGACCTCAACGTGCACTTCGGGTGGATCTCCGAGGAGGGCTCCATGCCGTCGGTCATCTCGATGCTGGGCGACATGGTCCCCGTGCTCACCGGGGCCGTGATCGCCGAGCGCATGAAGGGCCGGCGCACGGTCGCGCTGACCTGGATCGGCGACGGCGCCACCTCCACCGGAGCGTTCCATGAGGGCTTCAACTTCGCCTGCGTGCAGAAGGCGCCGATCGTCGTGATCGTCGAGAACAACAAGTGGGCCTACTCGACCCCCACCCACAAGCAGACCGCCAACCCGCGCTTCGTCGACCGGGCGCGGGCCTACGGGTGCTTCGGCGAGCAGGTCGACGGCAACGACGTGCGCGCCGTCTACGAGGTGACCCGCCGGGCGATCGAGCGCGCCCGGGCGGGGGCCGGCCCCACCCTGATCGAGGCGGACACGATGCGGATGCGCGGCCACGCCGAGCACGACGACATGAAGTACGTGCCGCCGGGGATGATCGAGGAGTGGGCGGCGCGGGACCCGATCGACCGCTACGAGCGGTGGCTCGTCGGCAGCGGCCACGCGCGTCCGGAGGAACTGCAGGCGGTAACCGCCGACCTCGACGCGTCGCTCCAGGCCGACCTGGCCGCGGCCGAGGCGAGCCCGTTCCCCGATCCCCGGAGCGGGCTGTCCGGCGTCTATGCCGACCGTCGGGTGCGGCCGCCGGTGCCGCCGCTGGTGGCGGAGTGGAAGCGCCGCAAGGGTCGCGTTTGATGGCGGTCCTCACGTACCTGGAGGCGATCCGCCTCGCGATGCTCGAAGAGATGGTGCGGGACGAGCGGGTGTTCGTGCTCGGCGAGGACGTCGGGACCTACGGCGGCGCCTTCCGGGTCACCGCGGGGTTCCTCGAGAAGTTCGGCGAGAAGCGGGTCATCGACACCCCGATCAGCGAGACGGCCATCGTGGGCGCGGCCATCGGCGCCTCGCTCATGGGCATGCGCCCGATCGCGGAGATGCAGTTCATCGACTTCGTCTCGTGCGCGTTCGACATCATCGTCAACTACGCGGCCAAGACGCGGTACCGCTGGGGCGCGGGCGTCCCCATCGTGATCCGCGGGCCCTCCGGCGGCGGCGTGCACGGCGGGCCGTTCCACAGCCAGAACCCCGAGGCCTATTTCATGAATGTCCCCGGGCTGAAGATCGTCGCCCCCGGCACCCCGACGGACGCCAAGGGCCTCATGACCGCCGCCATCCGCGATCCCGACCCCGTCATCTACCTCGAGCACAAGTTCCTCTACCGCCGGCTGAAGGAAGAGGTGCCCGAAGGCGACCTCGTGGTTCCCATCGGCAAGGCCCGCGTCGCGCGGGCGGGCAAGGACGTCTCGATCGTCACCTACGCGGCGATGCTGCAGGTCGCGCTCGAGGCGGCGGAGGCCGCCGCGCGCGACGGCATCGACGTCGAGGTCGTCGACCTGCGCACCCTGCTCCCGCTCGACGAAGAAGCGATCCTGGCCTCGGCCGCGAAGACCGGGAAGGTGATCGTTCTCCACGAGCCGACGATCACCGGCGGTCCCGGAGGCGAGATCGCGGCGCTCATCTCCGAGCGGGCCTTCGAATATCTGGACGCTCCCGTCATGAGGGTCGCTCCCCCCGACACGCCGGTCCCGTATTCGCCGCCGCTCGAGGAAACGTTCCTGCCCAATGCGGCGAAGGTGGGCGAGGCGATCCGCGCGATTTATGATTACTAGGCCTTCCGAGGTGACTGAATGACCGACGTCATCATGCCCCAGATGGGAGAGTCCATCGCCGAGGGGACCGTCACGAAATGGATGAAGAACGTCGGGGACAAGGTGCAGCGCGACGAGCCGCTGTTCGAGATCTCGACCGACAAGGTCGACGCCGAGATCCCGGCTCCCGCGTCGGGCGTCTTGAAGGAGATCCGCGTGCAGGCCGGGGCAACCGTCCCGATCAACACGGTGGTCGGCGTCATCGCGGCGGAGGGCGAGGCGGTGGCGGCGGCGCCGCCGGCTCCGGCCGCGAGTGCGCCCCCCGCTGCCGCCGCGCCTTCGACGCCTCCCGCACCGAGATCGCCGGCGCCGCCCGCGTCTCCGCAGGCCGACGGGGCGACCGGTCCCGCGGCGCGCCCGGCTCCATCGCAACCGGCCCCGCCCGTACCCCGGGAGCCGCCGCGGCCCGCCCCATCGGCCGTCCCGCCGCCGCCGACGCCCACGCCCTCGCCGGGTCCGTCCGCCAGCCGCGCGGACATGACCGTCGACGAGCTGCGGCAGACCCGTTCTTCGCCGGTGGTGCGGAAGATCGCCGCGGAGCACAACGTCGACATCCGGGAGATCCCCGGCACGGGCATCGCGGGACGGGTCACCAAGCAGGACATCCTGACCCACATCGAGGGTAAGCCCGCAGAGACACCCATGCCCGGGCTGACGCCCGCGCCCCCGGCCTCCGCGCCCTCGATGACCGCCGCGAAGCCGACACCGCCGGTCTCGGCGCCCTCCGCGTCCGCCCGCGTCGAAGTGGTCCCCATGAGCCCGATCCGCAAGAAGACCGCGGAGCACATGGTCCTCTCGAAGCGGATCTCGGCCCACGTCACGACCGTCTTCGAGATCGACATGACCCGCGTCGACCACCTCCGCAAGAAGTACCGGCAACCGTACGAGGAGCGGAGCGGCGTGAAGCTGACCTACATGCCCTTCATCCTGAAGGCGACCCTCGACGCCGTGAAGGCCTTCCCGGTGCTCAACGCCAGCGTCGAGGGCGACGCCGTCGTGTACCGCCACGACATCAACATCGGGATCGCGGTGGCTCTCGACTGGGGCCTCATCGTGCCCGTGATCCGCAACGCCGACGAGAAGAACGTCCTCGGCCTCGCCCGCGCCGTGAACGACCTCGCCGAACGGGCCCGCTCCAAGCGCCTCAAGGTCGAGGAGGTCCAGGGCGGGACGTTCACCATCACCAACCCCGGCGTCTTCGGGAGCCTCTTCGGCACGCCGATCATCAACCAGCCCCAGGTCGCGATCCTCGGGATCGGAGTGATCGAGAAGCGCACGGTCGTGCGCGACGACGCGATCGCCATCAGGACCATGGCCTACTTCGCGTTGAGCTTCGACCACCGGATCGTCGACGGCGCCGACGCCGACCGGTTCATGGCTCACCTCAAGAAGGGCCTCCAGGAATTCGACGAGTCCGCGCTCTGACGACGGCGTGTCCTTGAGCGATCGCCCGCTCGTGGTGCGCCGCGTGGGGCGCCTCTCCTACGCCGAGGGGCTCGAGCTGCAGGCGCAGCTCGTGGCCGACCGGCAGGCGGAGCGCATCGTCGACGTGCTGCTCCTCCTCGAGCACCACCCCGTGTTCACGCTCGGGCGCAACGCGCGGGAGCAGAACCTTCTGGTGCGCGAGTCCCTCCTGCGGGCCCGCGGGTTCGACGTCTTCGTGACCGGCCGCGGCGGCGACGTGACCTACCACGGCCCCGGGCAGGTCGTGGGGTACCCGATCATCAGCCTCGCGCCCGACCGGCAGGACGTCCACCGTTACGTCCGCGACCTCGAGGAGGTGATGATCCGGACCTGCCGCGACTACGATGTCGAGGCGGAGCGCGTGGCCGGCCTCACCGGCTGCTGGGTGGGGCGGGACAAGATCGGCGCGATCGGCGTACGCATCTCCCGCTGGGTCACCTCTCACGGCTTCGCCTTCAACGTAGCGAACGACCTCGCGCCGTACTCGCTCATCGTGCCCTGCGGCATTCCCGATCGCGGTGTGACGACCCTGGAGCGGCTCCTCGGCCGCCCGGTGCCGTTGGCGGAGGTTCAGGAGGCTCTCGCTCGCCACTTCACGGACGTGTTCGAGCGTCAATCGAGCGGGGGGGTGCTTGCGGCGCACTTCGAGCGTCAATGAATGCGTTTCAGGCGCCGCGGCGGCGGGCTTCGGCGAACAGGCGCGCGTTGCGCAGCGCCACCACGAGGAACTGGGCGAGGGTCTCCGCCACCGCCACGTCGTCGAGATCGAAGGCGGCCTCACGCTCGCTCTGGAAATCGATCGCCCCCACCACCTCCCCGTCCTCGAGCAGGGGGACGACCATCTCCGACTTCGTGCCCGGGACGTCGGGAATGTACTCGGGATCGCTCGTCACGTCCGCCACGACCTGGGGCGCGCGCTTGCGCAGCGCCCGCCCGATCACCCCGCCCGCCGGCCCCTGGGTCCGGCCGGCGCTTCGCCGCCCGACGCCCGGCCGTCCGGCCCACCGGCCGATCAGCATTCCCTCGTCGTCGAGCACGACCACCGCTACGAAGGTGTGGTTCATGCGGCCCTGCACCGCGTCGGCGGCCTCCTGCATGAGCCGCTCGGCCTCGAGCACGGAGGCGATGCGGTGGACGACGTTGCTGAGCATCCCGATCTGCTCCGCCCAGTGCTGGCTGCGGCTCTCGGAGCGGCGCAGCGCCTCGTTGGCGCGGGCGAGCTCGAGCACCTTCTCGGCCGCGGCCGACGCCTGGTCCTGCGTCTCGGTCAGGCGGCGCGTGGCCTCCTGCTCCTGGGCCCACAGCAGCGCCTCCAACCGGCGGTCGCCCAGCTCGTCCAGGGCGAGCAGGCACTCGGCGAGCGACTCGCGGTCGGGGCAGGCGGCGAGGAGCAGGGGCAGGCAGCAGCGGTCGAGCACGCGCACCGCGAGCGCGCGCAGGCCGAGGCTGATCCCCGCCTGGGCGGCCGCCCGCGCCTCCGCCGCCTCCTCGCGCAACAGCTCCTCGACCTTGCCCTGCCCGAGGTGGCCCAGCAAGCCGTCCACGTTGCGCGCGCAGAAGCCGCGAAGGTCACCCGGATGGTCGGGCATCAGGCTCGCGATCGCCCGCACCCACGATTCCACGAGCGCGTCCCGATGCGGGCGCAGATGGTCCGCCGTCTTCTGGAGCGTGCGGGCGAGCGGCATCATGCCGGCCGCTCTCCGCGGTGGAGGCAGGCGATGCCGCCCGTGAGGAGACGCCAGCGCACCGCCGTGAAGCCGGCGCGTTCCATGAGCGCCGCGAAGGCCTCCGGGGCCGGGAAGCGCTCCACCGACGCCGGCAGGTAGGAATAGGCCGCGGCATCGCCGCTCACCAGCGCGCCGATGCGGGGAAGCACGCCCTGGAAGTAGCGCCGGTAGATCGCGCCTCGCCATCCCGGCGGCCGGGAGAACTCGAGCACGACGAGGCGCCCGCGGGGCCGCAGGACGCGGCGGATCTCGACCAGCGCCGCGGCCGGATTCCCGACGTTGCGTATGCCGAAGCCGATCGTGGCGGCGTCGAAGGACTCGGAGGGGAGCGGCAGCGCCTCCGCGTCGCCCGCGGCCAGGCGCGCCCGGGCGTCGAGGCCGCGCCGGCGCAGCTTCGCCGCCCCGCGCCGCAGCATCTGCTCGGACAGGTCGACTCCGACGCCGCGGTGTCCGGCGTTCCGGCGCAGGGCCTCGACGAGCAGGTCGGCCGTGCCCGTGGCGAGGTCCAGGATGCGCGCGGGCTCCGCCAGCTCGAGCAGGTCCACGCAGGCGCGCCGCCAGCGCACATCGGTTCCCGCGGAGAGGACGCGGTTCAGCAGGTCGTACCGGCCCGCGATGCGGTCGAACATCGACCGCACCGCGTCCCTTTCCGGCGAGCCCGGAGTGGGCACGGCGACGCCGGGCGGGGAAGGCACGTGCATGCGTGGCGCCAGTGCGATTATAGGTCAGGCCATCAGGCGCGCGGCCAGCGTCACCCCGAAGTATCCGAGGCTGATCCAGCCGTTGACGGTGAAGAAGGCGGCGTCGATGCGGGAGAGATCGTCGGCGTGGACGAGCGAGTGCTCGTAGAAGAGAAGCGCCGCCACCACGGCCACGCCGGCGAGGTAGACGGGATGCAGCGGGACGAGGGCGGAGACGGCGGCGAGGAGCGCCACCGCGATGACGTGGAAGAGCCGCGCGACGACGAGGGCGCGTCGCGTCCCCAGGCGGGCCGGCAGCGAGTGCAGGCCTTCGGCGCGGTCGAACGCCTCGTCCTGGCAGGCGTAGATGGTGTCGAAGCCGGCCACCCAGAAGAGCACCGCCAGGCCGAGCACCACCGGAGGCGCCTCGAAGCGGCCCCGGATGGCCAGCCAGGCCCCGACCGGCGCCAACGCGAGCGCGAGGCCGAGGAACACGTGCGAGAGGGCGGTGAAGCGCTTGGTGTAGGAGTAGCCGAAGACGACGAGGAGCGCGAGGGGCGACAGGGCGAGGCAGAGCGGATTGAGCATCCCGGCGGCGGCGACCAGCGTGGCGGCGGAGGCCACGACGAAAACCCACACCTCGGCTCGCGAGATCGCGCCGCGCGGCAGCTCGCGGCCGGCCGTGCGTGGGTTGCGCGCGTCGAGGTCCTGATCGGCGAGGCGGTTGAACCCCATCGCGGCGCTGCGGGCCCCGACCATCGCCACCAGGATCCACGCGACCCGGCGCCACGAGATGCCGCTGCCCGCGGCGATCACGGCGGAGGCGAGCGCGAAGGGCAGCGCGAACACCGAGTGGGAGAACCGGATCATCCGGCCGTACAGGCCGACGCGGGCGAGCAAAGCGCTCACGCCTCGACCCGCTGCGCGCGGGCGCGGCCGGAGACGAGGAAGTCGAGCGGATCGGCGAGAGCTTCGGCCGCGGCCGCGAACGCGAGGGCGGCGCGCCGGCCCCGGGCGATCACCCCGAGGTCGCCGAGGCCGAGCGCGCGGGCGCCGGTGGCGGTCGCCATGCGTACGATGTCCGCGGGCTCCAGCGAGGGGAACTCGCGGCGCAGCGCGGCGGCGTCCTCCAGGAGGTCGAGGCTGTCGGCGCTGGCCAGGCTGTCGGTGCCGAGGCAGACCTCGACTCCCGCCGCCAGCATCTCCGGCACCGGCGGGATCCCCACGCCGAGGTTGCGGTTGCTCCGCGGGCACACCGCGACGAACACGCCGCGCCGGGCGAGCAGCGCGCGCTCGTCCGCGTCGACGTGAACGCAGTGCGCGGCGACGAGGCCCGGCGGGAGTGCGCCGAGGCTTTCGAGGTAACGCACGGGAGTGGTCCGCGGCGCCGCGAAGCCCACGTGGCCCAGGCCCCGCCGGCCGAGGAACGCGCTCCACTCCGCGTCACCCCCGTCCAGGAAGCGCTGCTCGGCCGCGGACTCCGCCAGGTGGATCGCCGCCGGCCCGCCCTCTCGCGCCAGCGCCCGCAGCAGCGGAGGCGAGACGGAGTGGGGCGCATGAGCCGCCAGCCGGACCGGCGTCCGCACTCCCCGCCGGACGATGTCCGCCACCCTTCGCCGCGCGTCCTCCAGGACGGCATCCGCCCGGGCCGGGTCCCAGGCCAGCAGCTCGTAGAACACGACGGCCGCGAGGCCGGAGGCGTCCAGGAGGTCGAGATGGCCGAGCGCGTTCGAGACGTCGCCGACCGCCACCGTGCCCGTCGTCTTCAGCTCGTCCAGCGCCGCTTGCGTACGCGCGCGCGCATCGGCGGGGTCCGCACCGGACCCGCGCTCCACCAGCGCCTCCACCCACGCGACGAAGCCCTCGGGCGCGTGCTCCCGCACCGAGGCGAGGTGCGACAGCTCGAGGTGGCAATGCGCGTTGACCAGTCCCGGAAGCAGCACGCCTCGGCCGAGGTCGCGCACGGCCCCCGCCGGCCGGCCGGCGTCCGCGCCGCCACCCACCCAGGCGATGCGGCCCTGCTCGACGGCAACGAAACCGTCCCGAATCGGCGGCCCCACGCCGGGCACCACCCAGGCCGCGCTCAGCAACTCCATTCACGTCGTTCTACTCGACCCTCGCGGCGCGCGCAACGCTACCGGCGGCCGTTCGCTATAATCACTCCATGCTCGCTCCCCGCTACGTGCTCGTCGCCGCGGCGTTCGCCGCATGCTCGCCCGCGTTCGCCCAGGACTGGAAGGGCCTGGGCCGCATGGAGGGCCGGGTGCTCGACCCCGACGGCAAACCGCTGCCCGACGTCACGGTCAAGCTGAACCTGCCCTCGCGCGGCGGCGGCACGACGATCAAGACCGACAAGAAGGGCCACTGGGCCATCGGGGGCATCGCCTCCGGAGCCTGGCAGATCGACCTCGAGGCGCCGGGCTACGCCGCGAAAAAGGTCAGCGTGACGCTGCCGACCGAGGCCTCTCGTCTCGCCCCCATCGAGGTGAAGCTGGACAAGGCCGCCTCGGCGGGTCCGCCGCGGGAGGTCCGCGAGGCGCTGGAGAAGGGCGACGCGGCCTTCAAGGAGGGGCGCTTCACCGAAGCCCGCGCCGAGTACGAGAAGCTGCTGGCCCTCCGGCCCGAGCTCGCCGACACGCTGTACCGCCAGATCGCCTTCACCTACAGCCGCGAGGGCAACTATGCGAAAGAGGTCGAGTACCTGGAGAAGGCGGTTCAGACCGATCCCGGGGATTCGGGCCTGAAGGTGCTGGCCGCCCAGGAGGCGCTGCGGGGCGGCATGCTCGACAAGGGCCTGGAGATGCTGAAGGGGGTCGACGACTCGACGATCAAGGATCCCGAGGTCTTCTACAACACGGCGGTCCTGCTGCGGAATGCGCAGAGGCCGGAGGAGGCCATCGTGTATCTCACCAAGGCGGTCACCGTCGACCCGTCCTACGTGGACGGTTACTTCCAGCGCGGTCTCGCCTACCTCGGCGTCCAGAAGATGGAGGAGGCCAAGGCCGACTTCCGGAAGGTCATCGACCTCGCCCCCACCGGCGCGCAGGCCGAGACGGCGAAGAAGGCGCTGCTGCAGCTCAAGTAGCGGGATCGTCACCCAGGAGGCGGTTCACCTCCGCGTGGGGCGGGACCTGGTCGCCGAAGAGCGCGGTGAAGGTGCCGGGTCCGTGCAGCTCGCCGGCGATACGACGCACGAGCCCCAGCGTCGCCCGAATGACTCCCGAGCCCAGGCTCAACCGGCGCACGCCGAGCGCCTCCAGCTCCGGGACCGGCGGGCAGCCCGGCCCCGCGAGCACGTTGAGGGGCCCGCCGACCTCGCCCACCAGCGTGGCGATCGTCGCGCGGTCGACGACGCCCGGCGCGAACAGGCAATCGGCTCCCGCGGCTCGATAGGCGTTGAGGCGGCGGGCGGCGTGCCCCAGCCGCGTCTCCGGCGCGCCGATGCGGGACAGGTACACGTCGGTGCGCGCGTTGATCACGAGGGGCACGCCCGCGGCATCGGCGGCCTCGCGCGTCGCCCGCACCCGCTCGATCTGGAGCTGGTCGTCGAGCAGCGCGCCCCCGCCGTCGCCGGCGGCGTCCTCGAGGTTCAGGCCGACGGCCCCCGCCGCGATGACGGCCCGGGCGGTCTCGGCGGCCGACTCGGGCGTGCGGCCGTATCCCGCTTCCATGTCGGCCGTGACGGGAACGCGGACGCGCGCCGCGATCCGCCGAACGGCCTCCGCCATCTCCGCCCGGCTGATGCGCTCGCCGTCCGGATAGCCGAGCGCGAACGCGACGCCGGCGCTGGTGGTCGCGAGGGCCGCGAAGCCGGACGCTTCGACGACGCGGGCCGTGACGACGTCCCAGACGTTCGGCAGGACGAGGATGCGGGGTCCCTGGTGCAGCCGCCGCAGGGTTTCGGCCCGCTCGCGCTGCTGAGGCCGGCCGTCCACGGCGACCTCAGCTGGCCAGCGAGGTGGCGGGCGCCCTCTCGGCGGGCATGGGCGGGACCGCGTGGGTCCAGCAGTAGGGGTCGCCCACGATCTCGTAGTGCATCGTCCGCCGCTTGGGAACGAAGCCGGCGTCCTGGATGTTGCGCGCGATCTCGGCCTCCGTGAGCCGGAAGTGGGCGCCGGCGGCGGAGACGACGTTCTCCTCGATCATCAGGCTGCCGAAGTCGTTCGCGCCGAAGCGGAGCGAGACCTGGCCGATCTTCCCGCCCTGCGTGACCCACGAGGCCTGCACGCTCGGGAAGTTGTCGAGCATCACGCGCGCCACCGCCAGCGTGCGCAGGTACTGGAACGAGGTCAGCTCGTCGCCCGCCATCGCGGTGTTCGTGGGCTGGAAGGTCCAGGCGATGAACGCCGTGAAGCCGCCGGTCCGGTCCTGCAGGTCCCGCAGGTGCAGGAGATGGTCGACCCGCTCCTCCAGCGTCTCGACGTGCCCGAACATCATCGTGGCCGTCGTCCGCAGGCCCAGACGGTGGGCGGTCTCCATGACGTCGAGCCAGTCGGCGGTGCTGCCCTTGGCGATGCCGATGATCTGCCGCACGCGGTCCGAGAGGACCTCGGCCCCGCCCCCGGGGATCGAGTCGAGGCCGGCGGCGATCAGGCGCCGCAGCGTCTGCTCGGTGGTGAGGTTGGAGACGCGGTCGATGTGCTTGATCTCCGCCGGCGACAGCCCGTGGATCCAGATCGGGTAGGTCGACTTCATCCAGCGGAACAGCTCCTCGTAGAACTCGATCCCCAGGTCGGGATGGAGACCGCCCTGGAGCAGGATCTGGTTGCCGCCGAGGGCGAGCGTCTCCTCGATCTTCTGCGCGAGCTGCTCCTTGCTGAGCAGGTAGCCCTCCTTCGAGGGAAGGTCGCGGTAGAACGCGCAGAACGCGCACTGCGCCGTGCACACGTTCGTGTAGTTGATGTTGCGGTCGATGATGTAGGTGACGATCCCCTCCGGGTGCAGGCGCCTCCGCACCGCGTCGGCGAGCATGCCCAGCTCGAGGAAGTCGCCGTCGCGGAGGAGGGCCACCCCTTCCTCCCGGCTGAGCCGATCTCCCCCCAGGACCTTCCTCGCGACCGCTTCAGCGATGGCCATGGAACCTCAGCTCGGGGACCCGGTCGATGAGGCCGAGGGCGCGCGCGCGCCGGTAGAACTCCCGCAACCCGCTCAGCTCCTCTTCGCCCAGGTCGTACACGATGTTCCGGCGCAGGTACGCTTCGCTCTCCGGCCCGCGCCCCGCGCCGAGCCCATTGTACTGCGCGGCGATCTGGGAGAAGGCCCCCTGGCCCGCGCGCAGCGCCCGCTGCAGCCGGGCGACGCCCGCCTCGTCGACGGCCCCCGGGCGTCCGGCCCAGAAGGCGAACACGAAGGGCAAGCCCGTGCGCGCCTGCCACTCCCCTCCCAGGTCGAGGCGCTCGGCCTCCCCGCGGAAGTAGAGGGCGGGGTCGCCGATGACGAGGGCCGCGTCGGCGGAGGCCAGCATGTCCTCGACGGGCGGGCCCATCGTGACGTACTCGGGATCGTGGCCGAGCCGCTCGCGCAGGAGGATCTTCGCCAGGGCCACGCTCGTGCGCGACGAGGCGTCGAGCGCGACGCGCCTCACGCCCTCCAGCCGTCGGCGGTGGAACACGTTCACCGATCGCACCGGCCCCCGGCTCGCGATCGCGATCCCGGGGACGATCGCATACTCCCCCGCCGCGTACTCCACGGAGGGGATCATGCCGAGGTCGATCTCGCCCGCATGGAGGCGCTCCGCGATGCGGGAGGGCACGTCGCGGACGAGGGTGAAGCGCGGGTCGGCCTCCAGCCCGTGCACGAGCGGCACCGCGTTCAGGTACGACACGACCCCCAAACGCAACGGCGTCTTCACCATTCCCGCACCACGTTGAAGACGGTGTCGCGCTCGATGGGGCGGCGGCCCGCCTCGCGGATGAGACGGACCAGCTCGTGGACGCTGAGGATCTGCGGCGTCTTCGCCCCCGCGTCGTGGGCGATCTTCTCCTCGGTCACGGTGCCGTCGATGTCGTCGGCCCCGAAGGAGAGCCCGACCTGGGCCAGGCGGGGGCCGATCATGATCCAGTACGACTTCACGTGCGGGAAGTTGTCGAGCATCAGCCGGCCGACGGCGATGGCCTTCAGGTCCTCGAAGGCGGTCGTCTCCGGGCAGTCCATCGCCGGCGCTTCCCAGGGCTGGAACGCGAGCGGGATGTAGGTCACGAAGCCGCCCGTCTCGTCCTGCAGCTCGCGCAGCCGGACCAGGTGGTCGACGCGGTCCTCGACCGACTCGATGTGGCCGTAGAGCATCGTCGCGTTGGTCGGGATGCCCTGGCGGTGGGCCTGCCGCATCACGTCGAGCCACTGGGTGGCGTCGGCCTTGCCGCGGACGATCTTGTCGCGCGTCTCCCTGGCGAAGATCTCCGCCCCGCCCCCCGGCATCGAGTCCAGGCCCGCTTCCTTCAGCTCCGCGAGCACCTTCTCGACGCTCATGCGGTAGAGCTTGTGGAAGAAGAACACCTCGACCGCGGTGAACGCCTTCACGTGGATGTCGGGCCGCGCCCGCTTGATCCCCCGCATCATGTCGGTGAAGTAGCTCCAGGGCAGATCCGGATGGAGCCCGCCCACGATGTGCACCTCGCGCACGGCCGGGGCGAGGCCGGCCACCGTCCGGAAGATGTCGTCGAGGCCCATCGTGTAGGCCCGCGGCTCGCCCTTCTTCGCCGCGAAGGCGCAGAAGTCGCAGGTCGCCGCGCACACGTTGGTGTGGTTGATGTGCGTGTTGCGCACGAAGTAGGCGGCGTCGCCGTGCCGGCGCTCGCGCACCTGGTTGGCGAGGTGACCGATCGCGAGCAGGTCGTGGCTGCGATAGAGCGCGACGCCGTCGGCGAACGACAACCGCTCGCCCGCCGCCACCTTGTCCCGGACGGGCTCGAGGGCGGTGTCCTGGAGGCTCGTCTCGACGAGGGCGGTGGCCATGCTCTTTCTTTCCCGCGGTGGACGGTGGGACCGAGAGCCTAGGTTAGCACCCGCGGGAGCGCGCCCGCAAACCGCCTCATTCGGCCGCGCGCGCCACGGGGCCGGGGCCGCGCAGGTGGCGCAGGAAGTAGTACTCGTTGATCGGCCGGTCGTCGCGCAGCGCGGGGACGCGCGGGGCGCGGGCGATGAAGGCCTCGAGGGGCACCTCCTGGCGCAGCACCATCTCGAACTGCTCCTGCGCGGTCGCGGCCGGCCCCCATTCCAGCAGGTCACGGGCCGCGTCCGGGGAGAGCCGGGCGGCGAGGACGGCGGCGCTCTCGCGGGGGATCGGGCTCTGGCTGCCGAGCATGTGCAGCCCCCAGCCGTGGATCGAGCCGAACCCGCGGACGTGGGGAAACGCGTCGCGAAACGCGCGCACGAAAGCGGCCACGACCGGCTCGTCGCCGCCGGGGATCCACTGCTGCACGATGCCGCGCGGGGCCAGCCGCCGCTTGAGCGCCTCGTAGAACTCGCGCGAGTAGAGCAGGCTCGACCCGGCGGCCTCCACGGGAGGGGGCGGGTCGATGACGATCGCGTCGTAGGTCTCCCGCGAGCGCTCGAGGAAGCGCCGCCCGTCGTCGATGACGACGTGGGCGCGGGGCGACTCGAGCAGCCGAGCGCCGTCGTCGTGGAAGTAGCCGAACAGCGCGGGCACGCTCGGCACCAGCTCGACCGCCCAGGCGTCGACGCCCCACGAGAGCGTCGAGCGGAAGCTGGTGCCCATGCCGAAGCAGATCGTCAGGGCGCGGCGCGGGGGTTCACGGGGGAACGCCAGCGGCAGGTGGGCCATCATCTTGGTGATCGGGGTCAGATAGGTCATGCCGACGCCGTTGACCATGAGCCGCTTGTGCCGGCCCGTGCCCCACGCGGTCACGGTGGCGGTGGAGTCCCTCCTCACCACCGAGCCGGGGAACTGGCTCTCGAAGGTTCGGCTCGCGGCGAACAGCGACAGGCCGGCCGCCGCCGCGGCGCCGAGGACGAAGGCCGGCCGCCGGCGGAGGGGCGCCGGCGCAACCCCGCCGCCGGCCACGGCCCCGAGGACGAGCAGAGGCAGGGCCAGCAGCAGGAGCGACCAGCGCTCGCCCACGAGCGGCAGCAGCGCGAAGCCGG
>Ga0207646_10004235_pt1 | contig 15685 bp, 14 predicted proteins | sample KBSK5502metaG_FD_184343 | JGI IMG/M metagenome (GOLD analysis project Ga0207646, IMG submission 184343) | Corn, switchgrass and miscanthus rhizosphere microbial communities from Kellogg Biological Station, Michigan, USA - KBS K5-50-2 metaG... | ecosystem: Host-associated > Plants > Roots >... | reverse complement strand
GTGGATGTCGATGGCGCGCCTGACATTCCCGTCGAGGCTGGAGTTGAATAGACCTGAAGGGTCCTTCAACGCAGCTCCTTTGGCAAATGTCATCTTGACGACGGTCTTGTACGTCTCTCCCGTGCAGACGATGCCGCCGTGGGACCAGACCGGTGTTCCGGGGTTCGTTGGTTTCACCCACTTCCACTCTACGACGATCTCAGGGTCTGCCTCGTGTATGATTTCGCGCACTTTCGCGAGCGTCTTCCCGCGCCAGTCCCCAAGTTCCTTGATTTTCTCGTCGATTAATGCAGAGGCAGATTCCACCGGGACGGACCTTTTCATATATAACTCCAACTCTCGCACCTATTTTCGGTTATGCCGCATTCTTCCGGTTTGGAAGTTCGATGGCGCGAGCAATCCTGTCATTAAAGGTTGTGTAGAAGTCGTCGACTTCTGCTTCTGCTCGCCGCATCGCGAAACTGAGGCGATCACACAGGAGGTCTATCAGTTCCTGGCGATCTCCATTCAAGGTGGCGACGTCATTCGGTTCGAGTTGCCAGCGCTCCGAGACTTCGGCTCGAAAGAACCGAACCATTCTGGCAGAAACGGTCTTCACGAGATGCTTGCCCATGAAGCACCGTCGCTCGCCTCCAAGATCTACGATGCATTCTTGTGCTGTGTTTCCCTCGTTGTGTGGCTCCAGTTCGAAAATTTCAACGATGGTTCCGACTCGATTGTGCCACTCGGAAACCGGTAGGTAGGCCACACGAACATCATCGCCAAGCTGAAAGCGTCTCATTACCCGATGCCTCCAATTTCAAGTCTCGTTTACCTGATACCTTGGTCAGTCCCTTCATCGGTATAGGCCGCAGGCAATTTCGTTTGTCAGGTTTTGTCTGTAAATCGGCGTAGGACGGCGCAAGGCCTAAGATGTAAAAAAGTGCATGTGGACGCCATACTTTGCGTTAAAGTCTCTCCGCCTTATGCTGGTCATCCGCAATGCACAGATGAACGCGTTCAGCGCGTACATGATGCTGAGTTTCGAGGATCGCATGGTTAAGGTGTTCTCAAGCCAGGCGGCGGATGTGCAAGACCTGCGCGCGTTGATCAAGGAAGGCATTCTCCGGGCCGGCGGCTATGAAATCACTGCCGAGCATGACGTTGCCGCTTTCATTCAATGGATGGTGAAGTTCGGCTCCGACTTCGATACGCGCGAACAGTTTGCCTGGGTGCGCCCGATCCTTTCGCACCAGACTCTTCCAGGTTCTGTCAAAATCCAGATGATTTCCCGGCGCCTGGACGCCGCACCACCCGCAACAAGTAATGAGTAAGGTCGAGCAGGCGGGATCGCATGACGTCGGCGGGACGACGGTGAAGTGTCCTTACGCGGATCCCGATCTCATCGTCCAGGTCATATTCGAAGACACCGGCGAACCTGTCGCCGCCGCCACCATCAATACCGAAGGTCCGAAGGCATGCACGGGCACCACGGACGAGGTTGGATTATTCACATTCAAAACTGTGCCGGCCGGGTCTTATCAGATCGTAGCAACGCTACCCGATAAGGTCGCGACCACTCACGGCAAGCCAGAACCCGTCACAGTCTCCGCCAGCAAAGGCGGTTCGGTGCTGGCCGTGGTGCGCGTGTCGCCGGTGTACTGGTTCGAAATCGAATTACGCGACGAGGATGGTGATCTGGTTCCAAACGAGCCGTTCAAAATACTCGCACGCGATAAAGATGACGTCCTTGCCGAAGGCGCACTTGACGCTAAGGCCCACGCCCGGGTCGCGCCTGGCTCGAGCCAGTGCCGTGTCGTCTTTCCCAATCGCGATCATCGGTCGTGGGTCTTCGGTGTCCTCGGCATAGCCCCTAAACAAGATGACGTCCTCAAGCCTCTCGACGCACCGCGCTGGATCGAGATCGAGTTGCAGGACGAATACGGCGAGCCTGTGGCCGGCGAGAAATATCAGATTGTCCGGCGCGATGGAACTGTGCTGAAAGAAGGAACAACCAATTCCCACGGTAGCGCTCGAATCGACAGTCTGGAAGCTTCGGAGTGCGCCATCGTTTACCCGGGCCGCGACAGCAGCACCTGGGTCTTCGGCGTGCGCGGTAACGTTCGCACGCCACAGGAAGTCGCCAAACCCCTTTCCGCATCCAACCGATGGATCGAATTCGAACTGCGTGACGAATACGGCCGTCCGGTGGCCGGCGAGAAATATCAAATCATCAGGCCGAACGGATCGATAGCCGCCGAAGGAACACTCAACGCGCAGGGCAGCGCTCGATGCGACGTGACGCTATCGGAGTGCGCCATTGTTTATCCGGGCCGCGACCACAGCACGTGGGTCTTCGGCGTCCTGGGTGAAAAGAAGAAACATCGAGACAGTGAAACGCCGATCGAAGCGGGCAAACATTGGATTGAAATCGAGCTGCGCGATGAGAACGGCGAGCCTGTCGCTGGCGAGAAAATCAAAGTGCTCAGACGGAACGGCACCGTTGCGGCCGAGGCTACACTCGACTCGAATGGTTGCGCACGGGTGGAAGTCGATACGGCCGAATGCAGCATCGTCTATTCGCGCCGCGACCACAACACCTGGGTTTTCGGGATAATGCAATCGTAATACGGGAGATCTGGCATGCCCAAAGTTCACATCACACTTGAAAAAAATTTCTTCGACATGGCGAAGGAGCAGAAGGTCGATCCATGGACCGTCTGGAAAACTGGATAACAAGATCCACGCGCTTCTCAGCGCTGTAGCCTACCACTATAAATTCGCCGTATCGGATGATTTCGTCGTAAACCCCAGCGAAACCTGCCGGCTGGAGTTCTCGCAGGAAGGCAAAGACGCCGCTATTGTCGACTTCGCAAACGAGTCCGTCGTCGTACGGAACTTCACATTGGGTAAGTGCAAAGTGAAGAAGGCCGGAACCGCCGAGGCCCCGCAAGATGTGATTTCTCCGCAGACCAAGGTCGGCACGACCAACCTTTATGTAGGCATTCCGGGTTACGTGAAGATGAAGACCTGGCTGCGGCCGGGCAAATGGTCGGAAACCATCACGCGCCTGACTGTTCAAGACCTCGGCAATCAATCCTTCGACGGAGCGGCGGTCGATCGCGCCTTCTACAAGTCGTGCAACCTGATGGCGCTGCAAACGCTGGCGGGTACCAACCTGCTTTAACAGTGTAGACGTAAGCAACCGGCTCGTCAGATCAAATCGCACGCGGCTGAGAGCAACGATCCGCTGTCGATGTGGCGTCGGCAGGCTGCTGTGCGTCGAACGTTCGTCAGGAATCTGCCCGCGAGTGTAAGTGAAGCGACTTATACCAAAGTATGATGGTTAGTCATTTTCTGCGGGTGTTATATTTGCAGTCCTCTTCGCGTGACTTCTGGTCTGGAAATTTAAGCTACACCATAGGATTTTGTGCTCAGATCGGAGGCATGTTGGGTACCAACCACACAAACACCAATCAGAAAATCATCGGCGACAGTCCGGCACTGAAAACCATATTGGAACAGATCGAAACGGTTGCACTCACGGATTCCACCATCCTCTTGCTGGGAGAGACCGGTACAGGCAAGGAAGTTCTCGCTCACTCCATTCATGAGCGCAGTGGGCGAAGAGATCGGAAATTTGTGAAGGTGAATTGCGCCGCAATTCCGTCGGGGTTGCTCGAAAGTGAGCTTTTCGGACATGAGAAAGGTGCGTTCACCAGTGCTCTGACACAGAGGATCGGCCGTTTCGAGCTGGCGCACGAGGGAACTCTCCTGCTGGATGAAATCGGCGACATTCCTTTGGAACTTCAACCGAAGCTGCTGCGGGTGATTCAGGAGGGCGAGTTCGAACGACTGGGAAGTTGCCGCACGATTCGCGTCGATGTCCGGCTTGTCGCTGCGACACATCGCGATCTGCCCTCTATGGTTCAGCAAGGCGCTTTTCGGGCCGATCTGTATTATCGCCTCAATGTATTCCCGGTGTCCGTGCCGCCTCTTCGCGAGCGCATCGATGATGTTCCATCGCTGGTACGGCATTTCGTTTCCTTGTATTCGGCACGCATGAACAGAGAAATCAACGTGGTTCCCTTTCAAGTGATGGAAGACCTGATGAACTACGACTGGCCGGGAAATATCCGCGAACTTCAGAACATCATCGAGCGCGCAGTGATCCTGACTGCAGATGGAATCCTGCAACTCCCCGTAGACGAGTTGAAGAACTCAGTGACAGCGCCTCCGCGGAAACGGCGGGCACCTGTCGACACCCTGAAGAAAGTGGAAACGGATTGCATTCTTCAGGCGCTCGAAGAAGCGAACTGGATCATCGGGGGTGCTCATGGCGCGGCCGCCAGGCTTGGCATTCCGCGCACCACACTCATCTATAAAATGCGCAGACTCGGCATCAGCAGAAATTCAATTTCCCCTGCGGTGCCGCAATCCAGTGTGGCATAGTCATCGGTCGCCTGTGCCGCCGCATGGCAGGCTGAAATGGAAAGTCATACCGCATGCGGCATTCCGGGTCGCCCATAGCCGCCCGCCGTGCGCCTCGATAATCGACCGGCTGATCGAAAGCCCGAGTCCAAGACCATGAGCTTTCGTCGTGTAGAAAGACTCGAAGATACGGTCGAGAAGGTCCGGTTCAATACCAATCCCTGCATCCCGCACTTCAACCGAAATGCAGGGTCCGTCATCGAACTCACAGTATTCGGATCGGATAACAAGACGGCGGTCCTGTTCGGGCACGTCGGCCATTGCCTCAACAGCATTGATTACAAGGTTGAGCACGACTTGCTGGAGCAAAGGGCGGACGCCCACAACTTCCGTGAAAGGTTCGAGCAAGTCGTGGACAATGATCCGGTGCCTGTCGATTTCTGTCTGGACCAGGGCAAGGACCTCGCGAATCATCTCGGTTATATCTATTGAGGTCTTCTCGCCAACGGACTTTTTGAACAAAGCACGCGTATGTGCGATCACCTCGCCGGCGCGTTTCGCGTCGGCGATTATGCGTTGGAGTGCACTCATCGCTTCGCCGCGGTCTGGTCTGGAGCGATCGAGCCATCGCAGACACGCCTCACCATTTGTCACGATTGCGGCCAACGATTGATTCAATTCATGGGCCAGGGAAGCCGCGAGCTCGCCCATGGTCGTCAGCCGGGTGACATGTGCCAGTTCCGCTCGTGTTTCGCGCAACGCTTCCTCGGCGATTTTCTGCTCTGTAACGTCTGCGAGGGTGCCAATGTATTCCATGATGTCACCGGATTCGCTTAAAACCGGATGGCCCAGGCTGTGGACATACCGGATTGTTCCGTCCGGACGGACGAATCGAAAATCCCGTTCAAAATCGATTCCTTCACGCACAGCCATGTCAAAAGCTTCATTCGCAGAGACCCGATCTTCCGGGTGAATCAATTCTCGCGCCGTTTCCAGAGTCAGATTGAAAGTCTTCGGATCAACACCGCAGATACGGAAATGCTCGAGCGACCAGAAGATCTCCTTCGTCCGAACATTCCAGGCCCAGCTTCCGCTATGGCTTATTCTCTGTCCCTCGGCCAGGTAGGCTTCGCTGCGCTGCAGCGCTTCTTCCGCTTGCTTGCGCTCCGTCACGTCAAGGACCGTGCCAAAAAAATGCAGAGGTCCGGGTTCCTTGATGACCGGGTGGCCCAGGCCTCGATGGTACCTTATCGATCCATCCGGACGAACGAGTCGATAGTCCACTTCAAAATCACTTCTCTCCCGAATTGCCTTTTCAAGCGTCTGCTGCACACGTGGGAGATCCTCGTGATGAATCATTCGTTGAGCATTCTCATTCGTCGGTGTAAAACTCGCCGGATCCACACCGAACATGCGGAAGTGTTCCAGTGACCAGAGCAGTTCTCCTGTGGAAACATTCCAGAGCCAGCTGCCGACATGACCGATTCTTTGCACCTCGGCCAGATGGGCTTCGCTGCGCCGCAAAGCCTCTGCTGCATTTTTCTGCTCGGTCACGTCGCGAAAATAGACCGCCAGACCCTCTTCCGTCGGATAAAGGTGTCGCTCGAACCATCTGCCTTTACCAGCCGGTCCTTCGAAGTGAACCGCGATGCGCTCCGCCATCGCCCTGTCATATTGGTCGCGAACTTCTTCGTGGATGTCGCAAGGACTCACATCCCAGACCACTTTCCCGATAAGCTCTTCTCTCGGCTTGCCCAGAGCCGTCGTGGCCCGCCGGTTGATATAGGTAATCCGCCACTCGCGATCGACGGCGAAGAAGGAGTCTGTGATGCTCTCGAGAATATTCGCGATCCGCTCGCGAGCGCTTGCGGCTGCGATGCGTGTCGCGCGCTCCCGCTCCTGGGAGGCGCGCAATATGTCTTCGGCCTCTTCCAGCCGTGACCGGAGTTCGTCGATAGCGCGTGACCTTTTGCCCTGCGTTTCATCCATTGTTCAATTCAAGTCGCCGCGACAAGGTCCAGAGCCGCCAGCGCACGGTCGATGTCCGACAGGTCGCCGATTATTTTGCCGGAGAGCATAATATGTAATATTCGATTGCCTTAGTAATTAATGGAACCTTTATATCAACACATGCCAGCATTTTGGATTGAAAATGACTACAAAAGACGCCGTTGTATATGTTGTCGACGACGACGCTTCTGTCCGCCTGGCCCTCAGCAGCCTCATGCGATCCGTTGGATTTCACGTGGAGTCGTATTCAACCGCGCGTGAGTTTTTAGATAGCAAACTTCTAAATGTGCCCAGTTGTCTCATACTCGATGTGCGCTTGCCGGGGCTGAGTGGCCTCGACCTGCAGCGCGAACTGAAGCAGGCCGATATTCGCATTCCGATTATTTTCATCACCGGCCATGGTGACATCGCTATGTCGGTACGCGCGATGAAGGCCGGGGCCGTAGATTTTTTGACAAAACCTTTCCGGGACCAGGATTTGTTGGATTCCATTCAGCAAGCGCTGGAGCGGGATCGTCTTGCCCGGCGTGAACAGGCCGAGCTGGAGGAATTGCGTAAACGCTTTCGCCTGCTATCGCGGCGTGAGCGTGAGGTGATGCAACTCATTGTGTCCGGGCTGCTCAACAAGCAGGTCGCGGCCGAGCTCGGCACAACCGAGGTAACCGTGAAGCTGCAACGTGGCCAGATGATGCGCAAGATGCAAGCTAAGTCTCTTGCGGAACTTGTCCATATTGCAGAGCGGCTTGGTATGCCTGGCGGCAAACAGTAGTGCAGCAAGACAAACGAATCAGCTCGCGACGCCTTCCTTCAATGCGTAACGTATCAGTTGTGCATTATTCTCGAGATTGAGTTTTTCAAGGACGCGGCATCGGTAAGTGCTTACGGTCTTGATGCTCAAGGACAGTCGTTTGCCGATATCCTTCACGGTCAAACCGGACGCAAGCAAAGACAAAACCTGATGTTCACGGGTGGACAAGCGTGGCGGTTTCTTTAATCGATCCCAATTGAAGGCGACTTTTTCCGCAACTTCCTTACTGACCCACTTTCCACCTCTGGAAACTTTTCGAATTGCTTCCAGAATCGTTTGTGGTGACTTGGACTTTTCCACATACCCGTTCGCGCCGGCCGCCAGCATCTGAAGCGCGTGCTCATCCTCAGTGTGCCTCGACAGGACCAGGGTGAACGGTGGGCGGCCCCTCGGCCGCACTTTCTGCAACGACTGAAGAAGAGAAAGCGAATCCAGTTCACCGTCCAGGACCAGAAGGTCGCATTGCTCGCCGACCTTGTCGAGCACATCGCGGCACGTGTCCGTTTCTCCGACGACGTTGAGATCGCCGGCAGATTTCATAATGCTCTTGAGACCTTCGCGGGAGATCGGGTGCGCATCGATAAGAAAAACACGCATGGCGTTCTCTCCGAAAAATACGCTGGGTAATCTACCATCCGTTCGCACACTCGCGCGATCATACGTTGGTAGAGTTGCGTTAATACTTTTGTTTTAACAGGCTCTGGGCTGCTCGGCGGCTCTTCTCCTCAAGAGGCAATTTTTCTGGGCATACGAGGTAACGTCGTCGGTAGCGGAACGGCCTTGTTTACTGTCAGAATCCGCCCATCCATGCGCTTGCCGTTGAGCGCGCTGATCGCTTCCCCTTCTCGCCAGGATTCCTGAAGTGTGACAAAACCGAAACCACGCGAATGGCCTGTTGATCGGTCTCGAATGATTTCCGCGCATTCAACCGCAAAGCCATGCTCCTCCACCCATCCCTTCAGATCGTCGTCTATCGCTGCATGAGGAAGGTTACCGACAAATATTTTCGACATGACCCCTCCGCTTACCGAATTACAGCCCGGAACGCATCCGTCCGCTGAATTGCGCTCGTGCACGTTTCATAGCATCGCCCGCTTCAATCGCGCGCAGACAGACAAGAGGATTAGTGCCTGTGTGGTGACGAACTCGCGTCGGAGTGTCGACGCGAGTCGACCATTCGTCATGTGATGATCAGAATCCGCTTGAGCTTTATATTCCATTGGCTCCTTGATTACGCCGCTTTGCTGGCCTCTTCATGAGGGGTTCTGACGATCAGCACGGGGCACCTGGCGTGATTCGATACTCTGTGCGATACGCTGCCCAGCACTATCCGTCCCAGATTGCTCCTGCCCCGCGAACCCATCACGATCAAGTCCGCGCCGATTTCCTGCGCACATCTCAGGATTTCGTTTGCGGGCTTGCCTTCGGCAGTGAGTTGACGGTGTGAAATCAGGCCCTGGCGCGCGAGCGCCGCATTAACTGTCATGAATAATCTTTCGGCTTCGTATCGGCTTTCGATCTCGCTCTGTCGTTTTTGCTCGGTATCCACCAGGAGATATGTGGTCGGAGTCTGGACATACAAGAGGCTGATGTCCAGGTCTTCGGCATCAATAAATTCACCAATCCTTCTGGCGGCCTCCAGAGAATGTTTCGAATCGTCTACGGCCAGCAGCAGTCTACGCAGGTCCCGTCGACGGGCTGTGCCCGCGTCAATGGCATCAGGGGCATCATCGAGAGCGGCAACTGCGGGCAGAGGGTTTCCAGCAAGTAATTCGAGGGCCGACTCTCCACCGGTTGACAGATGACGTATTTCTTCGACCGGAAGATCGGAGTGACGAAGAGCACGAGACAGGCTATCGCCGCAGATGATCGTGCGTTGAGCGGTACGCGTTTTTTCTTCAAGCAAAGCCCGAGCAACCTGTCGGGTTCCGGTGGCAAATGGTTCGACTTCCGCAATACCCAGAGGGCCGTTCCATAAAATTGTGCGAGCGCGGGTAATGAGGTGTTTTATCCGTTCCAATGTGGTGGGGCCGATATCAACCGGCAGATCCGACGGCTGCATCTCATTATCAAAGACGTGTCGTGCTTCAGGCGGCGGTATGTGCCGGTCGGACTATTCGAATGCGCGGAAGCTATCGATGTCGACCACCATAAAATCCAGCGGAAACAGAACCTCGGTGCGGTTGACCTTCGCGTCCCCCAGGAAATCCTTAACGAGAGGAAGAAATGCCAGGTCGACGGGAGCCGAACCGACCTCGTATCCTCGTGCCTTCAGAAAAGTAAACGCCAGCGCGCCGCCCATGAACAGGACATCGAGTCGGGGCAGCAGATTCCGAAGCACCGGCAGTTTCTCTTCGATGCGGGCGCCGGCAATCATGCCGAGAAACGGTGTTTCCGGCCTGGCAAGCACGGCTTCGAACATTGCCAGCTCCCGGCCGAGTGCCAGACCGGCTGCAGCAGGTCTTACGTAGCGAGTGATCGCGACGGTCGAGGCCATCGCACGGTGGGCAAGGGCAAACGCGTCGTTACAATAGATGTCGCACAATTCAGCCAGGTGATGCGCAAAATGTGAATCGTTCGCATCTTCTCCAGGATGAAACCGCAGGTTCTCGATCAAGACCATTTCGCCATCTTTCATCTCCGTTACTGCACGCAGTACATCTTCCTCTACGACGCCATTGAGCTTTCGTACCGTGTTCCCCAGAAGTGATGAAAGCGTTTCGGCAACTGCATCGACCCGCGACAGGTCAAGATGGGTGGCGATTACCAATCGCGCCCCCGCCAATTTGAGGTATTCGAGTGTAGGGAGGGAACTCGTCAGTTCAGAGTCTGCATCAATACGAACAAACACGCGCTTACCCGGCAGATTCTCGATCGGCAACTGATTGATCATGAGTTTGTTCATGCCGACCGCCTCCAGGTGTGACTGTGTCTCGCTGTGCCTGTCAGTGCCATCACCACGCGCGATGAGTGTTGCGCCTTCGAAAACGTGGTTGCCACCGGCCATTGCGATCAGTCTTACTCCCATGCGAGCGGCATGGCGTGAAATGACGGTGTTCGGTTTACCCTGCGCCGCCATCTGGTTCGCGGAGACCAGACCGCGCGACGCGAGAATCCCGTTAGCCTCTGCAAAAATGCGTTCAGATTGAATGCGTCTTTCTAATCTTTCCGCTTTAGTTAATGCGGCGATGAAATCGGGGTGCTCTTCTTCATCCAGCCCGGAACGCACGTGGAGGAGACACACTTTGGCATCCCGGGCGGCGATGTCCGCCGCAGCGTGAAGCGCGGCTCTATCGTTCTCTGACCCGTTGAGGGGAATCAGAACGTGGCACCCCTGGCGTCCTGGTTCGCCTCCCGCCTTCAAAACCTCGACGGCTGGAAGAGGCCAGCCTGCGAAGTAGTGAAGAGCTGCAAGGCCTGATGAGGTGAAGTATCGAACGCGCTCAGTCGGAAAACCGGTCCGGCGAAGTGCGGCGGTCAGGCTTTGCCCGCAAATGATTGTGCGATGAACTTCGGGCCAGGTGCGGCCGATCAACTGGGATGCGAGGAATTGCGAGCCCTGGCAAAAAACGTCGATTTCGCAAATTCCCAGAGGGCCATGCCAGAATACCCGTCTGACGTGGCCCAAGAGATCGCTCCAGTTCCACCGGGTGACAGAGCCGATGTCACAGATGGTGTGTTCGGTTTTCAGTTCGTCTTCTTTAACGTTCCGCAAAGGAATCGTCATGAATCGTTCGCCGCGTCTCAGCCGCTCAAATTTCGTCGTATCCATGACAGTGAAATCCGGAGGCGTCGATATAAATCGCTTGTCGTCCTGCGCCTCGCGCATCATTTGCTCAGCGATGGCGATCATGTCGTCCGAGACTACGGCCGACACTGTGGCGTCGTCCGGCAGAACTCCCCTCGCCACGAGAAACGGAAAAGAGAGCCGGCCGGCCACGAGCGTGTGATCCGACCGCCGCGCAATTTCCTGTGCCAGTAAGAGCTTTTCTTTCGAGAGGTCGCCTCCGAGCAAAGCAAGTGTTGGAACGCTCGGCCCGCCAAGCGTGACTTTAAGGAGACTCCATTCGTGCCCGAAGACCAATCCTGCAACAGCAAGTTTCGCCTTCTTTGCCACGGCGAACGTTGACGCAGTCACGTGGTGTGATACCGCAAAAGCATCGTTGCAGTAGATGTCGCACAAATGAGCCAGTTCATTCGCAAGGTTGTCATCCGCCATTCTTTCTCCGGGCTCGAGTGCGAGATCTTCGATGAAGGTAATCCCCCCTTCCGGAAGATGTGTGACCGCTCGCAGGCCGGTTTCGCCTTTCCATTCATCGAGCTTGTGTACTTCGCGTCCAAGCAGCTGAGTCAGCCGTGATCGTTTATCGCTCAAATGCTCAGGCGCAGCGATGATCACGCGAGCGCCGGAACGCGATAGAAACGCGACGGTAGACAATGAGTTCTGCAGAGTCAGGTCGTCCTCTGCTTCGATCCGGACCATGACTCTCCGGCCGAAAAGCTCGGTCGACGGAATGTCATCAATGCTGAATAGGGCGGGCATGGTGTGTTGCTTCCTGCGTTCGTTTCGCTATGCGACGCGAGGCGTTTTCGGCACGTCTTCGGGACGCTTCCAATGTTCCTGATGCAGTTCCGCCTTGTATTTGTCCAACTGTCGTTCGGTTTCTGCAAATGCGCCCCTGATGCTGGCTTTCATATCGTGCTGTTCTTCCCTGGCGGCAAGCGTCTTTCCAGGAAGATCGAGAGTGATCGACGAGTTATACAGAGTCCTCACCGAATTCTGTTCCACCATCAATCGCAAATGGACCAGCTCTGGTGAAAACGTGCTGGTTTTCTTTTCAAGTTTTGATGTGAGTCGATCGATCAGTTTCCTGATCGTTTCGGGGGCCTCAAAATCTTTAAACTCGATATTACGTTTCATAGTTTATGAAGCCTTTCTCTATAGCGGTGACGAACACATGTCGAAGGTTCGTCACCGAATCGACACGCTCGAATTAAGCTGCTCGCCCGAATTGTTCAAGCAGCGATCGCGCCCACTGTCGAACTCGTACAGAAAGAGCAACCAACAACCCGCCAAGGACAATCGCAAAGATTCCCAGAGTCCAGATCAACGCCAGCGTTGCCTTCAGGGGAGCCATCATGATCAACGCGGCCAGTACAATTGACGCAGCACCACTCAGGGCTAAAAGCCACTCGCCCCGAATTTCCCGGCGCAGGCGAATCGCCAGGACAATTTTCAAGGCTCCAGTAAGCAGTGCCCACACTGCAACGAGGGAAATTAGGGCCACCACCGTAAGTCCGGGCCGCACGAACGCAATAACTCCTGCGATGAATCCTGCAATTCCCTCGAGCGCGAGCCAGCCACGACCGTCACGCTGACGGCGCGTCAGGGCAGCCGCGAGTGCAAACACACCGTCGATGAAAGCGTATGCGCCGAAGGCGATGACGAGTGCCAGTAATGCAGTGCCGGGTAGCAGTAGTGCCACAACTCCGAAAAGTAAGGCGATGATTCCGCGAATTGCCAATGTGCCAGAGCTCAGAAGGATAGTCGAATACATAACACCTCCCGATGATCTGTTCAGTAGAGTTGTTCTGCAGACAGGGGTTCAGTGATAGACCTTTCGGCACCGCCCACGAAACAAGAACGCCGCCGATCTCCAGCCGAAAATCGTAGTGCAACCGTGATGCCTGGTGTTTTTGTACAACAAAGATGGGGAATTTCCTGGTGGGCTTGTGAGACTTCTCATCACCGGCCGGCTCCGGAGTTTTACTGAAATCCCGCTTCTTTCGATATTTCGCCAGAGACATTACTGGCCACTCATCGCGGCAGCTTCTCCGTGTGTTGTTTTATATCGATCCATTTCGCACATCCGTGGTCAGGTGTTCGGGATCGCTTTAAGCAAGTCGAGTGGCAATCTCCCGCGCCAAATACGTGGCTCCCGTGCGGGCAGCGGCCACGGCCTGCGGCTGGCAAGCTGATTGCGGCTATTTCCCTTAAAAGACCACAAGGCATTTGGAGGACCGATGAGGCGATTGTTTTTAGTTGGCCTGTTAGTCTGTCTATCCCTGCAAGTCGCTTGCACTCAAGGCACAGAATCGACGCAGGCGGCGCGAGAGCAGCGTACTACGGCAACGAGTTCGGATCTGCAGAAGCAGATTCAAGACAAATTGAATGCCGATCCGCAACTGCGGGATGCCAATTTGAGTGTCTCTGCTGATGCGGACCGCAACATGGCAACACTATCGGGCAGAGTGGAATCGGAATCAGTTCGGGCGAGGGCGATTGAGATGGCTAAGACTTCACGTCCAGGCCTGACCGTCGATGACAAGATCGAAGTCAATCCGCGCGAAGTGGCCCGATCCGAATACACACCCGAACAGGCTCGGCAGGAAGTGGAAAGGGCGAAGTCCAGTAATGAAACCGTCGGCAGCAGCATCGATGACGCCTGGATTCACGCCAAGATCGTCGCGAAGCTGGCCACCGATTCGAAAACACCCGAACGCAAGATCAATATAGACGTCAACAATAACGTTGTCACTTTGCGTGGGACCGTTGACAGTCCAGACCAAAAGCAGGAAGCAGAGCGAATCGCCAGGGAAACCGATGGCGTGAAGCAGGTCAAGAATCAACTTCGGGTTGCAAAAAGCTGATATTTCTGCGCGCCGGGCGGCATCCGTTATGCCGCTCGCCGCTCCGTGGCGAGACCAACGTTTAACGGTTCGCTTGGCAATTTTCGTCTAACCCTCAATTGTCAGCTTGAACGGTTCTTCGAGCGCTTCCGCCACCCATCGAAGGAATCGCGCGGCATCCGCTCCATCGATCACGCGATGGTCAAAAGAGAGTGCGAGCGGCAACATCAGACGCGGCTTGAATTCGCCATCGCTGAACACAGCCTGATGGTTTGCGCGAGCGATGCCGAGAATGGCGACTTCCGGGCTGTTGATGATCGGAGTAAAACCGGAGCCTCCGATCGCACCCAGGTTTGTGATCGTAAACGTACCACCCTGCATTTCCTCAACAGCCAGTTTCTTGTCGCGTGTTTTTTCGGCGAGCTGAGTCAGCTCTACCGCCAACTCGTGAATGTTTTTCTTGTCAACCTCGCGAATAACCGGCACCAATAATCCGCGATCGGTATCCACGGCGACACCGATGTTGTAGTATCTCTTGTAAATAATCTCTTCTCGCGCCAGATCGAGAGTGGTATTGAACTGTGCAAACGTTTTCAGAGCCGTAGCAACGACCTTCAGCACCACAGCGGTAATGGTGAGCTTGCCGCCGCCTTCTTCCACTTTTTTGGCGAAGTCCTTGCGCAATCTTTCCAGATCGGTGATATCGGCAGAATCGAAGTGGGTGACGTGCGGAATGCCCCACGCTTCAGACAAATGTTCCGCAGTTTTTCGGCGCACGCTGCTCATGGGCTTCCGTTCGATTTCACCGAAGCGGCTGAAATCCGGCAGGTCAATGGCTCCAACGGCTCCAGGCTTAACGGTGATTTGTCGAGCCGTCGAATTAAGAATGATCGACCGGGCATAGTTTCGGACGTCGGCCTCCGAGATGTGTCCATCGCGTCCGGTTCCGGTAACCTCATTAATATCGACGCCCAGCTCCCGAGCCATCCGTCGAACGTTAGGTGCGGCGGCCACTACCTCTCGCGACGGTTCGGGCTCTTGTTTTGGAAAGCGGACGACTTCGGGTTGGCGTCTGGGGGGGCCGGCAGCGCGTTCGGGGGGCGCAGGCGGCGCGGGCTTCTCGTTCTCCTCCTGTGCCTCGGCAGCTTTTTGCAGTGATTCTTCTTTTGAGGCTGCGGGCGTCACTTGATGTTTCGCGCGCTCACGCTCCGCGGGCGCTTGCGCTTCGCGGGCCTCGGGTTTTTGCGGCGCCTCTTCCTCGGGAGCTGGTTGCGGTTTTGCCTCTTTCTTTGTTTCCGCCGCTGCTTCTTCCAGCGTCAACAGAACCTGGCCGACCTTGACGGTATCCCCTTCCTTGACTCGAATCTCCTTTACTTTGCCTGAGGCTGATGCAGGCACTTCGACGGAAGCTTTGTCGGTCTCGAGATCCACCACCGGCTGATCCGCCGTGATCGAATCACCGGCGGATACGAGGACCTTCACCACTGTTCCCGAATCCACATTCTCGCCAAGTGCGGGTAGCTTGATTTCAGTTGCCATAGCTTTTCCTTCAGACTACGCCCGGACTACACGGTAAAGGGGTCTGCCTTCGCAGGATCAATTTCCAGGTCACGAATGGCCTGCACTACGACACCGCGTTCGATCTGTTTTTCGCGCGCGAGCACGGTAAGTGTCGCCAGTGTGATGAAGCGCGCATCCACCTCAAAGAAATTGCGCAATGCGGCGCGGCTCTCGCTTCTACCAAAACCGTCCGTGCCCAGAGACAAAAATGACCGGTGCGCCCATCGCGAAATGCTGTCGGGGAGGGCCTTCAGGTAATCGGAGGCG
>Ga0207646_10004233_pt1 | contig 15690 bp, 14 predicted proteins | sample KBSK5502metaG_FD_184343 | JGI IMG/M metagenome (GOLD analysis project Ga0207646, IMG submission 184343) | Corn, switchgrass and miscanthus rhizosphere microbial communities from Kellogg Biological Station, Michigan, USA - KBS K5-50-2 metaG... | ecosystem: Host-associated > Plants > Roots >... | reverse complement strand
CGACAGAGCCTCTGCGCACGGGGTGCAGTTCCGGCTCGGTCCCGGGCGGCATCGACGGCGTCAGCTCGAGCGTGCCGTCGCCGTCGACGACTACCAGGATCTCCTCCTCGGCGGAATGCACGTGCGGTGGGCCGGAGAGCACGCCCGGATCCATTTCGATGTGCTTCAGGCCGGTCCAGCGGGAGCCCGCTGCGCGCGCAAGATCTCTCCGCCGCCGTCCGCCTCGGACAGCCGGCTCGACGTCTTGCGTGTTCACGATCGTTGAAGGCCGTCCCATCGTCGGCTCCGGCCACTCGAGCTCAGGCTCCCGGTCCCACGGGTGTCCCACCTCGAGCTCGATGAAGCCGGTGATCGACCACATCGTGCCGCCGCGCGGCAGCTCGCTCGTGGGCAGATACTCGCGGGCGCCGAACGCGATCACGTCGAGGCCGTCGTCGCCGGCGCGGATCGTGTGTGCTTCGTGCGAGCTCTTGTAGACGATACAGTCGCCGGCGCGAATCTCGTACGCATCGTCATCCAGGAGCGTCAGACCCGAGCCGTCGAGCACGTAGAAGATCTCCTCGGCGTCACCATGGATGTGAGGCGGCGTCGGCTGCTCTCCGGGCGCGAGCTCGATGCGGGTCGCGCCTGCTCTCCAGCTGCCGGCCGCAGTGCCGAGCGGGGTCAGCGTGGCGGACATCTGACCGCGGTCGCGGTGGATCTTCTCCACGTCGTCCCAGTGCGTGATGCCCACGCCGCGACTTTATGCGACGGGTTGCACCAGAGCGGAGTCGCACCGTTCCACCGCTCTGCGTGCACGTTCGTCTCCCTCCAGCTTGGCCCAGGCCTCCGCCGCCTGGACGAGCCCGCGCAGCTCCTCGAGCAGGACGCCGGGGGGTGCGCCCTCGCGTTCGAGCTCTTCGATCCGGTCGAGCCGGGCCAGCACCACGCGGGCCTCGTCCATACGAACGAAGCTAGCTGGGGAGAACCCACGACTTTGCGCCGTAACCGTGCCTTCTTAGAGCAGCGGGGGTCGCAGGGGAACCGGCACTGGTCTGCATGGAAGCGGGAGATCTGGATGTGATCCGGCGGCTAGTGGACAGCATTCGGATGACGGCCGGCCGCGCAGGCCACGCGCTGGTCGGAGCTCGAGCCGTGCTGGCCGAAGCGGACGGAAATCCGGAAGCAGCGCTCCTCCTGTTCGAGGAGGCGGCGAAGCGTTGGGCCGAGTACGGGTTCGTGTTCGGTCAGGGACTGGCACTGCTCGGTTCCGCACGGTGCCTGCTCGCGCTCGGGCGAACGACCGAGGCGACCCCGGTGTTACATCAGGCGCGCGACATCTTCGCCGGGCTGGAGGCCGCGCCGGCGCTCGCCGAGGTGGACGCGCTGCTCGGAGATCAGCCCGCGGCCGCGCGGGCCGCGAAGTAGCTCGCCGGCGGAGCGCGCAGGCCGAGGATCGATTCGTCGAGAGAAGCAACGAGCCGCGTGCGGTCTCCGTGCATCAGCGTCTCGACCAACGCACGCCGAATGACATCGGCTTCGGGATCGCCCGCGAGCCGGTCCTGCAGTTCCGCGCGTGCGCGCGGCGTGTCGCCGAGGAGGATCGCGCCGCGGACCGCCGCGGCCCAGAGGCCGTCGCTGCCTCCGAGCAGCGCGGTCAACGACTCTCTCAGTTGCTCCGCCTGGAACGGGCCGTCCTGGAAGAGCGAGAGCTCCCAGCGGTCGAGCGCTTCCCCGAGCTCCGGATCGTCGTCCGCCAGCGCAAGGCGCGGCAGGAGGTCGGACGCGAGACCTGCGCGGAAGGAGTCCAGTCGTGTTGGCTCCCCCGCGGGCTGGGTCGCGGCGATCGGGAGAACAGGACGGACTCCGTAAGGTCGCCAGTCGAGGCGCTCGAACAACACAGGGCCGGCGGCGATCGGCGCCGAGGTGGCGAGCCGGATCGCAGTGATCGCGTCGGCGAACTCGCCCGGCGCGTCGGGCGGTTCGATCGCCCCGGGCTCCAGTCCCCGCTCGAGCTCGAGGATGCAGAGGCGGTCGGCCTCGCGGCCGAAGTCCGTGGGGAGCAAGCCGTTCGCCTCGGGCCAGAGCTTGGCGAGCTCGCCAGTCGCGGCGAGGCGGATGCGCATGTCCGCGCCGAGCTCGATCGTGGTGCCTCCGGTCGTGATCCCGATCAACGGCGCGACGGCGCCGTACTGGTGGCCCTCGCCGAAGAGCGCGGCTTCGAGCTCCGCGTACGCGCGCACGTACGCGCTGTCGTCCCAGTCGAAACCGCCGCACATCTCGGCGGTGCTCATCAGCAGCGGCAGCAGCACGCTGCCGAAGAGCGCCTCGTGCTCGTCGGCGCGCGGGCCTGCGTGCGCGCGCGCGAAGATCGCCGCTGCGGGCTCGCGTCGTAGCTCGTCGACCGCAAGCTCCGCGTCGGGTCGTCGCCGAAGCGTGTGCGCGCGCGACTCGATGAACGGCTTCACGAGCGGCCGGTACTCGTAGAGCGCAGGCCGGTCGTAGGAGGTGTGCTCCTCGAAAGCGAACGGCAGGTCTGCGCCGAGCTCCAGCTCCTGCAGGAGGGCCCGGAACGAGCCGAGGCAGAAGGCCCGGAGACAGTCGAAGAGCTGCGGAGCGCGCACGATCACAACTGCGCTTACGCCGTCGCCGGTTCCTCTCCTCTCTGACACTCGGGACACCAGTACGCCATGCGCGCGTCGTCACCCTGGGGCCAGGACCGGATTCCGGTGCCGCAACGCGGACAGGGTCGTCCTTTACGGCGGTACACCTGTGCGTGTCCGGGGACGCCGTCGAGCCGCCCGCTCATGAGGCGATGTGCCTGTTCGAGCGTCGCCCGGAGCTCCTCTTCGGAGACCTCGGCCAGCCGTCGCCACGGGGAGACGCGCGCCTGCCACAGCGACTCGGCCTTCCAGAGGTTGCCGATCCCGGCCACGAGCCTCTGGTCGAGGAGGGCGTCACCGAGCTCGCGTTGCTGGTCCGCAGCTCTGAAGCGAACGAGCATCGTGTCGAAGTCGGGCGGGTCGGCGAGGATATCGGGGCCGAGGCGGAGGGCGACACCGCGATCGAGCTCCAGTACCGCGCCGTTGAACATCGCTCCGACGTACTCCTCGCCGCGCAGAACGAGCCACGGCGTGCCGAGGATCGGCGCGTCGCGGCGGAACACGCGCCAGCGCCCCTTCACGCGCAGGTGGCTGCGCAGCACCAGCCCGCCCTCGAAGCGCAGCAGCAGGTTCTTGCCGATCGCCTCGACGTTCTCGAGGCGACGGCCGTCGAGCCGCGGCGCGAGCTGCTTCACCGCGGCTCGGGGATGCGGCGTCTCGACTTCGAGTTGCTGGCCGACGAGGACCTGCAGCCGGCGCGCCGCGCGATGAAGAGCGTCGCCTTCGGGCATGCTGGAAGGGTATGTCGCCTCGTGTGCGTGCCGCGGCCGCCGGCGCCGTTGCGGCGGCGGTCTGGGGACTGCAGGAGCCGCTCGATCAGCGGGTCTTCGGCTGCGACTACTCCGATGTGTTGTTTCTCGGCGGCGGGCGGCGCTCCCTCGGCTTCGCGGCGCACATGGCGAATGGTGCGCTCTTCGGGTTTGCGTTCGACGCAGTCCGACAACGCATCGACGTCGACGAGCGGCGACTTGCGCTCGCGTTGGCGATCGGAGAGCACGTTGCGTTGTGGCCGTTCATCAGCCTCGTCGATCGCCGCCTCGTCACGAGCCCGCGCGCGTTCGCGCAGGCGACGTATCGCCATGCGATCTTCGGGCTGGTGCTGGGCCGGCTCGGCTAGGGCCGAAGGACCGCGCGGCGAGGGCCGGCCAGGAAGCCGGCCTCGAGCAGGAGCGGCATGATCTCGGTCTCGCCGACCGGCTCGCTGTCGAAGCGCTCCACCGCGAGTCGCTTCTTCGTGCCGCCGCCTTTCTTGACGTGCTCGACGAGCGCGCTCAGAGCAACGCGCAGCCAACCTTCTTCCGGATCGCGGAGCGGCACCAGCGACCGTCCCCCACGCTCGACGAACAGCGCCGGCTCGCCGCCAAGCAGGACGACCTGCGCGCCCGCGACGCGGGCCGCACGACCGTCCGCACGTTTCGGCCACGGCAGCGCCGCTCCGTAGGGCTGCGCCGGGTCCGCTGCGGGCAGGACGAGAGCCTCCGGGTCCTCGTCTTCACGCGGACGCAATTCGCGCAGGCGCTCCACCGCCCCAGGCAGTGCGAACTGCGCACCACCGAGACCTTCGACGAAGTAGCCGCGCCGGCAGACACCGAGTGTCTCGAGTGCCCGCAGCTCGCCGTACACCGCGCCGTAGCCGCCGGGGATACCTTCGCCGCGCACGCCGTCGCGCGTGACGATGCCATGCCGCTCCAGTAGCAACTCGGCAAGTGCGCGCGGGTCCGGGCGTCCGGGGAAGAGCTTGTCGGTCAGCGACCAGCGTCCCTGGGTCGCGGTGATCCCCGCCGAGCGCTGGCGCGAGAAGCGACGCGGGCGTCCACGCTGCTTCAACCGCGTCTCATAGCGGCGACCGGCGCGCAACGGCGTCCACGCGTCGTTCGTCACCTCGCCCGCCCAGACGAGATCCCACAGCGCGGGGAGTGCGACCTCGGGCTCGAGCTCCGTCGCGGCGACGAGGTCGTACCAGAACTCCGCGCTGCGCCCGAGCTCCGCGCGGATCCGGTCGTGGGCAGCGTCCCCAGGCCGAGGCGCCGCAGCCGGCCGGCCGAGCGCCGGCGCATCCTCCCGGAAGAAAACGGCGACGCGGTCGAGGCCCGCTCCGACCCACACGACCTCGCCGGAGGCGCACAGCTGGTCGAGCTGTCCGGCGTTGAAGCCGGGCACGCGACGTGGCAGGACGTCGGACTCCCACAACGACACGGGCAACGACAGTCCCTGAAGCGGCACGAGCGCCTCGCGCAACGTCGCCCGGCGGTCGATCCCGTGCCAGTGCGGTAGGAAGCGCCCGAAGGCCGCCTGCTCGGCCGGCTCGACCTCCTTGCGCAGCGCTGCAAGTGACGCGCGGCGCAGTCGCCGCAGGACGTCCGGGTCACACCACTCCCGCTCGGTCCCGCCGGGGCGGAGCTCGCCGCGCACGAGCTTCTCCTGCCGCTCGAGCTGCCGCAGCAACAGCTCGACGCCGCGGCCGAACCGCTCGTTCGCCTGTGCAGTCGTGAACGGCCCGCGTCCGCGCGCGTAACGCGTGACGAGCTGCTCGAGAGACTCGGATCCGCCCTCGAGGAAGACCTCCGGCAGACCACCCGGCGGCATCACGCCGACGGCATCGCGATAGCGACCCGCATCCTCGGCGGCGATCAGCCGCTGCTCGCCCGCGAAGCGCACGAGCAGCGCACGACGCTCTCGCAAGAGCGTCTGCGCGAAGCCGTCGTCGTATTCGCCTTCGCGCAGGTCTCCGCGCAATCGCAGCTGGTCGTGCAGTTGGTCGGCGTTGCGCGGGTTGCCGCGCAGCTGCGACTCCACCTCCTCGACTGCATCCGCATCGAGCAGGTCGCGGAGCTCTTCCTGCCCGAGCAGCTCGCGCAGGAGGTCGCGGTCGAGCGACAGCGCCTGCGCGCGCCGCTCGGCGGGCGGCGTGTCGTCCTCGTACATGTAGGTCGCGATGTAGTCGAAGAGCAGCGACGCAGAATACGGCGATGCCGACGCGGTCTCGACGTCGACGAGATCGAGCTCGCGCGTGCGCAGTCCCTGCAGCAGCCTCTTCAGCGCCGGCAGGTCGAAGACATCCTGGAGGCACTCGCGGTAGGTCTCGAGGATGACCGGGAACGAGCCGTAGCGGCGTGCGACCTGCAGCAGGCCCTGCGCCTTGAGGCGCTGCTGCCACAGCGGCGTACGCTGGTCGGGACGACGGCGCGGGATCAGGAGCGCACGTGCGGCGTTCTCGCGGAAGCGGGCGCCGAAGAGCGCGCTCTGTCCGACCTCTTGCACGACGAGCTCCTCGATCTCGTCAGGCGAGATAGCGATCTCGTCGATCGGCGGCGGCGAGTCGGCGTCCGGTAGATGCAGCGCGATGCCGTCGTCCGACCAGATCGACTGCACCTCGAGCCCGAGCGACTCGCGGAACCGTGCTGCAAGCGCAAGCGCCCACGGGGCATGCACGCGCGCGCCGAACGGCGTCAGGATGCAGAGCCGCCAGTCACCGATCTCGTCGCGGAAACGCTCGACGACGACCGTGCGGTCCGACGGCACCGCGCCGGTCGCGGCGGCTTGCTCGTTCAGGAACGTCAGGAGGTTGTTCGCGGCCCGCCCGTCGAGACGGTGCTGTTCGGTCAGCCGCTTCAGCGCGACTTCGTGGCTCTGAGCCACCAGCTCTCGCGACGCCTTGCCGATCGCCTCGCCGAGCTCGTACGGGCGGCCGACGCCCTCTCCCTTCCAGAACGGAACCGCACCCGGCACACCGGGAGCGGGCGAGACGAGGACCCGGTCACGCGTGATCTCCTCGATGCGCCAGGTCGACGCACCGAGCAGGAAGGTCTGCCCAGCGCGCGCTTCGTAGACCATCTCTTCGTCGAGCTCGCCGACCCGGCCGCCGCCGTCGATCAGATAGACGCCGAAGAGACCGCGATCCGGGATCGTTCCGGCATTCGTCACCGCCAGCCGGCGCACGCCGCTGCGACCGCGAATGACGCCGGCGGTGCGATCCCAGACGATGCGCGGCCTGAGCTCGGCGAACTCGTCGGAGGGATACCGGCCCGCGAGCATGTCAAGGACGTTCTCGAGCTGAGTCCGCGAGAGGTCGGAGAACGGGTAGGCGCCGCGCACGAGCTCGTGCAGGTCGTCGACCGAGATCTCCTCGTCCGCGGCGATCGCGACGATCTGCTGCGCGAGCACATCGAGCGGATTGCGCGGAATGACCGTCTCCTCGATCGCCCCTTCGAGCATTCGCCTCACGACGACCGCCGACTCGAGCAGATCGGCGCGGAACTTCGGGAAGATCCGTCCCTTCGACACTGCGCCGAGCTCGTGTCCCGCACGGCCGACGCGCTGCAGGCCACGTGCGACCGACTTCGGCGACTCGACCTGGATGACGAGATCGACCGCGCCCATGTCGATGCCGAGCTCGAGCGACGACGTGGCGACGAGACAGGGGATCTCCCCCGCCTTCAAGAGCTCCTCGATCTCGACTCGCTGCTCGCGCGCCAGCGAGCCGTGATGTGCGCGCGCGACTTCGTTCTCCGCCAGCTCGTTCAGCCTGAGCGCGAGGCGTTCCGCGAGGCGGCGGTTGTTGACGAAGACGATCGTCGAACGGTGCTCTTCGACGAGCTTCAGGATCTCCGGGTAGATCGAGGGCCAGATCGAGCTTTGCGATCCTTCCGAGCCGATGTCCTGCGACGCGCCGGGCTCACGCATGTCGTCGACCGGCACGACCACCTTCAAGTCGAGCTCCTTGGCAACGCCGGCGTCGACGAGCTGGATGTCGCGCGCACCCGAGACGAAGCGTCCGATCTCCTCCAGCGGCCGCTGCGTCGCCGAGAGCCCGATCCGCTGAAACGGCTCGTCAGTCAGCCTTTGCAGGCGTTCAACCGAGAGCGCCAAATGCGCACCGCGTTTCGTGCCTGCAACGGCATGTACTTCGTCCAGGATCAGCGTGCGGACACCCGTCAGGTTCTCGCGCGCGCGCGAGGTGAGGAGGAGATACAACGACTCCGGCGTGGTGATCAGGATGTCGGGCGGATTGCGGAGCATCGCCGCACGCTCTTTCTGCGGCGTGTCACCCGTGCGAACGCCGATCCGCAACTCGGACTGCAACCCGGCAAGCGGGCCGCGCAGGTTGCGCTCGATGTCGTAGTTCAGGGCCTTGAGCGGCGAGACATAGATGAGCCGTAGGCCCTCGCCGGGCTCGGAGTTGAGCTTGTCGATGCCGTAGAGGAAGGCGGCGAGCGTCTTGCCGGAGCCCGTGGGCGCCTGGATCAGCGTATCCCTGCCGCTCGCAATCGCCGGCCAACCGAGCTCCTGGGCGGGAGTCGGCGCGCTGAACGCTTCCTCGAACCAGGCCCGCGTCGGGGGGCTGAAAACGGCGAGCGGGTCCACCTCCCCAGGGTACTTGCGCGAGGGCGTTCTGAGGCCGAGGATCGCTTGGTGTGGGCGCCATAACGTACTCGGTCGGCGGCTCGTACTTCGAGAGCTGTAACTGCGACCCGATCTGTCCGTGCCGAATGGTCGACGGCGTCAAGGGCGGGCGTTCCACGTACGGCATCTGCTTCGGAGCGCTTGCGTGGCTGGTCGAGGACGGACACGTCGACGACGTCGACGTCAGCGGCCTCGCCGTGGCCCTCGTCCTGCGCTACGACGACGACGAGCCTGGCTCGCCGTGGACGATCGTCCTCCACGTCGATGCCGAGGGGAACGATCGGCAGCGCGCCATGCTCGCCGACGTCTTCCTTGGCCGGCTGGGTGGGCCGAAGGTCGGCGTCCTGCCGTGGGTGCGGAAGGCTCGGCAGCTGGTGGAGGTGCGCACGAATGCGATCGAGCTCGAGCCGGACGGTGACGGCTACACGCTGCGTATCGGCGAGGCGGTACGCGCACGGGCAGTTCGTCCGGCATCGTCGGATTCGGTCGTGCGCTGCGGTATCCCCGGCTACGAGGAGCCCGGCCGTGAGCTCGTCGCCAATGAACTGGCGGTGAACGACGATCCGTTCAGCTGGGACGTGACGGAGAACTGCGCGTTCGCGAGCAGGTTCTCGTACGCGTCGGAGTGAACCGCTATTTGCCTCCGTAGACGAAGTAGAGCGTTAGCGAGATCGCAAGCAGGATCACGAAGATCACGAGCAGAAAGAGCGTGATGCCGGTGATCGCGATGAGCGGTGTGCGCGCACTTTGGCCCTCGGCGGCCTCGTGCTCGAGCGCCTTCGCCGTTTCGACGGGGTGCTCGATGTCGTGGAGGACCTCCTTCGCCTTGTCGATCGGATCGGGCATGGTCGCTTCCTTCCCACGATGATGATTGGCTACGCACGTGCACTATGACGTAGTCGTGGCGGACGGCGGGACTGCCGGGTGCGTGCTCGCCGGGAGGCTGAGCGAGGATCCGGCCCGCACGGTTTGCCTGGTCGAAGCAGGGCCGGACTACGGCCCCTTCGACGGCGGGGGGTGGCCCGGCGACATCCTCGACGGCCGCCGGCTCGCCCTCGACTCGCACTGCTGGGAGCGCAGCTCAGAGGAAGACCGATCACAGCTGCGGGCGCGCATCCTCGGCGGCTGCTCCTCGCACAACGCGTGCGTGATTCTCCGCGCCGCCGACGCGGACTACGACGCGTGGGGCCCAGGCTGGACCGCCGCGGAGCTTCGTCCCTATCTCGACCGCGCGGAGCAGACGTTCGGCACACGCGTGCTCGACGAGAACGAGCTGTCGCCGTTCATAAAAGCATTCGTGGACGCGACCGAGGCCGATGCGATCGTGCACTCGGTGAACATGACGCCGGAAGGCGTCCGCTGGAACGCCGCCTTTGCCTGGGTCGATCCGGCGCGAGGGCGCGAGAACCTGACGATCCAGGCGGACACGCTTGTCGATCGCGTACTGCTCGACGGCACGCGAGTGGTTGGGGTGGCGACGTCGGCGGGCGACATTCACGCCGACACCGTCGTCGTCGCGGCGGGTGCGTACGGCTCGCCGGCGATCCTGCTGCGCAGCGGCATCACCGAGCTTCCCGTCGGCGAACACCTCAGCGACCACGTGGGCACCGGTATGGGTTGGGAGCCGACAGACGAGCTTCGCGCCGACTGGGACCGCTGGACGGCCGACCATCCTCTTGCTGCGGCAAGCGTGACAATCCGGGTCGCCGACGGCGATCTCTTCTTGTTCCCCGCAGTCGATCCCGGTTACGAGATCAGCGCGGCGGTCTTCGCGATGAAGCCACGTTCGCTGGGGAAGGTCTCGCTCACTGCGGCCGACCCACGTGCCCCGCTGGCGATCGACCACAGCTTCCTCGGCGACGAAGCCGACGTTGAAGTTCTCACGGACGGCTTCGAACAGCTGCGCGAGCTCGGGCGAAGCCAGGTGCTCAGGCGCTACGCGGCATGCGAAGCCAGGCCGGGCGAGAGCGTCTCAGCCGAGGCGCATGTCCGGGCGACCGCGCGCGGCTTCTTCCATCCCACCGGCACCTGTGGCATGGGCAGGGTCGTCGATGAGGGCGGACGGGTCTACGGCTACGAGAATCTCGTCGTCGCGGACGCGTCGATCATGCCGTCGATCCCGCGCGTGAACACCAACCTGACCACAGCCGCAATCGCGGAGAAGCTCGCGGAAACGATCTAGGATTCAGCCGTGGCCGCTGCACTCCACTTCACAGGAAACAACGATGCCGACGCACTGCTTGCTCAGGAGCCACTGGCCCTCCTGATCGGCTTCGCCCTCGACCAGCAGGTGACCGTGCCGACAGCCTTCTTGGGCCCGCTCAAGCTGAAGCAGCGACTCGGCACGCTCGAGGCACGGCAAATCGCGCACACGGACCCGGGCTCCCTAGAGGCGATCTTCCGCGAGAAGCCGGCGATCCACCGGTTCCCCGGCTCGATGGCGCGGCGCGTGCAGGAGCTCGCCGCGGTGATCGACGACGAGTACGGCGGGCGCGCGGAGCGCGTGTGGACCGACGCCGCAGACGGCGACGATCTACGCCGCCGCATCAGTGCGCTCCCCGGTTTCGGGCAGATGAAGGTGACGTCGCTCGGCGCGGTGCTCGCGAAGCGCTTCGGCGTCAAGGCAGCGCAGGATCTGGTCCCGAACCATCCCACCCTCGGCGACGTGGACTCGATCGAGGCGCTCGAGGACTACCAGGCGAAGAAGAAGGCGCATAAGGCAGAGATGCGCGCGAAGCAGCAACGCTAGTCGGCCCGCGTCGGCCGGAACGTGTGCCTCTTGTGACGCTCGGGACCTCATCACGCGGCGATCCTGCGCGATTAGCTCTCGATCCTGGACGTTAGTTCGGAAAACGTGAACTCGACGACGCCCCCGCCGTTGGTGCCTGCATAAACGCTCGTCGCTGGTTGGCCGGCACCGGACGCTACGACCGATCGCGCCCGGCGCCGTTGCCCAAGGCGGAATGGACGTCGGTCGGCAGATCGAGGCTCGCAGCAATCCGGTTGAGCAGCTCGAGCAGCAGCGCGCGTTCCTTTGCGCTGAGCGCATCGCCGATCGCCCGCTCGTGTTGGACGACGAGGTTGAACGCGTCGTCCAGCAGCGTCTGGCCGCGGCGGGTGAGGTGGATCGTCCACACGCGCCGGTCGCTGAGATCCGGTCGGCGTTCGACCAGCCCACGCGACTCCAGCTCGTCGACGATCGCGACGATTCGGCTTGGGGGTATGTGCAGCCGTTCCGCGAGCGTCTGTTGCGACTGGCCGTCGTTTGCCTTGACAGCACGGAGCACGGCGAATTCGCGGGGATGGAGTTCGAGCGGCTCGAGCGCGTGGAGAAACCGCCGAGAGATCGCGTGCCCGAGCGTCGACAGCATGAAGCCAACGCTGGCGGCGGGGTGGGTCTTGCGGGACGACGCCATCGCCATATGCTACACAACTAGAAAGATTCTGATATGAATGATTGCAGACGGAAGAATGAGATCGGAACGCGATAGATGAGCGACGTTGCAATCCGGGTTGAAGGACTCACGAAGCGTTTCGACGCCGTGACTGCGCTGGACGGAATCGACCTCGACGTCCCCGCGCGCACCGTCTTCGGGCTGCTCGGGCCAAACGGCGCCGGCAAGACGACGGCGATCCGCGTCCTGTCGACGATCCTGAAGCCGGACGCGGGCCGCGCCGAGGTGCTCGGCCGTGACGTCGTCCGCGAGGCGAAGGAGGTCCGGCAGCAGATCGGCCTGGCCGGCCAGTACGCGACCGTCGACCCCAACCTGACCGGGCGCGAGAACCTCCGCCTGATCGGACGGCTCGTCCATCTGCCGCGGCGCGAGATCACCCGCCGTTCCGACACCCTGCTCGAGCGGTTCGAGCTCACCGCGGCGGCCGACCGACCTGTGCGGACCTACTCAGGCGGGATGCGCCGCCGCGTCGATCTCGCCGCGGCGCTCGTCAACCGACCGCCGGTTCTGTTCCTCGACGAGCCGACCACCGGTCTCGATCCGTACAGCCGCAACGAGGTCTGGGCGATGATCGGCGAACTCGTCGCCGACGGAACCACGGTCGTGCTGACGACGCAGTACCTCGAGGAGGCGGATCGCCTCGCCTCGCTCGTCGCGGTCGTCGACGAGGGTCGCGTCATCGCGAACGACACACCCGCACAGCTCAAGGCGCGGCTCGGCAGCACGGTGATCGAGATCGGCTTCGCCGACGGGTCGACGGCGAAGCGCGCGCACGACGTGCTCACCCGCGCAGACACGCCCTCGCCCGAGCTCGAGGACTCGACCGTCCGGCTGACGACACATGAAGGCGCGCGTCTGCTCGTCAACGCCCTGCGCGCCCTCGATGGCCAAGGCATCGTTCCCGCCACGCTCACCGTTCGCGAGCCGAGCCTCGACGACGTGTTCCTCGCCTTGACCGGACATCACGCGGAGGAGGTCGCGGCATGAGCGCAAGCGAGCTCACAACGACCGCGCCGCCCGGGCGCCCGCGGCTGATGCCGACGGTGGTCTCCGACACGCTGGCGATCGCGTGGCGAGGCCTTGTTACCTATCGCCGCGTGCCGCAGTTGCTCGTGTTCTCGACGATCCAACCGGTCGTCTTCGTGCTGTTGTTCACATACGTCTTCGGCGGCGCGATCCACGTTCCCGGCGTCCACTACGTCGACTACCTGATGCCCGGCATCTTCGTGCAAACAGTGGTTTTCGGTGCGATCGCCACCGCGATCGGGCTCGCGACCGACGTGCAGAGCGGGTTGCTCGAGCGGTTCCGCTCCCTGCCGATGGCGCGCTCGGCCGTCCTCACCGGCCGCACGATCGCCGATCTTTTCCGCAACGTGTTTGTCGTCATCCTGATGGCCAGCGTGGGTTTCGCGGTCGGCTTCACCGTGCACACAAACGCCGGAAAATTCATTCTCGCGCTGTTGCTCGTCCTGCTGTTCGGTTATTCGATGTCCTGGGTCTTCGCGACCGTCGGGCTGGCGATAGGCAATCCGGAAGCCGCGCAAGCGGCCTCGTTCCCGGTGATGGCGCCGCTCGTCTTCGCCTCGTCCGCTTTCGTGCCCGTCGCGACGATGCCCGGTTGGCTGCAGCCCTTCGCGGAGCACCAACCTGTTTCGGTCACCGCCTCAGCGGCGCGCGCGCTCACGCTCGGAACGCCCGCCGCGTCCTACGTCCTTCAAAGCCTCGCCTGGGTTGGCGTCATCCTGCTCGTCTTCGTCCCAATCGCCGTCCGGCGCTACCGGCGCGCCGTCTAGGCGAGTCGACGACCGAATGCGAATCGCCGTCAGGTCGTGCGTTCGAGAATCCGACCGACGGATCCGCCGACGTACCTACAGGGATGCCGGGTTGACGAACTTGTAGCCGAGGGCCTCGATCCCGGCGATGGTCCGCTTCAGGTAGTCGAGATTCAGAAACGGGTGGAAGTAGAAGGCGGCGAAACCGTCGCGAACGACGAGGTTTGTCCGGGCGGCGCGAATGATGTCCTCGGGGAGACGGGCCTTGTAGGTGTGCCACGTTGCTGGCGCGATCGAGCCGAGGTTTTCCGGCAGGACCTTGCTCCCGTAGACGTCGTGCACGACGTAGGGAAAGAACTGGCCGTCCACGTGCTCGTATTGGACGGGCCCCTTGCCGAGCAGGCCGGCAAAGTAGTCGGCCCTCTCCCAGCGAACCGCAAACCAGCGAGAGACTGCGCGGTACCCGCGATCAGAGGCGACGTAGTGCGGGAACTCGAAGATCTTGGGCGGATCGAGCCCCGCGGCGAGGAACTCGCCGTTCGATGCGACGATGCGATGCTCCGTCCAGGCGAGCGAGGTATCGCCGGGCAACGGGCCGAGATCGTGGATCTGGCCGTCCGGGCTTTCGGTGACGCGGTAGAACTCGACGTCGTCGCCCGTCACGCCGTCGTACGGGTTGCTCCCGCCGTCCCACTGATGCGTGTACCCGTGCTCCACCGGTACGCCGCCCCTCTTCTCGAGGTACTTGAGCGCAGAGATCACCTGGGGTGCATCGCGAAGCCGGAGCTCGTAAGGGGCGTCGTCGTGGCCCTGCGGATCTCGGTAGTAGGGGCTGACGCCGAACCCGAACGGAATTCCTTTGGCGTGCAGGTAGTCCGCAGCCGCCCTGAGCTCGGCCGGATGAGATCGCGGATTGATGTCCTCCAGCCGCACGAGCGCCCGATGCCGCTCGCGCGTTTGCGGTGCGAGTGCATCGAACAGGAGATCGTCGAAGACGAGCACCCGGTCGGTCTCGCTCGTGTAGCGGAACGGCATCTCCCCGATGTAGGTGAGATTCCGCGAGCGCACAGCCCAGGGGAATGTGGTGCCGTCGGCGCGGACGGCTTTGGCAAGAACCCGGACGCGAGAGCGATCGAGCGTCGCGTAGCGCATGATGCCGTCGGAGTTCCGCGTCCAGCGGGTCAGCGTCCTGCGCTTGTACCGCACCGCGGCAACGGGCGAGTGGTCGAGCACCGACGAGCGCCAGCCGTAGCGCGCACCGAAATCGCGCGCCCGGTTCTCGAGCTCGTCGATGTTGTCGGCGATCCAGATGACCGGACGGTTCGTGCGGAGCACGTCGTCCAGCAACGTGATCGGGAGGCGTTCGCCGAAAACGGAGCCGACGTAGATCGTGGCGGTGTAGCGGTCGACCTCCCCGGGCCGGTATGCGGCCGCCGGCTCGGCGACCCAGCTCCCGAAATGCCCGACAAGGTTGGCGGTCATGGTGGCATCGAGCCCGCCAAGCCACCCCCACTTCCCCGAGCGGTCGTACAGAACGAGCGTGCGCACCCGCGGCGACCAGCCGGCAGGGAGCGTTGCCGACCGCGGAATGAGCGGCGCCGGCGGAAGTTGCGCGAACCGGAGTGGTTGGAGCTTGGGCGCGCTGTGCTGCGTCAGCTGATGGCGAACGGGAATGAGGATGAACGCCGCGATCGCCGCGATGACCGCGAGCGGGATCCACCTTCCCGGCGATGCCCGCCGGCGCCTCGCATGCTCGGCGGCTGCGGCGCGTCCGGTCACGCGGCGCGCGAGAGTGTGAACTGCTCGGCGAGCGCTCGCACGATCCGGCGGCTCGCGCAGCCGTCACCGAACGGGTTCTCGGGGTGCGCCATCGCGGCGTAGGAGGCCGGATCGTCCAGGAGTCGCGTGACGGCCTCGACGATCGCCCGTGGGTTGGTCCCGACGAGGCGGGCCACGCCGGCGGCGAGCGCCTCGGGTCGTTCGGTTGTGTCCCGAAGGACGAGCACCGGCTTGCCGAGCGTGGGCGCCTCCTCCTGAAGCCCGCCGGAATCCGTCAGGACGAGATCGCAGGAGTCGAGCACGCGGACGAGCGACAGATAATCGAGCGGCTCGCAGAGATGCACGCCGTCGACGCCTGCGAGTTGCGGGAACACGACGTCGCGCACCGCGGGGCTGCGATGTACGGGGAACACGATCTCCGTGTCGACACGGCGTGCCAGGGTGCGCACGGCCTCGCAGACCCTTCGCGTCGCCTCGCCGTGACTTTCGCGGCGGTGGAGCGTGAGCAGGATCCGTCGCGCACGCCTGGAGGGAATCGGGGGCTCGAGCCGGCGTGCGCGCTCGACCGCCCAGAGCAGAGCGTCGATGACCGTGTTTCCGGTGACGATCACGCGATCCCCGGGCACACCCTCGCTGATC
>Ga0207646_10004231_pt1 | contig 15696 bp, 10 predicted proteins | sample KBSK5502metaG_FD_184343 | JGI IMG/M metagenome (GOLD analysis project Ga0207646, IMG submission 184343) | Corn, switchgrass and miscanthus rhizosphere microbial communities from Kellogg Biological Station, Michigan, USA - KBS K5-50-2 metaG... | ecosystem: Host-associated > Plants > Roots >... | reverse complement strand
GGTCTCACCGTCTTCAAAACGGCTGGGGGGTCGCTCGGCGCGGTCCCCGGTGGGTTCGACTCCCATACGCCTCTGCCAGGAACGACTGTGTGTATGTTGAGAATTCCACCGTAACTCCGAAATGAAAGTAGATTCCACCGTAACTCTGAAAAAAGTAAGAAAGTGCTCTATAATTTTCCATAGTAACTCTGAAATACGACAGAACCTGCCGTGCACTTTATGCGATTAAGCTTCTAGAAAGTTCTACTGAACTTTCTAGAAAGTTCTACTGAACTTTCTAGAAGAATGGGTCCTAAAGACCCAGGCCTCGTAACAACCAAAAGAGATTGATTTACCCTGCTTGAAGTATTGTTAATATCTTTGTTTGTTGTCTTGGTTCTCAATCGCATTATCTAGGACTTTCTTGACCTTGGGATAATATTTTAACCCGGTACCAGACATTCCTATGGCCCTTGCAACGGCCTTTCCCGATATCGGCTTCCCAAGCAGTTGTAATCGTGTCACTGTCGCTGATACCATAAGAACCAGTTCGTTCTCTCGACGCGCAAATCTCTCTGCTTTATCTCTTAACTTATCCTCTTCATTTGTCATTAGAAGAGATTTGATTTCTGAGTGACTACACAGGCAGGAAGGAGACATGCTAAGCTCCCTTCCCAGTTTGGCTAGTGTCACAACCTGGCCAGATGATCTTAATCGTCTAATGGCTTCCTCCGCTCTTAGTGAGAGTCCTTCCCGCCGCAATTTCGATGATTTTAGCATCTCCCTAATAAAGGGATACCGCAGGAGTATTGTTAAATTCATCCCCATCATAATGCTGATTGACTGCCTCGTAACAGGCTCTCCGCGAGCTCGAAGCATCGTCTTTGCTTCTTCGATCCTTGCAATTAGTTCTTCCAATTGCAATACCCCTGCTTTTGTGCTTTCTTGTTGCGCTTCAACGCCTCCCTTCAAAATAGTGAACGCTTGGGGATATGTACGCAGACAGTTCAAAGAAACTCCAATGAACGTGCTGACGCTCCGCAAGGTTATGGGATGGTGTAAGGAATTTAAGTGCTCAATAGCCTGCTCTATTTGCGCAATTAACTCTTTTTCTCGTGCATGGTTTTGTATTACCCGGTATCGATGGCCTTGGCTCACATATTGCTCTAGCATTGCCTTAGTCTGTGGATATTTTCTGAATTTGGAAGGATATGTGCCGAGTAACCTGCTTATGGATGCATAAGTCACGGGCAGGTTGAGATCTTCCAGTTGTTGTATGGCTACTTTCACATTTGCGAGAAGAGCAGCATCTTCACGAAGGTCCTTCTGGCTTGAGAGGAGATGCAAGTGCTGTTGTAATATAGCCCAGACGCGTGGATACTCTTTGAGTTTGTACGGATTTACTTCAAGGATTTTACCAACGGCGCGAAGCGTCACTCGCCCCCTAAGTTCCTCTATTTCTGGCAAGCAGTCCTTCAACTTGTTAAGAAGTGCCTCCTCGTGTAGATATGATTTTCTGATACTGGAGGGTAAACTACGGGTTTGACCAGCCTTCATATCTAAAAAGGCCTTAACGCGAGGGTATGATACTAAAGTCTCTCGATTTACTTTGACTATCTCGCTAACAGCCATCTGCGTTACTGTCAGTTGGCGTTTTTCTAGTTGCTGCACAGCGTACTGTACTTGGGCTAGCAGTTTATCCTCCTGAATGGAGCGATGCTTGTGAGACACTTTTTGCTTTAGAAGGTTCCTAACCTCAACATATTTCTTAAAAGTAGATGAAGGAATCTGTGTTATCTCGCTAATAGCATGATAGGTTACTTTTTCTCCAGAAGCCTCCAAATGCATAATCGCATCCTGTACTCTCTCGAATATTTTTGTGGCACGTAACCGTTTTTGTTCTTCGCGGCTTTTACGTACCTCCTCTGCAAGCTGCCTTTTCACCTTAGAAGATTTACTCAAGCTCCTTTGTGATATGTTTGCGAGTTTACAGATGGTGCGCTGCGTTATCAGTTCATTATGAAGTCTTAGGTTTTTTGCGGCCTCCACCACCTGCTGAAGAATCCCATCTTCGGTTGGCAGCAGGATATGGCTTCTAGCTAAGTTATTCAGCACATCGCTGACACGAACACCAAGAAATTCAGCGTACTTCAAATAGTATTGAAATGATGCATTAGCAGTTCCCGGTGGTTCATTCTCTATACTTTTCAAAATAAAATTTGGTATCCCACTTTGGTTACTTGCTTTTATACGAGTTAGTGATCTTGCCCGGCGCAGTAACACGAATTCCTGACCTATAGAGGTGGCGCTCATGCCAGCCATGGTTTCCAAGGTTTGAGGAAGCAAAAGAGATTCCAAATCCTGAGAAAAATGATGTACCTTCTGTCTTTCCTCATCGGACAGTTTCTCAGTCTGACATAATCGTAAATCTCCTTTACACCTTGGACAAATGCCTACTCTCAACGTATGTGGAAATATTGGGATAGGTTGACTGCAGTATCCGCACTTATCAAGCAATCGACAGCCATGTTCGTAGCAACCCTTTAAAACAGTAAATCTCCAGGGTAGAATATAATACAAACGATCTTTCAGACATTTCGGACAGTAGCGTAAATTCTCTCCAATGTTGCTAGACAAAAAATTAGATGACGGGGGGGGCAAAAAGGACCGTCCAAACTTCTCTGCCAAATAATAAAATGTCGTCCTTAGTAAATTCTCTTCGGAACACACCGCGACTAGTGGCAACTTTCCAAATGACGCTGGGAAATAGTCCTTAAAGCCTCGCATACTGGCCAGAGTGTAATCAGGGAAGCAAAGGGACGCTAGTGCTGATATAGAATCTATACCATTATTTTCAGATAAGCGACTGAGATAACTCGTAAACGATTCGAGGTGTTCAGGCTGAGGATGAAGGGGCAAGGCATCAAAATAGTATATTGGCATATCATGCATCTTCCTCTCGGAACAACATTTTGCTTTATAACGATCCCACATTTAAACATATGATAGTCCAACAGATCATAGGTGGAAGTGGAGGATACTATCACAGCTTCTGCTTGTGTTTGTTTGTATTGATTATTGCTGGGCTTGTCTGAATAATTTTCCACGTCTTCCTCAAGAGTTCCTCGTCCAGACATGGTTTCCGCGTCCGAATAGCCTCTCTACTGGCTTGGTCAACCAATATCATGATGTTATTCAAATTCCCCCCTGTCCACTCCTCTATCAGCTTCACCGCTGTGTCCTGCTCACCATCTACAGAAGCCTTCTTTGTTTTTCGGATTAGTCCAGTAAACGAGTCTTGTGTAAAAGGAAGTAACAAATTGATATAACTGAGCAACTGGTTAAGTCGCGCGCCCGTATATGGTTTGAGGCGAAAGTAGTCGTTCCACCGGCGAGCAACTTCAGGGTCTCCAAGCGTCCAGAGATGTGGCTGACAGGAAGCACAAATGATAGGAACTCCGTACGTCTGGTTTGATAGCTCTAAAACACGACGACGAACCCCGTAGCTCTGGATATGCTCTACCTCATCGATGATAACCACCTCAACACTGCATTTGTAAAAGTAAAGCGCTATCTTTTCCATAAGCCTCTGCTCGTTATCTCGCTCGAGATAGTTCATTCCACAGGCGAGAATAATTCTCTGGAAAAGCGGCTTGGGACTCACTCCTTCTGGTGCATCGATCTTAATTATAGGGACATGTGTGCGATCTCGCTCTATCGTTGGCATATGGTTAGAGGAAAACCAGTCGAGGAATGTTGTCTTCCCGGCACCGGAATCACCACCAAGGAGAAAGTTTCGCTGCTGGCCAAACGAGCAGTACTCGCGTGTTCTCGCAAACTTATCGTTCAGTTGGCGAACTTCGGGTGTCATAATAAACAAGAAGTTATTGAGCCATAACAAACGCTCTTCTGGTGCTAGCTGAGTAAACTGTACAACGAGGTGCTGGCGTAATGCAGCATAGCCTACTTGCTTGATGGTTAGTGGGGTAATTTCAAGAGGTATTCTTACCTGCTGCAGTCGTAAGCGTCGTTCAAGGCTCGCCATTTGCGCAGCTTGTTGCGCCGCGATGTGTGTATCTTCCATATGCTGAGCACGCTGGTGCAATTGTTCCCTTGCTCGTACCCACTCGTCGTTCCACTCTGCAAGTTGCTGTAACCTCTCTCGGACATTAAGTTGTCCATTAAGGTCCGTAACGACAGTTTCGCTCATCGATTTCGCTGCTGCTTGTGTCATGATTTATGCCCTCAACTTTCGAATTCTGCTAATAACTCGGTATAGTCATCAAATTCGCCTGTAGAGACTATCTCTGTATTTTGCAAGCTTGCCAATGCATCCTCGTTTATTTCCTCCACTTCTATTCCTGTACTCAGTTTTCTTTGAATCCTCCGTTTCTCGGCCCTCCGCCTCTTTTCCAATTCCTTAGCCTGATTGATATAGGCAAGCCAGTCGCGGGTATCGCCTTTGATTGCTTTCGCAAGATCCTTTGCCATCTCTACCTCCCAGAGACTTGTCGGCTTCAGCGAGCCGTCCGGCAGCAAAAGCTCTTTGGCTGAGACATCGCCTACAAAGTTTTTTCCACGGTACAATGCAATTGTACTAATATCTGCAGGATCAAAGCGGAAGCTGTATTCAATCTTTTTTTTGTCTCTCCCAATTATCTCTATGGGCTTTGATTCTAGCGAGATATAATTCATGCCAAACGCACTAATTCCCTTCTCGGTGTTCTTCCGCGTTTCATGGCTCTTGCGCCAGAAAAGGCGCTGCATCTCCTCGTCCAAAGGAGGTACAAGAGGTAATCCCGTCTGCATTCCCTCCAACCACTTCTGGTGTGGCGTCATCTTGAGCGCACTGTGATAGCTATGCTGGTATTGAAGAATTTTCTCGTGAAGGAAACGATAGATATCCTCATAAAGAAGGCAGGCTTTTCTCGCTGCTTCCCTTACATGCTTTGGATCGCTGGATTGGATCGCTCCTGGTAGGGTTTGCTTAATCTCATTTGACAAATCCCCGAAAAAGGTTTCAATTAATGCTCCGTAGCGTGCTTTGTAGGGCGGACGAAATACCAGGTCTATCGTATCATACGTACCTTCCTTACCAATTTCCCGCGCCAGACTTTCGAGGCTATGTGAGTGATGTGCCCAGGCGTTATCGAGAGAAAGTTGGAGCGGAATACCGTAGCATGGCCACTCGCCAGACAACCCTAGGTCGGTATGCGATGACTTTGGCCAGATGGCGTGAAGGAGCGCTGTCTGAATAGACATGATACACGGCTCCTCATAAAGGAGTGCCATTCCCAGGATACATCGAGTATAGGCGTCTATCAAAATAGTGACCCAGAGTCGACGGATTTTGCTTCGTGTTGTTTTGTCAACGACGAAAACGTCCAATAAATGATGGTCGGCGAACACGTATTGCAGAGGAAAAGTCGCTACGTTTACGAACGTGTCAAAGTTCATATATAGCCGTTCCCAGGTCCCTTCGCCGTAGCGGCTATTCATCACTTTTCTTCCAAGGTCAGGTTGCGCTTCGAACCAGCGAAGGTATCCGTAAAAGTATCCTAGCGAGGGCATCTTAATCCTGGTCAATAGTTTAGCCTTGTCCGCATTTGCCAAAACTGCCTGTATCGGCAGCTTCTCATCCAAAACAAGACCCATTTCTTTGATGAGGTCTTCTGGGACTTGTCCGGTGCACTTTACTGGGTCAATCCAGTATGAATCTGTATGAAACTTGAGGGCAGACTTGCCGATACGATACACAAGAATTGGTGTTGATGGGCGATCAGCTCTGTAATAGAGCGGGATCAAGGTGTCCAGGAAGTGGATCGTTGCCCTATCCAGCTTCGTTTTGCCATACGTGGAACGGTGCGATGATCCAGCAATTCTTTCACGGTTTCCCTGATTCTCATCATATTTCTTCTCATATTCATACCATGTCGTCAATCCTATCGGGTCATCTAGGCTGGCACACGCTAGGCGTAATACATCTGTATGCGTGTATTTCTTTCCTCTTTCCCTGAGGCTCTGCTCCGATCTCGGAATGCTCCTTCTTACCTGCTCGACAGTTCTTATAATCTTGTCAGCCTTCTGAAGCAGATTCTTCGGCAAACCACTATCGGGAGCGCTTGCTGGAATTGGATGGCGCTGTCCGATTTCCTTATGCAGCCTTTCAAGGGTTGGCGCAAATAACGGGGCGGATTGGGTATCATCAAATGCGCGTAAAATCTCCTGTATCCGTAGTGTTCCTGGTTCAGATGTGACGACATTCTCGACACCAACGAGCATTTTCTCGTGATCACATGAAGTAATGCAGTACGCTTGACGCTGCCAGTAGATATGCCATCCAGGCCGTAAACATTTCCTCAATGACGGCTTATCTGTTTGTTGAGGCATTGTTATCCTCCTCTCTATCGGGTAACCAAACCATTGCTTTAGGGCTAAATGTATTTTCAATGATAAGAAGTGTCCGAAGATCAGTGCTGAGCTCCTCATGCCAGAGTAGATGACAGAGGGTAGCAAAAACTGTCGGTTCGAACACATTGAGGTGTTGAACAATATACCTCATGCACCGATTCAGAGGGACTTTTGCACTCTGCAAGAGATATCCTTGTGCTGACGCAGTGATAACGTCGTGTGCATAAGCCTTCAGACGATAACGATATAGTGCGAGTAAGTTAGCGACCTCGGTCGACTGGGGCAAAGTTTGTTCAGTGTGTACAATATAGCGCCAACCAAGAGCCCGACAAATGGTACCAGCGGCAAGTTCCCTCTCCCGAATACGAGCCTGCTCCTGCCGCTCGGTAAGCGTGACCTCATGTATTTCTACATCCCCGTTCCTTCGCCATACTATAAAATCGGGGGTATACCTTCGAGTTTTTCCATTTCGATCAGTGAAGACGAAGGTTTCAGGCTGACTCTGATAGTTAATGACACTCTTATCGCGCTGAAACAGCAGTGTCAGGATCCGTTCATGAAACGACTCAGCCTGGACTGTATCGCCCTCCTTATTTGTGATCGCGCTACACAGGTTTCCGCCCATTGAAATAACGTTACGGACATTCCCTTGAGGAGGTTTTCGTTTGAGTCCCATAGATATCCTTTCGATTATCCAGTTTAACTCTTCCAACACAACAAAGTCTTGTATCAAGCAATAGATGCAATACGCTTTTGCAGAGTAACGGGAAATACACCTGGCCTCAACAGAGAGCAAAGGCCAGAACACCCTACACAACGAAAGTAAAAAAATGCAGCCACTTCAACTCAAGCCTTGACCTGAGTAACACTCTCAGTGTAACAAGATCAATGAGGTATTCAGGAGAGTCGGGGAGTGGCCTTTCTACTGCACAGCTTCGTCCACAAACGATGTTTTGATAGATTACCCTAGGAAATGAGATTTTGCGGAGTATTGACCGAAAAGTCCCTGTAGCAGCAAAAATACCTCTCAGTCGGTCTTTCATCCCCCTAAATACTCCTTACCTCAACGAGAGTACATATGCACCTCCCCAAAAATCTTCTTTTACCTTTTGCCACTTCCTCAAGTCTCTTTACTCTTGAAATCTAAAGCAAGCCACCTTCAAAAAATCTTTAAGATGAAAGCTTCTTTACCTCGCGGGACTTGGGCGATGCAGTGAAATTACAATGAAATGTTGGCACTGATACCTTTGTGAGCCATTTCGGTTATACCCATTGCGGGTAACATAACAACTCTGTTGGCAAGCAGGACAAAGAGGCAAAGGAGTTGGTGCAGCATGACCTGATCCGTCTATAACATCACTGAACACTCCTTTCAAGCCCAGGCACAAGTAGTGAGCATACTTGATATAACTCTGAAGTGTTGCTCCTCTGCCCTGAAAATCTCCGCGTTCCATGCTCTCTACTACTGTCAGGGTCACTCCGACCTGGCTTGCTACTTCCATAGCTGTAAGTCGTTTCATACGTCTAATGTGAGCAAGCCGTTGGCCCACACATCTGATGATCCTACTACTATCCGCTTCCCACGGCTGAGGGATCAGGAGGAATACGATATCATCCTGAATATGCGTAGCCGCTTCTAACTCTGCTTCATCGAGTATTGAAGGAGCAGTATAGAGTTTTAAACTCTTTTGGCACTTAGGACATCTGCCCAATTTATGTAAAGCTGCGAAGAGAGGGATCAATTCGTCGCAGTGCCTGCATGTTTCCTGTAATCGGCACTTATGCTGGCAGCAGCAGGTTAACATGAGAAATCTCCAAGGCAGCAAGTAGCACATTACTGGCTGTTGAGTAAAGCATACTGGACAATAACGTAAGTACTGACTAATGCATCCAGATAAAAAACGACTCGTAGGTTGAGGAAGCGTTGAGCGCCCGAACTTAGCAGTAAGATGAAAGAAGGTTGTTGTTCGCAGTGTTTCCTCGTTACAGGCTCCTACTATCGTTAGATCCCCAAACGACACAGGTGGGTAATCAGCTATGTCTCTGGTAATCCTTCGATCTTGATGTGGAAAACAGAGGGCTGATAGGCCATCTATGGATGAGATGCCATTGTCTTCAGCAAGACGCATTAAGTAGCTGGTGAGCGACTCGAGATACTCCGGTTGTGGATGGTGTGGTATTACATCAAAATAGTATGTCATGGTAAAAGACCTGGCACCGCTTTCTAGAGAAAATAGGTTACGCCATCTGAGAAATACAATAGCGACACCTCCTCATCAAAAATAATGCTCATATTGGTCCCTTTCTTCTTTCACAGTACGATCCATATCCATACTATAACACATATCAATATATTTATCAATTTTTTAATCAAATATATTTAACTTATAGTGTACAATATACTCAATAAACTTATTAAACTTACATTTCCTGCTCGATTTCGGCAGGCCTCCACAAACCATGACGGTGAACCTAATACGGTGTACTTTGTCGCGTTTCCTGTCCTGTGAGGATGCCTTATAGTTCAAAAGGAGAGTTAGACAGCTTATGGTAAAAAGTTGCAGACCGAGCCCATTCAGATGAGAGGCGCCTTTACATGGCAGAGATAAAAGACCGGGAGATGTGTGTCTGAGAGTTCATGTTACAACACTTTGGATTTTCTTGGAGCTTCACATACTTTTTTACCATAAAGTGTCCCTTTTGACGCATTTCTGATACTACCAGTCGTTAGTTTGGATTCTGCATGTAGGGGATTTGGGGCGCCTTATGGTGTGCATGTCTCGTACTTGGTCTTTTGCTCACTGAGCGCAAATTTTCTGGATTTCCTGCCAACCAAACCTACATATTTCAGCGCAATCTCTTCTGCCCTTGTTCACCTTTCATAGACTTGGTAAGGGCAGCTAACCATTGTCTGACCTCGCTGGCCTTCTCATGGTTCATAGCCTCAAAGAGGCGTAAACTTGCTTGCCCGTGCTCATAAGCTTTGGCAATATCGCCCTGAGCAACAGATATTTGGGCAAAGCCATACAAGGAAGCAGCAGTTATCTCGGAGTTTTTTATCGCTTGGGAGACGGTGAAGGCTTCCTGAAAGGTTGAAGCCGCCGAATCCCATTGTTGCTGTTTGAGAGAGAGATTGCCCAGGTCACCAAGCAACTCACATACACCTTCATAGTCCTTTATCTGGCGTGCCAAATCTAGACTTTCCTTGAGGTATTGCTCTGCCCTAGCATAGTCTCCGCGTTCTTCTGCTATTTCTCCCAAACGATTGAGCGTAGGCATTATTTCTTTGCTCTCCCCCCCTTCGATCCAGAGCTAGCGATTCTAGGTAGTAACTTTCTGCCTGCATATAGTTTTCTTGCTTATCTTCCAGTCTCCCCAATTGTAGAAGGTAAATGTTGAGTATTAAATCATTTCCACTTTCCCTCGCCACGGGGTGTCCTTCCTGGTAGTATGTTTTTGCCTGGATATAATCCCCACTGTTATTTGCTATCGTACCAAGACTGTTAAGTATGTCCATGATAAGTAGGGGGTGATCTATTTGGCGCGCTAGGGATAGTCCCTCCAGATAATAGTGCTCAGCCTCTGTAACGTTTCCTTGCTCTTTTGCTGATGCGGCTAGGCCTAATAACAAGTGGATGATTTGTTCGGAGTTGTCAATTTGACGAGCTAGGACTAATCCCTCCTGCCAGTATTTCTCTGCTTGTCTGAGATCTCCACGCTTCTGTGCCATCGAACCTAGATTACCGAGCACGAGACAGATCCTGGCAGGATCTCCAACTTGGAGAGTTAAAGTTACCGCTTCCTGTAAGTACTTATCTTCCTGGTCAGAGCCCTCATACAGAAGTGCTAAGTTAAGGAGAAGGTCTCTGAGGTACTCGAGGTGCCCAATCTGACGAGCCAGAGTCACTCCTTCCTCAAAATATTCCTTAGCTCTGGCATGATCCTTTTGTTTCATTGCACTAATCCCCAGGTTCGTGAGCGAGGCGATGATAAGCTCCGTATCTCCGATCTGGCGAGCTAGGGCTAATCCCTCCTTAAAATGCTTTTCCGCTCTGACAAAATCCAAAAGGGAGTGAGCTATGATCCCTAGGTTGGTAATTAGACCGCTAATTCGTTCCGTATCTCCGATCTGGCGAGCTAGGGCCAATCCCTCCTGCCAGTATTTCTCTGCTTGTCTGAGATCTCCACGCTTCTGCGCCACTAGACCTTGCGTAGATAACAGATAAATGATTTGTTTAGTATTGCCAATTTGGCGAGCCAGAGTCACTCCTTCCTGCAAATACTCCTCCGCCTGTAAATATAATCCACGCGCTTGATCTATTCGCCCAAGTGCTCCCAACGATTTGACAAGAGTTGCGGTATCTCCTATAGAACGAGCGACTTGCAATGCTCGGTTAAGATGAATCTCAGCGATCTCATATAAACCTCGTGATCTTAGGAACGGGGTAAATCCGATAATTCCCTGCATAAAGTTATTATTCAGGCCGCGTTCGTAGGCTATATGGAGCGCTATGAGCACATTACCCATCTCCTGATCAAGTAACGTATAGTCCTTTTCATGCTCTTGAACAAAGTTGACGAAGAATGTAGCCATGCGTTCATATGGTGTCTTCCTGGTGCATTTCAGGCGGGCATAATCGCTGATGACAAGGTGGAGAGCATAGCGATCTGGACCACTGCTCTCCAGCAAACCAGAATCAGTCAATCTGTCCAGTGTCCGTGCTGGCTGGGCAGAGACGGCTACTGCCGCTGCCTCAGAAAACGTGTTTGGTTTAGCCGGGAAAGGAGAAAATGCCAACAACATACTACGGGCATTTCTGCTTAAAGCGTGATAGCTCACATCAATGCTTGCCATAAGCGAAAGTGATACCCCTCCGGGCAAACTTGGGTGCTGTTCAAGAGGCCCTTGTGGCCATACCAACTGCAACCGTTCCTTGGCCTGGCGCAACCGCTGCAGTGCGTCGGCTAAGCGTCTGGGCTGCTTGTCGTGCGTTTCACTGCGTAGATAATTGCCCATAAGCATTAGGGCAAGCGGCAGCCCATCGACCCATTGCACCAACTCACGGGCGCTCTCCGGCTCAGCTTCTACTGCAATAGGTGCCAGCTCTTTGAGGAGTATCAGTCCCTGGTCTTCATTCAGTTCCTGTATTCCTACAGCCCCATCGCCTGCAAAACCTTGAGCAACTTTCGGCAAACGGGTTGTCACAAGATAGGCACATCGGGGTCCTCCTACCTTGAAGGCTAGCGCCTCCTCTAGCTGCCAGGCATCATCCACTACTAATAACATTCTCCGTATCCCAATTCTCTCCCTGATTGCATATGCCCGCTCTTGAAGCGTCATTTTCTGGGCAATCTCTTCCGGAGAGATACCGACTGCTATCGCCCACCTTCCTAAATGAGCCAGGACATCAGCATTCGGTCCCAAGCCAGCCCAGAGAATTCCATCTTCAAAATGCGTCAACACTTCAGGATCATGGGCCAGGACCACAGCCAGTGCAGTCTTGCCGACGCCAGGTAGACCATTAAGAGCAGAGGGGCTCAAACTCTCGTCGGCGAGAAGTCGCTGCTTCAGGTGACTGAGCAGTTGCCCACGACCCACCAGCTCGTAGGGGGGGAGGGGTGGAGCGATAAAGGGTATCTTATGCTCTTGACCAGGAACTACCTTCTCCAGAGCAACGTAGGTCTCGTCCAGCTTTTTTTCGATACGTGCAGTAGCGGATTGAATCTCATCCAACTGGGTATGCACTGATCGCAGGATTTCCTCTATGGCGTTCTGACCGATGGGGTTGCGTTGTGTTAAGGGCTGGCTACTAAGTTGTTGGGCCCATTTTTGCAGCCAGCGCACGGTATCTGCTGTCTCAACCGCAGTCCGCTGGATTTGGTCGATGGCGAACATCAGACTCTGCTGCCACAGCAATTGGCAGGCTCGCCAAGCTCGGGTCCCCTCCTCGTTCGTCCCCTTCAAGATCTCCAAAAAGCGAGCGATCCAATTGGGACCTAACTGCTTAGTAACAAAGGTGACGAACTCCTCGTCGTGGCCATAGAGGAAATCGTCCAGTGCGGGCTTGAGGTACTCGCTAGCCTTGAACTCGTCCTGGTACAGAAGGCTCAAAACACTGTCGTTTTGTTCCTGCTGTGCGACCCTGGTGAGATAATCTGGTTGTTGGAAGAGATTTACCCCATCCTCACGGAGTGCACGTAGGGCATCCAATGTCAATTGGGCTTTTTCTGTACTCTTCCGCTGTAAGTACTGATAGTAGCGATGGTGCTTCCAGTCATGCTCCACCTGGCGAACAGCCTCCTCAAAGGCATGGCACAACGCCTTCGTGATATCTTTGTTCAGCACTCCATCATCAGTGAACCACCTGCTACGCCAGTGCTGAAATCCCCTCTCTGCTAGACTGGAGGTCCAGTCGCACCCTACGCTTGTAGCGGCAGCAGCGAGAACAAGTAGTGGTGCCTGACCAGAAGCGAACCCAATGGCAAGTAACCCACTGGCGATCACTGCTTCGATTAGCACGGCGCGCTTGTCTGGGTCACGCATCTCGGCCGGGTCTCCTTTCAGGAGCCTGAGCATTAAGCATACTAGTGGGTCAGCTAGCAATTGAGTAGCCATGCAAGACAGCAGCCCCCGAACCTCCGAGTTGGCGCAGACGGGCACGCTCCCGACGACGGCGGCGCTTGCCATTCCAGACAAAGGGCGTGGGCTTGCGATTCCAGCCAGCCGCGGTTTGCTCCAACCAGTCGATGACCTGCTGAGCCGTCTTGGGATGCTGACCGGAGAGCGCCCGGCGCACGATGATGCGCTGCACCGATTCGGCCATGTTCAACCACGAGCCGGAGAGTGGCGTGTAGAGCGGCAGAATGCCATGATCAAAGAGCCAATCGACCAGATCGTCGGTCAAGTGTCCCGCAAGATTATCCCACACCACAATGATACGTAAGGGCGGCAGCGGTCTGCGCAGAGGATGACCGAGCCAGGTTTCCCATCGAGCATACAGCGGGCGTTCGGCTTCGGGAGGGAGTGTCTCTGCTGGATGCTTCTTCTCGATCTGCACCAACTCGTGCAGCAATTGCTCTTTGAGCCACGGATGCAGGACCACATTGGGTGCCGAGAGCACTCCCTTGGCATGCACGACGCCGATGGCGGGACGAAAGAGGGTGAGCAGTTTGGCCGTGCCCCCGCGCTGGTACTCGTGAGGCAAAAGCCGGGGCTTGCCCACAGGGTGCCAGTCCTCGCCCGGCTGGGGAATGGCTTGATACGGCCCCGCTTCATCCTCATTCCACAATTCCAATCCGGCTGCTTCCGCCTGCTCGTACGCTTGCTCGATTAGTCTTTTTTTTCCGTCAGGGCAAAGAACGCGGGGGAGCAGCAGCAGCCCAACGCTCCTCAAGCGAAGTGAGATAGGCTTGGCGCTTGTGACGGAAACGAAAGCGTGTCAGTTGCTCCCGCTGTGCGGTGGTAGCCTCGCGGCGGAGCTCTCGCCAGCGGGCACGATCGAGCCGGGAGGCCTGCTCGACCAGTTGTTGGCGCCGGGCCGCATCCTGTTCCCACCACTGGTAGTAGGCCACCGAGCGCCCGTAGCGCAAGAGATAGTTGTTCCAGTTCTTGCGACCGCTGATGCGGCGGTAGCGCGTCTTGAGCCCACGGATGCTGCGTTCCATCTCATTGTTGGTGCGCGGGAAGCCTTCCCGGTCGTAGCACTGCACCAGGTGCGGCCGCAGGTTGGTGAGCTGCTGCAGGAACGCAGTGAGGCATTCCTGCTCCAACTCCGAGAGCGTGCCATCGGTCAGGTGCCTTGACATCTGCTTGCGCCAGGCATCCAGGTGACGGCCGACCTTCGCATTGCTCACCACCGCTCCTGCCTGGGCCCAGCTCCCGTCCAGGATGTGTTCGACATCCAGCACCCATTGCCGCATGCGCTTGACCTGCGCTACCTGCTCGCTCCAGGCGCCCCGCTCCGCCACAATGCTCGAGAGGCGCGCCAGCTTCTGAGCCGCAAGCTCGCTCACAGCTGCCCCTTTTTTGGAAGCCGCCCGAGGCTGGCTTCCACGTCATCTAACGCCTGGGCGGCTTCCACCGCCGCGTAGGTGAAAGGCTGCAGCCCCTCGGTATTCAGAGCGGTCAGCATCCCCGAGGCATAGTCATCCAGCGCCGCGAGCTGTTCAGCTTCTTTCGGTGAGGCCTGGGAGATCTGCTGCTTGAGGTGTTTGCGCACCGCTCGCACCTTCGGCTGCAGGTGTTTGCGCATGGCTGTTCTGATCTTCTTATCAGCCTCAAAGGCTCCCTGCGACGCATCGCGCAGCGCATGGAACTGGCACACCTGGTGTGGCACTTTTGGCCAGAGGTCTTTTACCGCCTTCAGCTCGCTCTCCTGTGCGTCAGTGATCGTGCCCAGCACCTTCACCCCCAACGCCACCACCGGGGCTAAGAGCGCTTTCATCACCGCGGTCTCCGAGGAGGTCACTTGCTCGGCAGCCAACACCCGACCTGTCAGCGCATCACGCACCAGGTAGATCGTCTCGTTGCCTTTCTCTGGCTGGATGCCATCCACTGAGACGATGATGCCCCCATTCTTCTTCACTTGCAAGAGCCACTCCTGGTCGTCTTTCACCTCACTGCTGGCTCGCAACAGCGTACAGTACGCCTCAAACAGGTACAGGATTTCGCGCCGTGCAATCGTCACCCCTAACGGGGCCAACCGCTCCAACAGCTCCTGGTGTACCTCATCGACCGTCTGATGCTTGCCCAGGCGCAGCCGTCCCACCAGCAGCACCACATCGAGCCCAAAGGTGAAGTAGGGCAGCGCCAGCGCGTCGGCCTGCGGGCTACGATACGTCCGCTGGTGCCCTGGGCAGTCCACATCAGGACAGCGATAGCCTGCGTGGTTCAGCTTGATCACCCCATTCAACGTGATCACCGTGCGCCTAGTCAGCGTCATCGCCTCACGCAACCTCCGATGACACTCAGGACATTCATGCTCGATGGGTCGATACCAGCGTCGAATCACCTGTGGATAGCTTCGAGGGTGGTTCATCACTTTTCTCCCTGGGTCAACTTGATGGAACACTTTCCCTCAGTCTATCACACCCTTTCCCACGCATGCTTTGCCCCCACGGTTTTTTTCCGGCGTCTGGGGATCATAGGTCGTCACCGTGCCGCTTTTACGCACCCGCAGCGCGTAGCCGGTGCGCACCCAGCTACGTGTGCGCAGGTAGCGGTAGCCCGCTTCGTGCAGCACCTCACGGATCGTTTCCGCCGCGATCTCGGGCAGGTCCCTCTCCCGTAAGGCCTTTCGCAGCGTC
>Ga0207646_10004228_pt1 | contig 15703 bp, 12 predicted proteins | sample KBSK5502metaG_FD_184343 | JGI IMG/M metagenome (GOLD analysis project Ga0207646, IMG submission 184343) | Corn, switchgrass and miscanthus rhizosphere microbial communities from Kellogg Biological Station, Michigan, USA - KBS K5-50-2 metaG... | ecosystem: Host-associated > Plants > Roots >... | reverse complement strand
CCGTTGCTGCGAAGAAGGAAGCTGCCCCGGAGCCCAAGAAACCCGCCGCTCCGCCCGCTGCGGCCCGTGCAGCCCAGCCTGCTGCGCCCGCTCCTGCCAGAGCCGTTGCTGCGAAGAAGGAAACTCTGCGGCCAAGCGCAGCCACTCCAGCTGTTCGTTTGCCGGCGCAAGTCTCCTCGCCCCGACCCATTCCAGCGGCGAAGCAAACCGCGTCCTCTGCGGCGGCAGTGCCTGCTCCAACCGTTGCTCCACCGGCCGTCGCAGCGAGCCCGCCGCCTCCGATGCGCGAAGAGGTGCAAGGCAACTTCTACGTCAATCAGACTTACGGATTCCGCGTGTACAAGCCGCCCGGATGGCAAATCATTGAAGGCGCGCAGAAAGCGCTGCCCTCGGCCATCGTGGCCATGGGGACGAGTGACGAGACAACGCTGCTCGTGATTGGCCGCCAGCGGATGACGGATTCCCTGGAAGCCCACGCCGCCGCGACGGAGCGACAACTGCGCGAAATCTATGAGCACTACCGCAGGCTGCCTGAGCAGCGTACCAGGGTCGCCGGGCTGCCTGCGCTGGCGCAGCATTACCGGGGCACGGCGGACGGCCACTATTGGTCGGGAGTGCTCCTCACCCTTGCGCGTGGCAACAACGTCTTCACCATTCTGGGCATGACCTACGACGATTCGGACCTGATCCAAATTCAGGAAAACGTCATCGCCAGGACTATCGCCAGCCTGGAGTTCACTCAACCGTAGCAGGGCCTGAAACGCATCTAGAAGAAATTGCAAAACCTCCTCACCACCCTGAAAACAAGAGACTCAACCAGGCCAAACCGGGGTTTTGCAATGGCCTTTAGCCGACTTCAACGGTGAGCGTGTGATAGCCGGTGGCGCCGGCAGGCCATTCGCCGGAGCGCTCGCCGGTTTGCACGCGGCCGCGGCCGTCGGCAGCGCGCACTTCGATGGTGTGCTTACCCTTCGGTGGGTTCACCCAAACATATTTCCAGAATGCCCAGACCTGCGAGGGCAGCGGGTTACTGAAGATCTCCGCCGGTTGCCAGGCGCGGCCGCCATCGGTCGAGATTTCGACGCGCGAGACGCCCGAGGCGTCCGCCACGGCATAGCCGGTGATGACGAAGTTCCCTCCCGAGATCCTCGCGGCATCCCGCGGGCCGTCCACGACGGCGCGGAGCTGGCGGTCGGCATCGTTCGACCAGCCCTGTTGCTCCCAGTAGCCTAGGTACTCGTGGTCCAAGAACTCGATCCGCGTGAGCCACTTCGGCATCTTCATGCCGTACTTGCCGGGGAGGAAAATACGCAGAGGAAAGCCGTGGTCGCGGGTAAGCGGCTCGCCATTCATTTCGTAGGCAAGAAAGCTGGCGGGGTTGCGGATGCGCTCAAGCGGCAGCCCGGTGGTGTACCCTTCCGCGGCGTAGAGCACCGCATAGACCACGTTTGGGCGAATGCGCGCGCGCTCAAGCAGGGGCGCGAGCGACGTGCCGCGCCAGTGAGCGTTGCCGATGTAGCCGCCGCCGATAGAGTTAGAAATGCATTCGAGCGTCAGGTATGTGTCGTAAGGCGCGAGCTTGCGGATTTCGTCGTAGCTGAAGCGTTGCGGCTGCTCGACCAGCCCGTCAATGGTGAGCGACCATTTCCTTGCGTCCACAGCGGGATTGCCGTGCGATGACATCACGTAGAGGTCGCCGGCCGGGGTGATGGAGCGCAGGGCCGCCTGCGGGCCTGCGCTCAGGAAATCCTTAACCCCGATATGCCGAACATTGATGCCTGCCATGAGGTAGCGGTAGAACGCGTACGGCAGCAGGATGCCCACCCCGCCCGCGCCAACAATCGCGATGAACGTGCGGCGTTCCATGTGCTCCATACTCGAAGCTAGGGCCCGGCCAGCACAACGTCAAGCCCCCAGCCTCAAGTTTCCAGCGACTAGAACTTGGTGACTTCGGTGAAGTGGAAGTCGCGGACCTTCATCGCCGGCACGACCATCTCGAACGCTTCCTCGCCGCTCGAGCGCACAGCCGGGCCAAGCAGTTCCACGTGGGCGAGCATCTCGAGGACGCTCTGGTTGAAGCGGAAGTTGCGGATGCCGCCGACGACGCGGCCTCCTTCGATCAAAAACGTGGCGTCGCGCGTCATCCCGGTCATCACCTTTTCGTAGGGGTCCACTTCGCGGATGTACCACAGGCGCGTCACGAGGATGCCGCGGTCGGTCGAGGCAATCATCTGTTCGAGCGATGCGGTGCCGCCCTCGAAGACCAGATTGACCGGCGCCTCGCCCCACTCGTTGGGAAGCGGAATGCCGTGGCCCGTGGGCTTGGTATTCATTTTCTTCGCGGTGGTACGCGCGTAGACCAGGTTGCGCGGCACGCCGCGTTCGACGAGCAGCACCTTCTGGCGCGGCAAGCCCTCGCCATCGAACGGCGCGCCCAGTTGCAACGGGTGATAGGCGTCGTCCCACAAGGTGATGTTCTCGCCCATGACCTGCTGGCCCAGCCGCTCGTTCAGGCAGGAGCGTTGATCGCGCACCGCCGTGGCCGCGAAATCGTAGAAGAGCTGGCCGACCAGGTCGAGTGCCGCCCCGGGCTCCAGCACCACAGTGTAGTGACCCGGCTCGAGCTCGCGCGGTGCGCGCGAGGCCGCCGCCTTCTCCGCCGCGCGCGCGGCCAGCGCGCCGGGATCAATCGCTGCGACGTCCGCCGCATTGGACTTCGCCCAGCCGGAGGAATTGGCCTCCAGCATGGTGACCGAAAACTCAGCGCGAGTCTGCTCGTAGCTGGCGAAGAGGCCCTTGGTATTTGCGATCGCCGACTGCATGGCGCCGGTCGAATAGATGCCCGCGGCGGTCTGGGCGTCCCGCGCCGCTTTCTCGACCACGGCAGCGATGGCGCGGGCGCGATCCTTCGGTGTGACTCGCGCAGTGGATTCGAAGAAGCGTTTGACTTTCGTATAGCTCTGCGGGCCGGGCATCGGCAGCAGGTCCGGGTCGCGCGGCTGGCTACGGGCCAGCGCCGCAGAGGCGGCCACGACGCGGCGCAGCGAATCCTCGTCGGTTTTGTTCGTGGTGGCGCGGGCCGTACGGCCGTCAAAGACGGTGCGCACCGAAATCGCCAGCGTGTGCTCGGCGACGTTCTGGTGAATCGTGTTGTTGGCAAAGCGCGTCAGAGCGTCGCAGGTGACGTCGATCAGCACTTCGGTCTCGTCGGCCTCGCTGTAGTTGAAAATCCTCTCGGCGATCCGGCCCAGCTCGGCTGGCGACAGCAGGCCCGCGGCCTTCCTGCCCGTGGATTCCCCACGTCGCGCGGAGGGAGCGGGCCTCAGCGGCTTCTTTGCGGGGCTCATCACTTGGCGAAGGCGGCGCCGATCTTGACCTTGCGGAATCGCGCCGGTGCGGCGCCGTGGCCGGTGCCCATGGACTGCATCGGTTGGCCCTTGCCGCAGTTGGGCGTGCCCCAGAGCGTCCAATGTTCGCGCGAGCAGATGGCGTCGCAACCGTTCCAGAACTCGGTGGTGATACCGCTGTAGCTGGGGTTCTTGAGCATGCGGACTTTCTTGCCACCCTTGATCTCCCAGCCGATTTCGGTGGAGAACTGGAAATGGTAGCGGCGGTCGTCAATGGACCAGGAGCGGTTGGTCTCCATGTAGATCCCGTCGTCGGTGTCGGCGATCAGGTCGTCGAGCGACCACGTGCCCGGGTGCAGGCTGATATTGGTCATGCGGATGATGGGTAGGCGGTTCCAACTCTCGGCGCGCATGGTGCCATTCGAGCGCGATTCGCCGATCGCGGCGGCGGTCTCGCGGTTGCTCAGGTAGCCCGTGAACAAGCCGCCCTTGATGATGTCGGTGCATTGCGCGGGCACGCCTTCGTCGTCGTAGCCGAACGTGCCCAGGCCCGGGCCGTGCTCCAGCCGCGCGTCGGCCACCACGTTGACGATCTCGGAGGCATAGCGCAGCGTGTGCAGCTTCTCGAGCGTGAGAAAACTCATACCCGCAAAGTTCGCTTCCATGCCCAGCACGCGGTCAAGCTCGATCGGGTGGCCGATGGACTCGTGGATTTGCAGGCCGAGCTGCGAGCTGTCGAGCAGGATCGTGCCCACGCCCTCGGGGCATTGCGGCGCCTTGTGCAGCGCCACTGCCTCTTCGGCGAGGCGCCGCGCGTGGCCCACCAGGTCGAGCCGCTCGATCAGCTCATAGCCCTCCAGCGTGTGCTGCCCGCCGAAGCTGGTCGGGTAGGAACGTTTCTGGATCTCGTCTTCCGCGAAGCTGGTGGCCACGATCCCGGCGCCCGATTGCATTTTCACTTGATGGATGCGCGAGCCCATGCTCGAGGCAAACAGTTGCTCGATGCGGCGGAAGTGCATCGAGGCTTCCGTCAGCGTGACTCCGGCAACGCTGCGCATCTCCTTGTCGGCGGCCAGCAGCAGGTCGAGCTGCCGCTCGAGCGAGATGCGAAACGGGTCCTTGATGCAGGGGTTCTGCCAGGCATCCACGTAGGGCTGCTCGGGGGCCAGCACGACGTCGTGGCGCTTGGCCAGCGCCGAGGCCCGGGCGATGGCCACCGCTTGCGCGGCGCAGGCCTGCACGCCCTCGCGTGTCAGCCGGTCGGTGGACGCAAAGCCCCAGGCGCCGTCGGCGATGACGCGCACGCCGATGCCGAGCGACTCGGTTTCGGCAAGGGTAGCCACCTGGCCGTTCTTAGTGGAAAGGTCGCGCTGGCGGATATCCATCACGCGCGCATCGGCGTAGGTCGCGCCGCGTACGCGGGCAGTCTCGAGCGCCCAATCAGCCCACTGTTGCATCAGGGGAACGACGAAAACCGAAACCCGAGGTTCGCATTTCGAGTTTCGATCAGGTGCCCTCCGACCAGGAAGCGAGGTATTGCTCCTGCTCGGGGGAAAGCTTGTCCACCAGAATGCCCATGGATTCGAGTTTCAGCCGAGCGATCTGACGATCAATCGGCTCCGGAACCGAATACACTTGCTTCTCAAGCTGCGACGCGTTCTTGATCAGATATTCGGCCGAGAGCGCCTGGTTGGCGAAGCTCATATCCATGACGGCAGCCGGGTGGCCTTCCGCCGCGGTCAGGTTGATCAGGCGGCCCTCGCCCAGCAGATAGACCTTGCGGCCGTCGCGCAGCATGTATTCATCCACAAAGGGCCGCGCCGGGCGCTTCGCGCTCGACAGTTTCTCGAGCGCCGGGATATCAATCTCCACGTTGAAGTGGCCCGCGTTGCACAGCACCGCGCCGTCCTTCAGCCGCTCGAAATGCTCGGCCGCCAGGATGCTCTTGTTCCCGGTGACGGTGACGAAAATGTCGCCGAGCTTGGCTGCTTCCGACATCGGCATGACGCGGAAGCCGTCCATCACCGCCTCAAGCGCCCGCACCGGGCTGACCTCGGTGACGATCACGTCGGCGCCCAGGCCCTTGGCGCGCATGGCCACGCCGCGCCCGCACCAGCCGTAGCCGGCGACGACCACTTTCAGTCCCGCGATCAGCAAATTCGTGGCGCGCAGGATGCCGTCAATGGTGGATTGCCCGGTGCCGTAGCGATTGTCGAACAGGTGCTTGGTCAGCGCGTCGTTCACCGCAATGATGGGGTACTTCAGGGTGCCGTCCTTAGCCATGGCGCGCAGGCGGATGACGCCGGTGGTGGTCTCTTCGGTGCCGCCGATGACGCCGGCCACCAGATCGGTGCGTTTGGTCAGCAGCGTGGTGACCAGGTCGGCGCCATCGTCCATGGTGATCTGGGGCCTGTGGTCAAGCGCGGCGCTGATGTGCGCGTAGTAGGTGGCGTTGTCCTCGCCCTTGATGGCGAAGGTGGGGATCGAGTAGTCCTTCACCAGGCAGGCGGCCACCTCATCCTGCGTCGAAAGCGGGTTTGAGGCGCACAGGACCACATCGGCGCCACCGTCGCGCAGGGCAACGGCCAGGTTGGCCGTCTCGCTGGTGACGTGCAGGCAGGCCGCAATGCGCACGTCCTTGAGCGGCTGCTCCTTGATGAACTGCTTGCGGATCAACTGCAGAACGGGCATCTGCTGGTTGGCCCATTCGATCTTGCGCTTGCCCCGTTCCGCCAGGGCAAGGTCCTTCACGTCGCCCGTCAAACGTTGCGCTGTGGTCACGCGAGAGCTCCGGAGTGGATTTTACCGAATTTGTCAGCGGCGGGCCGCCACCTCGGTGCCGCGCAAGCCTGCTTCCTTGGCGATGGCCTCGGCCTTATCGGTGCGCTCCCAGGTGAACCCCGGTTCGGAGCGGCCGAAATGGCCATAGGTGGCGGTTTGCCGGTAGATGGGCCGGCGGAGGTTGAGTGCTTCGATAATCCCGCGGGGAGTCAGCGGGAAGAAGGCTCGAATCAGTTCGGTGATGTGTTCATCGGGAATAGCGCCGGTGCCGAACGTATCCGCCATCACTGAGACCGGCTCGGCCACGCCGATGACATAAGCGAGTTGGACTTCCACCTTGCGCGCCACCCCGGCGGCGACGAGGTTCTTGGCCACAAAGCGAGCCATATAGCAGGCCGAGCGGTCCACCTTAGTCGGGTCCTTGCCGGAGAGCGCGCCGCCGCCGTGGCGGCTGTAGCCGCCGTAGGTGTCCACGATGATCTTGCGGCCGGTGAGCCCGGCGTCGCCCATCGGCCCGCCGACCACGAACCGGCCGGTGGGGTTGATGTGCAACTTGGTGTGCTTATCCATCATTACTTCGGGGATGACGCGCCGGACCACCTCGTGAATGACGGCGTCGTGCACGTCGCGCGTAGAAACGGTTTCGCTGTGCTGCGTGGAGACAACCACGCAACCCACGCGCACCGGGCGGTCGCCTTCGTACTGCACGGTGACCTGCGATTTGCCATCCGGCCGCAGGAAATCCACCACGCCTGACTTGCGTACCTCGGCCAGGCGGCAGGTCAACCGGTGCGCCAGGATGATGGGCAGCGGCATCAACTCTTCGGTCTGATCGCAGGCGAAGCCAAACATCAGGCCCTGGTCGCCCGCGCCGCCGGTATCTACCCCCAGCGCGATGTCTGGAGACTGGCGCTTCACGGCGCAGATGACCCCGCAGGTATCCGCATCGAAGCCGTATTTGGCGCGGACGTAACCGACGTCGCGAACCACCCCGCGCACAATGTCGGAATAATCGAGATGCGCCGTGGTGGTGATCTCGCCGGCCACAACGGCGAGGCCCGTGGTCACCAGCGTTTCGCAGGCCACGCGGCCGTTGGGATCCTCCTTCATGACTGCATCGAGGACGGCGTCGGAAATCTGGTCGGCAATTTTGTCCGGATGGCCCTCGGTGACCGACTCCGAGGTGAACAGGTAATTCTTCATGGGTTGAGTCAAAACAATCTCCTCCGCGCGACTGGGGAGCAATTCAGGGGCCCGAGAATTCGTGTTGCGAGCGGATACAAAGAAGATACGTTAACACGCCCGCTGCGGCCTGTCAACGCATTGAATCCGAACGCATTATGCGACCGACGAATCACGGGCCTGAAGGGCGCATTTCCAGACCTGACCCATACCTCCCATGTGAAAAGGTTTTCCACTAAGCTTTCCCGGGGGTTGCAGTGTGGCCATCGGCCCCCGCGGCCTTGCCGCGGCGCGAAAACAAGTAGGCGCGGATGAAGGGGTCGAGGTCGCCGTCAAGCACGCGGTTGACGTCGCCCACTTCGAATTTGGTGCGGTGGTCCTTCACCATTTGATACGGCTGCAGGATGTACGACCGGATCTGGCTGCCGAAGCTGATCTCGGGCTTCGCTTCGTCGAGCTTGCGGGTTTCTTCCCGGCGCTTCTCGAGCTCGTACTCGTAGAGACGCGAGCGCAGGACCTTCATGGCCAACTCGCGATTCTTGTGCTGGCTGCGCTCGTTCTGGCACTGCACGACGATCCCGCTGGATAGATGCACAATGCGCACAGCCGAGTCGGTGACGTTGACGTGCTGGCCGCCGTGCCCACCCGCGCGAAAAGTGTCGATGCGGATGTCTTCGGGCTTGATGACGATCTCGATGCGATCGTCGATTTCCGGGATGACAAACACCGAGGCAAAGGAGGTATGCCGGCGCGCGGCTTGGTCGAATGGCGAAATGCGTACCAGCCGGTGCACGCCACTCTCGGTGGAAAGCAGGCCGTAGGCATTCTCGCCTTCCACGCGCAGGGTCGCGGACTTCAGCCCGGCCTCTTCCCCCGGCATCGAATCAATTACCGTCGCGCGAAAATCCTTGCGCTCGGCCCAGCGCAGGTACATGCGCAGCAACATCTCGGCCCAGTCCTGCGACTCGGTGCCGCCGGCGCCGGGCTTGATGGTCATGATGGCGTTCAGCCCGTCGTTCTCGCCGGCCAGCAGGGTGAGCGTTTCGAGTTCGCCGACGTAGGCCTCGGCGGCGTCCAGTTCGCGGTTGATCTCGGCAAGGACATTTTCGCGCTGAGCGGCGTCAGCCTCCTCATGGGCCAGATGGAAATACGTCTCGAGGTCGCTGGCCAGCCGCGAGAGCTTCTCCTCGGCGGTGATGCGCTCTTCGGCTTGCTTGCGCTGCTGGAGGATCCTTTGCGCCTCTTCGGGGTTCTGCCAAAAGTCCGGTTGGCTGGCCTTTTTTTCTAACGCGGCCAGGCGCTGGCGGCTTTGCGGAACGTCAAAGATAGCTCCGCACGAGCTCGAGGCGCTTGTGGAGCTCGTCGTAGCGATGTTCGAGGTCTTCGAGAATCATTGTGGCCGTTCCTTCCGATCCAGACTGCGTGCCGGCTGCGCCCTTACCTCTTGGGTAAGGCCCCTCGACTCCGCTCGGGACTCGCAAGCCTCGCCCCCACGAAACACAAGCTCGCGGCGGCGCAAAGCCACGCCAACCAGTCGCCCCACCGCGCGTAGAGCGTCATGTCGCTGCGGAAATCGTACGGCGCGTCGAGCTCGCCGCGGATATCGGTGGCGAGCCGCGCGACGTAGCGGCCGTAGGGATCGATCGCCGTCGTGTAGCCGTTATTTGTATCGCGCAGCAGCCACCGGCGGTTCTCTGCTGCCCGCACGCGCGCCATGGCCACGTGCTGCTCGGGCCCCGCCGAACGCCCGAACCATCCGTCGTTCGAGAGGTTCACCAGCAGGTCCGCACCATTGGTAACGAACCGCCGGACCTCGGCCGGGAAAATCGCCTCGTAGCAAATGAAAACGCCGAACTTTCCGCCACCGGCGTTCGCAATGGTCCCGACCTTGTACTCCGAGCCGGGCTGGAAATCCCCCACTTCCGCTGTCAAGTGTTTGGCGAAGGTCAACCAGCGGCGCAGCGGAACGTACTCACCGAACGGCACCAGATAAATCTTATCATAGAGAAAAACGCGCCGGCCCGAAACGTCCAGCAATGCGGCGCTGTTATACGGCGCCAAGCCGCCGTGCGGGCCGAGCCTCCATTCCACCACGCCAACTAGAAAATCGCTATGCGAGGCGCGCGCGAGCTCCTCAGCCCGCGCGGCAAACCTGGCGTCCTCGAGCGAAAACGGCGCCGGCACCTCGGGCCAGACGACCAGGCCCGGCGACTTCTCGCCCGCCGCGACGCTCAGGCGTTCGAGCTCATCGAGCTCCGCAGCGTGGCGCTCCATCCAGTCCGGCGGGTAGCTCGCCGACTGCGGAAAATCCGTCTGCACCAGATGCGCGACGTATCGCGGATGCGGCACGGGGATGAATCTCCCGCCGAAAACGGCGACAACCACGAGCGCTGTGGTGACCACCAGCCAGGCCGCAACGGCGCGCCTCCGCCGGCCCGAGCCAACCAGCACACAGGCAAGCAGCGCATTGTAGGCGGCCACCAGGAACGAGAGACCGTAGATGCCCGTGAGCGAAACCAGTTGCAGCAGCCCGAGGTTTTCTGACGCCGCATAGCCTAGCAAGTTCCACGGAAAACCGATGGCGGGCAAGTGCGTGCGCCCAAACTCGAGCGCAATCCACAGGAACGGCGCCGCCGCGAAGCCGCGCGACGCGCTGCTCCGGCCGAGCCAGGCAGCGACGAGCGAGAAGGCCGCGGTGAACAGCGAGGCGGCCACCACCAGTGCGGCCAAGACCCCGGCGGCCGCGGCCACCGATAACCCCCCGTGAACGCGCATGACCGTGTAAATCCACGTCAGCGTCGCCGTATAGAACACCGCGCCGTGGAGGAACCCCAGCAGCGCCGCTGGCCACGGACGAGCACCGGCCAGGGCGAGCAACAGCATCGCCAGAGCAAACCACGCGAACAAGGGAAGGTTGTACGACGGGAACGCAAGAGCAAGGGCGAGTCCTGAGCCCAGGGCCAGCAGCAGGCGTGCAGGCCACCAGCGGATCATGGGTTTTATGGCCAGCGCAGTCGGGTCATCAGCGCTTTGTGATGGCTTTGAATCCCTGTTGCTCGAGTCCATGCCGGGCGATCCCGGCCGACTGAGGGTCGGCGTACGGGCCGACCTGCACCCGGTAGTAATGGTCGGCGCCGGGCGTCAGGACGAACGCGGGAAACTTCTTCCGCTGGAGGGCTTCCGCGAGAGCCAGCGCATCATCTTCGCGCGTCAGCGCGGCCACTTGAAAAAGAATAGCACCGTGGGGGACCAACGGAGCAGTCGAGAGCGTCTTCGTCGTCTTGATCGTCTTCGCCGCGGCAGGAGAGGATGAGGGCTGGGCCGGCGAACTGGGTTTGCTCACCACCGCGACAGATTTCACCCGTTTCTGGAGTTGGTCCGCCTTGGCGGGCTCAACCGCGTGGTAGAAATCCAGGTCCGAAGGAGCCGGAAGGCCGGTCGGGGCCGGAGGCTGCGCCGCCACAGAGGCGCGCGTGGATTTCGCTGGAGCCGGCTCCGGCTGCGCCAGCGCCTGGGTTCCCGAGGCGGCAACGCGTACCTTGGTATAATACTGGCTGCGACCCAGGACGTAGCCGAGCGTGAAGACAACGCCGGAGATCACCACCATCAGCAGGAAGATGCCGATCAGGTGGCGGCTCTCCAGCACCATGTCGCCGCCCGCGCCTCTCCTGCCCCCTAGTCCCATGGATTACTTTCCCGCCGTCAACGATTTCACCCAGGCGTTGATGATGTCCACCGGAAGCGGAAACACGATGGTCGTGTTCTTCTCCACGCCAATCTCCGTCAACGTCTGCAAGTAGCGAAGCTGGATGGCCGCGGGCTGCGTGGCGAGCACACCCGCCGCTTCCGCCAGCTTGGCCGAAGCCTGGAACTCACCGTCTGCATGGATGATCTTGGCGCGGCGTTCGCGCTCGGCCTCCGCCTGTCGCGCGATGGCCCGCTGCATGGACTCCGGAATGTCCACCTGTTTGAGTTCCACCTTGGTCACCTTAATACCCCATGGCTCGGTATCCTGGTCAAGGATTTGTTGCAACTTGGCGTTTACCTTTTCGCGCTCCGAGAGGATCTCATCCAACTGGAATTGGCCCACGACGCTGCGCAACGTGGTCTGGGCAAGTTGCGAGGTGGCGTAAAGGTAGTTCTGCACCTGTGAGAGCGCCAGGTTGGCGTCCACGACGCGGAAGTAACACACCGCGTTCACTTTCACCGAGACGTTGTCGCGCGTGATGATATCTTGCGGAGGCACGTCGAGCGTTTCAATCCGCAACGAGATCCGGTAGAGCACTTCGATGGGCCAGAAAACCAGCCGCAGGCCGGCCGCCTTGGCATGAGGACTCATTCTCCCCAGCCGCAGCACCACCCCGCGTTCCCACTCCTTGATCACATACAGGGAATTCCAGAACCAGATCAGCACAATCAGCAGACCCACCAACCAGCCAGTGAACGGGAAATTCATCCCTCCTCCTTTCAGCCGGGCGAATGCGAACCGCAGGGCGCTTGCCGCCCCGCAAGCCGATCAGCTTCCGGCAGCGGACGGCCGCTCGGCTGGCTCCACGTGCAGGGTCAGGCCATCCACCTCGACCACGCGCACCTGCGCGCCCTTCGAGATCCTTCCGCGGGAGACGGCGCGCCACAACTCGCCGTGCACCAGCACCATGCCGCGGCCGGACTGATCGGGACCGAGCGCTTCGAGCGCATCGGTCACCTCACCGACAGCACCGATCAACTGCTCCCGGCCGGCAGCTTGCTTCCAGCTCCGCGAACGCAACACCAGCCTCATCAGGAAGATCGTCACGAACGCGAACGGCAACGTCACCCCCAGTGCCACGCCCAGGCTGACGCCCGCTCCGGTGAGCGGCGAGCGAATCAGCATCAACGCGCCCAGCAGCATCGCCACCACTCCCCCGACTCCCAGGATGCCGTGGCTGGTGAACTTGGCCTCCAGGATAAACAGCGCCAGCGCCAGCGCAATCAGCAGCAGGCCGGTGAGGTTGATGGGAAGGATGTGCATGCCGAACAGCGCCAGCACCAGCGCGATGCCGCCGATCACGCCCGGCGCCACCAGGCCCGGATGGGTGAACTCGGCGTATAGGCCCAGCACGCCCACGATCAGCAGGATGAAGAACGCATCCGGCTGCACGATCCGCCCGAGAAACTTTTGCCGGGACGACATCTCGACCGCCCTGCGCACCGGATTGCGCAATTCGAGCTTGACGGTCCTGCCGTCAAACCGCGTGATCGTGTGCCCATCGAGTTGTGCCAGCAAATCTTCCGGCGTCTTCGCCAGCAGATCGATCAGCTTGCCGTCGAGCGCCTCCTTCTCAGTGAAGGCTTTGCCTTCGGTGACCGCCGATTCGGCCAGCGGCACGTTACGCCCGCGCTTGCTGGCGTAGCTGCGCAGGTAAGCCGTCGCGTCGTTCAGGATCTTGCGCCGCAGCGTCTCATCCACATTCAGCGGCATGCCGCCGATAGCGAGCAGCGGCGACGCAGCGCCGGTATGCGTGCCGGGCGCCATGGCGGCAACATCGGCGGCGAGCAGAATGAAGAAGCCTGCCGAAGCCGCGCGCGTGCCTGCCGGCGCCACGTATACCACCACCGGCACTGGCGAATCAAAGATGTGCTGGATGATGTCCTGCATCGAGCTGCCCAGCCCGCCCGGCGTGTCCATGGTGATCAGGACCAGGCTGGCTCCAGAGCGGGCCGCCTGGTCGATCCCCCCGTTGATATACTCCGCCATGACCGGCTCAATCTCGCCGGCAATGCGCAACTCGACGACGCTCGCCCGATGCTCGCTCGCCGGCTCGCTGCCTGCCGGTCCCGCGCAAAGGACCACGAGCGAAGCGACGAGCAACGCTGCTGAGAGCCACGGGCCAAGCTGCGCGGCACGTCGCGCGCCGGCGCACTTTTCTCCGGAGCCAACGCGACCGTTCATTGTGGCCCCCCGGAACCTGTGTTCGCTTCCAGTTGTTGGAGCAACTTCCGCGCCTCGGCGTAGTCGGCGTCAAGCTTCAATGCCAGGCGAAGCTCTTCGCGGGCCTCGGCCTTGCGGTTCTCCTCGAGATACAGCCGCGCCAGGGTGGTCCGCGCGGCGGCATCGTCGCGGCTCGCCAGCGTTGCGCGGATCTCGCGGATGGCGTCGTCGCGCCGGCCCGCGCGGCGGAAGACCTCCGCGAGCCCCATGTGCGCGGCCGGGCTGTTCATCGGAGCCAGCGCGATCGCCTGGTTGAATTCGCGTTGCGCATCTTCGAGCTTGCCGGTGGCGAGGAATTGCCGCCCGCGGCTCAGGTGCAACTGGCGGCTCTGCCGGCGACGCGCCAGCGCCGAATCAGAGAATCCGGCGACCCCTGGCGAGGTCTCCGGAAACTGGTGCAGCTCGGCGACGTCGAGGCGCATCTTGATGTGGTCGAGTCGCGCCAGCGCTGCGGGCGTGGGCGCCGAAAGAATGGCCGGCCGCTGGCCAGAGCGGCTGAAGGCCTCACGTTCCGCGGCAGCTTCCCCGGTGCGGCCGCTGCGCTCGAGCGACGCAATCAGCAGCACGTGCGCCTCGGCGTTCTCCGGCTGGCGCCGCAGGGCCTCGCGGAAGGGCGCGATGGCTGAGCCCGGGTCGTTCGCGCGCAGCTCGACGAGTCCGAGATTGAACCAGTAATCCGCCTCGTCGGGATCGAGTCGCGTGGCGCGCTCGAGGTCGGCGATAGCCTCGCGCGTCTTTCCCAGGCGCGCGCGAGCCACCGCCAGATTGTTGAGCGCCTCCGGCAACTCGCCCGACCCGGAGCCTGATGTATCGGCGGAAGCCTCGCGCTTGCGCGTGCTCTCGAGCAGGCTCGCGAAGGCCGCTTCCGCGCGGACGGGGTCGTTCCGCAGTAGGTGGCAGACGCCCGCATCGAAACCCGCTTCCGGGCCGCGCTCGTGCGCGGGCGGAATGCGCGAAAGCCACGGCAGGGCGGCGTCACACTCGCGCCGCGCAAAGTAGGCCTGGCCGAGCGCGAAGGCGGGGTCATCCCAGGCCGGCTCCAGCCGCGCTGCTTCGCGAAACAGCTGCACTTGCTGGTCGCCTTTTCCGGGCTCCGGGCTCAGCAGGCCGCGGATGTAATACTCGAACGCATCCGGGCGCAGCCGGGGAAGCTTCTTCAAAAAATCGCGCTGGCTGAGTGCCGGGCGCCCGCAGGCCGGCTGAGAAGACGACGCAGGCTCGAGATCACACAGCAACCGCCAGGCGAGCCGCGCGTGCACATCCATGAGGTTCTCGAGCGTGCCCGATTCCTCGAACGGCGGGCTCAGTCCGGGCGGGTCCAGGCGCAGAACCTGCGCGACCACCGCAAGCGTCTTGCCGTCGGTGGTGTAGTGGCCGAACACAACGTAGTCAGCGTCAATTTCTTCGGCAATCTTCAACATCGTGGCCCGGCTAAAGCGAGTCGAGGCCGGCAAGCCCATCTTCTCAAGCGTCGCCAGCCGCTCTTCCCGGGAAAAAACGATCGGGCCCTGGCCGCTCAGCCGCTCGACGCTCAGTTCGGCCAGGCCTTCGCCGAGCCAGCCGAGCTTCGCCATCCGGCTCAGGTTTTCAAACGGGAAAACCAGCACCATCTCCACGCGCGCGGATGTGTTGTCTCCCTTGGCGGGCACAGCCTGCGCGATCGCCTGGGCCACGCCGCACGCGGAAGGAGACGCGCTCAAGAGCACGGCGGCGATGGATAAAAAGACCACGACGGGGACGAATCGGGTCACCATCCTGCCGCGTATTGTAGCAGAAGGCCCGCAGCCCCGCAGCCAGCGCGGGCAAAAGCTCAAGACGCGGAGGCCAGGCATCCCACCGCGAACAGACCAACCCGATTCCGGGCAAACCGGCATCGGAAGGATCGAAAAGTATTTAACTGTGCGGCTCGGTGCGCTGTCGCCGCTCACGGGCGCCGCCTTTTTCTTGACAACCCTTGCGTCAGAGCGCTAGCTTCGGCTGCCAAGCGCTCGATTTTAGAGAACAAAGAGAACAACCATACAGAGAATCTCGGTCCCCCTTGCCATGGGCTGATCGCTGGCGAGTGGTCGCCCGCTCGGAAACTATCGTCCGAAGCCGCTCAGCAACAGCTCGCAGCCACTTGGCCGTATTGTTTGAATGAATAAGTCAGGAGGAGCGCTTGGTGTACAAAAGCTGAACTCAGCGACCGCGCTGATTCAGAGTCCACCAAGGAGGCTCCTCGATGGAGAGTATGTATTACATCGGCCTGGATGTTCACAAGAAAACGATCAGCTACTGCGTGAAGGGTGGAAGCGGCCAGATTCACGCGGAAGGTGCGATTCCCGCAACACGATTCGACTTGGACCGTTGGATGAAGACTCTGCCACAGCCATGGACAGCAGCGATGGAAGCCACCCTATTCACGGGGTGGATTTACGATCAT
>Ga0207646_10004227_pt1 | contig 15712 bp, 10 predicted proteins | sample KBSK5502metaG_FD_184343 | JGI IMG/M metagenome (GOLD analysis project Ga0207646, IMG submission 184343) | Corn, switchgrass and miscanthus rhizosphere microbial communities from Kellogg Biological Station, Michigan, USA - KBS K5-50-2 metaG... | ecosystem: Host-associated > Plants > Roots >... | reverse complement strand
GAACCACATGGGCGCCATTCATCGCGGCAGGAGCGGTGCGCCGCCATTATTCCGGCGCGCCGTTCTTCAGAAGTGGCGGGGATCGGCCTTTCGCCGTCTCATGGTCGGCTCGGTGACGCCGAGCAGCGCGGCGGCGGCGGGCGCATCGCCCGGAACGGCGGTCTCGATCTCGGCCAAAAGGCAGGCTTCGGCCCACTGACACACGTCGGCATCCCCGCGGCGGCTGCGGATGAGCTCCTCCAGCGTCCCGAGCACGGCGGCCCAGCCCGGCGAGCGAACGGCCAGCCCGGCTGCCCGCTGGCGCTCGGCGGCCTGGAGCTGGCGCCGATAGGTCGTCTCGGGAATGCCGAGCAGGTCGGCTCCCCGGCGCGACACCCCGCCCGAAAGGCGGTCGGCGGTGAGGATCAGGTCCGCCGTCAGCCACTTGCCGAGGGGCACGAGCGCTGTCCGGCCGGCGCCCAGGACGGCCGCGATCTCCGCCGCCAGCGCCTTCCGGAGCCGCAAGGCCGGATCCGCCCCCGACGCCGCGATTCCGGCCGGCGCGGGGACGCCGATCGGCAAGGGTGGCCGCGGGCGGGTCGGCGTCTCGGAGGCGGTCCCGGCGGCCAGGGCCTGGAAGCCCCCCTGCAGCGCGTCGCCGTCCACCTCGGGCGCGTCGCAGAAGAGCACCGAGTTCAGCACCACGTTCTGCAGCTCGCGCACGTTGCCGGGCCACGCGTACGCTTCCATCTGCGTCTCGGCCCCCGACGTGAAGTGATGAGCCGGCCGGCGGTACAGGGCGGCGAACTGCTGCAGGAAGATGTTCGCGAGGTGGACGATGTCGTCCTTCCGCTCCCGCAGCGGGGGCACGTGCACGCGCACGACGTTCAGGCGGTGGAAGAGGTCCTCGCGGAAGCGGCCCGCGGCCACCCGCGCCCGCAGGTCCACGTTGGTGGCGGCGATGATGCGTACGTCGACCCGGCGCGCGATCACGCTGCCCACCGGCGTGAGCTGTTTCTCCTGCACGAACCGGAGGAGCTTGCCCTGCAGGTCGAGGGGCAGCTCGCCGATCTCGTCCAGGAACACCGTGGCCCCGTCGGCCTGCGCCAGCCGCCCCGGCTTCCGCGCGTGGGCCCCGGTGAAGGCGCCCCTCTCGTGCCCGAACAGCTCGCTCTCGATGAGCGTCGGCGAGATCGCGCTGCAGTCGACCACGACCACCGGGCGCTCGCGCCGCTCGCTCAGCTCGTGGAGCGTATGGGCCAGCATCTCCTTGCCCGTGCCGCTCTCCCCCGTGATGAGGACGGTGGTGTCGGTGCGCGCCACCTTGCGGGCGGTGAGAAGCAGCGCCTCCATCGCCGCGGACCGATAGGCGAGCCGGGAGCCGTGCACCACCCGCCGGAGGTCGGTGACCTCGGCCTCCAGGCGCGCCTTCTCCTCTCGCTGCCGCTGGCGCTCGCGTTCGATGAGGCGCGCCCGGTCCAGGGCCACCGCCATCTCGGAGGCGAGGGCGTCGAGAAACCTCCGGTCCGAGCCTTGGAAGGAGACGTTGGCCATCGTCACTTCGAGGACGATGCTGCCGAGGCAGCGGTCCTGAAGGAAGAGGGGCAGGGCGCACAGCGACATCTCCTCCGGCTCGCCCACGGACTCCGCGACGAAGTTGCCTTCCCGGCACCCCCGTTCCGCCAGCGCCAGATCGCGCGCGGTGAGGCTGAACGGACGCGTGCCTCCGTCGACGCGCTCGAGGCCGCCCAACAGCTCGAAGCCGCCGGCCGGCGGGCGCTCGAGCACGCCCACTCGGCGGGCATGGAGCGTTTCGAACAGCCGCTCGGTAAAGGTGCGCGCCAGCTCGCCGGGGTCGCTCGAGGCGGCCACCACCGCCACCGAGTCCAGCAGGAGCCTCATGTTGCGGTAGTCCTTCGACTTGTCGCCGGTGAAGATGCCCTGCAGCCGGTCGATACTCCCGGCCCGCTCCACATCCGAGCCCCTCTCCCACATGCGGACGTTGCCGGAGTTGCCCCTCTTCGCGGCGCCGAGGGCCTGGTCCGCGCGCCGGATCAGCTCCTGCGCGTCCACGGTGTCGGCCGGATCGGCCAGGGCCACCCCGGCGCTGAACTCCAGGCGCAGGACGCCCTCGTGGTATCGATGATCGGCGAGGCGGCGCAGGAGGTTTTCCGCCACCATCCGCCCGTCCGGCGCCGTCGTGTCGAGCAGGATGGCGGTGAAGATGGCGCCCCCGTACCGCGCGACGTGGTCCTGGCTGCGAAGGCCGGCGCGCAGGCCGGTGGCGATCTCCCGCAGCACCTGGTCTCCGGAGCGGCGGTCCAGCCGCTCGTTGACCCAGCCGAAATCGTCCGGGCCGAGCAGCAGGAGGACCGCGGGCAGCGCCATCTCTTGGACGTGGGCGAGGGCCATCTCCAGCTCGGCCTGGAAGCTGGCCCGCTCGGGCAGCTCCGTCACGTGGTCGAATGCGGTGCGGGCGACGGTCCGCGCGTGGGCCGCGAAGCCGGCGGCGAGGCCGAGGAACCCCTTCCACCATCCTTCGTCGCTGAGCGCGTCGGCCGCGGTGGCAAACCACAGGAGATCGCGGCCTCCGCCCGCGGCATCGCGATCGAACCGAAGGCCGATCAAGGTCGCCAGCTCCGGCGATGGCGCTCGATCGCCCTTCCGCCGTTGCGGGCCGGCCGCGTCCTCCTCCACCCGCGGTATGACCCAGCGCAGCGGGATCCGGTAGAGCAGGCCCTCGCCGCTTCCGCTGGCAAGGCGGCCCTTGCCGTCGTCCTCCCCCGCTTCGTCGGCGAGCCGGCGATGCGACTCCGCCGCCGCCTCCGGGCCGGCCAGCTCCGGAAGCGGACCGAGACGTCCCTCGTGGATCAGGATCTCCTGCTCCCCCCCCGCCGAGGGGGGAACGTAGAGCGACACGGACGCCGCTCCGCTGAGCCGCGCCACCAGGCGCACGTAGGACCGCAGGATCTCGTTGGCTCTGCTCATCCGCCGCCCGCGGCAGGATGGTGCGCCGCTGGCCGGCCGCGGTCAAGCCGACGCGGGCGTCGCGCTGCGGCCTACCTTGGCGCCAGCTCGTCCACGAGGGCGGCGGTTCCGTAGACCTTGCGCAGCGCTTCCACGATGGCGCGGGCGTCCACGGACACGGCCCGCGCCACCTCGTCGGTGTAGTAGTAGTCGAGGGCGAGGCTCTCGATGTTGCCGTCGAAGATGATGCCCACGAACTCGCCGTCCTTGTTGATGACGGGGCTGCCCGAGTTGCCGCCGATGATGTCCGCGGTGCAGACGAAGTCGAACGGCGTCTCCAGCTCGAGGTCTTTCTTGTGCTCGACCCACCGCGGCATCAGGTTCCACGGCGGACGGTTGCGGAAGGAGGCCGAGCGGTCGTACAGGCCGTGGAAGGTCGTCCGGGCGGGAACGATCGTGCCCTCGGCCGGAAGCGGTTTCACGACACCGAAGGCCAGGCGCAAGGTGAAGGTGGCGTCGGGAGAGAGGGTGCGGCCGAACGCCTTCCACCGGGCCCGGGCGATCCGCTCCCCCGCCCGCTTCTGTACCGCGTCCACCTCGTCCTCCTTGAACGTACGGGCCTGGCGAGCCAGGGGGTCGATCTTCCGCGCGAGCACGATCATCGGGTCCCTGGAGGCGGCCACCGCGGAGGGTCCTCCCGCGACGAGCGCCTTCCGGGCCGCGACGTCCTTCAGCTTGGTGCCCGCCACCGCCTCGTGGGCCACCTCCTCCGGGGGGCGGCCGCCCAGGACGGTCTTGACGAAGGGATGGTCCGGGCCGAGCTCGTCGGCCGCTTCCTTCAGCCGACCGGCGAGCATCACCTCCTCGAGGTCGTCGTAGATGGGCGCCGGGGAGTACAGGTCGTTCTCCAGTGAGGCCAGGTTCGATTCCCGGAACTCCTCCAGGCGCACGTCGTTCGGCTTCTGTTTCTCCACCCCGTAGCGAACGATGTTCCCGGCGTGATGCAGCAGCTCGGAGCCCCCGAACCCGACGAGGCGCTGCTCGGCCAGGTGCGCGTCGTACTTCTTCTGCGCGGCGGCGATGGTGTCCCACGGGTCGGCGCCGGTCGCCAGCTCACGGTCGGCGGCGAAACGCGCCCGGAGATCCTTTTCCGCCGCCGCCTTCGCGGCCAGGGCCTTGGGGTCCTGGACCGCCTTCAGCATGCCCTCCCGCGCCTTGATGCTGTTCTCGTAGCCGAAGATGTACTCCTTCGCGCGCCGCTCGTTCTCGGGCGACCTCGCGGCGTAGGCCTTCAGGTTCGCCAGCCGCCGCTTGAGCGAGCTCAGGATCCGGGGCTGGAGGACGTCCCGCTCCGACTCGAGCTGAGCGAGCGTCTCCAGCCGTGACGTCGAGCCGGGGTTGCCGGAGACGAACACCAGATCGCCGTCCTCCGCCCCCGTGCGCGTCCAGGGCAGATACGCGCCGGGTTTCGCCGGCCGACCGTTCTCGTAGGCGCGCATGATGCAGATGTCGAGGTCGTGGCGCGGGAACGTGAAGTTGTCGGGGTCGCCCCCGAAGAACGCCGTCTGCTGCTCGGGGGCGAACACCAGCCGCACGTCCGTGTACTTCTTGTATGTGTAGAGCTGGTACTCGCCGCCCTGGTACAGGGGGATCACGTCGCAGCGCTGGCCGGTGCGGTCGGCGCACTCCTTCTCGATGCGCGCGGTCACCGCCTTGCGCGCCTCCCCGGCCTGCTTGTCCGACATGGCCGGCTTCACGGCTCCCAGCACCCGGGACGTGACGTCCTCGAGGGCCATGAGGACGTTGACCTCGTAGCCGGGGCACGCCGGCTCCTTGTCGCGGGAGGGAGCGATGAACCCGTCGGAGACGTAGTCGTGCTCCTGCGTGGAGATGTTCTGGATGCAGCCCAGGCCCACGTGGTGGTTGGTGATCATGAGGCCCTCGGGCGAGACGAAGGAGCCCGAGCCGCCGTCGTTGAAGCGCACGGACGCCAGGCGCACCTTGTCCTGCCAATCCCGGGTCGGCGTGAAGCCGTACTTCTCCTGAAGCAGCTTCGTCGGCAGGTTGTCGAAGGTCCACATGCCTTCGTCGGCGGCGGCGAGCGCCGGAAGAGCGAGGGCGACGGCGAGGGCCATCCGCCCCGGGAACAAGGCGTTCATCGATATCCTCCGGACGACGGCGAGGCGACGGGTGTGATCAGCTTCGCTGTTCGAGCGGCACGTAGTGGCGCTCGGACGGGCCCTTGTAGATCTGGCGGGGGCGGGCGATCTTCTGGTCCTTGTCCTGCAGCATCTCTTCCCACTGCGCGAGCCAGCCCGAAGTGCGCGGGATCGCGAACAGCACCGGGAACATGTCCTCCGGGAACCCCATGGCCTGGTAGATGAGCCCGGAGTAGAAGTCCACGTTGGGATAGAGCTTCCGCTTCACGAAGTATTCGTCCTCGAGCGCGATCTTCTCGAGCTCGAGGGCGATGTCGAGCAGCGGGTTGCGGCCGGTGACCTCGAACACCTTGTCGGCCATCGTCTTTATGATCTTCGCCCGAGGATCGTAGTTTTTGTAGACCCGGTGGCCGAAACCCATGAGGCGCACCTCGCCCCCGCTCTGCTTGACCTCCTTGATGAAGGCCGGCACCTTGTCCCGGTTGCCGATCCCCCGCAGCATGCGCAGGACCGCCTCGTTGGCCCCCCCGTGGAGCGGACCGTACAGGGCGGCGACGGCGGCGGCGGTCGCCGAGTAGGGGTCCCCCTCGGAGGAGCCCACGCCCCGCATGGCGGAGGTGGAGCAGTTCTGCTCGTGGTCGGCGTGGAGGATGAACAGCACCTCCAGGGCGTGCTCCAGGACCGGGTTCACCCTGTACTTCCCCGCCAGCTTGAACATCATCTGGAGGAAGTTCCCGCAGTAGCTCAGCTCGTTGTCGGGGTAGGCGTACGGCGTCCCCACCGAGTGGCGGTAGGCGAAGGCCGCCATCGTCGGCATCTTGGCGATGAGGCGGAAGATCTGCGTGCGGCGGTTCTGGGGATCGTGGATGTGCTTCGCGTCCGGGTAGAAGGTCGACAGCGCGGCCACGGTCGAGACGAGCATGCCCATGGGGTGGGCGTCGTAGCGGAAGCTCCCCATCAGCTCCTTGATGTTCTCGTGGACCATCGTGTGGTGGGTGATGTTGTGCACCCACTCCTGGTACTGCGACCGGGTGGGCAGCTCCCCGTTGAGGATCAGGTAGGCCGTCTCGAGGTAGTTGCTCTTCTCGGCCAGCTCCTGGATCGGATAGCCCCGATAAAGAAGGATGCCCTTGTCCCCGTCGATGAAGGTGATCTTGCTGCGGCAGGCCGCGGTGTTGGTGAAGGCGGGGTCGTACGTCATCAGCCCGAAGTCGTCGGGCCCGGCCTTGATCTGGCGCAGGTCGAGCGCGCGGATCGTCCCGTCCTCGATGGGGAGCTCGTAGGTCTTGCCCGTCCGGTTGTCGGTGACGGTGAGGGTGTCCTTGCCCATGGCGCTCCGAGGCGGCGCGGCCGGTGCCGGTGTCCGGAGGCTAGCATTCGCGCGGGAGGGGGGTCAAACCAGGCCGCGTAGCCGGTCGATCGTGGCCCGCACGGCATAGCCGGCGCCGTGGAGGATTCGCAGGGCGGCGCCCTTCGGCCCCCGATGGTGCTTGGCCAGGAACCGCCGGCGGCTCTCGTGGAAGCGGACCAGGAACTCCCGCCGATCCTGGAACGAGCTGCCGCCCACGAGGTGCACGGCCTGCGCCGCGGGCACGAGCCGCACGCGGTGCCCGGCCGCCCGGGCCCGCACGGCCAGGTCGGTGTCCTCGTAATAAATGAAGAAGCGCTCGTCGAGACCGCCCAGGGCCTCGAAGGCGGTCCGGCGCACCAGGAGACACGCGCCGCAGAGGCACTCGACGTCGATCGGCTCGCGGCCCGGCGCGCTCACCAGCCGGAGCCGGCTCCGCGGCAACAGGTTGTGCAGCAGCAACGCGTCGTAGGCGAGGGTGAGCCATCCCGGCGCCGGCCAGGCGGAGGGCTGGAGCGCGCCGTCGGGGCCAAGAAGCTGCGGACCGGCGAGAGCGACCTCGGGTCTCGTGTCCAGCTCGGTGGCGAGCCGGTTGACGCAACCGGGAAGCGGGCGCGCGTCGGGATTGAGCAGGAGGAGGTGCCGGCCGCGGGCCATCCGGGCCGCCTGGTTCACCGCCGCCGCGAAGCCGCGGTTGGACTCGTTCACGATCAACCGCGCCTCGGGCGCGTGCCGGCGAACCAGCTCCGGCGTGCCGTCGCCCGAGGCGTTGTCGACCACGATCGTCTCCCACGCCAGGCCGTCCGCGGAGGCGGCGAGGGATTCCAGGCACGCCGGCAGGTGGGCGGCCGAGCGGTACGCCACCACGATGACGGTGAGATCCGGCGCTTCCATCGGCTTCAGGCCGAGCGGTAGCGCTCGATGACCTCGTCGGGGGATCCGTCCGCTATCAGCCTTCCCCCGTCGAGGAGCACGAGCCGCGGACACAGCTCCCGGAGCAGGGTGAAATCGTGGCTGACGAGGATGGCGGTACGAGCCTCGTCCCGCAGCCTCCGCAGCTCGGACAGGCACTGGGCCTGGAACGCCTCGTCGCCGACGGTCAGCGCCTCGTCGACGAGCAGGATCGGCGCCTCCGCGAGAAGCGCGACCGTGAAGGCGAGGCGGGACCGCATTCCGGTCGAGAGCGTCTCCAGCCTCGCGTCCTCGAAGCGGGCGATTCCGGCGCGGCTCAGGATGCCGGCGAGCTCCGCGTCGAGCCGCCTTCGCGGCACGCCCAACAGCACGCCGTACAGGAAGACGTTGTCGCGCACCGTCAGGGCGCCGTTGAATCCGACCCCCAGCTCCAGTATCGGAGCGATCGCCCCGTCGACGCGGACGGTCCCCGTAGTGGGCGGGTAGATCCCGGCCACGACGCGGAGCAGCGTGGACTTGCCGCCGCCGTTGCGCCCGACGATGCCCAGGAACTCCCCCGCCTCGAGCCGCAGGCTCACGTCGCGCAGGGCGTGGAAGCTCTCGTAGGTGTAGTGCCCGCGGCCGAAGACGCGGTCGAAGACGGTCCTCCGCTTCTGGTGCGGGATCGAGAAGACCTTGGACACGCTCCGCAGCTCGATCACAGGGCTTCGGGGATACCCGCCTGCCGCCGCAGGAAGAGGCCGACGCCGAGGGCGAACACGCCCGCGCAGACGGCCACGGTGACGCCGATGAAGCGCAGGGTCGGAAAGTAGTCGTAGAGCAGGAACCAGCGAACGAGATGCAGGCAGCGCGCGAGCGGGTTGAGGTAGAGCAGCTCCGCGACCGGTCCCGTGTTGGCCACGTAGACCACGGGGGTGAGCCAGAAGCAGGCCTGGAGGAGCACGCTCCAGATCAGGCTCGCGTCGCGGAATTGCACCCCCGCGAGCGCGACGAGGAAGCTCGTTCCCGCGGCAAACAGGGCCAGGCAGAGGAGCGGCAGCAGGGCGAGCGGGGCGAGACGCGAAAGCCTTCCGGCCAGGCCCAGGACCAGGACCAGCACCGCCGTGTTGATCGCGAGCGTGATCAGCGTCGACAGGACCCCGGCCGCGACGACCAGGGCCGCGGGCACGTGGATCGACTTGAGCACCCCCGCCTTTCCCGCCAGCGCCGTCAGCCCCGAGTAGCTGCAGTCCTGGAAGAACGTCCAGCACACGAGGCCGACCAGGAGATAGACCAGGTAGCCGGGCGTGGTCACCCCGAGGACGAACCGGAAGACGAAATAGAAGACGGCCAGCATCAGGAGCGGGCTGAGCATCGACCACGCGTAGCCGAGGGCCGAGTCGTAGTACTTCAGCCGGAAGTCGCTGACCGCCAGCTCGCGCATCACCTCCCAGCGCAGGAGGCGCCGCGGGCTAGGCGAGGGCGGCATAGATCGCCTCGACGTCGCGGGCGTAGCGCGCGCTCGTGAAGGCGGATTGCAGGCGGCGCCGGCCCTCCGCCGCCAGGCGCTCGCCCAGGGCCGGCTCGTCGAGGATGCGAAGCACGGCGTCGGCGAGCGCTTCCGCGCTTCCCGTCCGGAACAGGAGACCACTGCGTCCGTGCTCGAGGATCTCGGCCGGTCCGCCGCTGTCGGAGGCGACGACGGGCGTGCCCGCGGCCAGCGCTTCGAGGACGATCATCCCGAAGGGCTCGTCCTCGGAGGGACACACGAGCACGTCGAGGCCGGCCAGCACTGCCGGCACGTCGTCGCGGTGGTCGAGGACGGCTACGGTCTGCTCGAGGCCCAGGTGCCGGCGGCGCCCGAGCACGGCGTCGCGATAGCGTCGCACGTGCGGAAGCTGAGCATCATTGAGTCCGCCCCCCACCATGGCGAAGCGCACCTCGGGACGCTGCGCGGCGATGCGGGTCGCGGCCTCCAGGAACACCGCGTGACCCTTCCACGTGTCGTAGCGGGCGACGAGGCCGACGAGGGGCGTTGCGCCGGCGAGCCCGAGGGCGTCGCGCAAGGTCCGCCGGTCCCCACCGGCGAAGGATCCGGCCCGGATCCCGGGAGGCACGACGCGGGTGCGGCGGGCCAGGAGCGCGGGGACGGGACCGAGCCGGGAAGGCTGGTTGGTCGAGACGGCCAGCAGCCGGTCCACCGCGGGGACGGCCAGACACGCGAGCGCCAGCCGCCGCGGGGCGCCGCCGAGGTAGTGGAGCTGATAGACGAGGCGCGCACCCCGCGGTCGGGCGGCGATGAGCAGCATCAGGCCGAGCACGTCTCCGCAGTGCAGGATGCGCGCCCCGCGGGCGCGGGCCAGCCGGCGGATGCTCCCCGCGGCGCGGGCGAGACGCACGAGCGTCGGCGGCCACGCGAGCCGATGAAGCGACGGCGAGGGGAAGCGCTCCACGACGACCTCGATGCCCCGGCTCCGCAGCTCGGCCGCGAGCGGTCCATCCTCGCCGAGGACGACGAGGGGCACGAAGCGGGTCCGGTCCAGCTCGCCGAGCAGCTCGAGCAGGGCGCGCTCGGCGCCGCCGATCGTTCCGTAGAGGCTGAGGTACAGGACGGTCACGCTCACGGCCGCGGCGCTCGCAGGTATCCCCACGCCACGGCGGCCTGCGAGAGCGGAAGGCCGAGGGCGAGGACGGCACGATCCTGGGGACGGGCTTCCCCGAGCGCGGCGGCGAAGGCGCGGAGGTACTGGCCGGGTCCCATCCGGCTCCTCTCTCCCGAATCCGTGCCGCGCTGACGGTAGTAACGACGCGCGCCGCGCCCGTAGGCGGCCTGCTGGCGTAGGAAGTCACGCCAGCTCATGGGCGGTCGGTGGGTGACGACGATGTCGGCAGCGTAGACGAGCCGCTCGCCGCGCGTCCGCAGGCGCGCGTGGAGCTCCCGCTCCTCGCCGCCCGCGCCCGTGAATCGCTCGTCGAACAGGCCCGCCTCGCGGAGGGCCGCCGCGCGGTACGCCACGTTGTTGGACGTGAGGAACGCCGCCTCGCTCCCATCATTGAGAGCGCGCGCGATTCCGTTCGTGATCGCTTGCGAGATGCGCGCCGGCCGCGCCGCGTCGGGCGCGGCCACCACCCGGCCTCCGACGGCCGCGGCTCCGGTCTGCACGAGACGCTGGCGCAGGCGCGCCACCCAATCCGGCGGCACCTCGCAGTCGTCGTCGGTGAAGGCAATCAGCTCGCCGCCGGCGCGGGCGATGCCGGCGTTGCGGGCCGCCGCCGCCCCCCGACCCTCGCCGATGACGTGGACGATCGCACCTTGCGCCGCCAGCGCGGCCAGGAAGGCGCCCGTCCCGTCCGTGCTGCCGTCGTCGACGATGATCAGCTCGAAGGGCTCGGCGTCTTGCTGGCGCCGGAGGGCCTCCACCGTCGCTCCCAGAGAGGCCATCCGGTCGCGCGTGGGGACGACGACGGAGACCGTCGGAGGGAGCACGCCAAAGGATACCCCCGGGCCCCGTGATTGACACCTTCCGCCCCGCGTCGATACGCTTGACGCCTCAGCGAGGCGAGCGTGGGTCACGATCAGGGCGCTTCACGCTATCGCAGGATCAGCGCTACTCGTCCGCACAAAACGGCGCCAACGGTGCGGCCTTTCGATCCGCCATCGCTGGCGGAAAGCGCCACGCGCTACGAGCAGGCGATCGACCTGGCCTCGGACAGCACGCACGCTCGCGTGGTCCGGCTCGTGGGTTCGAACAAGAAGGTGCTGGAGCTCGGCTGTTCGACCGGGTTCATGTCCCGTGTCCTGCGCGAGCGGGGGTGCCGCGTCGTCGCCGTCGAGGAGGACGCCGGCGCCGCCGAGCGGGCGAGGCCCTTCTGCGCGCGGGTCATCGTCGGGGACGTCGAGCGGCTCGATCTGGGTCGTGCGCTCGGGAAGACCCGGTTCGACGTGATCCTGGCCGCCGACGTGCTGGAGCACCTGAAGGATCCCCTCCGGCTGCTCCGGGGCCTCAAACGCTTCCTCGCGGACGAGGGCTGGGTCGTGGCTTCCCTGCCCAACGTCGCCCACGGGAGCGTCCGTCTGGCCCTCCTGGGCGGCGAGTTCCGCTACAATCCCACCGGCCTCCTCGACCACACCCATCTACACTTCTACACCCGCGACAGCCTCCAGAAGCTCTTCGACGACGCCGGGTACCTCATCGGGCACCTCGAACGCCACGAGATGCGTATCGAAGACTCGGAGGTCTCGTTCGACCGTGCGGCCATACCTCCCGCCGTCGTGGAGGCGGTATCGCACGATCGGGAGGCCCTCACCTACCAGTTCATCGTCGTGGCCCACGCGCTGCCTCGGGAAAGGGTCGACTTCATCCAGGAGCTGGTCCGGTCGGCGGCGGCCGCGCAAGAGACGGCGGAAGCGCGCTCCGGCGGGATCGCCGAGGAGAAACGGGTCGTCGAGACCGCGGCTCGAGAGCTGGAGGAAGCGAGGGACGCCGCCGAGGCCGACGCGCGGCACCTCGCGCTGGAGAGCGAGGCCAGGCAGCGCCGGATCGAAGATCTGGAGACGCGCCTGGAGGCGGCCGCGGTCCGGTTTCGGGAGCTGAGCCGAGAGCGCGATCTGACGCAGCGGGATCTGGAGGCATCCACGCGGACGACCGCCACCGCGCGCGCCGACCTCGAACGCCTCCGACTCGCCGTCGAAGAGAAGACGATCCAGCTCGACGCACTGGCCGAGCGCGCGCAGGATCGCGCCGATCGTGAAGCGGAGGCGCGTCGCCTCTTGCACGAAGCGCACGCGCAGCTCCGCGCGCGCGACGAGGAGCTCGCGCGGCGGCGGGGCCTCGAGGCCGACCTCGCCGCCCACCAGGGAACGATCGCCGCCCTGCGCGTGGAGCACGCAGAGGCGCTGGCCCGCATGGCGGGGATGCGCCGGACCCGGGTCTGGCGAGTGGGCATGATCTACTGGTGGATCGAGGCCCGCCTGAAGTCCCTTCTCCGCCTCTAGCGGACGGCGGAAGCGATCGTCATGGACGCGGCCTTCTGCACGATCATCGCGAAGAACTACCTGGCCTATGCGCGCGTCCTCGCCCGCAGCCTCCGCCAGCACCATCCCGGCATTCCGTTCTACGTTCTGCTCGTGGACGAGCCCGAGGGCTTCTTCGACGCGGAGGCAGAGCCCTTCACGATCGTACGCCTGGAGGAGATCGCCCTCCCCCGGCCACGGGAGTTCTGCTTCCGCTACGACGTGCTCGAGCTGAGCACGGCGGTCAAGCCGTTCTTCCTCGAGCGCCTGTTCGCGCGCGGCCACACGAGGATCGTCTTCCTCGATCCAGACGTCCGCGTGTACCGTCCCTTGACGATGCTCCTGGACGAGCGGGAGCGCTGGCGCATGGTCCTCACGCCGCACCTCATCGAGCCCTTGGAGGACGACAAGCACCCGGGCGAGCGGGAGATCCTGCTGAGCGGCGTCTACAACCTCGGTTTCCTGGCCCTGACCCGCGACGCGGGCGTCGACGCGTTCCTCGGCTGGTGGAAAGACCGCTGCGAGCACGACTGCATCGTGGACCCCCCGCGCGGCCTCTTCGTCGACCAGCGGTGGATGGACCTGCTGCCCGGCATGATGGACGGGGTGCGCATCCTCCGGGACCCCACCTACAACCTCGCCTACTGGAACCTCGCCCACCGCCGCCTGGAAGGCCCGCCGGAGGCGCCGCTCGTGAACGGCTCTCCCCTTCACTTCATCCACTTCAGCGGCGTCGACCCGCTGCGCCCCACGCTCCTCTCCCGGCACCAGGATCGGTACCAGACGGTGACCGAGGAGCCGCTGCTCACGCTGCTGCAGCGATACAGCGCCGAGCTCCTGGAACATGGGCATCGGATCTGCTCCCGCTGGCCGTACACGCATGGCCGCTTCAACGACGGATATCCGATCGCGCGCGTAGTGCGCGAGCTGTTCCGCGAGCAGCCTCCGGGCACCTTCCCGGACCCCTTCGGGAGCGACGGCGGCCGCAGCTACGTCGATTGGGCCGTCGCCCCGACGCGCGAGACCGCGCTGTCGCCGTTGGGAGAGCGCGTCTACGGCTGGTGGCGGGCCGCGGAGCGGCCTCAGCCGCGCGCCGGGGCGGGACTGCGGTTGCCGGCGTCGTTGGCTCCCCTCGCGGCGTGGATCCTGTCCCGGCGGCCCGACGTGAGGGACCGCTGCACGACGCCCGACGGCACGCTCGATCGGCAGCGCTTTCTCCGATGGCTGGCCGCCGAGGGCGCCGCCCATCACCAGCTCAAGCCCGCGTGGTGTCAGCGCTGGCTCGCCGACGCTCGCGGGTCCGCCGCCACGGACCGGCTGCTCGCCGCCTACGACGCGAGACCGGATCTGCAGAAGCGGTATCCGATGGCATTCGTGGACGAGCACGACGCCCCCGCGTTCCAGGCGTGGGTCGAAGCCAACGCCGAGAGCCTCGGCCTCGACGCCGGCACGCTCGACGCGCTGCGCCGCATCTTCGCGGACGAGCCTACCCGACGCATCAGCGAGATCTACTGGAGCCGGCCCGACGTCCAGCGCGTGTTCCCGCAGGCCCTCGGCTGGCCCGGCGATCCCGCCTTCCTGGCCTGGCTACGACATTCCGGGCGCGACGAGTACGGCATGTCCGAGGAGTGGGTGTCCTGGTTCGCCCGGGCCCGCGAGCAGCACGTGTGCCGGCGGATCCACCAGCTCTACTTCGGCCGGCCCGACTGGCAGGAGCGCCATCCCCAGGCCTTCTCGCCTTTCGGGCGGCGGCCCTTCCTCGAATGGCTGCGGAGCGAGGGACCGTCCCTCGGGCTCGACCTGTCGTCCCTGAAGTCCGTCTGCCCGCCGCGCGCCTACAGCGCGCTCGACGAGCTTCGGAGCCTTCACCGGAACGTCCCCGAAGTGCGGGACCGCTTCCCCCACGCCTTCCGGCGCGTGGCCGACACCGAGCGGCTCCTGGCCTGGCTTCACGACGAAGGCCGCCGCCGGTTCGATCTGGAGGACGACTGGCTCGAGCGGCTGGGTCGCGAGGCCCGATCGCAGGGCATCGTGAGCCGGGGCGCGCTCGTGGTCGGGTACTTGAGGACGGAGTCGGGAATGGGCGAGCTCGCCCGGGCCACCGCGCGCGCCCTCGCCTCGGTCTCCTACCCCGTGGCGACGCTGGATCTGGACGAGGCGCCCCAGCGCAAGGCCGACGTGACCGTCCCGCTGGACGACGCGTCCGATCCGCTCCCGTTCACGATCGTCCACGTCAACGGGCCCGAGGCCGTACGGCTGCGCCGCCGTCTTCCCGGCCGCAGCGCCTCCGGCCACCGCATCGCGTGCTGGGCGTGGGAGCTGCCCTCCCTGCCCCCGGAGTGGTCGGAGGCCTTCGAGCTCTTCGAGGAGGTCTGGACCTGCAGCCGCTACTCGGCCGCCGCCATCGGCGGCGCCTCGCCCGTCCCCGTCCAGACGTTCTGGCCGGCCCTGCCCGAGGCCGCGCCGGCCCGGATCGACCGCGCCGCCCTGGGCCTGGACCCCGACGCGTTCACCTTCCTCTTCATTTACGACCTGTTCAGCGAGACCGAGCGCAAGAACCCCGTCGGCCTCGTGGAAGCGTTCCGTGAGGCGTTCCGCGCGGACGACCGGGTCCGGCTCGTGATCAAGACGTCCAACGGCGACCTCCACGCGGACGATCTGCAGCGCGTGGTCGACGCGGCCCGGGACGCGCCCGTCACGGTGATGGACCGTTATCTGACGCGCGCCGAAGTGCTGGGGCTCATCCAGGCGTGCGACGCGTACGTCTCCCTCCATCGCTGCGAAGGCTTCGGCCTGACCCTGGCGGAAGCCATGAGCCTGGGCAAGCCGGTGGTGGCGACCTACTACTCCGGCAACGTCGACTTCATGAGCCCGTGGAACTGCTTCCCCGTTCCCTACCGCCTCGTGCCCATCCAGGAGCGACGGGGGCCGTACGCGAAGGGGCAGCTGTGGGCCGAGCCCGACCTCGGCGCCGCCGCCGCCTTGATGAGGAAGGTCGTTCGCGAGCGCGACCTGGCCCTGGAGATCGCGGCCCGGGGCCGGTCGGACGTGTTGCGGCAACTCTCGGCGGGCGCCTGCGGCGAGCGCATCCGGGAAAGGCTGGCGGTGCTCGCGGCCACGGACTGGCCCCGCGCGGGCGCTGCTGCCGAAGGGGGTCGGTGAGCGCCCCCTGCGTCTCGATCTGCGTCCCGACCTGGAACGGGGCTGGTTATCTCGCCGAGGCCCTCCGGAGCGCCCTGGCCCAGACCGAACCAGACTTCGAGCTCCTCGTGGTGGACGACGCATCCAGCGACGAAACCCTCCGCGTCGTGGCCACGTTCGCGGACGCTCGCATCCGGATTCACCGCAACGAGC
>Ga0207646_10004226_pt1 | contig 15713 bp, 14 predicted proteins | sample KBSK5502metaG_FD_184343 | JGI IMG/M metagenome (GOLD analysis project Ga0207646, IMG submission 184343) | Corn, switchgrass and miscanthus rhizosphere microbial communities from Kellogg Biological Station, Michigan, USA - KBS K5-50-2 metaG... | ecosystem: Host-associated > Plants > Roots >... | reverse complement strand
AACCGTGGCCTAGAGTAAGACCGAATCCGCTGGCAACATTAATTTGTTTTAGTAGTGCTCCGATGCCGCCAAGATCGAATAGCGACAGAGCAACTGAAGTAGCTTCCAGCGCGGCATCAGCCATATCAAGAGTTCCCTGTGGCATTACCAAGAAAGCTTTAATAGGATTATTCCGACTCGTCATACCGTCGCTGATCTTTTTGTAAGAAGACGAAGAACCAAAACTTTCATGCGAGTTGCCAAGCGCCCGAAAGACAGCAGCCGCTGCCTCACGAGTGCCCGCAAACAAAATGTTGCTCTGAGGCATGGCGGCATAATCATTGCCCTTGACGTAGACCTTGTGGCCGTCGACAGATTCTTCTCGCCATCCTCGCGCTTTCAGAGCCGCTATTTGTTTTTGCTTATCGAATGGTCCGCGCAACAACATGCCAGCTTTCGCTTGAGTGTTCACTGCACTAAAAACCACCAGGGATTTCACCGAGGAACTGTCTACTGCGAGACGTTGCAAAACGGCTTCAAACTGATCGCCCTTGAATAGCCGCTTTAAGTCATTGTCGTTTCGGAGGGTTGACCAATCGACAACTACTACCGCACAGCTATCAGACGGGACGAGATCGATAATGGATGATTCATATCTGCTGCAAGCAAAAAACGACGATAAGACCAAGCTCGTGCTAAGCGCGCTTAACAGTATTCTTATCATTTTCCCTATTTTCATTTCGACCAACTCTAATGCGCTTTCAAGATTCTTATGGTCTGCCGATTTCTGTCGCGCGCCATTTGCGAGAGGACGTGGGCGCTGTGGAACCCAAAATCACAAATCCGTTCCATGTCTTCGGCGTATACCTGGTGCAACCTCTCAGCTAAGGGGAAACAATCAATCGCGTTTTTCCATCGACCTGCAACATCCGGTTTACTTACCAACCCGGGGACCTGTCAGACCGAAAGCGTCCTCGCCCTTCTCTATCGCTGCAACGCGAAAGTGAGTCGCGCGGTGCTGCGCCGGCGACGATCCATAGGCGGCTTTGAAGCTCTTTGTGAAATGGCTCGCATTGGGAATTCCGACGGCGCATGCGATTTCTCTCACTGTGAGAAAGCCGGTCTCCAGGAAGTGGCGGGCCTTCTGGAGCCGGACCAGAGTGAGGTAACGCAGAGGCGAAATTCCTACTTCAGCTTTGAATAAGTGTGCCAGCCGCCAGGGCGAAAGATTGACTGCCTTAGCCATGTCAGTCAGATCCAGCCTAAGATGAAAGTTGTCCTCGATTAGAATCTTCACGACCTGCACCCTCCGGTCGTGATTCAGATCTGTTCTGCCGCCGGCAGCAGTTGAAGATTGCGTTGTAAGTTGCTTATTCACTTCTCAGGTCGAAAGAAGGTCACTCCTTCGGTTTCGTCCTTACAGAGTCTCAGGACGATTTGGACATCAAAAAGAATTCGCCTAGTTTTCCGAACTTCGCGGACAAAGCGCGTCCATTTGGTTCTCGAACGATACCAGCCAGATGCTTCACCTTGCCTTGAATCGATCCTTCGCGACTTCAACTCACGCGGCTTCATGAGACTCACAGTTCGCTTGCCGGCGAAGGCGCAAATCGCGGAAATTGTTTGGCCTGAATGTGAAGGTGTGAGTTGCAACACCAAGACTGAAGGCCTACGCAAGAATGTGAATGCTTATATATGCGACGAAAGTGTGGGACAAGAGGTTTCTATTGACCGAGACGGCTATTCACAACCTGTTGCTGCTAATGATGTGCGGATCTTGCTACCGCATAGCTATGCTTTGGTTAAGCAGGCCGGTGTTTTTCTTCACTAATTAATCTGCATATGCGCAAATCGGTAAGATAGAGATTTGAGTTTTGACGGACGTAACGATGCACCGCGACTTAGCGGCGCATTTCAGGAAATGCAGTCGAGGGAGCAATGCTAAAATCTATTCTCAGATGGATCTTGCGATATTCCCTCGGGGTTGTGCCGTAACGCGCTTTAAAGCCGCGGCAGAAGCTGCTTACATTAGGAAACCCAATTTCAGACGAGATCTCCTTTACACTACGTACGCTACTTTCTAACAGCTCCTTTGCTTTCTCAAGCCGAACGTTATTCGTATAGCGCTGCGGTGAAACTCCAACCTCGCTCTTGAAGAGATGGGCCAATCGCCCCGGCGACAAGTTAACGATTGTGGCCAGTTCGCGAATCATTAATTGGCGCCGTATGTTTTCGTTTATCAGTTCGAGAACCACCAACAATCGCCGATCATGAGTGGGAGTGATGTTCTCGGCAGGCAACGACCGCACGCCGGACAGCAGCTTTTGGGCTACTATCCGACGCCGGGGCGTGGGGTGAGTTGTTAAGTCATCTAAGGTGCCATTCATCGTCAGTAAATCCTTTCAACGCCCAGTCATCGCTCTTTAGATCCGTCTTTGTATTTGCCAGGCGTTACTCCGTATGCCGACTTGAAGCTGCGCGCGAAGTAACTGGCATCTGCAATACCCACACGGTTCATAACCTCTTTGACTGTCAGAAACTCGGTCTCTAACAACTGCCTGGCTTTTTCCAAGCGCACTTTTGTGAGATACCGCTCCGGTGAAGTTCCCATCGACTCCCTGAAGAGATGGCACAGTCGCCAGCGCGAGAGATTTACCGTATCCGCCATCTCCGTCAGCGTGAGCCGCCGGTGATAATTATTGCGAATGAAAGAAGCTACGTGTGCAATTCTTGGATCCATCGCGGGGCCGGCAAAGATCTTCGAGCTACCAATCCATTCTGTAGAACTCCAAATCCGAGGGGAAACGCTTCCCACACCCGGAGGAAGTCACAACCACAGTCGTGATGAGACTCATGGTTTCCTTTCAAGGGAGGATTTTCGTCGGGGAGGTGCGCAGCGTTGTCGCATTAGATCCGCAAAGGCGGAGCGCGACCGCGATCACGCTTTGCGGTCCAATGGTCTGTGGGCGAGGACGAAACCTCTATGTTTAAGATTGCTTCTTGAATAACTTGAGCTAAGTAATAGGAATAAAGAATTACCATTTGCGTGTCGCTTCGCTTCGTTTCGTCCGCCTCGACTATTCTTGGATCGTGCAAGCCTCCTGAGCCCGAATGATTTCTGACGGGCGGCAACGTCGGGTCTACCTCGTCAAAAATGACGAGGCCCAGGAGAACCATAAAGATGACCGGAGCCTTCACCTTCGTTACTCGCTCTTCTTTGCTCTCGCTATCGCTCAGAAACAAGACCGGCGACATGGTGTTGCGGGTATACGCCGGCGCGCTATTGCTAAAGTTATTGGCTAAGGCTGTATACAGTAACTCCTGCAACGTTTCAACGAACTTGCAAGAAACAATCTTGCTAATCGTAAGCATATCTTGCTGACGCCTCGCAGTCGTTTCACTTACGTAATTCGCCTAAGTCGCCTACCTAATATGGCACTTGATAAAAAACATTACTTAGATCACGAACGAAGGCGCATGACGCCTGTTTGGGGGGATAAGGCCCCAATCTGAAGCGGAGTGAATTGGTGCACTTGTGCGGAGTTCCAGGCTTCAATGAAAGCAGCAAGGAATTGCCTTAGGAAGGTGTTAGATCAACAGGTCGTTACGCGGAGAGAACTATCCGGTGACAAGAGGAGACCGTTCTCGAACGCGCTACGTCGCGATCATCCGGCGACTGCGAAGGTATACTCTTCACCCTGGGAAACGGCGCCATCGGGGCCTGCCCCCGTCAGAATAACTTGATAAAGACCGTGTCTGAGAAGATGACTTGGAAGCCTTACTCGTACCGAGTTGCCCCTGGACGGGCTCACCTCGATATGCAAGCCCGAAACCCTGAACTCCTCATTGGTTCCAACGCGGCGAACTAAGACGTAGTAGTTCGGGTACTGCTCTTTTCGGATCCATAGAAGATCGAGTTCGACCACGCGAATGTCAGCGCGTGATGTCAGTGTAGTCTCAGTTCCGACACTTCTGATTGAAACTGGCGGTAGAACCAATGAAACGACTTGCGATAGGTTTGCACGAAGATCCGGCCGCGCGTTCAGTTCCGCAAGCTCTCGTTCAATTGTCACACGCCGATTGTTCGATCTTACCAGCCAGATAATGCCAATAATGCAGGCAATCGTGACTGTGGCGGCGATAGGAATGAATAACCTGGGATTGCGCAGCATTAGCTGTGAAAGGAAGGCACGCCTTTTTCCAATAGCCGGAGGTGTTTGGCCTAACTTAGCTTCAGATGCGGCATAGTCTCTTATTGACCGGCTGATTCTGAGTCTTCGTTGTTGCTCAGGCGCATGCCCATACTGCGCGAGAAACTTGTCTCTATCCATAGGCGCCAACGAGTGCTCCAGATAGTCCTCGATTAAGTCGTCCTCTGCTATTAGGACTCGCTGATTAAACTCGGCGTCGGATATAAAAAGGCCTTCGATTCGCTGCCGTTGCGAATCATCGACGCTTCCGAGTAGAAACTTCCTGATTTCCGCGTCGGTCACGAATTCTTCTTTCATCGTGTCACTCTCCCGACTACCGAATCCCGCTAATAATGAATCTGGGCTCAATCCGTATCATTTTTCATCGCACGCTCATCCAGGCAATGCTCTATGCATTCCCCCAATTCAGAGCGAATTCGACACATCCGCACCCTTAATGTTTCTACGGAAACTCCGAGCCGTTGGGCCATTTCAGCTCGCTGATCGATCTTTGCGCGTTTTTCCTTCGCATAATAAGCTATCAGCAGGTCCCGTTTTTCGACCGTAAGCTCCAGCAAGCAGGTTCGAAGGCATTCCTCGCGCACCTCGGCGGTTTCTTCGTCAAAATTTGTTGGTGGACTTTCTGCTCTCTCAACCTCGTCAAGTGAAACATATGACCTAACCGTTTTCCTGTACTCTTTGATTAGGTTGTTCGCCACCCCGTAAAAGAAGAGTTTTCGATTACCTTCGAATGAATCTTTCAACTGGTGCGCTTTCTTAGCGGCTCGGTCAAACGTTTCGTCAGCCATTCCTTCTGGATCGACGCACTTGTTCCAGCCGAATACCTTGATTAGGTCGCGGCGGATCTCCTCATACATCCTTGCAGCCGAATCACGATCTGGATTAAGCCAGGCGAGCAACTCATTGAAGCTGTCTGGTGTTATATCCGAATTTCGTGGCATCGTGGCGGGTATTTCTGTAAATCAATTTCCGTAGGCTTAACTATGGCTCCGCATGTATGATCGGCGCCGCCGCCTCTGGAGAATGGTGAGCCCAAGCGAAATCAGGACTAAGGTGATCGCGATTGCCAAGCTCGTGTGAATACTGGAGCCCCGGTCAACTACGATACTCCCCTGGTATTCCCCTTGTAAGACAAATCCGGCCCAGAAATAAGGAGCACTCCATGCCTTCTGTTGCCTAATCCTCTGTTTCGCTAATCTAAGAGCGGCAGCGGGAGTCAACCCACCCTGCAACATTGATTGATAAAAGTCTTTCATCAATTCGGCCGTCGCGCGATCATCAACTTTCCACAGACTAGTCACCACAGTCTGCGATCCCGCATACATGAAACCACGCGTCAAACTCATCAAACCTTCACCCTTGATGTCCTTGCCCAATCCTGTTTCGCAAGCACTCAAGACAACTAACTGCGCTGAAAGATTAAGTCTGCAGATATCCTCGAGCGGCATGAATCCGTCTGTCTTGCTGCCATCAGGTTTCACCATACTAAGAATGATCCCTGATAGCTCCGGGTGCTCGCTGTTGAAGAAACCATGAGTAGCGAAATGAACAATCTGGTATTCACCAACGAATGAACTCATCGCGGTTTCGCGACTAGCGTCGAAGGCCCTGGCGACCTTAGCAGCGCCTTGAGGCGTCGCCGCGACAATCCCATCGGCCTCTTCCGAGGCATGGAGAAGACGTGCTAGACCACCACGCATGAATCCGTCAAGGCCTCGAATCGCCGGGCCGGCGGTCTCATCCGAAGCCGAGGAGGCGATGATTGAACTTGATGTTGCATTCTGAACGCGGTCATCGCTTTTGCTGAAGACCGGATCCGCGAGCACGGCAACGATCTTATTGCCAGAAGCTATTCTATGCTTCTCATGGCGAATCGCCGCCAATGTCGACATCGATGGAAGAGTTACTATTTCATGCGTGGCTATCAGCGGTGGTAGATCCTCCGAAGAAGTAGTGACTGCTTGGTTGACTGGCGCAAGCGTTGCCGGCAGCGGCGCAGGCAAAGGATCCAATGGGACATACTGGAGCACTCCCTCCGTCACAACTATGAGTCTCTTGGTCCCGAGCTGATCCGCGACTGGCCCCAGGAGCATTTGACTCAACGCCAACGCTTTCTGGTGGTACGAAGAATCTGCTGCTTCGACCTTAGCTTGATAAGTACCATCGTTCTTTTCATCGATGGCCTGGCGCGTAATGAGTAATTTGTAAACTTCGCGACCGGCATCTTCCAGGGTTGCGCGCGGAGGTAATTCGTAACTCCGCACCGAGCCAGCGGTCACTGTCCAAAGATAACTCCGCTCATCACCGAGAGCATATTCGAGTAGAATCGTGTCACCATCGCGCAGCTCGCCCTGAATCTGTTCCAGGTTTAAGGACACCGGCCGGGTGAGCGCAAGCGTGCGCGAATTCTCATCTCTTAACTGCGCCTCAATCTCCTGGTATTCATTTCTCAAATCATTTATCTGGCGGGCAACTTCTTCAGTTTCAGCAGGATCTTTGCCCGTCATAGAGAGTTCCATCTGGTATTGTGCCTGTGACCGAAGTAGTGCGCGCAACTCGCGCTCCCGCATCAAGAGTTCAGGAGCGGCTCCTTGACGAATGTCGGCATGTGCTTCGGTGAGGACATCAACAAGCGAACGCGCTCTAGCTGTTTCACTGGCTAACAGACCAGCCACCGCAAATCCATCATGGGGCCGCTGGTGAGCAAGCTGCATGAGTATGTCGATATACAAATCATAGTTCTTGCGGACTCCGGAAAAATATGAAATGCGAAAGTCCGGGCTGCTGACATTCGTCCGCAGATCCTCAATCGCTTTGATCGACTCCTTTATGTTGGCCAATGCTAGGTCAAACTCGCCGAGATCACGTTGCGCACGAGCAAGGTTGTACAAGGAAGAAATAAGCACTCCCTTATCGCCCGCTTTTTCGCATAGGGCCAGCGCTTGTTTGTACGCAACTACCGCGCTTTGCGCTTCTCGAACGTGCAAATAGAAATCGCCTAGATTATTCCATGCGATGGCTTGTCTGCCGTGATCGGACCTGGCTGAATAGAATCTCAGAAGCTTTCGATACTGTTTGATAGTCTTGTCTCGGTTACCCTGGGTCGCGTAGATGACAGCGAGGTCATTGAGCGCATTTGCTTCTGTCCGGACCTTTTTTGCTGCCCGACTCAACTTGAAACACTGCTCGTAATACGCAAGCGATTGGTTGAAATCTCCATTCAATTCGTATGACCTGGCAACATTGCATGTTGAGACCGAAGCGAAATCAAGGTTATGGTTATCCTGAAATAGCTTGAGAGCGCCTCGATAGTTGTCCAACGCCGTGGGGTACTCAGTAAGATTCTCGTAGGCTTGTCCCAGCCCATTAAGGGCTATTGCTTCGCTCTGCCGATCTCCAATCTTGCGAAAGATCTCGATCGCTTCCCGGTGCATCCTGATAGCACGCTCCTCGTCGCGATTGAGCGAATGCCAGAGAGCAAGAGCAGTGAGTGACAATCCCTCACCACTCCGGTTTGCCATCTCGCGGTACAAAGCCAGCGCCTCAGAAAGCTCAGTCACGGCCTTTTCCGCGTCACCCAAACCTCCCGCAATGTACCCAATAAATAGATGGGCGCTGGCTGCTCCGGTGCGATCACCGATTCCCTGAAAGATATTAAGCGCCTCTTCGAACTGTTTCGAAGATTTGAGCAAATCACCTTTCGAATAATTGACCTCGCCTAGGATGCTCAGCTCTTCCGCATACTTCTTCTTCACGTCTCCTGGCTGATCAACCTGGCCATCAAAAGCAAGAATCTTGAGCGCTTCGAGAATGCAGTTTTTCGCCTTCACGTTATCGCCCAGATATGAATACAAACGACCGCTGTCACTGAGTGCCTGTGATTGTCCAAGTCTGTCCCCGGCGTTCTTTGCCTGAGCAACGATTCTCTCATATCGCCTCAACGCGTCCTGGTAGTCGCCTAGCAAAAAGCAAACTTCTCCGGCTTCCATGGCCGCTATCGCCGCATTTCGCCAATCATGAAGTGAAAGCCAAATCGCCGCCGCGTTATCATATTTCTGAAGTGCGTGACGTAGCGATTTTTCCGTCCAATCGGCAAGAAGTACACTCGCATTGGCAGCCATGCGTTGCGCCATACCGGCGTCCCGATCAGCAACCGCGGTGGGCCTGCCAGGTTCTACCTTTAACATATAGTGGCGGGGCGACCCGTGAGATTCGAGCGAGCGGATTTCTAGTAGATATGTTCCCGCCGATACTGCTGGTATCCCAAAGTTCAGCATCTCATAACGTTGACTGACCTGCTCAATCAGTTTCTGGCCGTCCGGCTCGTACAGCCGTAACGATAAGGCCAGGTCTCCCTTCTCGATCGAAAAACGAAAAAGCTGTCCGGCACTTAAACAGATTCGGAACTGTTCACTCGCCCCCGCGGTAAGATCACGATTGATTGCGCGGGCGGCGGCGAGTTCGATCGGCACCGTATCGGCGGCCGGCGGGTTCGGTAATGTCTCCGTCGGGTGAACCCCGAATGCCAACAAGAGGAGAAACGGAAAGACAGACTTCAGCGCGGATGGCCACTTTCGCCCGATTCTGTCCCGATACTGCCCGATGGTTTTCAATGCTTTTTAGCGTCTTCGGATTCCGAGGCGATTCGTCTTTTAGCACGTATGAGTTCAACACTCAATCGGAACGTTGGCGCCGACCGCTTCGAAAGTGTTGGTTTCTCGATTTGACGCATAGAAAAGAGAGTAACCCCAGGACAGGATTACTCTCTTGTTGAGTGAGGACGCTTGGTCCTTGAAGAGAAGCTCAGCCTTATCGACCATCGCGGAGTCGCTTACCGCGTTGCGCGATTTCGTTCGCAGCCTTATCGTTTCCGGCCCTCCAGTCAGACAGAAGCCCAACCCTCATCCCGTGTCCTCTTCGAGAAGCAGCGATAACCGGCCCACGCCCCTCTTTCGTATTTTCGTTCAACTCGTGCCGTTTCGTATCCGTAAGTACTGACATTTCTTTATCTCCTTTTGTTTGGGTGCGGGCGCCGCATTCACCCAGCACACGCCATCCGAGCCGGACGTGATTACGTCGCTTGTCATAACCACGCCTGCGTGCCGACTGTCTCAAACTTAAGAACCTAACGCTCACAAGACAGGATGAATTGCTGTCTCGTTGTTATCGAACTTGGACAACGATCCGTTTGTTGGATTTCTCCTTGCGGAACGGCGCCCTTTGCAAATCGCCTGGTTCATCAATCAGAGTGGCTTGAATCCAAACGTGAACTGCGCCTAACCCTCCTTTGCGCAGAGCTCGCGCGGCGGCGACCGGCTTCATCTTCCGGCGCGTTATGCGTTTGCGAAATGCGGGTGACGTCCATCAGCAACACTCTTTCAACCTCTACCGTCATCGCCGAGACCATCGAAGCCTCCGGCTCGATTTCACAACTGCTCGGAGGAGGTTCCGCTCTCTTAAGCTTTTTTGTCCCTCGAACACGGGTCAACGTGGCGGGGGATCGTTTGCCGCCGCGCTGCGCTGGGCCTGGTGCCGGCGCGCTCGCGTACCCTCGCAACGTGAGAGCCTGCCTGTATGTGTGTGCAACCGAATCAGTTTGGTTGAAGAAACAGTGCGTGATGTTCCGGTTACCCTGAATATGGGCTTTGGAGCTTTCCAATCTTTCCACAATTGCTCCTTCATGAAAGAAGCAACCGTCTTCAGGGGACATCTCGTAGTCACTGGCCTGCCTGGCAAGAGGATTTGAGAGAACTCTCCACGGATAAACTGCCCCGCTCCCGAGATCTGTATGCAACTGTGGAAACGGATCGTTTTCACTGATGCCGTTGCGAACAAAGAGTTCGATGCCGGACGTTCGCGGTATCTTTGTTAGATCAAGTTCCGCTTTCGCTGATGCGAATGCTTCTTTGACTGATCTTCCAAAGCCGAGGGCCCTGTAGAACGCGCCCGCAAAAGCTACTCCTCCCTTGTCTCCCATTCCCTTCCCGGTTCCAACCGAATAATCTATGACTTCAGAGAGAGAGAGCGCCTGCGTCCTGGTAAAACAAGCATTCAGCAGGATGAGTCGCAGATGGTGCCTGTATAGCCCAAAGATTTCTACCAGACCCTGGCGATCCACCTCCTTGCCTCTACCGGCTGTGCCCCCAAGAATGAGCTTGTGCGTTTTGCTTGCGTGCCCACTGAAATGAACAATGTGCGGCTCATGCATCATCAATAGACGCTGAAGATCGAGCGCCCTGATTGCCTCGTGCTTAATCAATTCAAATTTGTCCCGGCACGGTCCTTCCTGAAGTTTTTCAAAAATCTCTCGCGCTTCCTCATCCACCAGAATGCGACTCGTGGTCCACGGATTGGCCGATAAGAAAAGTATGCGAATTCTTTCGCTCATGATGTGTCCTCGTTGTTCAGGATTCCGCGCCGGGGCGGCCCTCGTTTTTTATTGCTTCCAAAATGCATGGCGCAGAAATGCGGAAAATCTCTTAACCTTGCCGAAAGTTTTTTTTGGCGAGAGACAATTGGGCGCGGAGTTAGCTCGCGAATCCGTCATCAAGCTCAGGACTATGCGAGATTGCGACTAGTTGTCAGAGTGTCTGTAGAGTGACTTTAGGATTGGAGAATAGGGCACTGGACGGAACAACCATTCGCAATTGATCGCGCGTCGCGCTCCGGAGTGAGGTGAAGCGCGCGAGGTATCCAGCGAGCATGCTTCGCCATTGATAATTCACTTTTCATACTTGAGGAGTAAATTTACAAGGATGCCTTTGGAGTCCGGCGCTAAGACACGATAGATCGTCTGCGGTACAGGGTCCTTGCGCGTGAGCTGTCGGCGTTTCTTCGCGGCGGCCTTTTGTTCCTGCCGCGTCCCCGCCTGGCCAGCCCCCCCTTCCATCTCGTAACGCTCGCTCACACCGCCCCACAATTTCTCCCATTGGCTCAGCGCTTTCGGTTCGATACGCAACGGGTCGTCAGTCAGCGGTAGATCGAGCGGGGTGGCAGTTACGATGAACGTCAGCAACTCGCCGACTTGATTGGTGACACGAGCGGTGAAATGGTTCGGATCGTCTTCCTGTCCAGGGATGTCAATCAGGCTCCCCGGAACCAGTTTGTTGTCAGCCTCAGCCCACGGGAAGATCAGCATCGGATCACCAGTTGAGCCGTCAGCCGAAAGCTCTCGATCGATCACATAAAGGTATCCGGTGCGCGGCGACTCAACGCTGATGCGCACGTAATCGCCTGCTCGGAACGTGCCGTCACTTCGGACTCGTTCGGCAGCCCAAAGCGATCCTTTTTCACGGATGAGAGCGCGGCGGCCCGAGTCACCCGGCCGGGCGGGGCGCAACCGCCAGATCGTGATTCCCAACGACTGGAAATTGCCGGCCAGCGGTCGTGAGCCAACGGCGGGATTCGAAACGATCCGGTGAGTGAGGCGCTTGGTTTCAACTGGTGATTTTCTCTTGCGGCTGGGCGAGCCGACTTCTCTTCGGCTCTTGATAAAATCGTCAGAGTCAATTCTCCTTGGCGTGTCCTGACTCTGGCTGATAGACCCTTCGACTCGTAAGCCCGCAATGCTCGCGAGAAAGAGCAACAGAATCACGAACCATTTTATATGTAAGGGTGGTCTCATAGTTGGCCTTATAAGTCACCGATGTTCCAGCTCCAGCAGTTTCACGAGTAGATCACCGCTGGCGCGAACACTGGTTCGTTGCTTAGCCGTATCTTTGGTTGTTTCCGGCTCAGGAATCGAATGTTCAGACAGGAAATCTCTCAGGCTCCGGGCAGCTGCGGCTTCAGTGATTGCGCCGTTATTTTTAAAGGCTTCGTAGCGTGCGATCTCAAGAGCTGTCACCGCAGTCGCCGACCATACGATCCACAAGCGTTCAGTTCCTGTTTCGCCGTTAAAGGTGTTCCAATTGGTTTGCAAGTCTTGGTTTTGTTCCAATCGGGCTGAGCCTTCATTTCTCGCCGGTGTCGGATAAATTATGGTAAAAGCCTCCTGCTCGGGCGGTCCTTGACTGAACACGTAAAGATGCCCAGCCTGACGGCTGGACACATTGAGACGGAACCGATCACCGCTTTCGAATATTTTCTGTCCGGATGACTCAAAAGGTTCCAGGTACGGCTGCCCATCACGCATCTTTTGCACCGTGAGTGAGTAGGTGAGGGTGCGATGCGGCGACGAAGACGCGGAACGTGAATTCGTCGTATTTCCGAACCAACCTCCATTCCTCGAAATCAGCCAATAGGTCCCGATCATCACCGCAAATAACAGGACGGCAGCGGCCGCGAGCATTAACCAGCGGCCGGCCCCTGGTTTTCTCGCCGGCCCAAAGTCCCTTTCCTGAGCTTGCGTGTTTGCACCGGAACGTAGCGGTAATTGAGGCGGATCGAGCGAAGTTGGCGGCGCCGGCGCGTTATTGGCTGCCGCCGCAATAACTGCAGCTGGCGCGCGCGCCGACCCGAAAGGTTCCTCCCTCAATAGAGCCCGCGACAATCGGTCACCGAATTCGCCTGCGCCAAGGCTACGGGATTTCGGTTCAAACGCCAGGCCGTTGAGGATGATCGCTTCAGCGGCTGCTGATAACCGGGGACACAAATCTGACGGTTTGACGCGTACTCCCTGACCCTGCATTTCCAACAGGTGGGCCGGTGTTTCAGGGATAAATGGTCGCCGACCGGTCAATATTTCATACGCGATAACGGCAAACGAATAAACATCGCTTGCCGCCGTCACTCTGTCCCCGCGCAATTGCTCCGGAGACATATAGACGACAGTCCCCATCGTGCCCGTTCCCGTCTTAGTGCTGAACGCAGTCAACGATCCTTTAACCTTTGCAATACCGAAATCCAGAACCATTACGTGCTCGTCAGCAGCGCCCGGGCGTTGCAGCATGATGTTTTCGGGCTTCAGGTCCCGGTGGTAAATCCGTTCCTCGTGCACCGCATTCAGCGCGGCACCAATTCCTTTTATGATCAACGCAGCCCGGTCAGACTCCATCCCTTCCGGGCTGTCAGCCATTGTCTCTCGTAACGAAACTCCTTCGACATACTGCATCACAATGTACGGCTTCTTATCGGCCAGCCAGCCTGCGTCTATGATGTGTATGACTCCCGGGTGATTGACGCGCGCCAGCGCTTCTCTCTCATGGTCGAACTTCTGTACGATCCTTTCGTCGCGCAGTAACTCATCCAGAAGCACTTTCACCACTACTCGTCGTTGGTGCAATTTCAAGTCGAGTGCCAAGTAGACGCGGGCCATGCCACCATCAGCCAGGCAGCTCTGGATCACGTATCGGTCATCAATCGTCGAACCGATTAATTCATCAACTGGATCAGAGATGTCAGATGACTCGGTGGAATCGTGCCGGCTGACGATTCTGAGGCCCAGTGTAAAGAGATCTGTTTCGAGAAATCCGCCGGACGACTCGCTAGCTTTCAGTAGCGAGCAAATCTCCTGGATGAGCAGGGGATCAAAATCGCAAGCCCGGGCGACGAAATCGCATCGCTCACCGGGAGACAGCGGCAGGGCCGAGTAATAGACCTCTTGAACGCGATCCCAAGTGTGGGCCTCCACCTAATTATCTCCGGCTATGGGAAGTTGTGCGGCGAGCGAACGGGCGCAAGTCCTCGGTCGTTCGGCTCGGCGACATCTTATACATCACCGCTTCCGATGGCAATAGTGTCTGCGCAGCAAGATTGTCACTACGTTTCGCGCAGCAAGATATCAATACTGCCTCACGGATAACATCATTCACACAGCAAATCAATGCCGCAGAAATCGTTCTGGATGTATAATCTGCGGCCGGCTTTCCATTAAGGATGAAATGTCCCAAGCTCACGAAATAACTGAGTTGCTCCAAGCGTGGAGCAAAGGCGATCGGCAAGCGCTCGCGAAGCTGATACCGCTGGTGGATCGCGAGCTGAAAAAGATTGCGCACGCCTATATGCGTAAGGAGAGACGCGGGCACATTCTGCAAACGACCGCACTGGTTGATGAAGCTCTTATCAGATTAATAAGAGCAGAGAAGATCAATTGGGATAACCGGAAACAGTTCTATGCGCTGATCGCTCGCCGCATGCGTCAAGTCCTGATTGACTACGCCCGAAAGCAGATAACCAAAGGAGGTACTCGCGTGGCCAAGGTTGATGTCACAGAGGCCGACAGGTTAACGGACAAGGCATCAGAAGAGTTGCTCCGCCTGCATCAAGCCCTGATGAAACTTGCGACTCTCGACGCGCGCAAGGCAGACATTGTCGAAAAACGCTACTTTGGCGGATTTACGTTCGGGGAAATAGCTAAATTCCTTGGAGTCTCAAAGTCCTCAGTAGAACGGGAGTGGAACCTCGCACGGGCCTGGCTCAGACGCGAAATTAACGGCAGCGACGCTTTGGAAAGCAGTGAGGTCTGAGCGGCTATTGACCTATTGACCGACATAATGCCGGATATTTCGTCTTAACTGAGGCCGGGTGCGCGCGATTGATCCACCGTCGCGCTTCGCGAAAAACTCTCGACGGTCGATTTTTGATCCAATAACCGATTAAATCGGTACGCTCGCCTTCCTGTTTAGGGAACTGATATGCATCTGAACCTTCCCGCCGGGTCAAGCAAACCGTATCGCGTAACGGTTCTCATCGCTCTTTTGCTACTCGGCGGCACTATGACCGCGCAAGAGACAAAAGAGGCACAGCAAGAAGCAGCTCGAAGACTAATAAGCGAAGCGTTTCAACTGAAAGGCGAGGGATCGGCTGCATCGCTTTCAAAAGCCATTGAAAAATTCGAAGCCGCAAGAATACTGTGTCGCTCTTTCAACAATGTAACCGCCAAGGCAGATCTGTTCGCGCAAATCGCCTTTCTTTACAACGAACTCGACCAAAATCAAAAAGCGGTAGAAAACTATACGGAATCTTTGTCACTGTATCGTACGGCTGGTGATCAAGCCGGTGAAGCCGCTTCACTCTTTCACCTTGCTCTAACTTACAGCACGTTAGGCGAAAAACAGAAAGCGCTGGACACTTTGAGCCAGGCGGTGGCGCTCTACCACGCTGTCGGTGATCTCCAGGGTGAAGCGGCTGCGCTGGTCAGCACCGGCAATCTCATTGGAACTCTGGGCAAGTCGGCTGAGTCGCTCGATTACTTCAACAAAGCGCTGGATATCTTTCGTTCTACAGGTTTTCGAGAGGGTGAGGCGCTTGTCCTGATGGCCATGTTCCCGCCCTACAATCTCGCAGGTCAAACTGAGAAGGCGCGGGAGTGCCTGGAACAAGCGTTGGTGGTATCTCGCGCCGCACGTTTTCGCCACGGCGAGGCTGGTGCGCTCTTAGCGCTTGGTTTACTCTACAGTTATCTGCTCGACGTACAAAAAGCTCTCGAGTATTACGAGCAAGCTTTGCCTTTAGTTCGAGCCGAACGTGATCGTGGCGCTGAAGCCATAACTCTCCACGGACTCTGTGTAACGCACCTTAGTTTCCGCGATTATCAGAAGGGCTTTGACTATTGTGGTCAAGCGTTGACCCTCATTCGTGCTA
>Ga0207646_10004225_pt1 | contig 15714 bp, 13 predicted proteins | sample KBSK5502metaG_FD_184343 | JGI IMG/M metagenome (GOLD analysis project Ga0207646, IMG submission 184343) | Corn, switchgrass and miscanthus rhizosphere microbial communities from Kellogg Biological Station, Michigan, USA - KBS K5-50-2 metaG... | ecosystem: Host-associated > Plants > Roots >... | reverse complement strand
TCGTCGCGGCGGGGCGACCAGGGCAAGGCGCGCCCGAGCACCGGAGCGAGCGGGCTCGGATGCCCGTAAGCGAGGAGCGAAGGGCGCAACGCCGCCCTGGTCGTTCCCGCTGCGACAGCTATACGAGACTGCGTTCGTCGCGGCGGGGCGACCAGGGCAAGGCGCGCCCGAGCACCGGAGCGAGCGGGCTCGGATGCCCGTAAGCGAGGAGCGAAGGGCGCAACGCCGCCCTGGTCGTTCCCGCTGCGACAGCTTTGGAGTTATCCTCCCGGTCACCGGTGGCGGGCTGCGCTCACACGACGCCGCCACCGGTCTCCCCTTCTCCGACCCTGGAGCCGTCCGTGACCTCGAACGTCGGTCAGAACTACCCCTACACGAGCGAGTCGGAAGCGGATCGCGCGACGCGGATCGGAGCGCTGGTCGCGGAACGGGCGGGCCTGTCCGACACGCTCAAGGCGGAGACGACGCCGCTTGACGCGAACGAGCGGTGGTGGGTCTGGAAGTGCCCGACGCCGGGCTGTCCCGGGCTGCTCCACGTCGCCGGGTACGCGGCCGAGAAGCACGCGCTCTTCGTCGTCTGCGACGGGACCTGCGGCAAGACGTTCCTGCGCTGAGCAACGCCACTCCCTTGTCGCCGGGGACGGAGCGTCCGGTCGATCGCGCGGTCCTCGGAGATGCCCGACGGCGGCTCGTGGTCGACGGGCTCGGGATCATGGTGTCGGCCGCCGGCTTCGGCTTCGTCTACGGTCTGACCGCACGCACGAGCGGACACTTCTCGCCGCTCGAGGCCGGGGCCATGAGCCTGATCGCGTTCGGCGGGGCTGCCCAGTTCGCGGCGATCGGCTATGTCGCGAGTGGGCTCGCCTGGCCCGCCATCGGGCTCCTCACGTTGCTCCTCAACGCCCGCCACGTCCTCTACTCGGCCGCCCTCGCTCCGTGGTTCCGCGGCCGGTCGCTCGTCGAGCGGGCCCTGGCCGCCCACCTCCTGACCGACGAATCGTTCGCCCTCGCGATCGCCCACTTCAAGCGCTTGGGCCGGTTCGACGCGATCGGCTACTGGTACCCCGCGATCGTGACGACGCTCATTCCGTGGAACATCGCCACGTTCGCCGGCGTGATGCTTGGCGACGCGATCATCGAGCCGAGCCGGTTCGGCATCGACGTCATCTTTCCCGCGGCGATGGCCGGTCTCGGCGTCGGCCTGGTCACGGGCCGTCGCGAGCTGGTCGCCGCGATCGCCGGGGCCGCGATCGGCGTGGCCGCGTCGCTCGCGATCAGCCCGACGATCGGGATCATCGCCGGCGGCATGCTCGGACCGCTCGTTGGCCTCCTGACACCGTCCGGTAGCGACGCTCCCACGGACCCGGGCAATGCCAAGCTCCCGTAGCTCGACGACGTCAGCCCGTGAGCACCGACCTCGTCCCGCTCGCCGTTCTCATGTTCGCGGTGACCTATCCGTCGCGGGCGATCGGCCTCCTGAACCCCGCGATCGACCGCCTGCCGCGGCGCGCCCTCGACTACCTCCAGCTCGTCGGCCCGGCCGTGCTTGCCGCGCTCGCGGCGGTGAACGTCATGGTCGCGACGACGGACGGCCGATCGGTCTTCGTCGTCGGCCTGCCGTGGCTGTCGGTGGTCGCCTGCATCGGCATCGTGGCCTGGCGGCGGAACTTGTTCCTCGGCCTGCTCGCCGCCGTGGCGATCGCGATCGCCGGTCGAACCGCCGGCCTGCCCTGACCACCGCCGACCTCAGCCGCGGCGAGCCTCGAGCTCGACCTCGACGAGCATCTCCGGCTCGAGCAGGGCGCTGACCACGACGAGGGTCGCGGCTGGGCGAATCGCGGCGAACAGCTCGCCGTGAACGGCGGCCACGGCGTGGGCGTCGGCGGCACGCGTGATGTACATCCGGGTCCGGACCGCGTCTGACAGGGCAAATCCCACGTCGGCGAGCGCGCGCTCGACCACCGCGAATGCGGCCCGCGCCTGGACCGCCGCGTCGGCGTGGGCGAGGCCGTCGGGATCGGTCGTCCCCGCGACCCAGACCGAATCGCCCACGACGACGGCCCGGCTGTAGCCGTAGGGCGCCTCGAACCGGCCGCCCGAGCCGAGCCGCCGGCGCCCGGCGGTCACGAGACGGCGACGGGACCGGCGGCCCGCCACTTCGCGACGACGGGGTCGCGGCCGATCGCCACGAGGAGTCCGGACAGCAGGATCGTCCGCGGAACGATCGACGCGACCTCGAGGTACTCCGCGGGTGAATGGTCCATCCCGCCGATCGGCCCGAGCCCGTCGATCGAGGCGACCCCCATCCCCGACGTCGTGTTCGCGTCGGATGCCCCGCCGGTCGCCGCATCCCGGACCTCGAATCCAAGCCGCTCGGCGATCGCCCGGGCATGGTCGACGAGCCGGGTTGATCGCTCGAGCTTCTCCATCGGCCACCAGCGGGCCATCGGCTCGATCTCGGCTGTGACGTCCGGGACGGCCAGGGAGCCGAGCATCGAGCGGATCTCGGCCTCGGCAGCCTCGAGATCGGCGCGGCGGATCGCCCGGACATCGACTTCCAGCGAGCATCGTTCGCCGACGACGTTCGGGCGCGTCCCCCCGTCGATGACCCCGACGTTGATCGTGACGCCCGCCCAGCGGCCGTTGAGGGCGTGAAGACGGGTCACGAGGTCGGCCGCCGCGAGGATCGCCGACCGTCCCTTCTCGGGCTCGACGCCCGCGTGGGCGGCTCGGCCATGGACGGTGATCCGGGCATCGATGATGCCTTTCCGCGAGGAGACAATGTCGCCGTTCGCTCTTGCGCACTCGAGGACGAAGCAGACATCGGAGTCGGCGGCAATCTCGCGGATGTGGGGCGTCGAGCTCGGCGAGCCGATCTCCTCGTCCGGGTTCGCGACGTACGTCAAACGCTCGAACGGCAGCGGGCCGGCGGCCGCGACGGCCTTGACCGCGTACAGCCCGGCGAGCAGGCCCGACTTCATGTCGGTCACGCCGGGACCATGGGCGACGCCGGCGCTGTCGATCGCGAACGGTCGCTCGGCTGCCGTGCCCGGGTCGAACACGGTGTCCATGTGACCGATCATGAGGATCCGCGGCCCGCCGGTCGTCCCGCGCGGTCCGTCCCACGTCCCAACGACGGTTGCGCCCCGCGTGCCGGCTGGGTCGGGTCGGACGTCGACCGTCGCCCCATGCTCGGTCATGAACGCCGTCACGAACCGCCCGACTTCGTCGACGCCGGCCGGGGTGTACGAGCCGCAATCGATGTTGACGAGCCGTTCGAGATCGGCGAGATAGGCCGGCTCATCGGCACGGATCGCCGCGTCGAGCGCGGCGAGCTCGGCGTCGGTAATGCCGGCGCCCGGTGCGGTCGGGGTGTCCATCGAGCCCAGTGTAGGTCGACGATCCTGGCCCGGCGACGCCGGCGCGGACAGCCGAAAACGGATCGCTCGCGACGGGTGGGAGCGCTATCCTCCCCGAACCGTGCGTCTCATCGAGATCCGCCTCCTCGAGGGCCCGAACGTCTACCGGCTGGAGCCGGTGGTGAAGGTCGAGGTCGCGATCGGTCGGCGGCGCACCTGGTACGGCCAGCGCAGCCCGGCTCGACACGCCCTCGTCCAGCTCGGCGCCCGGGTTCCGGCCCGCGACTGGCCGCTCGCGATCGAGGAGTTCGTCGGCTGGCTCCACCGCCTCCGGATCGACCACGACGAGGGCCGCGGCGGCATCGCCGTCCATCGCTCGTCGGATCCCGGCCACTGGATCGTTACGTTCGGGTGGTCCGGCGCAGAGCGAGCGCGGACGATCGCGGAAGCCGCCCTCGCGCTCACCGACCGCGACGTGTCGTCGGTCCGGCGAGCCCACCTGACCGGCAGCCAGGACCGGCTGGTCGCCCGCTGGAGTGCGCGGATCGCCGAGGCCCTGACCACCCCACCGGCCTGGGTTCGCGACGCCGACCGGCGGATCCCCGTCGTCTCGATCACGGGCACGAACGGCAAGAGCACCGTGACCCGCCTGATCACCCACATCCTCAAGGTCGCCGGTCGGCGGGTCGGGACGACGACCTCGGACGGCGTCCTCGTGGATGAGCGCCTGGTCGAGCCCGGCGACTGGACCGGGCCGGGCGGCGCCTGGCAGATTCTGGAGCGCTCCGACATCGATGTCGGCGTCCTCGAGACAGCCCGGGGCGGGCTCGTCCTGCGCGGTATGGGCTACGAGTCGAACGACGCGAGCGTCGTTACCAACGTGACGTCCGACCACCTCGATCTCCAGGGCATCCATACCCTGCCCGAGCTTGCCGAGGTCAAGGCAACGGTCGCCCGGGCGACGCGTGTCGGCGGCTGGGCGGTCCTCAACGCCGACGATCGGCTCACGGCCGCGATGAGCCGGCGAGTCCGGGCACATGTCGCCGTGTTCTCGCTCGGCGTCGGGTCCGGCGGCGCGGCCGTGGTCCGCCGCACCATCGCGAGTGGCGGTCGCGCGTATGTCCTCCGCGACGGCTGGCTGATCGAGATCGACGGCAGCCACGGCGCGAGCGCGACCGACGGCCAGAGCGCCGGTCTCGAGCCGGTCGAGCACAGGATCATTGAGGTCGAGCGCGTCCCGATCACCCTCGGCGGGCTCGCTCGGCACAACGTCGCCAACGCGCTCGCGGCGGCCGGCGCCGCTCGCGGACTCGGCGTGACCCTGGCCCAGCTGCGCGACGGTCTCGCCGACTTCCAGCCGACGTCGGTGCTGTCGCCGGGCCGGCTGAACCTGTTTCGCCTCGGCTCCCGCATCGTCATCATCGACTTCGCCCACAACGAAGGCGGCGTGAGCGCCGTCATGGACGTCGCCGAGGGGATCGCCGGCGGGGCGGCCGGTCGGGCGGCGCCGGTGACCGCGATCATCGGAACCGCCGGCGATCGGCCGGACGACACGCTCCGCGGGATCGGGCGGATCGCCGCCAAGCGAGCCCAGCGGGTCGCGATCAAGGAGACGCTGAAGTACCTGCGTGGCCGTAGCCGCGAGTCGATCGTCGGCGAGATCATGGCCGGGATCCGGGCCGCGGGCCGAACGACCGCCGGCGTGCCGGTCTACGAGTCGGAGACCGACGCCCTCCGCAGCGAGCTGGCCCGGAACGGCGAGGGCGCCGCCCGGCCGGATGCTCCGCGCGTCATCGTCCTGATGTGCCACGAGGAGCGCGCCGAGGTGTTCGCGCTCCTGAGCGAGCTCGGCGCCCACCCGATCGACGTGGCCAGCGAGCTGACGACGCTCATCCCCCGCCTCCAGGCTCGCCCGCGTCGCGCCTGAACGCGGTTTCGCAGTTGGCGTGCACGCCCCACGTGCACCGGCGACCGTTTCGACGTGGAAACGGCCACGAAGAGCGCGATTCGGGGCTGAATCGGGACGTCAGGGCACGTGGAGCGTGCCAGACGAGCATTGGCGGCTGAGGGACGCGTGCAGCTCGTCGCTCGTGCACGCCCGGCGAGAAATCCGAGGCGAGAGCGAGGAGCACAGGCTCCAACGACGCCCTGGTCGGTCCGGCGCGACAGCCGTTGATCAGCCCTCCGGAACCTCGAGCTCACCGGGATCGGCGAAGGCAGTGGCGCCCCGGGCGTGGCCGGCCGCCGCCATCGCCTCGCGATAGACGCCGATCGCGTCGTCGACGCAGCAGACGACGAGATCGCCCGGCGCCGCCCGGCGGAGCGCCATCCGGACGGCCGTCAGCTCGTCGAGCATCTTCTCGGACTTCAGGGTGCGCGCGCCCTTCGCGCGGGCGGCCCGAACTCCTTCGATGACGTTGCCGGCCGACACGCCCGGCGCCCGGCCGCGAAGGTTCTTGTCCTCGCGAACGATGATCTCGTCGAAGGCCCCGGCGGCGATCGCGCCGTACTCCGCCTGATCCTCGTCGCGACGGTCGCCCGGGATCCCGATCACGCCGATCGCCCGGCCACTGCGCGCATGGCCGTTCGTCGACGGCCCGATCCGCCCCGCCTTCGACTGCGGCTCGGTCATCATCCGCCCGACGAAGTCGGCGAGCTGGCGCATCCCGTCGACGTTGTGGCAATAGTCGATGACGACCCGGATCCCGCCGACGTCGAGGAGGTTCAGCCGGCCGGGCGCCTGGAAGAACGACGTCGAGAAGGTCCGCAAGCCCTGGCGGATGTCGTGGAGGTGGGCGCCCGAGGCCCAGGCGGCCGCGGCCGCAGCGAGGGCATTGGCGACATTCATCCGGGCCCGTCCGCCGAACGTGGCCGGGATCAGGTGCGTGTACAGGACGGGCATCGTTCGCGGGCCGTGGCGGAGGACGATCAACTCTCCCTCGGCGCCCGACTGGAGGACGAACGCGGCATTCCCACGCGACGTGTGGCCATCGACCCGGTCGTAGCCGTCCTGGCCCTTCTCCGTCGCCATGCTGAACAGGACGACCTTGCCGGCGCAGTGGCGACCCATCCGGTAGACGTGGCCGTCGTCGGCGTTCAGGACGGCCGTCCCCGACCGCGGCACGGCCTCGACCACGACAGCCTTGACGTTGGCAAGCTGCCCGATCGAGTCGATCCCGCCGATCCCGAGGTGATCGCCGGTGACATTCGTGACGACCGCGACATCGTTGCGGTCGTAGCCCAGGCCCTCGCGCAGGATGCCGCCCCGGGCGACCTCGAACACGGCGGTGTCGACGGTCGGGTTCTGGAGCACCATCTGGGCCGACTTCGGGCCCGACATGTCGCCCTTCTTGATCATCCGCCCGTCGATGACGATGCCGTCGGTCGAGGTCATCCCGACCCGCCGGCCCTTGAGCTTCAGGACGTGGGCAATCATCCGGACCGTCGTCGTCTTGCCGTTGGTCCCGGTCACGGCGATGATCGGGATGCGCGACGGCAGGCCGGGTGGGAACAGGCCGTCGATCACCGGCCGGGCGACGTACTGCGGCTCGCCCTCGGTCGGATGGGTGTGCATCCGGAACCCCGGTGCGGCGTTGACCTCGACGATCGCGCCCCCCGTCTCGCGGACCGGGGTCGCGATGTCCGGGCAGATGAAGTCGATCCCGGCGATGTCCAGGCCGACGATCTGAGCCGCCGTCTCCGCGATCTCGACGTTGTCGGGATGAGCCTCGATCGTCCGGTCGATCGATGTCCCACCGGTCGACATGTTGCCGGTGAGGGCGAGTTTGATGAACGTTCCCGCGGGTGGAACCGCGTCGAGCTCGAAGCCCTGCTCGCGGACGAGGGTCGCGGCGGCCTCGTCGACGGTGATCCGGGTGAGGACCCGCTCGTGGCCGATGCCGCGGCGCGGATCCTGGTTGGCGGTCTCGACGAGCTGGCGGACCGTGTGCTCGCCGTCGCCGGTGACGCTGGCCGGGACGCGTTCGGCGATCGCGGCGACCTTGCCGCCGATGACCAGGCAGCGATAGTCGTTGCCGGCGACGTAGCTCTCGACCACGAGGTCGCCGCTGCGACTCTGCGCGCGAGCGCCATAGAACGCCGCCCGGACCGCTTCATCGCTGCGGAGGTCGAGGTGGACCCCGCGGCCGTGGTTGCCGTCGAGCGGCTTGACGACGCACGGGAAGCCGATCCGGCGAGCGGCCTCGATCGTCGCCTCCTCGGTGTCGACGACGGCGCTCTTCGGGACCGGCAGGCCGGCCGAGTCGAGCAGCCGGTTCGTGAGGCTCTTGTCGCTGGCGATGTCGACCGCGATCCCCGATGTCTTCGAGGTCATCGTCGCCCGGATCCGCTGCTGGTGGACGCCCTGGCCGAGCTGGACGAGCGAGTGGCGGTCGAGCCGGATGAACGGGATGTCGCGGCTGGCGGCCTCGTCGAGGATCGCCTGGGTGGACGGCCCGAAGGCCGATTTCTCGGCAAGCCGGATGAGCCGCTCGAGCTCGGCCATGAAGTCGACGTTGACTCGGTCGTCGTTCGGGGCGACAAGGTGGTTGACGAGGGCGACCGCGATCTTGCCCGCCTCGACGCCGACCATTTCCTCGCGGAACTCGAAGATGACGTTGTAGCGGCCGTGCTCGCCGGTGCTCCGGGTCTTGCCATGGCGGACGTCGGTGCCGGACAGGTTCTGCAGCTCGAGGGCGATGTGCTCGGCGATGTGACCGGCCCAAGTCCCCTCGCGGAGGCGGGTAATGAAGCCGCCTCGCCGGCCGAGGCTGCAGGCGTGGTCCTCGAGGCTCGGCAGGAGCTCGACGAGGGCATCGGTGAAACCGGGGATCTTGTTCGACGGAAAGTCCTCGAGGATGCCGAGGTCGACAAGCATCCGGACGACCGGCTCGCGCGCCCAGTAGTTCGGTCCGCGCAGCATCCGCGTCTCGAGGATCCGGAGCGTCGGCTCGGGGCGCGTGCCGTTCGGGACGCGGTCGGACGCCCGGCGGCGTGGCGTCGCCGTGGCGTCATCCAGTGGCGCTCGCGGCGCTGCGGCCTTCTTCTGGCGCGGCTGCGGTGCGGTCCGGGCCACGACGTTCCTCCTGCCCCTCGGTGTCGGTCGGCCGAGTGTACTCGGCCGCAATCGGCGACGGCGCCGGTCAGCCGGAGGCCAGCTCGCCGCTGCCGGGCAGGGCGTGGAGCGCCGGCGTCGCGAGGCGGTGACGACGGCGGAGGTCGAACCGGTAGCCGGCCGGCAGCGAGTGGAGGACGACGCCACTGATCATCAGCGGCTTGTGGCCGCGGATCTCCCAGGCGTCCGTCTCGGACGCGGAACCGTCGACGACGGTGATGCTCCCCCGGCCGATCACCTCCATGACGTGGTCGGGACCGACGACGCCGGCTGTGTCCTCGTCGACGCCGAGCCCCAACAGCGACGGGTTCTGGGCGATCAGCGACAAGAGCCGGCCCAGTCGGTTCCGCTGCTGGAAGTGCTGGTCGACGATCACGCCCGGCAGCATCCCGAGTCCAGCCGCGATCTGGGCCATCCGGTGCTTCGGCGTCGCCCCCGACGCCCCGAACGCGATCATGTGGCTGCTCATCGCCGATGCACCGGCCGACGTGCCGGCCATGACCGCGCCGTGCCGGAAGCGCTCGAGCATCGCGTCGGCCAGGCGCGTCCCCCCGATCGTCGACGCGAGCTTGAGCTGGTTGCCGCCGGTCAGGAACACGCCCGTCGCGTCGCGCAGGGCGAGGGCGGCGGTCTCGTCGTTGGCCTGCGGCCGGCTGGTGGCGTGGAGCGGCCGAACCGTCTGGACACCGATCTCCCCGAAGATCTGGCGATAGCGCTCGCCGGCCTCGGTGCCGAGGCTCGAGGCGGTCGAGATGACGACGATCGTGGCGTCCCGTCCGCCGGCGAGTGCGACGAAGCGATTGAGGATGACCCGGTCGCGGATCTTGTCCTCGGCCCCGCCGATGATGATGACGGTCCCGTCGGTCACGGACGCGCGCTCCTCGTCTCGGATCGGGGAAGGATAGCGCGACGACTGCTCGCGAACCCGATGGCGGCGTCGCACGGACGTTGCGGTTCGGGTCCCGATGACGGCTGCCCCGCGGCCGTCTGAGAGAATGCCGCCGAATGACGACGAGCAGCGGTGCGGCGACCGGCGGTCCTGGCGAGCTCCGTCCGGGCACGGTGGGTTCGGCCGGGATGCGTCCAGCAGGGCAGGTCAGGGCTCGATCGGAAGCCGGATCGGAACGCCGGCCCGGATCCGGTGCCGGCTCGGCAAGCCCGCATCGACGGCGAGCCGCCGTCCTTCGACGGGCGCTCCGCCACGAGGTCGGGCGGCTCCGTGACCGCCGCCGGGTCCTTGCGATGACCCTCCTGATCCTGACGTTCGGGATCCTGGCCGCGAGCCTCGTGGCGCGCGGTGAGCCGGCCGGGGCGGACGCGCGGGCGTACTGGGCGGCCGTGCGGATCTGGCTGGGCGGCGGCGACCCCTATCGGCCGACTGGGCCATTCCTGCCCTACGTCTACGCCCCGTGGATGCTGCCCCTGTTCGCGCCGTGGGCCCTGATGCCGTGGGACGTCGCCTGGTTTGTCTGGCGCGGCGGGACGATCCTCGGGTTGCTCTGGACGATCCACTGGGCCTACAGCCGGCGGCCGCTCCAGACAGCCGTTCTCGTCGCCCTGCTCGCGTTTCCGTTCGGGGCCAACCTCGACACCGGAAACATCAACCTGCTCCTCACCTTGCTGCTCTGGGGCGCCCAGTTCACCGGCCCTCGACTGGCCGGCGCCCTCTGGGCGATCGCCAGCTGGATGAAGTGGGTCCCGGTCGTCTTCCTCGCCGTCCTCCAGCCGCGGGCACGCCTGTGGGGCTTGCTCTTTCTCGCCGTCTCGGTCGTCCTGAGCCTGGCGACGCTGCCCGGCACGATCGCCCAGCTCGAGGCCCTGATCAGCTTCGGCCGGCGACCGATCCGCCTCGATTACATCGTCTTTCTGTGGGCGCTCGTGCCGGTGCTCTGGCGCCAACCGGACCCGTTCGGCTGGCTTCGGCTCGATTGGTGGCGCGCCCGCTTCGACAGGTTCCGCGCCGAGCGGCGGTCGAGGACACGCCGCGCCCGGACCTGGCTCGGACTGCCCCACGGCTCGCCGAGCGATCGACGCACGCCGTCGGTCGACACGATCAGCGCCGAGCGGGGCGACGCCCGCTGACGCCGACGGCTGATCGCGCCGGCGTCGAGGACTTCGATCGGAGCCGACGGATCGTCAGGCGATGCTCGCCGCCAGCTCGCGCGTGGCCGATCGACGGTCCGGCTCCACCACGGGGCGGAGGCAGATCATCGCGATGACGTAATAGGCTGCGCCGAGAACGTACGCAGCCCGCGGACCCGTCCCCAGGCCGAATAGGTTGTTGACGAAGTCGAGCGTCAGTCCGCCGGTCATGACGGCAAAGACGGTCGATGAGCCCGTGGCGACGTTCGAGAGGCCCATGTATCGACCCGACGAGGCGCGCGGGATGATGTCGGTGATCAGAGCCCAGTCGACCGCGAGGAACGTGCCGGCCGACGCCCCGAACAGAAACGCCCCGACGAAGACGAACGGAATCGACGGGGCGAGGGCCGCGATCAGGAGCCCGATCCCGCCCACGACGCAGCTGGCGTAGATGACGGGCTTGCGGCCGATCCGATCCGACACCCGGGCGCTCGGGATGATCGCGATCAGGTTGGCGACGACGACGATGACGAGCAGCAACGTGTTGGTCCCATTCGCGTCCTCCTGGGTCATCGCGTGCGTCTGCTTGAGATACGTGATGACGAAGTTCACGAGCATCGCGCCGCCCATCAGGAAGAACAGGCGGGAAGCGACGAGCCAGACGTAGGACCGCTCCTGGAGGATGTCCGTGCCCCAGGCCGTACGGGCGATCGCCACCCACGATCGGCCGGCGCGATCGAGCGGCGGCACGCCGGGGCTGACCCGGACGACGACGGCCACCATCGTGATCAGCTCGACGATCGCAACGGCCGCGATCGCGAATTCCATCCGATGGAAGCCGACGGCGATGGTCACGAGCAGGAAGCCCGTGACGTTCCCGAGGATCTGCATCATCCCGACGAGGGCGCTGGCCATCCCGACCTGGCGCTCCGCGATGAGGTCGGGCACATAACCCTGGAACGGGCCGCGAGCGATGTTCGTGCTGATCGCGAGGAAGGACGCGAAGACCCCGAGGATCAGGACGTTGTTTGCCGTCGCGATACCGGCGAGGAAGACGAGATCGAGCAGGGACCCGAAGACGATGTACGGCTTCCGACGACCCCATCGGCTTGTCGTGTAGTCGCTGATCGCCCCGACCGTCGGCTGGATGAGGATCGACAGGACGGCAATCGGGATGGACAGCAGGAAGAGGATCCGGCCCACCTCGAGGGGCTCGGCAAAGTTGTCGTAGTTGAGGCGGTTCTGGGTGAAGACACCGACGGCGCCGTCGATCGCGGTCAGGCCGAGCCAGTACAGCGAGATCCTTGCCAGGTGCCCCAGCGGCAGGTCGGCGGTCGGTCGCCGACCGACCTCGTCGTCCCCGATCGCACGACCCTGCGCGTCGCGTGCGCTCTCCATCACGATCCACCCTCCCGCTCCCCCGAACGCACCTCCCGGTCAAGCCTACGACGCCCGGCCGACCCGAATGTTTCAGTTGCGCACGTCAGGCCGCGATCGGCGCTCCGTCCGGGTCGAGGGTGATCGCCACGCCGGGCCGAACGAGGTGCCGTTCGGTCGCCCCGAGGGCTGCGAGCTGGAACAGCGATCGATCGATCGAGTAGAGCGCCGTCGAGACGATCCCGGTCCGCCCGAGACGGAACGAGAAGACCGGGTTCTCGGTGTTGCCGGCGTACTGAACGACCGTGCCGTCGAGGGTCATGACGGCGAGGTTGGCCTGCCCGCCAAACGTCGCGTGGAGCGAGCGGAGCGCCGCCGCCGGAGTCGGGCAGTCGTCCCACGCGTCCTCGAGCCAGCGCGCCCCGACCTCGCTGTCGGCGCGACCGGCGATCCGACCCTGGGCCTGGAAGTGGCGGCGCGATTCGCGAATGTCACGCAGGTCGCCGTTGTGGCTGAAGGCGTACCGCTCGCCCGGATCGGCGAAGGGTTGGGTGTCCGCGAGCTGGAGGGTCGAGAGCTTCGATGGGCGGCGGACGTGGATGAGAGCACTCGTCGTCTCGGCCGTGCCCACCGATGCCGCCGCCGGGTCATCGCGAAAGGCGCGGATGTCGCGGTGGATCTCGATCCGGCCGTCGCCCGCGAGCCAGGCGGCACCCCAGCCGAAGCCGGCCATGCCATACCGCTCGAGCCGTCCGGTGAACGCCCACAGGTCATCGAGCCGGAAGGGCTCGGAGGCTCGGGCCACGAACTGCTCGCACATCGGCGGCGATGATACGCGTCGGCGACCACCGATCGGTCCGGGTCGCGGGGTAGCCGTGGCGGCCTGCCGGCTCAGGTCGTGCCAGCGGTGTGGCGGATCGTCGACTCGTACTCGGGGAAGTAACGGGCGATGTCGAGGAGGTCGAACGAGCGGTTGATCATCTGGGCCGATTCGCGCTCGAGGAGGAACGCAAACGACGCCTCCACCAGCGCCGTCGGCTCCGAGGCGTTGGGCGAGAGGCGGGCGAGGTCCGATTGCGACACGCGGACGCGGTGCTTCGAGATGCCCAGGCCGCCCTCGCGGAGCGTGACCGCGCAGGTCCAGTCGTCTTCGCGGCTGTTATCACAGTGGACGGCGATCGCCGCCATCGATCCTCCCTTTCCCGTCCTGGCAGGCTGGACACCAGTAGGTCGTCCGCGGGATTCCGGTGGCCAGCGGCGCCGACCTGAGGAGCGTGCCACAGCGGCGGCACGGTCGACCAGCCCGTCGGTAGACCCAGATGGGTGACCTGCCCGAAGGGCTGCCGACGCTCCGTCGGAGCAGGTCACGCGCCGTCGCGACGAGGCGATCCATGGTGGCGTCATCGAGATCGGCGACGAGCGCCCACGGATCGACTCGTTCCCGGAACAGCGTTTCGTTGCGCCAGATATTGCCGATGCCGGCAACGGCCCGCTGATCGAGGAGTGCTTCGGAGATCGTCATCGCAGCCCGCGCCGGATCGCGCAGGCGGCGTTTCGCGTCGGCCGCGTGATCCGGACTCCAGCCGTCATCGAGGACGTCCGGCCCGAGGCGGGCGAGCGTCGGGTGGATCACCTCGGCACGGGTCTCGAACAGCTCGATGACCGGCGCGTCGAAGCAGACGGCGATCGCGCCAGGAACCTCGAGGACGAGTCGGGCCCGGGCGGCGGGACGGCGCCACGGCTCGCCGGGCCGGTAGCGATGCCACGACCCGGTCATCCGGAGATGGGTCCGCAGCTCGAGGCCATTGTCGAACCGGATCAGGAGGTTCTTGCCGACAGCCTCGACGCTCGTGATCGATGCGCCGACGATCTGCTGGACCTGCGGTCCGCCGGCCCGGACGCGAGCCGCCTCAACCGTCCTGCCGACGAGGTGCGGTGCCAGGCCGCTGGCCGTCCGGCGGAGGGTGTCGCCCTCGGGCATCGGGCGCTCAGTGGAACCGGTCGCCGGCTGGCCCGCCGGCGGCCGCGTTGCGCGGGGCGCCGGCCGGCGTCCCCGTCGCCGATCGACCCGCGGCGGCGCGCAGGACGAGGCCGCGATAGCCCGGCAGGAAGCCCGCGGCGACGAGCTGGTCGCGGAACCGCGACTCCGCGACGGGTCCGCCGTCGACTTTCGTGATGACGAGCTCCCGCAGGCGGCCGTCGCCGACCAGCCCGCCGAGCGCCCGGGCCGCCGTGGTCCCGACCTCCGGATCGTCGGCCGCCGGCAGGATCTGGATCGAGCCGCCGCCTCGATCGACGTACAGGGCGGCGACGCCGTCGACGAGGACAACATGGGCGCCGGCGGCGCGCTGGAAGGGGCGACGGTCGTCGTCGTCGCGGCGCGGCCAGGCGATCGCGGCCCCGTATGGATTGGCCGGATCGGCGGCCGCGAGCAGGTGGACGGTTCGGTCGGCCGAGCCGCGGCCGGGGTCGCGAACGGAGCGGAGCCGTTCAATCGCCCCGGCGAGCGCGAACTGGGCCGCACCGAGGCCGTCGATGAAGTAGCCGCGCCGGATCCGGCCGGCCTCCTCGAGCGCGCGGAAGATCGGGTACACCGCCGAGAAACCGCCCTCGACGCCCTCGGCCGCGACGGCCTCGCGGGTCACGATCCCGTGGCGATCGAGCAGGCCGAGCGCGATCGCATGGAGGCGTTCGGTCGGCGTGCCGGCAGGCGGCGCGACCAGCGACCAGCGACCGGCCGCCTCGGGCGGCCCGAGCGCGGTGAGGCGGCCCGGCCCGCGTCGACGCATGCTCCGATCGGTGCGCTTCCAGCGCAGCGCGCGGAGCGGGGCGAACGTGTCGTTCGTGACCTCGCCGGCCCAGACCAGATCCCAGAGCGCATCGAGCACGTCCCGATCGGAACCGCCGCCGGCCGCGGCATAGAGCTCGCGATAGAACGAGGCGCCGCGCATCGCCAGGTGCTCGCGGATCCGCTCGTGGCGCGGATCCGCCGGCGGCGCCGCGGCATCGGCGGAACCGGCAGGCCGCAGCAGCTCGCGGCCGGGCCGGGCGAGCACGATCCGGCCGTCGTCCCGGCCGAGGCTCCCCCGCCCGACCCAGGCGACCTCGCCGAGTGCGCCGAGCTCGTCGAGCAGCCGCGGCTGGTAGCCCGGCACCCGCGCCGGAAGGATGTCCCGCTCGAGGACCGAGGCGGGCAGGGCCACGCCGGCCAGCTGGTCGATCACCTCGGCGAGGCGCTCGAGGGCGGCGGTCTGGCGAAGTGGAGGCGGGCTCTCTCCGACGGCGGTGACGCCTTGCCAGGCCGGGAGGAACCGGGCGAAGGCCGCCGGGTCGACCGGCTCGACCTCCTTCCGAAGACGCGCGAGCGACCGCCGCCGCAGCAGCCGCAGGACCTCGGGATCGATCCAGTCGCGCTCGGCCCCGCCGGGCCGGAACTCGCCGCGGAGGACCGTCCCGGCGTTCAGCAGCCGCTCCAGCGCCTCCTCGACGATCCCGACCGGCAGGCCCCAGCGGCGCGCCGGCTCGGGCGTGAGGAACGGGCCGTGCGTCCGGGCGAACCGGGCCAGCAGCCCCTCGAGCGCGCCCGCGGCCGGGCCGAGGAACGCCGCCGGGACCCCCGTCGGCGGCGACACGCCGACGCCGTCGCGGTACCGCGCGACGTCCTCGATCGCGATCCAGCGATCGTCGCCGGCGATCCGCGCCGCGACCGCCCGGCGCGACGCGATCAGCTCGGTGAGCCAGGCGTCACCAGCCGCCGCGCCACCCTCGGAACGCCCCGCGATC
>Ga0207646_10004223_pt1 | contig 15719 bp, 12 predicted proteins | sample KBSK5502metaG_FD_184343 | JGI IMG/M metagenome (GOLD analysis project Ga0207646, IMG submission 184343) | Corn, switchgrass and miscanthus rhizosphere microbial communities from Kellogg Biological Station, Michigan, USA - KBS K5-50-2 metaG... | ecosystem: Host-associated > Plants > Roots >... | reverse complement strand
GAACAGCAGCGCGCCGGAGATGGCCAGCGGCACCGAGCCGGCCAGGATGATGAAGGGGTCCCGGAAGCTCTCGAACTGCGCGGCCAGCACCAGATAGATGAGGATGGCCGAGAGCAGGAACGTGCCCAGGAACTTGCTGCCCTCGGTGCGGAGCTGGCGCGACTCGCCCGCGTAGTCGACGGTGTAGCCCGCGGGCAGGATGTGCCGGGCCTCCTCTTCGAGGAAGCCGAGCGCCCGGTCGAGCGACACCGGGGGCGGGATCACGCCCTGGATCCGCACGGCGTTGAGCTGCTGGAAGCGCTTGAGCTCGCGCGGCTCGGTGGAGGTCCGTAGCGTCGCGAAGGTGGAGAGCGGCACCATGCGATGGTCGGGACCCGTGACGTAGATCTTCGCGAGCTGATCCGGCGTCAGCCGCTCGCTGCGCTTCACCTGCGGGATCACCTTGTAGCTGCGGCCCTGGATGCTGAACCGGTTCACGTAGTCGCCGCCGAGGAGCGTCGAGAGGTCGCGGCCGGCCTGGCTCATGTCGACGCCCTGGGAGCGGACCTTGTCGCGGTTGAAGACCACTTCCGCCTGTGGCTGGTCGAACTTCAGATCGGCGTCCGCGAAGATGAACAGGCCGCTGGTGAAGGCCTTCAGCACGAGCTGGTTGGCGAAATCGACGAGCTGGGCGGGCTCGGCGGTGGAAGCGATGACGAAGTCGACCGGGAAATCGCCCGCCCCGGGCAGCGGGGCCGGCGTCATGGGGATCACGCGCACGCCGGCGATCTTCGAGAGCGGCTCCGTCGATTCGACCAGGAGCTGCTCCGCGGTCTTCTTCCGCTGGCTCCAGGGCTTGAGCACCATGCCCCCGAAGCCGCTGGTCGGCGACGTGATCTGGAAGATGCTGTCGCTCTCCGGGAACGACCGGTAGACGTCGTGGATCTCGGTCGTGTAGAGCTTGGTCTGGTCCAGGGTCGAGTTGGCGGCGGCCTGAACGATGCCGAAGACGACACCCTGGTCCTCCCGGGGGGCCAGCTCCCGCTGCGAGAACATGTAGAACGGCACCATGAGCACGGCCACGATCCCCCAAAGCACGAAGACCACCGGCCGGTAGCGCAGCGTGCCCGAAAGCGTGCGGGCATAGGCGCGGCGCACGCCGTCGAACCGCCGGTTGATCCAGCCCGCGAAGCCGCGCTCGGTGTCTCCGGCGCGCAGCAGCCTCGACCCCATCATCGGCGAGAGGGTCAGCGCCACCACTCCGGACACGATCACCGCTCCGGCCAGGGTGAAGGCGAACTCGCGGAACAGGGCGCCGGTGAGGCCGCCCTGGATCCCGAGGGGCGCGTACACCGCGGCCAGGGTGATCGTCATCGCGATGATGGGACCGACCAGCTCGCGGGCGGCGTGGAGGCCGGCTTGGTGGGGGCGCTTCCCGTCGTGAAGGTGCCGCTCGACGTTCTCCACCATCACGATCGCGTCGTCGACGACGAGGCCGACCGAGAGCACGATGGCGAGCAGCGTCAGCAGGTTGATGGTGAAGCCGGCCACGAGCATCAGGAAGACGGCGCCCACCAGCGAAATGGGGATCGCCACCACGGGGACGAGCACCGAGCGCGCCGAGCCCAGGAACAGGAAGATGACGATGACGACGATGAGGAGCGTCTCGGTCAGCGTCTTCAGGACCTCGTCGATGGCGTCCTGGATGTAGGCGGTCGAATCGTAGGGGATGCCGGCCTTCATTCCCGCGGGAAGCTGGGCCTGGATCTCGGGCATCGCCTCGCGCACCTTCTTGATGACGTCGAGCGAGTTGGCGGTGGGAAGCACCCAGACGCCCATGAAGGTGGCGGTCTGCCCGTTGAAGCGGACGTCGGCGTCGTAGTTCTCGGCGCCCAGCACCACGTCGGCGATCTCGCCCAGGCGGACCACGACCCCCTTGTCCTCCTTGACCACGAGCTGGCGGAACTCCTCGGCCGTCCGGAGATCGGTGTTGGCCACCAGGTTCACCGAGACCATCGAGCCCTTGGTCTTGCCCAGGGCCGACAGGTAGTTGTTCCGGGCGAGCGCGTCGCTGAGATCGGAGGCCGAGATGCCCAGCGCCGCCATCTTCTCCGGCTTGAGCCAGATGCGCATGGCGAACGTCCGGTCGCCCAGGATCTCCGCGCGCTGGACCCCGCTGATGGCGGAGAGCTTGGGCTGGACGACCCGTGTCAGGTAATCGGTGATCTGGTTCTGGTCGAGCTTGTCGGAGGAGAAACCGAGGTACATGGCCGCGAACTGGTTGTCGGCGGTCTCCAGCTCGATGACCGGAGCCTCCGCCTCCGGCGGCAGATCGTTGCGGACCTGCGCCACCTTGGCCTGGATCTGGGTGAGGGCGGCGTTGGTGTCGTAGTTGAGCTTCAGGTGCACGGTGATCGTGCTGATGGCCTGCGCGCTCGACGACTCGAGGTAGTCGATGCCGTCGGCGCTGGCGATCACCCGCTCGAGCGGCGTCGTGATGAAGCCGCGCACGAGGTCCGCGTTGGCCCCGACGTAGGCCGTGGTGACCCGGACGACCGCGATGTCGCTGCGCGGGTACTGGCGCACGCTGAGCGAGCGGATGGCCTGCAGCCCGGCGATGAGGATCACCAGGTTGACGACGAGCGCCAGGACCGGCCGCTTGATGAAGAGATCCGTGAAACGCATCAGTTGTCCTCTGGCTTGGGAGCGGGGTTGTTGGCGGGCCGCACATTGTTGTTGATGTGGACGGCCGCGCCGTTGCGGAGCTTGAAGACGCCGGAGGTCGCGACCTCCTCGCCCGCTTGGAGACCGGAGACGACCGCGACCTGGTCGCCGCGCTCGCCGCCCAGCTTCACGAACTGCTGGCGCACGCCGCGGTAGGTCTCGCCCTTCGGCCCCTTGACGTCGCCGACGACGAACACGGAATCCCCGTAGGGCGCGTACGCGATCGCCGAGGTCGGCAGCGCGACGATCGCGCTGCTCGCGCCTACGAGCACCTCCGCCTGCACGAACATCCCGGGGCGCAGCCGGCCTTCACGGTTCGGGAGCGTGGCTTGAGCCTGGACGTTGCGGGTCGCCTGGTCCACGACCGAATCGACGGCGGTGATGCGGCCCGCGAACGGGCGCGCGATGCCCTCGGCGCTCACGCTCACCTCGACTCCGGGGCGCAGCTGGCCCACCTCCTGCTGGGGCACGGCGAAGTTCACGTAGATCGGGTCCAGCGATTGCAGCGGGACGATGGGAGCGCCCCCGGTCAGGTACTGGCCGAGGTTGACCTGGCGGATGCCGAGGATCCCGGCGAACGGCGCGCGGATCGTCTTGCGGGCGATGGTGGCGCGGATCTCCCCCACCTTCGCCTGCGCCTGGTCGTTCTCGGAGGTGGCCCGGTCGTAGTCCGCCTGCGAGATGATCCCCTGCTCGCGCAGCCCGCGCGCCCGGTCGAGGTTGAGACGGGCCAGGGCGAGCTGCGCCTCGGCCGCGGCCAGCTGGGCCTGCTCCTGCCGCGTGTCGAGCCGCACGAGCACGTCACCCGCCTGAACGGCGCGGCCGGAATCGAAGGCGATCGCTTCGACCACACCGGGCAGATCGGCGCTGACGGTGACGCCGTGGACCGCGGCCACCGTGCCGATCGCCGACAGCGAGGAGGTCCACTGCTCCTGCCGCGTCACGATCGTGGTGACGGCCTCGGGCGGCGGCTGGAAGGACGATGCCTGCGCGATCGCCGTCTGGATCTGTCGGAACTTGATGAAGCCGATGGCCGTGAGGAACGCGGCCACGGCGGCCAGGGTGATGATCATCCGTTTTGCCATGGAGAAACCTCCGTCAGCCCTAGACGATGCAGCGCTGAACTAAGATCCGTGAAAAAACGTCAAGGGCGCGATCGCAGCGCCCTCAATAGGTGAAGAAGCGACTCCCGCTCCTTCGGGGGCAGGCGGGCGAACAGGTCGCGCTCGGCCTCCTCGAGGGCCCGCTCCCCGGCGGTGTGGCGCCGGCGGCCCTCGGCGGTCAGCCCCGCGCGGATGGAACGACGATCGTGAGGATCGTCCGCGCGGATGACGAGCTTCTCGGCCTCGAGGCGATCGACGAGCTGCGTGATGTTCGAGCGCACGCACGCGGAGCGCTCGGCCAGCGCTCCCAGCGGAAGCGGTTCGCCGGCGGCGACGAGCATATCCAGCACCTTGAACTTGGCCAGCGACAGCCCGAGAGGCTCGAGTGCCGTTTCCAGTCGCTCCTCGATCGCATGAAGGGTCCCGATCAGCTCCGCGGCCAGCGTGGCGTCCGGGCATTCCTTCATGACTGAAATATACAGCACCGACAGATCGCTGTCAAGCTAGAATCACGGGTGACCGGAAGGAGGCCTGCATGAACCGCCTGGGAGCCCTGTTCCCGGTCCTGGTGCTGGTCGCCGCCACCGCTTGCCATACGAACAGGCCGCTGTGGAGCGCCACCCCCGGCGACAAGACGACACCGGGGACGATCGCCGGCATCATGCGCACCGCGGGCGGGGATGCCCTGCCCGGCCGCCGGGTGAACGCGATCCGGGTGGGGACGTCCCAGACGTACTCGGCGGTCACGAACGTGACGGGCGGTTTCTCGATCCCCGTCCCGCCCGGGAAGTATCGCCTCCAGCCGGAGCTGCGCGAGGGCGAAAAGGTCGTTCGGGAGCCGGGCGTCGTCGACATCAACAAGAGCGATCTCGACGCGAACCTGGTGATCGTCGTGGGCTCGTAGTCATGATGCCGCTCTACCTCGAGGACTTCGCGGCCGGGCAGAAGTACGGGTCGGGGAAGCTTCGAGTGGACGCGGCCGCGATCAAGGACTTTGCTTCTGCGTTCGACCCGCAGCCCTTTCACCTCGACGAGGAGGCGGCCCGGACCTCCTTCTTCGCCGGCCTCAGCGCGAGCGGCTGGCATACGGCGGCCCTGACGATGCGGCTGCTCGTGGAGAGCAGCCTCCGGCCCGCGGGCGGGATCATCGGCGCCTGGGCCGAGGAGCTGAAATGGCCGCGCGCGGTCCGGCCGGGCGACGAGCTGGAGGTCGAGGCGGAGGTGCTCGAGGTCCGTCCCTCCCGCAGCCGGCCCGGCCACGGCTTCGTCAAGTGTCGCAGCACGACCGTGAACCAGCGTCGAGAGCCCGTGCAGGTGCTCGTCATGAACCTGCTGGTGCCGGCGCGCCCCACGACTCCTGCCGCTTGATATGGAAACGCCCCTCACGCCCCTGGAGTTCGCGCGGCGCACGCGGCGTCTCCACCCGCAGCGCGAGGCGGTGACGGACGGCGAGCGCCGCTTCAGCTACGAGCAGCTCTTCGACCGCTGCGATCGCTGGTCTTCGGCCTTGCAGCGGCTCGGCGTGCGCCCGGGCGACCGCGTGGTGTACATCGCGCCCAACACCCACGCGCTTCTCGAGGGCTTCTACGCCGTCCCCCAGCTCGGCGCGGTCGTGGTGCCGCTCAACTACCGCCTGACCCCCGCCGACTTCGCCTACATGATCAACCACTGCGGGGCGCGCGTGGTCTGCGCGCACTCCGACCATCTGGAGGCGGTGGCTGGCATCCGGAAGGAGCTCGGCAACGTCGAGCACTTCGTGGCCCTCGAGGGGGCGCGGGAGGGCTGGCTCGATTACGAAGAGAGCGTGGCCGGGTCGTCGCCCGAGTTCACTCGCCCGCCGATCGCCGAGCGCGACCTCCTGACCATCAACTACACGAGCGGCACCACCTCGCGACCCAAGGGCGTGATGATCACGCACCGCAACGCGTACTTGAACACGGTCGGCACGCTCCTGCACTTCCCGATGAGCTGCGCGGACCGGTATCTCTGGACGCTGCCGATGTTCCACGCCAACGGCTGGACCTTCGTCTGGACGGTCACCGCCGTCGGCGGGCTCCACGTCTGCCTGCGCAAGGTGGAGCCGCGGGCGGTCTTCGAGCGCATCGCGTCGGAGCGGATCACCACGCTGTGCGCGGCGCCGACGGTGCTGATCGGCATCGCGAACGCGCCCGCGGAGGTGAGACGCGGGGCGCCCCGGGGCATCCGGGTGCTCACCGCCGGAGCGCCGCCGGCCGCGGCCACGATCGAGCGCGTCGAGGGCGAGCTGGGCTGGGTGATCACGCAGGTCTACGGGCTCACCGAGACGGCCCCCTTCATCACCGTCTGCGAGCCGCGTCCGGAGCACGAGACGCTGGGCCCGGCGGCCCGCGCCGCGGTCAAGGCCCGCCAGGGCGTGGAGCTGGTCACCTCGGGCGAGCTGCTCGTGGTCGACGCCGAGGGCCGGGAGGTCCCGCACGACGGCCAGACGATGGGCGAGATCGTGGTCCGTGGGAACGTGGTGATGGAGGGCTACTACAACGATCCCGACGCCACCGCCCGCGCCTTCGCCGGCGGCTTCTTCCACACCGGTGACGCGGCCGTCGTGCATCCCGACGGATACGCCGAGATCCGGGACCGGTTCAAGGACGTGATCATCAGCGGCGGCGAGAACATCTCCTCGGTCGAGGTCGAGGGCATGCTCCTGCGCCATCCTTCGGTGCAGGAGGCGGCGGTGGTGGGGGTGCCCCACGAGAAGTGGGGGGAGGCGCCGCACGCGTTCGTGGTGCTGAGACCGGAGGCCTCCGCCACCGAGCAGGAGCTGATCCAGTTCCTGCGCGACCGGCTGGCGCACTTCAAGGCGCCCCAGGGCGTGACGTTCCTGGCCGAGCTGCCGAAGACGGCGACGGGCAAGATCCAGAAATACGTCCTGCGCGGGGGGCGGGCGGGCATCGCGCGCCAGTGAGGGGCGGTCAGGGCGCCGAGCGCACCTCCCGCAGCCGGCGCTCGAGGTAGCGGCGCTCGGCGTCGTGCGTGACGAGCTGCAGCGCCCGCTCGTAAGCCGCGGCCGCCTCGGCGCGGCGCCCCAGCCGCCTCAGGATGTCCGCCTTCGCCGCCGGCAGCAGGTGATAGGACTGCAGCTCGCCGTCCGCTTCGAGCCGCTCGATCAGACGCAGGCCGCGGTCGAGCCGCTCCCCCATCGCCACCGCGGCCGCGTGGTTGAGGGCCACGACCGGCGACGGATGCAGGCGCAGCAGGAGCGCGTACAGCGCGGCGATCTGCGGCCAGTCCGTCTCCCCCGCCCGCGCCGCCTGGGCGTGAAGCGCGGCGATCGCCGCCTGCAGGGCATAGAAGCCGGCGCCTCCCCGCCGCAGCGCCGCCTCCGCGAGCGCCTGCCCCTCGGCGATCTGGCCGGGGTCCCACTGGGAGCGATCCTGATCCTCCAGAGTCACGAGATCCCCGCGCTCGTCGAGACGCGCGGCCCGCCGCGAGTCGTGCAGGAGGATGAGGGCGAGGAGGCCGGCGACCTCGCTCGCGTCGGGGAAGAGCCCGCGCAGCAGGCGCGCGAGGCGCATCCCCTCGCGGCAGAGGTCGCGGCGCACGAGCGCGTCGCCGGAGGTGGCCGCGTAGCCCTCGTTGAAGACCAGATAGACCACCCGCAGCACACCGTCCAGCCGCTCGGCCAGGCGGTCGCTCCCGGGCACCTCGTAGGGGATGCGCGCGCCGCGGATCTTCGCCTTGGCGCGCACGAGCCGCTGGGCCATCGTCGCCGGCGGCACGAGGAAGGCGCGCGCGATCTCGTCGACGGAAAGGCCGCAGAGGGTCTTGAGGGTGAGCGCCACCTGGGCTTCGAGGGCGAGCGCGGGGTGACAGCAGGTGAAGATCAGCCGCATGAGGTCGTCCGTGAAAGGCTCCTCCGCGAGGCCGGGGGCCGGGACCGCCGTCTCGCTGAGGTAGGCGATCTCGGCCTGCTTCGCGGCCAGGTTCTTCTCGCGGCGCAGGCGGTCGATCGCCTTGTACCGGGCGGCGGAGACCAGCCACGCGCGCGGGTTCCGCGGGACGCCGCCCGCCGGCCACTGCTCGAGCGCGGCGGCGAACGCTTCCTGCAGCGCCTCCTCGGCGACGTCGAAGTCACCGAGGAGGCGGATCAGGGTCGCGAGGGCCCGGGGCCGCTCCTCGCGATATAGGGTGTCGAGGTCCATGGTGCCGCCCGGCAGTGTAACCGCCGGGCGGCGATGGGACGAGTCACTCGACGGGCGGTGTCGGCATGATCGGCCGCACCTCGATCGAGCCCGTGCGAGCCGAGGGAATGCCCTTGGCGAGACGGATGGCTTCGTCGAGGTCCTTGGCCTCGACCAGGTAGAAGCCGCCGAGCTGCTCGCGGGTCTCCGCGAAGGGCCCGTCGGTCGTCAAGGTCTTCCCGTTCTTCACGCGGACGGTGGTCGCGGTGGAGACCGGTTGCAGCGCTTCTCCCCCGATGTAGTTTCCGCTCTTGCGGATCCCCTTCGAGTAGTCCATGTACTCCTGGAAGATCTTGCCCTTCTCCGCTTCCGGAATGGCCGCCCAGTCGGCCTCCTTCTCGTAGATCAAAAGCAGGTATTTCATCGCCGTGTCCTTTCGGTTCGATTCGAATGCCGCCCGGTCAGCGCGGCTTCCGCACGAGGTGAGAGTTGACGACCAGCACCGGCTTCCCGTCGGCGAGCTCGGTCCACACCGAGCGGATCTCGTCCGCGCCGCGCAGGTCCAGCGAGGCCGAATGCATGTGGCGGTCGCGCTGCGGATCGATGTTGGTGCCGCCGTCGTAGGCGAAGTCGAAACGGGGGCCGCGGGCGTTCTTCGCGCGCATGCGGGGCTGATTGCCTTCCATGCAGTAGTGTGTCAGCACCAGGTCGGCCCCGTCGGCATGGTACACCGTGACCATCTCGTGCTCCTTGCCCGGGAAGACCGTCTCCACGACCGCCGAGCCTCCCGCGGTGACGGCGTAGCGGGCGACGAGATCGCCCTTCTTGACCATCTCAGCGTCCTCGGCGGCCACCCACTCTCCGGCCAGGGCCTTGAAGCGCTCCAAGGCGGCCGAAGCCGGCCGGGCGCTCCCGGCTGGCGGCGCCGTCGCGGCGACCGTAGCCGCGGCGGACAGGACCAGGGCCGCGAGGGCGGCGATTCGCTGTGTATTTCCAAGCATTTCCGTCTCCTTGTTCACAGGCGCCCCATGCGCCTTTCGTCCTCTAGTCGAACGGGGGCGCCGTAAATCGACAGCGAGCGTGCCGCATCCGCAGTGCTTCCGACTCAGTTCACGACAGGGAGCGTGAGGGCGCTCGGGTACTTGGCGTCGTGGTAGACGGTGACGTGGGCGGTACGGGCGTCCTTGCGCGTCTCGTCGGCCACCACTCCCCCGCCGTTGTAGTTCTTCTCGAGATAGATCGAGTTCGGGCAGCGCAGGAACAGGCGGAGCCGGCTTCCCGGGGCCACGCGGCGCGAGAAGAACGGGAACTGATCGAAGTCGTAGCGCAGGACGGCGCCGGAGGGGACGAGGGTCTCCGCCTCCGGTGACTCGCGGTACCGGGCGCGCTTGACGTCTTCGGCGAGCAGCACGCTGGTGCCGTCGGCCAGCACCTCGTAGAGCGAGACGCGGAAGTCGGTATCCGGCACGTCGAGGGCCATCCAGGCCGAGAAGCGGACGTAGCCGGTGATCTCGGCCGGCGCCGCGAAAGGCTCGCTGGTGTAGATGACGCCGTTGCCGAACGTGTTCAGCACGTAGCGCTGATCGGTCAGGTAGCTCCGGATCTCCTCGGTCTCGAGCGCGGCGGGCCGCGTGTCGAGAGGATCGTAGGTGTAGCGGTCCGGGGCCGAGCGGTCCGGCCTGACCGGCGCGAGCGACCCGCTGCGGAACACGTCGCCCGCGGATCCGTTCGAATCCAGGTAGAGGGTCCGCGTCTCACGGGCGATCGACTCGAGGTGGCCGGCGTACTTCCACTCGTCGGTGGGCACGACGTAGTACGCGATGCGGTCCTTCAGGAACTCGGGCTTCGGCCCGCCCTTCAGGGTCCAGTCGTACCACGCCTTGTGGAGCGCGTTCAGGTCGAGGAGGCTGGCCGGACCGAAGCTCAGGCCGCCCACCTCGCGGCTCGGGGTCCGGGTCCCCGCGTGGTCCCAGGGCCCGACGACCAGGAAGTGCCGCTGCTTCGCCTCGGCGGTGCCGTGCTCCATGTGACCGCGGTAGTAGTGCATCGCCCCGTACTGGTCGTCGTCGTAGTGCGCGGTGATGGTCAGGATCGGGACGGAGATCCGCGCGTAGTCCGCGGCGCTCGGCCGCAGCGACCTCCAGTGGTCGTCCGCCCGCGGGTGCTGGAGCACGCGCTGGAACCAGGGCGAGGGGTTTCCCACCATCCGGTCGAGCTCGCGGAACGGCCGGCCGGAGAGGTACAGCTCGCGGAACTTCGCGATCCAGAACGACGCGTCACCGAAGAGGTTCGGCTGGGGGGTGACGCCGCTGGTGTAGGTCGCCCACTGCAGCAGGTAAGGTGCGAGGACGTTGTTCTGGGCCGGGAAATCGACACCCATCGCGGCGGCGGCGGCGGGAACGATCGTCGCGAGATGGGGCGGGAAGCTCTGGAGCGTCGCCCACTGGTCGTAGCCGGCGTAGGAGCCGCCCCACATCGCGACCTTGCCGTCGCACCAGGGCTGTTTCGCCAGCCACTCGACGACGTCGTGGCCGTCCCGGCCCTCGTTCTCGAAGGGCAGGAACACGCCCTCGGATTTGCCGCGGCCCCGCACGTCCACCAGCGCGAAGACATAGCCGTTCTCCGCGAAGTAGCGGGCCCGCGGGTAGTAGGTGTCGCTGTTGTACGGGGTGAGGGTGAAGATCACGGGCCGCGGTCGGTCCGGGCCCGCCGGCTTGAAGACCGTCGCGTTCAGCCGCACGCCGTCGCGCAGGGGGATCTTGACGCCCCAGAGGAGGTCGATCTCCGGGCCGGGTCCCGCGCCGGCCGTTCCCGCGGCGAGCGCCGCGGCCAGAGTGCCGGTCAGGATGGCGCCGAGCCTCATGCGGTGAAGAGGATGCTCAGTCCAGCGCGCGAGACGTGATCTTGTAGCGGAACGTTTCGGGATCGAGGCAGTCCTTCCGCCCGCGGCCGGTCTCGGCCTGCGGGTACATGAGGAAGGTCAAGGGTCCGCCGGCCGCATTCGGCAGCGTGATGTCGTGCGCGTAGTTGAAGGCCAGGTAGTTCATCTCCCAGGCGCCGAAGAGCTTCGCGCGGGCGCGTTGAACGATCGGGTCCGTCGCGGGCAGCCCGCCCTTCTCCTCCAGGATCACCTTGCGGACGTCGGCGGGATCCACCGGCACCCAGCCGTGGGCCGGCGCGTAGAACTCGGCCCGGCAATGCTGCGCCTTGGAGACGTCCCCGCTCTTGCCCAGGCACTTGAACTCGCTCGAGTCCGCGATACGAATTCCATAGACGTCACGCGCGGGCACACCCGCCGCGCGCGCCAGCCCCACGAAGAGCGCGTTCAGGTCGGCGCACTTGCCCCCGAGGTTCCCCGCCTGGAGCATCGCGCGGATGTCACCGATGCCGCACCCCCGCACCTTCGGGTCGCGGAAGGTGTTCTCGACGATCCAGTCGTAGATCGCCCGCGCCTTCTCCACCTCGCCGCGGCGGCCGCTCGTGACGTGCTCCGAGGTCGTCGCCACGATCCCGTCGGTACGGATCAGCCGCGTGGGCTCCAGGTACTTGGCGAGCGTCCGCTTGTCCTCGGCCCCCCGGCGAGCGTCTTCCGGCACCGTCAGATCGACGGCTCGATCGTGGGTGGCGAAGCGGTAGGTGACGTCGACCGCCGGCGCCCGCTCGCCGGACGGCCACTCGGCATAGAAGATCCGCGTGCCGTACTTGCCCTCGTTGTAGACGTGCGTGCGGGCCGGGTTGCCCGTCCACGAATGGCCCAGGTTCCGGTGGTAGTCCGTGTCCGGCGTCAGCGGCATGGGCAGCCACACGCGGGAAGGCCCGGAGGGATCGAGCAGGTCCGCGTGCATGACCACCTCGAAGGTCCGCCATCCGGCGGCACCCTCCCCGGCGGCCGCCGCGCGGGCCGGCCAGGCCAGGCGACCCACGGCCGTGGCCGCGGTGACGGTGATGCCATTCCTGAGGAATGCGCGTCGATTCATCATGGCCTCCCCGACGATCGGCTCCCCATGCGTTGATTATAGTCAGGCCCGACCCGCCCCAGAGCGATCCGCGCGCGATCAGTTGCGCCGGGGGGCGGCCGGAGGCTTGTCCGGCTCGCGGATCTCGATCACCCGATCGAGCGGCACGTCCGTCAGGACCTGGCGGGCGCGGCTCGCCGGCCAGTAGATCTCGACCGACTTGACGCGCCGGGCCCGGCCGAGCCCGATGTGCTGCGCCAGCGGCGAGGCTCCGAACGAGCCGCCGCTCGACACCTCGCGGTAGCGCAGGGCGTCGCGCCCATCCTCGTCCACCAGCGTCACGCGGATCTGAGCGCCGATGGCGGCGCGGTTCGACTTGACGCCGACGAGGCGCAGCCGGATCCAGTGGTTGCCGGGATGCCCCGGGTTGCGGAAGACCACCTTCTGATACGCGTCGCCGGGCACGAAGCCCCCGATGTTCGCGTACACGTCCTGGCTGCCGTCCGCGTGGAGGTCCGCGAAGGCGACCCCGTGGCCCTTCTGAAGGTGACCGGTGCCCGTGGCCGTGGTGACGTCGGCGAACGAGCGCCCCGCGCGGTTCCGGAACATGACGTTGGGCATGAGGGCGGCGTACGACGGCGCACCCGTGCCGAGGTAGAAGTCGAGGAAGCCGTCGTTGTCGAGGTCGCCGAAGTTGGCACCCATGGTCGGGACCACCCGGTCCAGTCCCACCGCCCGCGTCACGTCCTCGAACCCGGCGCCCGTGTTGCGGTAGAGCCTCATCGTCTCGGCCTGGGCCGGGAGCCCCAGGAAGTGTCGCGCCACCTCCGTCACCGAAGGCACGAAGCTCGCCACGAACAGGTCGAGCCGACCGTCGTTGTCGTAGTCCCAGAACCAGGTCGGGAAGCTCATGATCGGCTTCTCGACGCCCAGCTCGCGCGCCACTTCGCGGAACGTGCCGTCGCCCTGGTTGTGGTAGAGGAAGTTCTCGCCGCCGAAGTTCGACACGTAGAGGTCGGGATACCCGTCCCCGTCGTAGTCCCCCCACGCCGCCCCTTTGATGAAGGATGTGCGGTCGACGCCCGCCGCGTGCCCGCGGTCTTCGAACGTCCCGTCTCCCCGGTTGTGGAACAGGGCGGCCGGGCTCTCCTCGTGGCCCACGAACAGGTCGAGCCAGCCGTCGTTGTCGTAGTCGGCCCACACCGCGGCGTGCGTGCGGTGCACGGAGCGGCTGAGGCCCGCCTCCGCGGTCACGTCCGTGAACGTGCCGTCGCCGTTGTTGCGCAGGAGGGAGTTGCGCATCGGGAACTGCCAGCCTCCACGCATGACGAACAGGTCGAGGCGGCCGTCGTTGTTGTAGTCGGTCTGGACGAGGTTGATCCCGCCGAGCTGGCCCCCGAGGCCGGCGGCCTCCGCGCGGTCCCGGAACGTCCCGTCGCCCTCGTTGTGGTAGTAGCGGAGAGGAGCGCACGGGTCGACGCTGGAGACCACCACGTCGAAGAGCCCGTCGCCATCGAGGTCGTCCACGACCACTCCCCCCGCGCCGCCGGGAGCGTCGAGCCCCATCGCACCGGCCGTGTCGACGAACCGGCCGGGATCGTCGGCCGACTCGAACGCGGACGGCGGGATGAGGGCCCCGGGCGGGACGTCGCCCGGGTACCGGCCGAGCGTCATGGTGGCGACGTTGAGCAGCCAGCGCGCCTCCAGGTTGTCGGGGTCGCGACGGAGGCGCTGGCGGAAGTATTCGACCGCGGCCGCCGACCCCGAGGGCTGGCCGTGCTCGCCCGGCCCGCGGATCGGGAAGATGCAGCGGGCGGCGTTGTGGTCGTGCACGCAGTTCTCCAGCTCGCCGCGCCGAAGCTGGAGCACGCCCAGGACCTCTTCCAGGTAACCGCGCGCCGCCACGAAGGCGGGGTCGCGCGGCGGATCGGCGGACACGATCCGATGGGCCGCTTCCACCTCGGCGATGGCGCGGTCCATGCGGCCCTGATACGCGAAGATCTGTCCGAGCTCTTGATGGGCGTGGGCGATGGCCGCCAGGTCGCGCCGATCCGCCGGAGAAGCTTCCAGCTCGGTGAGGTAGCGCTGGGTCGCGGACAGGGCGGAGGCCTCGGCCTCGCGGCGGGCCGCGCAGATGCCGGCCAGGTCCGCGCCGGGCGGAGGGATCTCCAGGAATCGCGCCACCTCCGCGCGGCCGGAGACCTCCGTGACGATCTCGTAGGCGCCGGCGCCCGGGGGTCGCCGATTCCAGTTGCTGACGTCGGGGATACCCTCGGCGGCCGGCGGACCCTCGCCGCCGGCCATCGCCACCGCCGCCACGAGCCAGGCCACGGCGAGCCCGCTCCGTCTCGACGTCATCACGTCGGGTCGCGGACGGGGAACGGCGCCCTCCACGCGAAGAAGAGCGGCAGCGCGGATGCCACGATCACGATCACGAAGAACCACTGGTAGCCGACCGCCTCCTGCAGCGCGCCGCTCGCCATCCCGGTCGACATCATGCAGAGGCCCATGATGCCGGTCGCGAACGCATAGTGGGCCGTCTTGTAGGGCCCGGGCGCCGCCTGCTGCATCATGTAGAGCATGTGCCCCACGGAGCCGAAGCCGTAGCCGAGCTTCTCGATCATGACCGCGGCCGCGATGGGGCCCAGGGTCTCCGGCCGGACCTGGCTCAGATAGAGGTACGTCGCGTGGGGGACGTTCGCGGCGAGCGCGAGAACGAACAGCGAGCGCCGCAGGCCGAGGCGGGCGGCGAAGAGCCCGCCGAGCAGGGCGCCCACGATGAAGGCGGCGGTGCCGTAGGTGCCGTTGACCCGGCCCAGGCGCACGTTGTCCAGGCCGAGCCCGCCGACGGTGCGCGGATCGAGCAGGAAGAGCGGACCGATCTTCTCGATGAGCCCTTCGCCGAACCGGTAGAAATAGACGACCGCGATCATCATCCAGATGTCCTTCTTGCGGAAGAAGCTGGCGAAGGCGTCCACGAACGTGCCGGCCGGGGGTCGCTCCGCGCCCCCCTCGCTCGCCGCGCGGCTGCCCGCGGGAAGCACGCGCAGATGCCACCCGAACGACAGGAGCATGATCGCCGACAGCACGCCCATCACCGCGGTCCACGATCGCGACCAGGACAGCCCCGCCCCGTGAAGCGATCCCGTGAGCGAGACGAGGAGGCCGGTGGCGATGACGCGGCCGAAGTTCCAGAACACGCCTTGCACGCCGGCGTAGGTCGCCTGCTCGCGGTGGCTCATCGCGCTGATGTAGACGCCGTCGGCGGCGATGTCCTGGGTGGCCGACGCGAAGCCGGTGAGCCAGAACAGGGTGATCGTCCAGCGCAGATACCCCGGTAGGGGCAGCGTCGCGGCGACGCCCGCGAGCGTGGCCGCCATCGCCAGCTCCATCGAGAGGACGAAGAACTTCTTCGTGCGGAACATCTCGACCACCGGCGACCACAAGGGCTTGATCACCCACGGCAGGTACATGGATCCGGTGTAGAGGGCGATCTCGGCGTTCGAGAGGCCGAGGTTCTTGTACATCACCGCCGACATCGCCGTGACCGCGGTCATCGGCGTGCCCATGGCGAAGTAGAGCGAAGGGACCCACAACGCGGGATGCCGGCGCGGGCGCGCGGCGGGCGTGGTCGCGGGCGGCGCCGCCGGCACCGCCTGCGCCGCGAGGTTCATGGGCATGGGTCGCTAGCGCCGGGCCGCGCCGCGCGGGGCCGGGCGGCGCCGCGCGACGCCGCGGCGGCCCGAGGGCGAGGGCGGCGCCGTCGAGGCCCGCAGCACCAGGTCGGTGTGGAACGTGGG
>Ga0207646_10004220_pt1 | contig 15726 bp, 14 predicted proteins | sample KBSK5502metaG_FD_184343 | JGI IMG/M metagenome (GOLD analysis project Ga0207646, IMG submission 184343) | Corn, switchgrass and miscanthus rhizosphere microbial communities from Kellogg Biological Station, Michigan, USA - KBS K5-50-2 metaG... | ecosystem: Host-associated > Plants > Roots >... | reverse complement strand
CCGCGGGGTCGTCGACCGGCTCCTGCGCGTCCTCATGGCCATGCTCAAGACCCAGACGCTCTACGACGCCACCCGGCGGCCCGCATTGAGTGCTTGACACGACGTGGGGAATCCGTTCCTGCCGAGCAAAACAAGGACCCGCGCTACAAGCCGGGGCGTAGGACGATAACCTTCACGGGTTGACCGGGCGAGATGGTGGTCTCGCCGGCGACGATGGCGAGACCGTCTGCCGCGACCATCGAGCGCAGAACGCCGGAGCTCTGCGTCCCGGTGAGGCGCGCGCCGTAGCCATCGTCGGAGGGCGTGAGCGTTACGCGCAGGTAGCCGCGGCGGCGGTCGCGGTTCGCGATCGGGTCGAGCGCGCGCGCGCTGATCGTCGGGCGATGCAGGCGGGCGTGGCCGGCCATGCGGAGGATCGCGGGGCGCACGAAGAGCTCGAAGGTCACCATCGCGGAGACGGGGTTACCGGGCAGCGCGAAGAGGGCGAGCGCGCCCTTACCTTCCTGCGGGATCGTGGAAAAGGCGATCGGCTTGCCCGGCCGCATGTCCACGAGCCAGAGATGCTGCTCGGCGCCGAGCCGGGCAAGCGCATCCTTGACGAAGTCGTGCTCGCCCACCGAGACGCCCGCGGAGGACATCACGAGGTCGCAGCCGAGGCCCCACTGGAGCCTCGCCTCGATCTCGTCCCGCCGGTCGCCCGCGATGCCCAGGCTCACCGGGACCGCGCCCGCTTCTATCACCTGGGCGATGAGCGAGTAGCTGTTCGAATTCGGGATCTGGCCCGGGCCGATGGTCCCCCCAAGGTCGACCAGCTCGTCGCCGGTGGAGAGGATGCCGACGCGCGGGCGGCGGATCACGCTCACCCGCGCGTGCCCCACCGTCGCGAGCAGTCCGACGTCGGCCGCGCTCAGCACGCGGCCACGGTCGAGCACCCGGTCCCCGCGCTTCATGTCCTCGCCCCGCGGTCTCACGAAGTCGCCCTCACGGACCGGACGCGGTACGAGCAGGACGCCGCCCTCCGCGGTGACGTCCTCCTGGGGAACGACCGAGTCGGCGCCCTCCGGAAGCGGGGCCCCCGTGAAGATGCGGAACGCCTCGCCGGCGCGGAGCGCGCGCTCCGCCACTCCGCCCGCGGGGACGCGGCCGGCGACGGCCAGCCGGACGGGCGCGGCCGCGACGGCCGCGTGGGTGTCCTCGCTCCGGAGGGCGTAGCCATCCATGGAGGAGGCCGGCCAGGGCGGCATGTCGAGCGGGCTCTCCACCTCCTCGGCGAGCACGCGATGGAGCGCCTGGGGCAGCGCCACCCGCTCGTCACCGAGCGCGGTCACGCGGGAGAGGATCCGCTCGAGCGCTTCCTCGACGGAAATCACGCCCGCATTCTACCGCGGGGGCCGGGGCGCGGCTCGAGCTACTTGGGCAGGCTCAGGACCGGCTTGTAGCGGGCGAGGAACCAGTTCCGGCTGAGCACGAAGAGCGCGAAGAAGCCGAGCGTCACCAGGATCTCGATGGGCCCGATCGGCACCGTGTTGTCGCGCAGCAGGGACGGGAAGACGAGGAGCATCCGCTCGAAGAAGATGGCGACCCAGCCGAAGATCAGGATCACCTTGAACACCTGATGGCGCTCGGGCGGGCGGCCGGTCAAGCGCTTGAGCAGGTACGAGAACGGGATGAGCCAGCCGATGATGAAGATGGCCCACGCGATGTAGCCCCAGGGCTGGCCGAAGAAGCGCCGGGCCACGAAGCGGGTCTCGACCGGCACGTTGCCGTACCAGATGACGAGGTACTGGGAGAAGAAGAAGTACATCCACATCACGCTGAGCGCGAACGTCAGCTTGGCCACGTCCTGGATGGCCGACGGGGCCACGCGGCTCAGTCCGCGCTCGTTGGAACGGATGGTCAGGAAGGTCACGAGTCCGAAGCCGGTGTACATCGAGGTAACGACGTAATAACCCCCGAGCAACCCGCTGTACCATCGGGGATCCAGCGACATGATCAGATCGAAACCCCAGAGCGAGAGCACGACGACGTAAAGGATCAGCAGGACCGTACTCAGCCGGTTCCGCCGGTTCACCGCGGTCGCGCTGTCGCCGCCGGGCAGGTCCTCGGACAGCACCGCCTTCACGAGCCGCATGGCCACCCAGTACAGCAGCAGCACACCAAGGCCGATGCGCAGCGACATGAACGGCACATTGAGCCAGGCGGCCTTGACCGGTAGCGGCTCCGTCACCCACGGATAGAGCACGGCGCGACCCCAGAAGAGCACGACGAACAGCACGAAGGAGACGGGCAAGAAGCCGGCGGTGGTGAGGGCGATGCGCTTGATGCTCGGCGACCACCGACCTTCCGTCACCTGGATCATCCCGGCCAGCGCGGGCCCGGTGATGGAGAGGCTCGACCAGAACAACAGGTTCACGAGGTAGATACCCCACACCCGCGTGGGATCCGCCTGCGCGACCCCGTACAGGAAGGCGACGATCCCGAGAATGGTCAGAAGCACCAGGAGCGGATGGGGCCGGGCCGGCGTGACCGGGGTGGCGGTGACCGCGCTCATTTCTTGGCCAGGGTCCGGAGGTAGTTGACCACGTGCCACCGCTCGTCCGGACTGAGCGCCTCCGCGTAGGACGGCATCACCGCGCCCCCCGCGGAGAGATAGCTCTGCCAGTAGCCGTCCGTCCGTACCTTGTGCAGATCCGGATTGGTGAGGTCGGCGGGCGGTACGAACTTGGTGGAGACCGGGCCGTCGCCCCGGCCGGAGTCCCCGTGGCAGGGCGTGCAGTAGATCGTGTACAGCTCGCCGCCCCTGCGCACCGAATCGACGGTGGCCACCACCGGATTACGCCGGGCGGCGGCCGCCTCGCGCTCCGCGGGCGAATGGTAGAGCTGGCCGCCGTTGCGCGGCAGGCTCCCGGTCGGCATCACGAAGTTGAACTCCCCCGGCATCACGCGCTGGGTGTGGAACATGTTGTTCATCCAGCGGTAGCCGACCGCCCCGCCGAGCACCGCGCCCACCGCTCCCAGCAAGAGCAGCACGAGGAGAAATACCCACTTCATCATCGCCGCACCTCTTCCGCCCCCGCGGTCGACAACAGGGACTGAACCGACTCGACCTTGTCGGGCGCACAGGCCACCGCGACGCCGAACCGGTCCAAGGTGAAGCGCGGGTCGTAGGTCGGCGACGGCTTGAGGCGCGGTAGCTGCCCGAGTACCAGGATCGCGAGCGCGCTCGCGAGGCCGCCAAGCAGGATCGTCAGCTCGAAGGCGATGATGACGAATGGCGGAATCGACACGGGCGCCTTGCCGCCCGTCACCAGCTCCCACTTGAGCGACGACCAGATCGTGAGGAAGAAGCCGGTGGCGGTGCCGGTCAGGGCCCCGACCAGCGTGAACAGGCGCACCTTGGACAGCGGGCGCACCTTCTCGACCTCGTGCTCGATCTCCTCGACCGGGATCGGGGTGTAGACCGTGAGATCCGAGAAGCCCTTGGCCCGCAGGTCCCGGATGGCCTGCAGCGTGGTATCCACGTGAGCGAAGACTCCCAGCACGCTGGTGGTCGTCATCTCAGTGATGGCCGTGCTTGAGAGGATGCGGCAGCACTTCCTTGACCTCGACGATCGACAGCGACGGCATCACGCGGATGAAGCCAAGGAACAGGATGAAGAACCACGCGAAGGAGCCGACGATGATGGTGGTGTCGGTCACCGTCGGGTAGTAGGTGCCCCACGTGTACGGATAGAAGTCATGGCCGAGTCCGGGCACGATGATGTTGAAGCGCTCGAACCACATGCCGATCAGCACGAGGATCGACACGATATAGAGCGTCGGCACGTGGGTGCGGGCCTTCCTCCAGAAGAAGACCAGCGGCGTCACACTGTTGCAGGAGTACATGAGCCAGTAGGCCCATGCGTACTCCTTGGTCGCCTTCGCGAACACGCTGGCCCGCTCGAAGTGGTCGCCACTGTACCAGGCCGTGAAGACCTCACAGCTATAGAAGTAGGACAGGACCAGGCTCGTCACGAGGATGAGCTTGGCCATGGCGTCGAGATGTTTGTCGGCAATGTAGGCATACCAGTCGAACAGGTACCGCATGGGAAGCATCAAGATCAGGACCATCGCAAAGCCGGAGAAGATGGCGCCGTCCACGAAGAAGGGGGCGAAGAGCGTCGAGTGCCAGCCCGGTACCAGGGCCATGGCGAAGTCGAAGGACACCACGCTGTGCACCGAGAGCACGAGGGGGGTGGCCAGTGAAGCCAGGAGCCCGTAGGCCCGTCGGTAGTGGCGCCACTGCTGGTCGGAGCCCTCCCACCCCAGCGACATCACCGCGTAGATCTTCCGCTTGATGCCGGTCGCGCTGTCGCGGAGGGCCGCGATGTCCGGCACCAGCCCCACGATGAAGAAGACCACGCTGATGGTCAGGTAGGTCGAGATGGCGAACACGTCCCACACCAGCGGCGACTTGAAGTTGGGCCAGAGGTAGCGCTGGTTGGGGTATGGCAGGAGCCAGTAGGCGAACCACATGCGGCCGGCGTGGATGAGGGGGAAGAGGCCAGCGGTCATGACCGCGAACACGGTCATCGCCTCCGCGCCGCGGTAGATCGACGTCCGCCACTTCGCGCGGAACAGATACAGGATGGCGGAGATGAGCGTTCCCGCGTGACCGATGCCGATCCAGAACACGAAGGTGGTGATGTACATCGCCCACATCTGGGGCGTGCGCTTGCCCGCCGCGCCGATGCCAACCCAGATCTGCCAGGCCCACGCGGCGGCGCCGCAGGCCAGGGTGAGGGCCACCAGGCACATCCAGGCGAAGTACTTGTCGCCCGGCATGCCGACGGTGCGGATGACGTCACGGTTGACGTCGGCCCAGGTGGGCGAAGCGGTCGTGGCGATCGCGCTCTGCGCGGGAGGCGCACTCATGCCTTGTGCCCACCCTGGTCGTGGCCACCCGCGGGCTCCGCGCGGACGACCTTCTTGAGATAGGTCACGGCCGGGGTCGTGCCCAGCTCCTCGAGCACGTGATAGCTCCGGGTGGAACCCGACAGCTTCGAGACGAGCGCACCCCCATCCTTCAGGTTGCCGAAGGTGATGGCCTGGGTCGGACAGGTCTGTTGGCAGGCGGTCTGCAGATCGCCGTCCGCGACCTTCCGACCGGCCTCACGCGCCGTCCCCTTGGCCGCCTCGATGCGCTGCAGGCACATCGTGCACTTCTCCATGACGCCCAGCTGGCGCACCGTCACGTCCGGGTTCAGCTGCAGGTCGAGCGGCGCCGGCCACGTGTAGTTGAACCAGTTGAACTTCCGCACGTGATACGGGCAGTTGTTGCCGCAGTAGCGCGTGCCCACGCAGCGGTTGTAGACCTGCCCGTTGAGCCCTTCCTTCGTGTGGTACGCGGCGTACACGGGGCAGACCGGCTCGCAGGGCGCGATCTCACAGTGCTGGCAGAACATGGGCAGGAACATGTTGACCGGCTTGGCCGCCGTGCCTTCCTGCCAGCGCTCCACCCGTATCCAGTGCTGGATGCGGCCGTAGGCCACCTGCGCCTTCCCGACCGTCGGCACGTTGTTCTCACTCTGGCAGGCGAGGACGCAAGCCTGGCAGCCCGTGCAGCGGTCCACGTCCACCGTCATTCCCCACCGATACTCGGGGTACTTGACGGCCGGATACATGCCCGGCCGGCTCGCGTGCTCCGGAGGCTTGCCCCGCAGCTCCAGCTCGCGCGCGGGACCGAGCCCGACCCACTGGGCGATCTCGCGATCGTCCTGGTTGAACTGCGCCTGGGGGATCGCCAGCGGCCGCCGGCCGCCCGTCCGGGCGATGGCGACCTTGACCGCGAGATGCGGGAGGCCGCCCGAGGCCGGATCGGGTGCGGCGGGCAGCAGCTCGATCGGATTGGCGCCGACGTTCAGGAAGTTCGCCTGGCTCACCGTGCCGGGCGCCGCGTTGCCCTGCTGGGCGAAGGCGCCCGGATACTTGTGCCCCTGCCCCATCGCCACCGCGACGATGCCCGGGTGCACGAGGTCGGTCGGATAGGCCGGCAGCTCGATGGCGCCGTGCGGGGAGGTCAGCTTGACGAGATCGCCCCGCGTGATCCCCATCTTCTGGGCCGTCTCCGCGGGGATCTCCGCCCACGAGTCCCAGGCCACCTGGGTGATGCTGTCCGGCACCTCGTGCAGCCAGGGTCGGTCCCCTCCGCGGCCGTCGTAGAAGCGGCTCGACGGATAGACGACGAGGACGTGCGAGCCCTCTCCGTCGAGCGTCGCCACCCCGGCCTGGAGCCGCCCCGCCTCGGGCCGGAGCGAAACGGTGGGGGACCCCGGGGCTCTCCACACGCCGCCGCGTCGGAGCGCGGCCTCCCAGTAATCGCCGAAGGGCCCGCTGCCCCCGTATTCCCGGGAGCCCTTTTGCCACTCGTCCCTCAGAAAGTCCTGGAAGGCGCTCCATTTGAGGGGCCCCTTCCCCTCCTCGAGCCCCAGCGCCTGGCGGCCGACGCTCAGGAGGAGGTCGCCGGTCGCCCGGGCGGCGACGGCCTTGCCCTCGATCTGCACCGGACCCATCGCGGGCTGCATGAGCCCGAGGACACCTTCCTCGGACATGTAGTCTCCCCACGACTCGAGCGGATGCAGGATCGGCAGCACCAAGTGCGCGCGCGCCGTGGTCTCGTTGGGCCGTGAGGCGAGGGCCACGACCAGCGGCACCTTGCCGAGCGCCTCCGCGAAGCCCGACTTGGGCGGCATCGCGTAGACGGGATTGACGTCCACGAGCACGAGCAGCTCGATCTGGCCGCCCGCCATGGCCTGGGTGAGCGCCACCATGTCGGAGTACGGGCTGACCTTGCCGAAGGGCGAGGCGCTGCCGAAGCGGACGCGAGTGCCGACCGCGCCGATGGCCGCGTTGAGCAGGTTGATCGCGACGAGCGCGTCGGTGGCGGTCGAGCCGGACGCCGCCATGCCGCCGCCGAGCACGAGACCGCCTCTCGACTTGGCGAGATCGCGGGCGACGACCTTGATGGTGTCGGCAGGAATGCCCGAGGCGGTCGCGGCCCCCTCGACGTCGGCGGCGCGGACCGCCGCGCGCAGGGTCGCCAGATCGGTGCCGGGCGCCTGCAGCCCCTCGTCCAGGATGATCTTCAGCATGGCCAGGGCGATGAGACCCTCGGTGCCGGGCGCGTTGCGCAGCCACTCGTCGGCGTTGGCCGCGGTCAGCGACAGCCGCGGCTCGACGTGCACGAAGGTCCCCTGCTTGCCCTGGTAGAAGGCGTGCATCCGGGAGAAGTCCGCGGTGTAGCCCTCGCAGTTGAGCCAGGTCTCGAGGAAATCGGCGCCGAAGGAGACCAGGTAGGTCGCGTCGCCGATCGCGTAGTCGGGGATGGCGTCGCGTCCGAAGGCCACACGGTTGGCCGCGCGCAGCGCCTCGTAGCCGAGCGGCTCGTAGGCGATGCGCGGCCGCGCGCCCAGGAGCCGCACCCACTCGTCCATGAGGCGGCCGAGGCTGCCGGTCTCGAGCCCACTGACCACCGCGATGCGCCCGCCCTGTCGGGCCTTCGCGAGCGCGCCGAGCTTGTCGGCGAGCAGCTTCTCCGCGACGTCCCCTTCGATCGGCTTGCCGCCGCTCAGCGCGCCGCGGAAGCGATCCGGATGGTAGAGCCCCTGCAACCCCGCGTGGGCGCGGACGCACAGGGTGCCCGTGTTGGACGGGTGATCCGGATTGCCCTCGAGCTTGATGACCCGCCCATCGCGGTTCTTGGCGATGAGCCCGCAGCCGGACGGGCACTCGCGGCAGACGGACGCGAAATAGGCCGGGATGCCCGGGACGATGTTGTCGGGTGGGACGACGTAGGGAATGAGCTGCTCGGCCGACGGCCCGCAGCCCCCGGCCGCCGCGACGGCGCCCGTGGTGGCCACGACCTTGAAGAACGACCGGCGATCCATCACGCTCATCCACTCCTCCGCCCTACTCGCAATGGCAGGCGACGCAGCCCAGTTGGACGTTCTCCCTACGAGGCGTGCTGAGGATGAAGACCGGCGGGGCGGTGCGTGACGTGTATCCGGGCTCCAGCCTTGTGAACCCTATCACGTGGAAAAACCTGGTGTCAACAAGCTAGGTCGAGCAGGGCGAGGCGCACGCCGAAGCCGAGCGAATACAACGAAGAAGCTACGCTAGCAACGCCGCGAGCATGGCCCGCGCTACGCGACCTTCTGCATCGCTAGTCGGCAGGCGCGCGCCGCGACGGCGAGATCCTCGTCGGTGTGAGCGAGCGAGAGGAAGGCCGCCTCGAACTGGGAGGGAGCCAGGAAGACGCCGCCTTCTCGCATGCCGTGGAAGTAGCGCGCGTACCGGCCGGTGTCGGCGCGCTTGGCGGAGGCGTAGTCGGTGACGGGACCGGCGGTGAAGAAGACGGTGAGCATCGAGCCGACGCGATTCACCGTGATCGGCACCCCGCTCGCGGCGGCGGCCCCGACGATGTCCCGCTCGACGCGGGCGCCGCGCTCCTCGAGGCGCTCGTACACGCCCGGCCGCTCGAGCGCGCGCAGGGTGGCCAGACCGGCCGCCACCGCGAGCGGATTGCCGGAGAGCGTACCGGCCTGATACACGCCGCCGAGCGGCGCCACACGCTCCATCAGGGCGCGCGAGCCTCCGTACGCGCCGACGGGCAGGCCGCCGCCGATGATCTTGCCGAGACAGGTCAGGTCCGGCGCCACGCCGTACCGAGCCTGCGCGCCTCCCCACGCCACCCGGAAGCCGGTGATGACCTCGTCGAAGATCAGGAGGCTCCCATGACGTGTGGTGAGATCACGCAGCCCGGCGAGGAAGCCGGGCGCCGGCCCCACCACTCCCATGTTGCCGGCCACCGGCTCCACGATGACGGCCGCGACCTGCCCCGGATGCGCTTCGAGCTGGCCGCGCACCGCCTCGAGATCGTTGAAGGGCACGGTGAGGGTCAGCGCGGCGAGGGCCTTCGGCACGCCCAGGCTGTCCGGCACCCCGAAGGTGGCCCCGCCCGAGCCCGCCTTGACGAGGAGGCTGTCGGCGTGGCCGTGATAGCAGCCGTCGAACTTGATGATGAAGTCGCGCCCGGTTGCCCCGCGCGCCAGCCGGATCGCGCTCATCGCAGCCTCGGTGCCCGACGAGACGAGCCGCAGCATCTCCATGCTGGGTACGGCGCGCCCGATCAGCTCGGCCATCTCCACCTCGCCCGGGGTGGGCGCCCCATAGCTGGTGCCGCGCCGCGTCGCCTCGCTGACCGCCTCCACCACCGCGGCGGCGGCGTGGCCCAGGATGAGCGGCCCCCAGGAGCCGAGAAAGTCGACGTAGACGCGGCCCTCGACGTCGACGAGACGCGCGCCCTCCGCGCGCGCCACGAAGAAGGGCGCGCCCCCGACGCCGCGGAACGCGCGGACGGGGCTGTTCACGCCTCCGGGCATGAGGCGCTGCGCGGTCTCGAAGAGGGCATCGGAGCCGAGCACGGGGTCGCCGGTCACGCGTTCAGGGCTTCTGGAGCTCGGTGGGCGCGAAGTCGTGAGCCGACGGGTCCCAGACGAAGGCGGCCGCGTCCACCACTCGGCGCTCGACCACCGACAGCACGACGTAGACCGCGTCCGGATAGGCGGGCTCGCCGTTGATCAGCGCGTTCTGCCGATCGGTGGCCGAGAAGTAGGCGCCGGTGTCGATGTGCGAATGGTAGATGGTGGCGACCCGGTAGCCCTCGCCCTCGCGCCGCCCGATGGTCAGGAGATCCTTGGGGTCGATGAAGTAGGCCGTGCGGGCATCGCGCGGATGGCGCACGGGGTCCTTTGCGTGGAGCTCGTTCTGGACGTTCCGGCACCGCATGAGGAGCCGATCGGAGGCCGGCTCCCCCCGCGCCAGCAAGACCCCGCAGCACTCCGAAGGATACTCGGCCGCCGCCTGCGCCTGCACCTGGACGAGCTCCTCGGGCGTGAGGATCATCCGGGGCGGTCAGCCTCGCCCGCCCGCGCGGGCCGGCCCGCCGCCCGCGAGGGCTGGAATAATCGAAACCTCGTCACCGTCCTTGAGCGTCGTGTCGAGCCCCTGCAGTGCCTCGATGGCCTCGTTGTTGACGTAGATGTTGACGTGGTGGTGCACCTCACCCTGCTCGTTGCGCACGAGCCCCTTCAGCGCGCCGAACTGGCCCTCCAGGTCGTCGAGCAGGGCTCGGACGTCGGGCGCGTCGACCGCGACGCGGTCCGCGTTCCTCGTCGCGCGGCGGAACGGGGTGGGAATGTAGACCTGGATGCTCATGACCCTCTCCTAGAAGGTGACGCTCAGATAACGCTCGCCAGTATCGCACAGCACCGTCACCACGACCTGGTCGGGGGGCCGCGTCTCCGCCACCTGGCAGGCGGCCCAGACGTTCGCGCCGGAGGAGATGCCCACCAGCAGTCCCTCCTCGCGGGCGAGCCGGCGGGCCATCGCGGTGGCGTCCTCGTCGCGCACCGTCATGACGTCGTCGAGCACGGCGCGGTCCAACACGCCCGGCACGAACGACGCGCCGATGCCCTGGATGCCGTGCGGCCGTGCGCGACCGCCGGTCAGCACCGGCGAGCGCGCGGGCTCCACGCCCACGATGCGCACCCCGGGCACTCGCTCCTTCAGCACCCCACCCACCCCGGTCACGGTGCCGCCCGTCCCCACGCCCGCGACGAAAACGTGCAGGCGCTCCTCGGTGGCGTCCAGGATCTCGAGCGCGGTGGTGCGCCGATGCGCCTCGGGGTTCGCCGGGTTCTCGAACTGCATGGGCATGAAGTAGTCGGGATGCTCGCGACAGATCTCCTGAGCCGCGAAGACCGCGCCGGTCATGCCCTCCATGGCCGGGGTCAGATGGATCTCGGCCCCGTAGCGCGCGAGCAGCCGCTGCCGCTCCACGCTCATGTCGTCGGGCATGGTCAGGATGAGGCGATAGCCGCGCACCGCGCAGACCATCGCGAGCCCGATGCCGGTGTTGCCGCTCGTGGGCTCCACCAACGTGGCCCCCACCTTGAGCACCCCGCGGCGCTCCGCGTCCTCGACCATGGAGAGCGCGATACGATCCTTCACGCTGCCGCCCGGATTGAGGGACTCCATCTTCGCGAGCACGATGGCGCCTCCCGGCTTCGGGATGCGGTTCAGGCGCACCAGGGGCGTCGCCCCCACCAGGTCCAGCACCGAGCCCGCCATCTTCGGACGCGACGGCGCGGTCACTCTCTTCGTCGTCATGGTCGAATCCTATCGGTGACCGCGGGCCGAGAAGCTCTATTCATCTCCGCTCGGCCGCCCGCGGCTGCACCTCGCCAAGCTGCCAAGCTAGATGTGGTACATAGGGCGCGCCGCGCTGCGCCGCTCCTCGGCGCGGCGGCGCAGGTCCTCGAGCGTGGTCCGATCCACCACCGAGGCCACCGCTTCCGCGATCTCCTGCCACAGCTCGGCGAGTCCCGCCGCGTCCTCCCCGCCCCCCCCGCGGTCACCGCGACGGGGGGCGTGTGGCCCGGGCGGCGCCCCCTCGACCGCGCGCAGGAGCGCCCCCACCGTGATCTGGTCGGCGGGCCGGCTCAGCCGATACCCGCCCGCGGATCCCCGCCGCGCGTACAGAAACCCGGCGCGCTTGAGCTGCAGCAGCACCTGTTCCAGATAGCGCTGCGGGATCGCCTGACGAGCGGCGATGTCCTGGATCGGCTGGAGATCGTGGCCGGCACGCAGGGCGAGGTCCACCATCGCCTTGATGGCGTACTCGCCCTTGGCCGAGATCCTCACGCGCGGCCCTGCTCGATGAGCCGCGCCGCATCCTTGGCGAAGTAGGTGATGATGATGTCGGCCCCGGCCCGGCGGATCCCGGTGAGGGCCTCGAGCACCGCCCGCTCCTCGTCGAGCCAGCCGAGCTGCCCGGCCGCCTTCAGCATGGCGTACTCCCCGGAGACGGAATACGCGGCCACCGGCAGGCCGAATTCGCCCTTCACTCGGGCAATGATGTCGAGGTACGGCAGCGCCGGCTTCACCATCACGATGTCGGCGCCCTCGTCGACATCGAGGGCGACCTCACGCATCGCCTCGAGGGCATTGGCGGGATCCATCTGGTAGGCGCGCCGGTCGCCGAACTGGGGCGTGGAGTCCGCCGCCTCCCGGAACGGCCCGTAGAAGGCGGAGGCGTACTTGGCCGAGTACGCCATGATGGGCGTCTCCGCGAAACCCGACTCGTCGAGCCCTTCCCGTATCGCGGCGACCCGGCCGTCCATCATGTCCGAGGGCGCGACCATGTCTGCGCCCGCCTCCACGTGGGAGACCGCGGTGCGCGTGATCAGCTCGAGGGTGGGATCGTTCTTCACGCGCCCGTCCTCGACTACCCCGCAGTGGCCGTGGCTCGTGTACTCGCAGAGGCACACGTCGGTGATCACGAGCAGATCGGGGATGGTGTCCTTCACCGCCCGCACCGCCTGCTGGATGATACCGTCCTCCGCGTACGCCTCGCTGCCTCGCGGGTCCTTGTCGCGGGGGAGCCCGAAGAGGAGGACGGCCGGGATCCCCATCGAGGCGGCGTCCTTGCACTCCTTGAGCAGCTCGTCGACGGAGAGCCGGTATTGACCCGGCATGGAGCCGATGGGCTCGCGCACACCCCGGCCGTGAACCGCGAACAGGGGGTACACGAAGTCGTCGACGCGCAGGGCGGTCTCGCGCACCATGGAGCGGAGCAGCGGCGACTCGCGAAGCCGGCGGGGACGGTAGATGGGGAACGGCATGCGTTAGCTCCTTGCTGGCTCGAAGTAGGCCACGATGGCGCGGGCCAATCCCGGGATCGTGTACTCCTCCGGCACGATCTGGGTGGCGAGCCCGCGTCCTTCGGCGGTCGCTCGCGTGATGGGACCGATACAGGCGATCGTGACGCCCGACAGCAGCCGGGGCAGCTCGGCCGCCCCGAACAGCGCGCAGAAGCTCCGGACGGTGGAGGAGCTCGTGAAGGTGACCACGTCCACGCGCCGGTCCGCGAGCGCTTCGCGCAATGCCCCCGCCTGCTCGCGGGCCGCGCGGGTGCGGTAGGCCGCCACCTCCGTGACGCGGGCGCCGAGCGCGGACAGCTCGCGCACCAGCACATCGCGCGTCTCGGCGGCTCGCGGCAACAGTACCGTCTCGCCGGGCGCGATCAAGGGGCGCAGGCACCCGACCAGGCTCTCGGCGACGTACTCTCCGGGCACGACCTCGGCGGTCAGGCCCCAGTCACCCAGCGCGCCCGCGGTGGCGGGGCCGATGGCGGCCAGGCGCGCGCGCTCGAGCAGGTCGCGCCCCCGGCCCGTCGCCTCCACCCGGCGGCGTACCATCGCGACGCCGTTCACGCTCGTGAAGACGACCCAGCGGGAGTCCCCGGCCAGGGCCGCGTCGAGAGGAGCCCAGGAGTGAGGCGGTTCGATCGCGATCGTAGGCACGAGCAGCACGTGGGCACCGGCAGCCTCGAGTAGATCGCCGAAGGCCCCCGCTTGCTCTCGGGCCCGCGTGACCAGTACGACCCGACCGGTCAGGGGTTTAGCTCTCCCCACCTCGGTCATCACTGGATCATCCGTGGCTCGCATCGAGAAGTGCCTTCGCTCCCTTGGCCAGTAGCTCGTCCGCCAGCGCCACCCCCAACCGCTCGGCTTCCCGTGAGGGCCCGGTGGCGCCGGCGCGTAGCATCGTCGTGCCGTCCAAGCTCGCGACCACGCCAGTCAGCGTCAGCGCGGAACCGTCGCTCTGGGCGTGTCCGGCAACCGGCGTATGGCAGTCGGCGCCGAGGCGGCTCAGAAACGCCCGCTCCGCGAGGGCCTCCGATCTGCTCCGAGTGTCGTCCAGCCGGCGCAGAAGTTCAAGCACTTCCCGGTCGGCTTCACGGGCTTCGACGGCCAGGATGCCCTGCCCCACCGCTGGGACGAACTCGCCGACATCGAGCGGGGTAACGTGCGGCGGGTCGACCCCGAGCCGCCTGAGCCCGGCCGACGCCAGCACGATGGCGTCGTAGACCCCGGCGGCGAGCTTGTCCACGCGCGTCTCCACGTTGCCGCGGATGGGCTTGGTCCGCAGATCGGGGCGGCGCGCCAGGACCAGGGCCCGGCGCCTCAGGCTCGACGTCCCGACCGCGGCGCCCGCGGGCAACGCGTCCCAGCCGCCCGGCGCCCGGGTCAGCAGGACGTCGCCCGGATCCTCGCGGGGCGGATACGCGCCCAGGGTGAGCCCAGCCGGCAGCGCGGCGGGCATGTCCTTGAGGCTGTGGACCCCGACGTCAACCTGGCCGCCGAGCAGCGCCTCTTCGATCTCCTTGACGAAGAGGGACTTCCCGCCGAAGTCCGCGAGCGCGATCTCGGCGAGGCGATCGCCGGAGGTCTTGATCACGACGATCTCGACGTCGGCGCCGGTGGCGCGCAGCGCGTCCGCCACCTCCTCGCATTGCACGAGTGCGAGGCGGCTGCCCCGCGTGCCGAGACGGAGCTTCATTCCGGCGGCCTGGACCGGCCGGGGCCGCGCAGTCCGAACAGCTCGGAGATCATATCGGTCCAGCGCCGTCCGTGTCCGGCGCGCGAGGAGGCCTTCAGCTTCACCATCGGCGCGTGCAGCACCTTGTTGACGATCGCCTGGCTCAGCGCCTCCATGACCCGCCGGGTCTCCTCACCGCTCCCGGGCAGGCGCGCCAGTGCGCGCTCCAGCTCGGCCCGGCGGATGGCCTCGAGCTTCTCCCGTAGCGACACGATGGTGGGCACGACCTCGAGCTGCTGGAGGCGAGCCGCGAACTTCGCCACCTCCCCCTCCAGGAGGGCCTGCGCCCGCACCGCCTCGCGCTGGCGCTCCTTGAGATTGGACTCGACGACCGAGCGGAGGTCGTCGATGTCGTAGCAGAAGGCGTTCTCGAGATCGTTGACGGCGGGGTCCACGTTGCGGGGCACCGCGATGTCGATGAGGAAGAGCGGGCGGCCCCGGCGCGCCTGGAGAGCCGCCCGCACCGCCGCGGCGGTGACGATGGGTTGAGGCGCCGCGGTCGAGGTGATGACGATGTCCACGAGGCCGAGCGTTGCGTCCATCTGCTCGAACGGCACCGGGGCGCCCCCGAGGCTCCGGGCCAGCTCCTGGGCGCGGCTCCACGTCCGGTTGGCCACGTACACTGTGAGCGCGCCCTGGTCGATCAGGTGTCGAGCGGCCAGCTCGCTCATCTCTCCCGCGCCCACCAGCAGCACGGACCGACCCTCGAGGCCCTCGAAGATCTTCCGGGCCAGCTCCACCGCGGCGTACGAGATCGAGACGGCCAGGCGGCCGACCTCCGTCTCCGACCGCACGCGCTTGGCCGCGCTGAAGGCCTGGCTCATGAGCGCGTGGAGGACCGGCCCCGCGGTCCCCACGGACTGCGCCAGCGCGAAGGCGTCCTTCACCTGGCCGAGAATCTGGGGCTCGCCGAGCACCATCGAGTCGAGGCTCGCGGCCACCCGGAAGGCGTGGAGCGCGGCCTCCTCCCCGGTCACGGTGTAGACCAGCGGCTCGAGGTCTCGCCAGGCGAGGCCGCGCTGGCTCGCCAGCCGCCCGAGAGCCAGCGACCGCGCCTCCCCGGGTACCGCGGCCACGCCGTAAACCTCGACGCGGTTGCAGGTGGAGAGGATCATGATCTCCTCGAGGTGCCCGCGACCGGCCAGGTCGGCGAGGATCTCGCGGATCTTCTCTTCCTCGAGGGCGAGCTGCTCGCGCAGCGCGACCGGCGCCGTCCGGTGATTCATTCCTGCCACGAATAACGTG
>Ga0207646_10004219_pt1 | contig 15733 bp, 13 predicted proteins | sample KBSK5502metaG_FD_184343 | JGI IMG/M metagenome (GOLD analysis project Ga0207646, IMG submission 184343) | Corn, switchgrass and miscanthus rhizosphere microbial communities from Kellogg Biological Station, Michigan, USA - KBS K5-50-2 metaG... | ecosystem: Host-associated > Plants > Roots >... | reverse complement strand
CGGCAGGCGTGCCTCGAACACCGGCTCGCTGAAATCCATCCGGCGACCTGTCGTCGCGACCAGGGCGCTGATCGCGCCGAGCAGATGATTTTCGTCGTCGAATCGCCGGTCGGTGAGCAGCACTTTTCCGGCGCGCTCGACGTAGACGGCGTCCGGCCCATTGACCATGATTTCCGTCAGCGTGCTGTCTCCAAGCAGTGGGACGATGGGCTGGAGCGGCGATACCCCCGAGTCAGGCGCCGCATCCCGACCGACGCTGGGCGGCGCCATGATCATGGGCCTAGTGTCAGGCCTTCCGCAATGCTTGACCATCCGCCGAACGGCCCATTTCCCGAGGGAGGGTTAGGGTGGGGGGAGCGACGGCAACACGGGAGGTTGCCCAACCACCGGCGGGACCGATGGTAGCGGCCTGAGCAGTTGCCGGAGTGTACCGATCGCCGAGTTCAAAGTACCCGTGGACCCAGGGAGCGTTGCTGGTAAGCCACCACCCTGCCCTCCCCCGGAGGGGGAGGGAAATGCCGCACCTGGCAGATTCGGCGCCGTCACGGTGGTCGGTTGCGAGCTGGAAACCGCCGGAGACAGAGTGGCTGGCGCTTTCGGTGTAGGACTCGAGCTCTGAAGCGAGACAAGGATGACTGGCACCGCGGCGACGGCCGCCAGTCGCGTGGCGGCCAGAGCTAACCCGCCACGAGCCCGCTGTCGACCGAGCTGGAAGACACCCACCACCACCGCAACCCGCCCCGCTATCTCGACGGCGTGCCGACGTGCACGATGCACCATCTGCGCCGCTGCCATGTAGTTGAGTCGCAGCCGACCGGCGATGTCTCCGAGCGGGCGGCTCTCGACCGCCGAATGCCAGAGCGCCTGGCGCTCGCGTTTCGAGAGTTGTTTGAACACCACCCTGATGAAGTCTCGATCGGCGACGGCGGTCTCCAAGTCAGTGGCGCGGCCTCCATCGGGGCCCAGCCGGACCAGCGCCTCTCCCAATCGCTTGCGGCGCCGCAGCACGTCCACGCAGTGGTTGCGGGCGACGGTCAGCAGCCAGGCGCGAGCCGGGTCCCTGCTGAGCGTCAGATCGAGCGACTCGACCGCGATGAGAAAGACTTGCTGCGCGGCGTCGGCGGCATCCTCCCGCCTGCGCAAAATGCGGGCGCACACGCTCAAGACCGCGGTGTAATTGTCGTGGTAAAGCTCGTCGATCAAGCCATCCCGGTTCGGGTTCTGCACGGCTTCCCCTAACTCAAGCGAGCCGGTAACCGGACGCTTCCTCAAGGTTAGTTTGGGACAAACCCATTGTCAAATAATCGCTATCCCGAACGTCTGTATTGATGATGAAACCACAGTGAGGCCAACCGACGAATGTCCGTACCCCAAACCCTTTCCCCCCGATTTCGTCGATTGTCCCGCGTACCAGGCGAACCAGATGGTCACCGTCGACCTCTCACACCGGCCGCTGGGGTCGGTCATCACCTGCCGTCACCTGGAAAGCCGCTTGATGCCGAACACGAACTTCCGGTGGTACGGTGCATGCGTTCTCGGCGATGCCGAGGCTCGCCGTGCCTGGAGCAACGCGGCCGGCATCGATCGCCTCCATGACATCAGCACGCTGCGGCAGGAAGTGTCGGCGCTCAGCGTGCCGTACCTCCAGCAATTGCTCGAGATGAAGCACGCGCCGACCGGGGACAACCCGCTGGCACACACCCGGCAGCTGCAGGCCGTCGTCGATGAGTTCATGACCAAGATGACGACGCTGCTCCGGGAGCGCAAACCGGTGTTGGATGAGCAGCTCCATCTCCCATTGGAGGCCTGCGTGCGGCTGCTTGGCATAGCCATTGACCGCTTCGTGCAACAAGGGATGACCGAGCAGCAAGGGGAAGTGCCGGACGAGGTCCTGATCCTGTTCCCGGACGACGTGCGAGCCTATTTCCGGCCTCGCCAGGCAACGGGTGGCGCGACCGACTCCTCCGCCCTGGCCGGAATCCGGCGGCTCCAGATTCCTGGCCCCGGTATATAAAGGATGCGACCCCGGGCCCGATCCGAGGCAGTAGCGTGAACTGTACGGACCTGGCTATCGGCCTGATCCGGGCATGAAGGCCCAGCGCGCCGTTATCGTTAGCTCCGTGCTGGTGGTGGCTGCGATCTGGGTTGCCGTCATCTGGCGCGGCCCCCAGACTGATGCGGACCGGCCCCAGCTGCCATTCCTTGGATCTCCGCCGCCCACGGCGGCCCCGCTTGCAACGCCGGTCCCCTCCGCCGGGGGCGGGCCGCAACAGGCCGGACGGTCGGCGCCGGCGGCTGCCGTCAGCAACGCCCGCACGCCCACCGCCGATGCCGAAGACCTTCGAGAGGGTGACGCCGAGGACGAGGCCCAGCCGGCGCGCAGCAGCCCCGCAAACCCTCAACCTGGGACGGTGGCCGCGATCCCCAGCGCCACGCCCATCATTCCACTTCCGTCGCTTCCCGTCCCGCTTCCTACAGGACGCCCTTAACGACCGAGCCCGCGGGACCTCAGAGCCGGGCTGCCCGCCTCGACTTGTACGCCTGCCGATAGCGCGCTAGGGCCTGGGCGGAATCACCCTGCTCTTCGAGGACCTGGGCGTAGTCAAAGGCGACGCGGCTGGTGTCGGCGGCGCTGCCCAGTTGCTCGGCAAGGACGAGTGCCAGCTCGAAGTGGGTTCGCGCTAGCTCGGTGTCCCCCGACGCCGACTTGACACGGCCGGCGACGCGGTGAACACCGAGCTGGGCGAGCGGATCCGATGAGGCCTCGGCGGCGGTCAGCGCCAGCATGATGCGCGATTCGGCCAAAGCTCGCTCTCCGCGGTCGAGCGCGGCCTCGGCGGCGCCGGCGAGTAGATGGGGCAGCAGGTCGCGATCTCCGACGTGCCGGAGCTGCTCCGCACCGGCCAGAAACAAGGCCTCGGCCTCCTCGTAGCGGTCCTGACCGAGAAGGATCTCAGCCATGTTGTTGCGGAGCTGGGCGCTCATCCGGACATCCTGCAAGGTCTCGAACAGCCGCAGGCTCCGCTGCGCGTACTCCAGCGCGCGCGTCAGGTCACCCGTCTTCTGGAAGGAGACGGCCAGGCCCTCATAGATGCCGCCCAGCGCCTGCATGTCGAGCACATGCTCGGCGGCGGCGATCGCGGCCTGGTACCCCGCAATCGCCTCGCGGGGCTCGCCCGCCACGTAGTGGAGGTTGGCCCGGTGCCCCAAAATCCGTGCCTTGAGAAGCGGGTCGGTCAGCTCGGCGTCTTCGTACGCCGATCTCGCCTTGTCCCACCAGCGTCCCGCCTCATGCGGGTGACGCTGCTGGTAATGGGCAGAACCCATGCGGTCGTAGAGCTCGACTTTGAGGGCGTTCCACCCCGCCGCCTCGCTGGCCTTGATCGCGGTCGTCAGGACCTCGATCGCCTGCGAAATCTCCCGGATCTTCAATAAAGCCTCCGCGAGCAGTAGCTGGGCGCGGGCCCGGACGTCGGGCGCGATCTGCGGGCGGCGCAACAACTCGACCATCAGGTCCCTGGCGGTCTCGCCATCACCGCGACGGATCCGCGTCGCCGCCTCTGCCAGGCGGAATTCGAGCGCCGTGGCCGAGCTCTGCGGGTCCTGCAAGAAGTATTCGACTGGCCGCTTGAGGCGTTCGGCGATGATCTGCAGCGTTCGGGTCGAGGGGCGGGCCCGACCCAGTTCGATTTGATTCAGGAAGCTCCGGCTGAAGTCCTTCTGCGCGACGCCGGCCAGGCTCAGGCCCATCTCCATTCGGGCCTTGCGGATCCGCGGTCCGAGTTGTTCGGGGGTCCCGAGACTCGGGATTCGTGCCCGTACTTGCGTCGCCACGTCTTCCCTTACCTTGCTTTCAGTTGCCCGGACTGTCAGTCAGGACCCCACTGCTTGGCTAGATGACTGGTCGACCGGCGCGCCGTTTGGCCAGATGACGTCGTCGACTAGGGCGCCGTTCGGCCAGATCACGTCGGCGATTTGGCCGACTAGACTGGGTGCGATTCGGCTGACCGGGCCTTGGTACGGCCGCAGGACGCCGCCCGGGAGGCTAAGGACAATGGCGGCCGCCAAAGAAGCGAGGCCTGCAACCAGTCGCCAGCGAACGCTCGTGATGCGGCTTTTCATGTCCCCTCCTCCTACGACGCCCTCGAATCATACAGGCCTCAAAAATTCCTTGCAAGAGGCGCGATCGAGGTTAGTTTTGGGAGCCGGCGCCACGGGGACGCCGGCTCCGCCACCACCTCCTCGTGGTTTATCGGCAGGTGAAGGCCTGGGCCACCACCGGTGGCGCCCCGGTCGAGAGGAAGACGAGCTGCTCGGACCCCGACGAGGCTGGGGTCCAGCTATCGGCGGCCACCGCGTGGATGGTCGTATCGCCAACCGCGATCGTGATCGGCGGCTCGGCAATCGTTTGCGAGCCGGTGCTGTCCGTTCGAATCCACTGATAGGGCACCGATCCGCCACTGCCGTCGGTGGTAAAGGTGCCGGTCGCCGTCACGGTGCCCTTTCGGCACCGATTCGCCTTCCCGGTAGCCGCGTAGCTCACCGCCTCGCTGTCGCTCGTCAAGGTTGCCGGTTGCACGGTCGCCGGCGCGAGCGTGGGCGTCGGGGTCGGGCTGGGCGTTGGCGCGGGTGTGGCTGTCGGGCTGGGCGATGGAGTTGGCGTGGGTGATGGAGTTGGCGTGGGTGATGGGCTGGGCGCTCCCCAGGTCGGGTACTGGGTGATGTAGGCCTCCAACATGGCGTAGCTTGGTAGAGGTCCGGTGGTCGGCCACAGGTTCATGCCATCGTCGTTGTCCATCAGCGTGTAGATGAAGACTCGTTGCACCACTGCGGACGAGCGCGAGTTGTCCAGGACGTACTGGAGGTACTGCTGCTGCTGCGCGAGCGTGACGATCGGCCCTGGTTGGCCGTTCGAATTCACGGCCCAACCCACCTCGGTGCACCAGATCGGCTTGGCGCCGTCGTTGTAGGCGGCCATGACGTTGTGGATCGTCTGCCACTCCAGCGGGTAGGACGGAATGTCGCCGTTGGTTATCGATGGATCACCGCCGGTGTAATAGTGGAAGTTGGCGAAGTCCATGAAGGCGCCATACCCGTTCTGGTAGAGCCACGTCATGTAGCTCTGAATGTGATTGGTGCTCTCCCACCAGAGCCCGGTCATCCCGACCAGGGCGGTCGGTGAGTTCGCTTTGATCGCCTGGTAGCCCGCCTTGAGGACCGGGCCGTACCAGTTGGCCGTCCGGCACGGCATGGTAGCGCTCCAGCTGCCGCCCCAGTAGTTGTCCCATTCCTCGTTGCCGATCTCGAAGCTCTGCGCGTAGCCGTGACCGTTATTCCCGTTGTAGCGGGCGGCGAGGACGGCGGCGAAGGTACTCATCTCGCTGGGGCCGGGAAACAGGTTGACCCCGTTGCAAGCCTGAGTCTGGCGAAATCCCGGAGCATCCTGGATCACCACCGAAATCTGGATGCCCGCTGCATTCTCCTGCGCGACCGCCTGATCGAGGGTGCTGAAGTTATAGACCCCGGGTGAGGTCTCGATCGACGACCAGTCCAGACCCTGGCGCACCCACCCGGCGTGGGAGGCGTTGAGCTTGGCCTGGTCGGGCGGAACTGGTGGCGTGAACCCGTACGGGCTCGACGCAGCCGCCCGGACCGGTTGAAATGAGGCAACCGCACCTCCCAGGACGAACACTGCGATCATGCCAACGATGCGTCGTCGTGTCATTTGATCCCTCCTCGAAACCTCCGCGGCGGAGGCCCCGGGTCCGACTATGCAGGGGGATCGCTACGGGAGCGGCCGCGAACCGGCCACCAGGCGATGATGGCTCCGTAACGGATTTCGTAAGGCTGCGACGTCCGTCCCGGCGGTGTCGAAGCTGAGATGGTACCCAATTCCCATCCAACAATGCGATGCCCGGACACTACCCTTACGGGGGCGTGTCAATCACCGTCAAATTTGGCAACCAGGGCTTTACAACCGTGGAACTTCGGTGCCAAGCGAGCTCAGCCATGGCTCGCGCCTTGCGGCGCGGATACGTCGCCGCCGGGGGCGGGCGCCCGACGCTTCGGGAACACGCGTGATCACGCTCGGTCAGTTTATAGGTGAGAACAAGTGTTTCCTGACCTTGGCGAGGTAATGGCCCTGTCAAGTGTGGCGTCATCTCGATTGGGGCTGTTCGCTTTACAGAATTCGGCGCTCGGCGGCAATTCGGTAACGAATTGAGCAAAACTCCTTTGACAAGAAAATCACTGATGGTACTGTTTGGCTGCGAGCGCGCGGAGTCATCATCTGATTTAGCTGAGCGACGGGCAGGAGCGAGGAAGAGGCTGAGGTTGCGCGGTCGAAACACGTCCACGCACAACTTGAACACGGGGAGCAATTCGTCTGGCAACGGTTTTGACGCTCGAAAAAGACGTGCTGCAGTTGGAGGTCCTTGCCTCACTCCTCAAGCACGAAGGGCACCGGGTGCATCCGACCGGGGACCCGGAGGCGGCGCTTGCCATCCTTCAGTCGTCGCTGGTCGACCTGGTCATCGTCGAGCCCGCCACCCAGCGGCCCGACGGCATCCGCCTCTGCCAGCAGATCCGCCAGCTCAACCCCTACCGGCCCTTGATGATCGTCTCCGAGCGAGGCGATGAGGAACAGATCTTCAAGACCATGATGGTGGCCGCCGATGACTATATGGTCAAGCCGCTGTCGCCCCGACTGTTCGTGGCCCATGTCCATGCCCTGCTTCGCCGGGCCGAACAGGTCCGCGGCCAGCGGTGGCAGGACCAGAACGTGGCGATCGGCGAGATTTCCCTCAGCCTGCAGCAGATGCACGCCGTTGTGAACGGCCAGCGGGTCCCGTTGACCCCGCGCGAGCTCTCACTGCTCCACGCCTTGATGGAGAACGCCAACCGCGTACTGAACCGGGACCAGCTGATGCGGATCGCCTGGGGCGATCACTTCATCGGCACCCCGAAAGCAGTCGACGTCTATGTGCAGCGGCTGCGGCGCAAGATCCAACCCCACCTGACCGCCGGTTTCTACATCCAGTCGCAGCGAGGGTTCGGCTACAAGTTCGAAATTCCTCGGCCGCAGCCGGTCGCCGTATGAGCGGGTAACAACACTTTTACCTGCGGTCGTCGAGCTCCGGGCCAAAAGCAATCCGCCTGCCCACGGTAGTTGTCAAATGGTGATTTGTTTGTCGCACCGGCCATGTAGGCGCGCGCAGAAGCCGGGCGCCGAGGCATCACAGACTGTTACCCAGCAATCCGGTCGCACTTACCGGACTGTTCCCCGGCAACACTAGCGTTTCCTGCGTGTGGAATGTTGCGCACGTCCATCCGAACCATGAGGCCCAGGTTGCGAAATTCCTGGCGCTGCACGACATCGATATCTACTGCCCGCGGTTCGCGGCGCCCGCCGGAACCCGGCCGGGTAGCGTGCGCGACGGCCGGCCGCGCTGGGTGTTTCCCGGCTATATCTTCTTCAAGGTGCCCCAGGGGTTCGCCCGCTGGGAGCTGGTGCTGTGGGCCCCGGGCGTACGGCGGGTGCTGAGTGATGACGGGGCGCCCTCACCGGTCAGCGACGCCGTGGTGGCGCGGCTCCGGACCCGTCTGGCACAGCCGACGGGTCGAAGCCCCTTCCGTCGAGGCCAGCGCATCGTCATCGAGCGCGGCCCGCTGGCGATGGTCGACGCGATTTTCGATCGGGAGCTGAACACGTCCGAGCGTGTCCAGGTCCTCGTGCAGTTGCTCGGCCGGCCGGTAGCGGTCGTGGTCGACGCGGCGATCCTACGCCCCGCGAGCTGAGCTCAGCGAGCCGGATCGCCGTTTTTCGAATACGCGAAGTGTTCGAAGCGGCGGAGCTTACCCGGGCGGGCGATCCCGCCACCCCAACCAACACACGTCACTCGAGGAGGAAAGCATTCGATGCAACTGATGGAGCGCCCCGCGACCCTGACGACCGTGCTCGAAGACCACATCAACGAAGTCCGTGCGGTGCTGGGCCAGATCCCGATCAGCGCCGTCGAGCGCGTGGTCGGCATCATCCTCGATGCCTACGATGCGGGCGGCCACGTCTATGTGGTCGGCAATGGCGGCAGCGCGACCAACGCGAGCCACTTCGCCTGCGACCTGTCCAAGGCCACCATCGTCGAGGGCCGAGCGCGACTCCGCGTCACCTCGCTCGCCGATAACATCGCGCTGCTCACCGCCTGGGCGAACGACACCTCCTACGAGCGGGTCTTCTCCGAGCAGCTCACCAATGTCCTCAACCCGGGTGACGTCGTGATCGCGATCAGCGCCAGCGGCAACTCGCCTAACGTCGTCTCGGCGATTCGCACCGCTCGCCTGATGGGGGCGGGAACGATCGGCCTGGTGGGATTCGCCGGTGGACGCGTGCTGGAGACGGTCGATGCCGCCGTCCATGTTCCGAGCCACGACTACGGGGTGGTCGAGGACTGTCACTCGGTACTGGAGCACGCCATCACCGTCTCCACCCGCAAGGCGTTGCTTGGCTGACCGACTGATCCCGGCGGTCTTCCTCGATCGGGACGGCGTCATCAACCGCCGCCGTCCCGACCACGTCAAGAGCTGGGCCGAATTCGAATTCCTCCCCGGCGCGCTGTCCGCGCTCGCCGAGCTGCGGGCGATGAACACGCCGGTGGTCGTCATCACCAACCAGGGTGCGGTCGGACGGGGCTTGATCTCCCCGGACCAGCTGCGCGACATCCATTGCCGCATGCTGCGCGCCGTCGAGGCCGGGGGTGGACACGTGAGCGCGATCTACACCTGCGAGCACGCGCCCTCCGATGGCTGCGCCTGCCGCAAGCCGAAGCCGGCGCTGTTTCATCAGGCCAGCCACGACCTGCACATCGACCTGCCCCGCTCGGTCATGATCGGCGACAGCCCGACCGACGTCCAGGCGGGCCGCGCCGCCGGTTGCCGTCCGATTCTGATCAACGAGGGCAAGGCTCCGGTTGACGACGACGTCCTCGAGGCCAAGGACCTGGTCGAAGCGGCCAGGATCTGGCGCGCGCTGTCGGTCCCGGCGGCGGCCCTGCCGTGTTGATCGCCCGGGCGCCGCTGCGCCTCAGCCTCGCCGGCGGCGGCACCGACCTCGAGGCTTACTACGCCAAGTACGGCGGGGCCGTCGTCAGCACCAGCATCGATAAGTACTTCTACGTCATCCTCACCTTCAACGACAGCAACCACATCCAGGTCTCCTCCTCCGACTACCGGACCTTCTACCGGCATCCGCTCGAGGGACCACCCATCTGGGATGGCGACCTCAGCCTCCCGAAAGTCGTCATCGACCACTTCGGCCTCTGGACGGGCCTCTCCGTCTTCCTGGCGTCGCAGGTCCCACCCGGCACCGGGTTGGGCTCGTCGAGCACGGTGGCGGTCGCCCTCATCAAAGCGATGTCGGTGCTCTGCAACACCCGGATGAGCCGCCAGGAAGTCGCCGAGCTCGCGTGCCAGGTGGAGATCGAAAAGCTCAAGATGCCAATCGGCAAGCAGGACCAGTTCGCGGCCAGCTTCGGCGGCCTGAATTTCATCCAGTTCAGCCCTGACGGCGTGGTGGTCGACCCGATCGCCTTGCCGGGTGACCTGCAGGCCGAGATGGAAGGCCGGCTGATGCTCTTTTTCACCGGCCGCTCCCGTGACTCGGCCCAGATCCTGGGCGAGCAGAAGCGAAGCAGCGAGCGGAATCGGGCGGGCGTGATCGACGCGCTGCATGTGATCAAGAACACGGCGCTCGCCCTGCGCAACGACCTGATTCGCGGCGAGATCGACACCCTCGGCGCCCACCTGCACGAGTCCTGGGTGGCCAAGCGCCAGCTGGCCTCCGGGATAACCGATCCCTGGATCGACCAGTGGTACCGGGTGGCGCGCGAGTCCGGGGCGGAAGGGGGCAAGATCGCCGGCGCCGGCGGCGGCGGCTTCCTGCTGCTCTATTGCCGGCGCCAACACCAGGAACGCGTGACAGAGGCCATGCAGGCCCAGGGCTTGCATCGGATGGACTTTCGCTTCGAGACCGGCGGCGCCATGGTGATCGTCAACACGCTGCTGCGGAAAGCCCGCGGCGTGGCGGTGCCGAGTGCACGATAGCCGGCGCGACTGGCGGGCGCTCACGGTGGCGCTGGCCGGGTCCGACCTTTGCTCCGTGGTGCTCGCCTTCTGGCTCGCCGCGGCGCTCGTCTGGCGCCCGGGCATCGGCATCAACGGCGGCAACGACACCGACTGGCTGGTGCTGCTGATGCTTCCGGTCATGGGCGTGCTCTTCCTGCTCCAGGGCCTGTACGAACCGGCCAACCTGCTGGTCGGCGCCCGCGAGTTTGCCGGCGTCTTTCGGGCCTGCGCCTACGGTCTGCTCGCCATCACGATCGTCACCTTCTTGCTTCGCTGGCCGCTCTCGCGCGCCTGGACGGTCGTGGCGTGGGCGCTGATGACCGCGATCGTGATCGCGGCACGCTTCTGCATCCGGCGGATCGCGGCGGCGGCCCGCCTCCGTGGCCGGCTGACGGCGCGTGCCGTGGTCGTCGGCGTGGACGAGGACAGCATCGCGCTGGCCGAACAGGTCAACCAACCTGGCAGCGGGATGCGGGTGGTTGGGATCCTCGACGACTACGTGGCCACCGGTACCGAACTGCCCGGCGGGCTTCGGGTGATCGGCTCCTCCGCCTCGCTGCTCCAGACGGCCAGCCGCCTCCAGGTGGATGACGCCATCATCGCGCCCCGCGCTCTGCCCTGGGAAACGCTGCGAGAGCTGATGCTGGTCTCGGCGACCCGATCCAATGGCCTGCGCGTGCACCTCTCGGCCGGCTTCTACGACCTATTGACCGCCGGGGTCCAGTTCGCCGAGCGCAACCACGTGCCGCTGCTGACGCTGCGCAAGGCGCGGCTGTCGACGGTCGAGCGCGCCGTCAAGGCCGGTCTGGATCGCGGCCTCGCCGTGATGCTTTTGGTCGGGCTGGCTCCGATGGTCGCCGCCATGGCCGTCTGGCAGTGGCGCGAGGGAACCGGGCTGCGCATCGATCGTGAGCGCGTGGTCGGACAGAACCGGACCGAGTTCGGACTGATGCGCTTTCATTCGTCGGCGCCGTTCGCCTCGGACTTGCTCCGCAAGCTTCCCGGCCTGCTCAACGTGCTTCGCGGCGACCTCAGCCTGGTCGGCCCGCAACCGATCTCCAGCGCGGACGCGGCGCTGGCGGGAGCCATGCCCCTTTCCAGCATCCAACCCGGACTCACGGGATCGTGGCGGCAGGCGGCCGACCCCGCCGAACAGGCGACCCTCGACCTCTATTACCTGCGCAGCTACACCGTGTGGCTCGACATTGCCGTGCTTTACGAGCGGGCCATGGTTCGGATCCGTCCAGCGGCCAAACGCGCGCTCGACCTGGTCGGCGCCTCCCTCCTCATCCTGCTCAGCTCGCCTCTGGTCTGCGTCTGCCTGCTCGCGGTCTGGCTCGACTCCGGGTCACCCGTGATTCACCGTCGGCGCGTGGTCCGCCGCGGCGGCGGCAGCTTCGACGCCTTCAAGATCCGGACCATGGTTCCGGATGCCGACCGCATCCTCCGCGAGGACGAAACACTACGGCGGGAGTTTCGGAGATCCAACAAGATCGTGGCTGATCCCCGCATCACCCGCGTCGGACGCTGGCTCCGGCGCTTCAGCCTCGACGAGTTCCCGCAACTGGTAAATGTCCTGCGCGGCGAGATGAGCCTGGTTGGACCCCGCATGATCACCCTCGACGAGCTGCCCGATTGGGGCAATGCCGGCCGCCTGCTGCTCTCAGTGCGACCCGGCCTGACCGGCCTCTGGCAGGTCAGTGGCCGTCAGCTGCTCAGCAAGGCGGATCGAATCCGACTCGATGCCGACTACGTTCGGCGCATGTCGCTGCGGCTCGATCTCACCATCCTGGCTCGGACCCTGTTCGCGGTCGTGTCCGGGCATGGAGCCTACTGATGCGCACGCTGGTTACCGGCGGCGCCGGATTCATCGGATCGCACGTCGTCGACGCGCTCCGCTTCGAGGGTCATCAGGTCTCGGTCGTCGACAACCTCGTGACCGGATCGCGGTCCAACTTACCAGCGGGCGTCAACCTGATCGAGGTGGACATCCGAGACCAGGAGGCGGTGACCGCCGCGTTCGAGGACCTACGGCCGTCGGTGGTCTTCCACCTGGCGGCGCAAACGTTGGTGGCCACCTCGGCTTCGGATCCGTTTCGCGATGCCCAGATCAACGTGCTCGGCACGCTCAACGTGCTCCGCGCGGCGGTGGCGGTCGGCGCCGGCAAGTTCGTTTTCGCCTCGTCCGGCGGCACCGTCTACGGCAATGCCCAGCAGCAACCCGTTCCGGAGACCCACCCGCTCGATCCGATCAGCCCCTACGGGGTATCGAAGGTCGCGGGGGAACATTACGTGCGCGTGCTGTGCGGGCACGCCGGGATGTCCGCGACCATCCTGCGTTTTGGCAACGTCTACGGTCCGCGTGATATTCCCGAAAGCCATCACGTCATCACCGTCTTCCTCGACGCCTTGCTGAACGGGGAGCATCCGGTCATCGAGTGGGACGGCGAGCAGGCGAAGGACTACGTCTACGTCGGCGACGTGGCCGACGCCCATGTCTGCGCGATCACAGCCGGCGATGGCGAGGCGTTCAACATTGGCAGTGGCCGCGAGGTCACGGTCAACGAGATCCTACGTCTCGTTTCCGCCGAGATGGGGATTAGCATCACGCCGCTGCATCGCGAGCGGCGCGCGGCGGATGTCCGCCGCTTTCTTCTCGATTGCAGCAAGGCCGACCGGATGCTGGGGTGGACCCCGACCACTTCCTTTGCGGAGGGCTTGCGACAGACGGTCCGCTACTACCGGCAGCAGGCGCAAACAAGGAGGCGGCATGCGCTCACGCTGCGCTAAGTCGCTGATGGGCGCCCTTGCCACGGGCGCCGCGATCGGAGCGATGCTGGCCGCCGGCAGCGGTGCCAGTGCGGCCGACTGGCCCAAGTACTTACACGACGTCGGCAGCAGCGGAACGACCACGGACGGCGGCCTCTCGATCGCGACCGCCACCGCGCTCAAGCCGAAGGCCGGATGGCCGGCGCAGCTGGGTGATCGGCCGATCACGACGCAGCCGGTCGTGGCCAACGGCCTGATCTATGTGGGTGCGTGGGATGGCTACGAGTACGCGCTCCGGCCCGACGGCACCACCGCCTGGCGCCAGTATCTCGGGCGGACCAAGAACTGCTACATCGCCGATGCGGTCACGCCCGCCAACTCACCCGGTACAGTCGCGGGGATCGTCTCCACCGCGGCGATTGCGAACGCCCAGATCGACGGGCGCAACCGGTCGGTGCTCTACGTCGGTGGCGGCGGGAACCGGGACGAGGCCGGCAACCCCGTGACCGGGTCCGCTGAATTGATCGCGCTCGACGCCATCACGGGCGACATCCTCTGGCGCACCCCACTCGGGTCGTCGCCGGAGCACCTGATCTGGAGTTCTCCGTCGGTCTGGCGCGGCAGCGTGTACATCGGCGTCTCGTCGTTCGATGACTGTCCCTTGATCCAGGGACAGCTGGTCAAGCTCGACGCCTCGACGGGAGCTCGGCAGCAGACCTTCATCACCGGGCCGGCCGGCTGCGAAGGCGCGAGCATCTGGGGCTCGCCGACCATCGACTCCAGCGAGAGCGCTGTGTACGTCGCCACCGGCAACACCCGCCCCTGCTCGGTCTTCGGCCCGCAGTTGGGCCGGTACCCGCACACCACGCGGGGGACGCTCCTTCTGGTGGTCGGCGGGTTGGCCGTTCTCACGTCGCTGCTGTGGCTGCGCTGGTGGACCCGGATCGGCTTCTGGGGAGGACTGGCCGGTGGCCTGGTCGCCGCCGTGGCGGGCGTCTATCTCTTGATCGGGCCCACCATTTCAATCGTCCGCCCCTACTCCGTGAGCCTGATCAAGCTCGATGCCGGCGACCTGCACGTGATCAGCTCCTGGAAAGTTCCGGCGACCGATCAAACCGATTATGACTTCGGCTCGACGCCCACCCTCTTCAGCGGAACCGTGAGTCGCGGCGGCGCCCGCCGTCAGCTGGTGGGGCTGCCCAACAAGAACGGCATGTACTACGTCTTCGACCGGGCCAGGGTGGCGGACGGGCCGGTTGCCACCATTCAACTGGCCAACGCCAAGCGAACCGATCCGACCAAGGGCAACGGGAGCGTGTCGCCCAGCGCCTTCGACGGACACACCCTGTACATCGCAGGAGGCGGCATCGAGATCAACGGACAGGCGGTCCCCGGCAGCCTCTCCGCCTACGATCCCAATGACTTCTCCAAGCCGGTCTGGCAATTTGGGGCCGCCGGCCCGGTCCTCGGGGCGGTCACCACCGCGTCAGGCGTCGTGGCTATCGGCAACGGGCCCTTCACCACATTGCTGTCGGGCGCCGATGGCACAGTCCTATTCAAAGGCGCGGTTACCAATCCAAAGCAAGCCGTCATCTTCGGCGCGGCCACCATCCTCGGCGGCGTCGTCTACCAGGGAGACACCGGCGGAACTCTCTATGCCTACAGCATCGATGGCCGCTAGCCCGCGGATCCGCCGGGCGCCGCGCACAGTGCTCCGCCTGTTGGCGCTCGCCGGCCTGGGGTTCGGCGCGCTCGCCGCGATGGTCCCCAGCTCGGCTGATGGTGGGGCCTGGCCCAAGTACCTGCACGACAACGGCGGCAGCGGCTTCGCCGCCAATAGCGGTCTGACTGCGGCGACCGCCGCCGGCCTCGTCGCGCTGCCGGGATGGCCGGTGCACCTCGGCGCCACCATCTCGACCCAGCCGGTCGTCGCCAACGGCCTCATCTATGTGGGCGCCTGGGATGGCTACGAGTACGCGCTCACGCGGTCAGGTGCCATTCAGTGGAGGCGCTTCGTCGGCATCACGACCAAGGGCAAGGCGTGCCAGTATCCGATCGGCATCGCGGGCACGGCCGTGGTCTCCGACGCGGCGGTCAACGGCCGCACACGCTCGGTCCTCTACGTCGGCGGCGGCGGCAATGCCGACGCCAGCGGCAAGACCTTCAGTGGCGGGACGGCGCAGCTCTTCGCGCTCGACGCGCGCAGCGGTGAGGTCCTCTGGCACACGGCCCTCGGATCCTCACCCGACCATTTCATCTGGAGCTCGCCGGCGGTCTTCAACGGCTCTGTCTTCGTCGGCGTCTCGGCCTTTGCCGACTGCCCCCTCATCCAGGGCCAGCTGGTGCAGCTCGACATGTCGACCGGCCGGCTGAAGCACGCCGCCAACATGGTGCCCACCGGCTGCACCGGCGCCAGCATCTGGGGCTCGCCGACGATCGACGAAGCCGCGGGATCGGTCTATGTCGCGACTGGCAATCCCGAGCCGTGCTCGATTTTCGGTCAGCAAGTCGGCACCACCATCCGGCCGAAGCGCGCCGCGATGACCGCCGGTCTCGCCCTCCTCGGACTGCTTCTCGCAGGCTTTGCCTGGCCCCGGCCGTCGATCCGTGGCATCTTCTGGGGCGGTGTCGGCCTCGCGGTGCTCGGGGTCGCGGCTACGAGCCTGCTGGTAGTTGGCCCGCAGATCGATCAGCCGGAACCCTACGCCCAGGCAGTCGTCAAGCTGAGCGCCGCGGACTTGCGCGTGCAGGGCCACTGGCAGATCCCAGCCGCCGAGTCGGTATTCGACAGTGACTTCGGCTCCACGCCGACCCTCTTTCGCGGCACCCTCACACCGGACGGCGC
>Ga0207646_10004218_pt1 | contig 15733 bp, 8 predicted proteins | sample KBSK5502metaG_FD_184343 | JGI IMG/M metagenome (GOLD analysis project Ga0207646, IMG submission 184343) | Corn, switchgrass and miscanthus rhizosphere microbial communities from Kellogg Biological Station, Michigan, USA - KBS K5-50-2 metaG... | ecosystem: Host-associated > Plants > Roots >... | reverse complement strand
CGGCGCCTCTTGCGTCATCAAGGTCAGGTAGGGAGCCACAAAGCTCCATTCATCATCGCTTACATCACTGGGATAGGCTTGTCTTTCCATATCCCCTAGTTTACCAAAAGTTCATAACAGACTCTAGCGAGCATCCTCCCGGTGCAGGAACAGCTCCGTCCTCTTGTGCAAACACTACAACCGCACTTTTGAGAAAAAGAGCAAGCATCCCCGGAGCCAGCCCGTAGAACGGCTCAGCTCTTGAGCGCTAGGTCAGGCGAGCTTGCAGCATCCCAGCAACTTCTTCCAAGCGAGCAACCGTCAGGCGATCGGTGGTGCCGAGAGACTGTTTGTAGTTCTGACCATGAAACGTGCGATAGGCTCTCCAGCTGCGCTGTCCCTCTCGATAGGCCGTAAACCGTCCGGAGTGGCCGATAAAGCGGAACGAGGAGAGAGAACAGAACCACTCAAACCATTCCAGCGAATCGGTGGCGAAAGCCAGCTCCCCTTCGTGCGGGCAGATGAGCACATAGGACCCGGCAGCCCCCATTTCAACCCGTGGGATGACGCGAGCACGTGCCCGCAGCTCGCCTGGCTGGAGAGATCGCTGGAAGGGGCGCTCGCTTTGGGAAGCAACGACCAGCACCTCCTCTGCCTTGACGGGCAAAACGGATGCACCCTGTGAGAGCAAAGCCTCCAAAGAGCTCAGGCGGCGTTCATACCGCTCAGAGCGCTCGCGAAGGAGTTCCAAGGTGAGTTGGGCCACCTGCTCTTGCAGAGCCATCACTTTCGTCTCCAGACCGCAAACAACCGTTCGGAGTCCTGCTTCTTCCGAGAAAGAGACAGGGGCGTCAGCCAACGGAGTCTCGTTTTGTTGAGTGAGGGAAGGGGGCGAAAGCGTCGAAGGAAGTGGTGTGGCTTCTTGCCGGAGCCCCGGAGAAGCGGCGGCAAGTGGCGCGATGGGGCGAGCATGCAGGGTAGCCAACTGCTGGACTTGCTCGAGCGTCAAACATTTGAGGCGTGCATCAGTTGGATGGGCAAGGAAGTGCAGATGCGCATGCCGGAGCCAGTTGCGTAAGGTTTTGGGATCGATGCCGAGCATCGTACAACACTCCATCTGAGGAATGGCAGTCATGAGTCCTCCTTTCGAGGGAGTCCGTCCGGTGTGAAACAACACCAGCCGGAAGCATAAGGACTACAGGGACAACAAGGACACTTTCAGGGAGAATGCAGGGACTACAGGGAGCGCTCCACGCAGCCATGAAGAGGCGGGTATCGCCAGCCAGGCTCGCAACGCCGTCAGCAGACTACCTGGGAGTGAGAAGGGGCTGAGAGAACGAACCAACGAATGACTAACTCGAGTTCAGGCGCTGTTTTGCGTGCGAGGCGCGTGCCCGGCCCTGAGGGCCTCGACGCCACCAGGACCAGGCCAACACGGCCATCGCACTGCGAGGCAAGGGGAAAAGCAGGCGTCCCAGCAGACGGCGCACCTCGGGGACGGTCAGCGGGATGGGGGATGCAGTGACCTGATGAGCCATCTCTTGCGCAGAAACGGGTGGGTCTGCTTCTTCCTGCGCGCACAGCACGGTGAGCACTGCCAGCACCAGGAGCACGAGGGTCACATGGCGAAACCAGCCCACCCAACTGCGCACTTCATACTGATCTAAGCCCAGATCTTTGGCATTCTCGAACTCCTCCTCGATACCCCATCGGCTTCCCACCGCCCAGGCCATCACCGCAAGCTCGGTGCCTGCAGGGCCGAAGACCAGGTAATAGGTCTTTTCGGCTGGGTGAGCGGGGATGCGGCGAATGAGCAACCAATGTTGCCCGTCGTCTTCCCAACGATGTAAGATGGGCAGGCAGGCCCACTCGAAAAGCAGCGGCCCTTTTGTGCCAGTCTTCACACTGAAGCGCTGCCACTCCTGCTCGTTGACGAACCGTTGCTCGGCCTGCGCCACCGTCAGCAGAGTGCGTCCTTGAGCCGTCATGACCCCAATCGGTTCGGTCGAGGCGACCGCCAGGGCAAACCAGTACTGATGGTCTTCCAACCAGGTTCGCAGGTCCAGATTGTTGCCATACACGGTATCGGCGACGACCCAGGCCACAGGGATCTGTGCCTGATGCACCCGTTCCATCATCGCTCTCGCCAGTTCACACTTGGTCTGAAAAACGACGGTGTCAGGAATCCCGGCTTTTTCGCAGCGAGCGCGATCTTCCAGCCAGTGGCGCGGTAGATAGAGTTCCCGGTCGAGCAGCGTGTGGCCACGGCTGCTGATAGAGGAGAGAAAAACCCCGACCTGACAATTCTCGACCTGTTTGGTGCTGCCACACTATTGATGCGCCACCCCTGCTGACTGGTTGCCCCGCTTGGGAAAGCTGGTCTCGTCAATAGCCACCACGGCATACGGATCTCCCAACTGAGCCAGGACATAGGTGCGCAATTCGTCACGGACACCCTTCTCATCCCAAACGGCAGTGGTCAGAAGGCGTTGCATGCCATCGGGGCGGCTTTCTCCGGCCTGTTCGGCCAGCTGCCAGCCATTTTTGCGCGCCACGTCACTCAAGATGCCTTGGAGATACAAGAGGCAACGATGGCGTGGTTCGGGGCGAGCAAAATAGGGAGCAATGCGGGCATGCAGAGATCGTAACTCGGCTCCCCAATGGATCACGTCGTGGATGGTTGTCTTTGACCCGACAGATATGCTATGGTGCTTCTGCTTCACGGTTTTCTCCTTGCTTGTGACACGTTAGAGGGGTCGTTTTACACCTTCAGCATGTCACAACTGTGAGAAGAATAGCGTGAGTTTTTTCTCTTTTAATGAACGCTACTGCTCAGTTTATAAAGTGCGGTTGTAGTGTGCACCATCGAGGCCGTCTTCGACCCGGGTCTTCCCGTCATTTCCCGCCAGGTATCCAGGCCGAGACCGTCAGTGATCCGAATTGTCACCGCCTGCTCTGGCTACGCTGTGCTCATGGGATCTGTGACGTTGTCCGACGAGCCGGAGGAGCAAGCCGATGGTCATCCACCTGCGCCCCTATCAGCGCTTGGCGCTCTATCATCTGAGGCGAAGCATGGAGGCCGGAGCGTGGCGGCAGTACCTCGACCTGCCAACGGGCACCGGCAAAAGTACGCTTGCCGCCGCGTTTGCGGCCCAGCGGCTGGGGCAGACGCCGGGGCGCGTCCTGGCGCTGGTGCATCGGCAAGGCCTCGCCCTGCAACTGGCCGAGACGTTCAGACAGGAAGAGCTGGAGGTGGGCCTGTTGATGGAGGGCAGCCACACGTTGCACACTCCGGTCGTGGTCGCCACCGTCCAATCCCTCATGCCAGAGGCGACGCAGGCCCTCCTGACGGCCGACGCGATGCCCATTCTGACGGTGCTCATCGACGAGGCGCACCACGCCGTCCCCGGCTCGGCCTACGAGCGCGTCCTGGCCGCCATCGAGCAGGCGGCTGGCGCACAACCGGTGGCCGTGATCGGCCTGACCGCGACCCTCTATCGCAACGATGAGCGCAGCATGCTCTCGCTCTTGCCCGTCTGCGCCTTCGCGCGCACCATCCCGGAGATGGTGCAGGAGGGGTACCTCGCCCCGCTCACCTGGAAACCGGTGCAGCTCGACCTCGACCTGGCTCAGGTGGCGACCTCGCGCGAGACCGGCGAACGGGACTACGCCGAGACCGCCCTGGCAGCGCACTTGCTGCGCGAGGCCATCACCGCGCGGCTGGTGGGGCACGCCGCCTCGCTCATCGGGCAGCGCCCCACCCTGGTCTTCGCCGCCAGTGTGCAGCACGCTGCGCACCTGAGCTCGGCCTTTCGGGCGCGTGGATTGGCAGCAGCCCCCGTCTCCGGGCGCACCAGCAGGAAGCAGCGCGACGAGCTGTTTGCCCGCTGGAAGGATGGCGCCATCCAGGTGGTCTGCAACTGCGCCCTGCTCACGGAGGGCTACGACTTTCCCGGCATCGCGGCCCTGGTCATCGCGCGGCCCACGCTCTCGCCCGCCCTGTACATGCAGATGCTTGGCAGGGGCATGCGCAGGGCCGAGGGGAAGACCGACTGCCTGGTGATCGATGTGCTGGGCAAGCAGCCAGATGCGCGTCGGCAAGTGGTGCTGCCGCATGTGATCGGGATCGAAGCGGCACCTGAGGATGAGGGACATGCGGGTAAGCCTCTCAGGAGCAGGAGCAGCGACCCCGTCTTGCGGTCCATCCTGGGAGGCCGGGGAGAAACGGGGCTGGCGCTACTAGATCCCCTTGGGCGCTCGCCGTATCGCTGGACGGCTTACAGCCGCGGCTACTTCGCGCGCATCAACGCCCATGTGATCGCTATCCTCGAGCGCGACCCGGCCAAAAGCGGCCTCTACCGGTCGCGGCAGTACGCCAGGCAGCCCGAGCGCGTGCCAGAGCACTTATGGATTGAATGGCGCTATCTGCCCCTGCGGCAGTAGGTGGCGCTGGTACAGGAGGCCACCGCAGGCCTCTTCCGCGAGGCGTTTGCCGGGAAAGCGGCGGCCTGGTTGAAGGAGCCCGCCACCGAGAAGCAGTTGGAGACCCTGGGGCGCCACCGTGGGCACCTCCCTGAGCAGGCGCGCGCAGCAGGCTGGACCAAACGTGAGGCCTCGGAGGCCATCGCCTTCTACCAGCTACGCCGGGTGTTGTTCCAAGCACCGGACGAGTAAGCGGGAGCGGACAAGGCGCATGTGATCTCGCGCTTACCAGTTGCACATGACTCCCAGAGCATTCATCTTTCTCCGCCAACAATCCCTCATCACTAATGCGTAACCCATATTTCGCAATCGGATTGACAGGTTGTGGAGAATTTGGCACGCCGGCAGTTTGTACCCTCCATAAAGCCACTTAACGTTTGGATCTCTCGACCTACTCCACGAGGAAAATCTCTGAGTTTTCGCTAACGATTGCCTGCGGTCGGTAGCGCTGTCCATGAAGCCGCATGTCGAGTGCCCGAAGACGCATACCTATTCGGGCGTTTTTTAACTGTGGGAAGCGTTCTTGAGGGGCAACAATGCGGACTTCGGCTTCACGCCACCTCACAGTAACCTTCCAATGATAATCCTTGAGTTCAAGTACAAGAATCGTTCCTTCAAAGCCGTGAACAGCATCCTCTAACGCCCGCGAATGGCTGGCATGGTCTGCCTGCCACCTCCAAAATGGCCTGCACCAGGGACGGAACTCACATACCGTACAGACCGTACCGGGAGAGGCAAGGTGTTCTGCACTCAAACCCTCCTGCAGTTTTTGCACTATCTGGCGAGCTTCATACCCAACCTGCAGGCATATCCCAGGATTGACGGCTACCTTATGCGTCGCTCCGGTAAAGGGATAAACGACCAGGGCCTCCGCAGGCCATTCTCCGAATGTCTCATGCCAGAGCAATGCGTACAACTGCAGTTGTCTCTCGTAGCGCTCCGGCAGATCAGCGCGTAGGGCTGACTTATAATCTATTAAACGCACGCCCCCATTGGGAAGCCTCTCCGCATAATCTATTCTACCCATGAGGAGGCCATCCTGCGACTGAACAGGGATTTCTACCACAACGAACTCCCCGCTCACGTTCGTGCCCATGGAAGTCGCGCCCTTGATCGGCATATCCGCGCGCTGCTGTTTGTGCTCCAATACGCTGGACTCCCCAAGGGAATATTCGGCCAGGCGCAGCGCCTCCACGGTTACCGCTTCCAAAGCGCGCTGAACCCGCTCCTCATTACGCGCGAGCATCTGCTCGCGCGGGTGCGTATCCTTTTGCATTTCCTGCAGGGCGAGCTCTTCGCGGAAACGTTTGGCAGCTTCCTCGACAATAATGTCAGGGTTGGATGAACCGATAGGGCGCTCTGTCAGGGATTGCAAAGTCCGGTGGAACGCGATCCCGACGCGCGCTGCGTAAGCCGTACGGCGTTCGTAGCCTTTTGAGTACTCGAAGTAGATGCGTAGCGTGCAGGAACGCATGATCTCAATGGCGGTCGGCCCAAAGGGCGCCTCTGGTCGACCCCTTGGCGGCCAGAGGCTGCTCTCGTTTATCAGCCAGTTGAAGGCAGTTGGCGTCACGTTATTCATCATCTCACCACGTAAGGTTGTTCAGCACCCAGAATGGGCGCCGCTCGAGGTCAAAGGTAGTGTGGACTGCGCAACGCAATCCGTGGGCACTCAAAAATGCCTGCCGCTCGTCGCGGGTCGGGCGCCCCTGGAGTGGGTGGATCACCCAGAGACCCACCTGTACTCCCTCCGAATCGCGCAGGACAAGCGGGAAGCGTTGCCTGTCGAGTGTAACCGCAGGCAGTACGCTCCAGCTCGTTCGCGCATATTCTGCCAGCGCTGCGGAACAGTATTCGACCTGGAGAGGATTCAGGGCCGGCAGCTGGTGGCGGAGTACGAATCGCAGCAACGCCGCCCCTAATTCCCGGTCGAGAAGCGGATGGAACATCTGGTTCCGGTAATCAAACATGCAATGGTAGCAAGCTCCCTGGCACTCTGGATTCGGGCAAGCTTCTCCCAATTCCAACGCTTTACGCAAAATAGCCTCCAGGTTTTGCTCTATTGCCCGTGCGTAGCCGGCCCCTCCGGGAACGTTGTCATAGAGAAAAACTTCACCGTGCAGACGATGCCCGAGGCCCCTGCGCACTGCTCGCGCGCCTACCTTCAGTTCCCCAGGATCAATTTGTAAGATTATGGCAGCGGCATTCGCAATCAACATACCGAAAGAATACCAGACGGCTTTCCCGGACGGACTTTGGAAGGGAGCATCGAGCGTATCCGGCAGGTCAACTCCCAGTAGGACAACCTCTGAGAAAAATTGGTGGCCGAGGATGACCTGGTTGTGGAAGTCATTCGTGTTTGGGCACGTATCACCGGCTCGCGGGCCAGCATTTTTCCCCCAAAAAGGTGGGACACTGGCCGGATAGGTATGGCTCCCCAGATTATCGGGATCAAGTGCCCGCCCGCAGGCCGGGCAGATGATAAAGCCAGGGAAGTCGGAGTTCGGGCCCTTGTTGCAGATGAAAAGTTCACCCTGTCGTACGCGGACGTACAAGCGTGGCGCAAAGGAGAGCTGGGGTTTCCCTGTGCTGAATGATGTCTGTCCCACAAGGAGCCGGGCAGGAAGCACATAACCGCCCCGCTCGCGCCCCCCTCTCACATACCTTTCGCGCCCGACGTTTGGCAGAGCGCAGTCAACGGTGAAGCCTCGGGGCTGTAGATAGGGGAGCGGGGTGACCTGGAAGCTCCCACACTCTTCACACTGATCGGGCAGGTCACCCGTGTTGCGTACCAGTGTCACCGACTGGCAGTCGGAGCACTCCACCAGCATACCGCTCGGACTGTAGTCCGGATTCGGGTTGAAGCGATCATAAACACCGGCGCTGCGGTAAATGTAGGTATTTGGGAATTCTCCCCGGATCACCTCAGACCCTGGAGCGTACTCTGCCAGCGCGATCTGGAGGTCCCGCTGCATAGCATCGCCCTTGACCAGTTCCGTCTCCCCGTAGGATGGTTGATCTGATGGGATGAAGAGGCTCACGACATCCACCGGGAAGGCGTACTCTGGGAGAAGACCGGCGTTCATCAGGCTATCCAGGACTTTATCCTTATTCTCGCACCTGCTCACCACCGCCTGCACTTCGGTCACAAGCTTGTCGAGCCACACTCCCAGTTTGGGCACAAACACCGGATCAACGATTTGTTTGCAACGCTCCAGAAGAGGAGCGCGGTTTGAGGCCAGGTAGGTGCGCAGTCGTGTGGAATACTGGCCGTTCGTGAAGTCCGCAACCGTTCCCCAGGCTTCGAAAAGATTTGACTGCTGTGCAGACTGTCGCGTTTTTGACGACTGGTAGAAGAAACTCTGCAGGAGCAAAGAGCGCACATGGCGGCGTGCGAAGACCTCCTTCGTCAGGTAGAGAGCGGGCACTCGAGGCGGATGGCTCACGATTTCTGGTGGGTGGGCGAAATAGTACTGGTCGTGGCTCCGGAACTGCGCGAAGGAGAGTACCGTCGCGAGGGAACTCCCGCGCCGCCCGGCGCGGCCAGCACGCTGCTGGTAGTTCGCCACAGTAGGGGGAACATTGCGCATCCCCACGCTGAGGAGGCTGCCAATGTCGATCCCCATCTCCATGGTGGTGGTCACAGAGAGAACATCGACACGGTAGTCATCGGCATGCTGGTGGTCATGGAAAAGGTCCTGAAACCAGCGTTCCTCGTCTCGGGCTTCCACGCCCGGGATCTGGGCCGTGTGTTCCACCGCTCTCAATGGATAGGGATCATCGAAGAGCGACCCAGGGAGCGCATGCAAAGCCGAGCGCCGATAGAAGCTGCGGACGGAGGCGGCAGAGAAAGGGCTGGTTGGCTGGCCACACCGGAGACAAACGTTGAAAGGTGCCTCGCTCATAATATACGCGCAGGCATTACAGCGCTGGACAGTAGAACCGATAGGATGGAGGTTGAAAACGTCGATGCGGATGCCATGAGGGACCTTTTCGCCAAATTTTTTCCCAGCCGGTGTCAAAATCTTGAAGCCAATGAGCGCGTCCCACAGTGGCCCAGCCAGGTTCCTGACCCACTGGTCCGCCGCAGCTTTGTTGGGAAGGCGCTTCATGGCAACAAGCGCCCGGGAAACGGCGATGACGTAACGCCCCAACTTGCGCGTGGCATTGAGATTGTAGGGAATAGCGTGCCGCCCCTGGTCGGTATCCCGTTTATATCCCCAGATGAGTACATTGCGCTCATATTCGTTCACCATTTTATCTGGCCACTCCCACGGAGCCAATGGCTGAGGGGGGAGGAGAATATTCTCGGTGGCGAGGATGCGAGTCACAGCCTGGAGAAACAGGCCCGTCTCAGGTTCGCTCAGACAGGGGAATGTGCCGAACGTTTCCGGGAGTCCGACACGCCAGTAAGCGAGCCCCAGGGGTTCCAGTGCAAATTCTCTTTTTTGCGAGAGTTCGCGGCGCAGACCCACATGAAAGGCAGTCTGCGCCCACTTGAAGCAAGCCGAATCTCCCTGCTCCATTTTCCTGAAGTATTCACGTATGAGCCCATTTGTCGGATCGATCCCTCGCTGAATTTGGAGCTGGATCACGCGGGAACGCACCTCTTCGAAAGAGAGCGCCCTGGGGTCGGGATGCCTTCCCGATCCCAGGCACGCGTGGCACGTCGTTAGCGTGCGTACCTGTTCCTGGCCGATAATATATGCCCCCGTTTGTTCGATGCTCCCCTCCCCCTCACATTCCTGGCAAGCCATCAAAGCCCGATAGACAAGTTGGCGAAACACATCATTGTGGTGGTCGTCCCGCAGGTCGGCAGCCAGCTGCGCTGCCTCCTGGCGCGAATCGGTGAAAAGGAGCGCTTTGCGCCCGTAATTCGGAGGGGTGCCATGCGTCGCCCGCGGCTGGACGCGAAACCCATCCTCAGCGAGGATGGAGAAGGTGCGCGGGCCTTTCGTGCGCAGCGGCTCGATGATCTCGCGGCCGCCCTCCCTCATCTCACGGTAATTGCGACAGCGCGGGCACTGGGCCGGAAAGTTCCCACCCTGCGCAATCCCATCCGCGTCTGGATCAACCGTGTAGACTGGGCGCGCATACGCGTCATGTGGGTGTGTCGGTAACGTGGTTCGGGTGGAACGATATTCAACTGATGCATAGGCGTCAGGGATCTCGACGCCAAACACTTCAAACTGGGTAAAGTCGGTCCGCCTCCCGCTCAAATCGTCGCTCCATGGCCAGAGGCTTCCCTGAGCGGAGTCCGGTATTCCGCCCAAATACAGCAGTCCGCACTGCCGGCATGAGAACAGCTCCAGCACGCGGGCACCGCACTCGCACCACGGACGCGGATCCATATACAACTTCCCGACGGGACGTGGCGTGGTTTCCGAAGCTGGGGGAGGCGCTTTCGAGCAGTCCGGGTCCATGCAGGCCCAGATCCCATAGACACCGCGGAAGAAGATGTGCATGCGCACAGAGATGAGCGGCGGCGTATCTGGGAGTGCCGATGCTCTCGCGAAGCTCCCCGCTGCTAAGATACCCGCCGTAGCGCGCTCGCGCTCTCCGGGCGTTCCCAATCCGGGCCAGCACTCTTCAGCAAGTCTATCGAGCAGCGTTGCCCGGCGGGCAGTGCGTTGACGCGTCCACTGGATATCGTGATTCTGCTCCAGCAGATTATAAAGGGCGACTTGCGGCGGCAGTCGCTTATCAACTGGCCCCGCGACGAGATCAGCGGCCAGTTGTTCGATGGCCAGATCTGGACTGCTCAGAGAAAAGTTCCGATGGAAGCGCTCGAAAGCAAAGAGGGTACGAGAAGATGCCTGGCGTTCGGGCACAACCTGGGCACCCGCACCTACGTGAATCAGGGTAAACCTGCTTTCTGGCTCGCCAAAGAGGTCTGCAACGAACTGGATCAGTTGATCATCTGATCCCGGTGGGACAGAGGCTGTCGTGGCAATTGCACGGAACTGAGGTGACCCGGATGGCAGCCCCAGCCGCTCCTTGAGCCGCCTGACGAGATAGGCCACCTCGGTGCCCTTTGCGCCAGTATAGGTGTGAGCCTCATCTAGCACGAGCGTCAGGCGGGCACTGGGCGTGCTTTCCAGCCACATGCGCGTGCAATCAAACATTCTGGCCTCGATTGGGCGTATGAGCATGTATTCGAGCATGGAGTAGTTCGTCACGAGGACATCTGGAGGCGCTTCCTGCATATCCCAGCGGCACAACATCTCAGGGCTATCCGGGCGGGGCCAGTTTCCGGTGTCGCGCAGTTCTTCCCGCAATTTTTCCCAATCGGCTATGACCTTTTGAAGGTATGCGTCAAAGCTCTCTCGCCTGGATTTATGGCTCCAGTGCCCTGTGGGCAGCGATAATCCCGTGTACATACCGAAATGGATCACGTTCCCATTCCACTGTTGCTTTTGCCAATCTGGCGACCCACCTCGGGCAAGGATGCGGCGCAGGCGTGAGAGCTGGTCGTTTACCAGCGCATTCATCGGATAGAGAATGATCCCCCGCATCGCCGCGGGACGCTGTTCATGTCGTCGGTTATTGAGCCACCCCCTGTGAGGATCGAAACGCCCCGGACGTTCCTGATCTGTGACGGGAGCCCATGATGGGGCTTCTTGCAGCACATCGGCCAGTATCGGGAGCATGAAACTCTCTGTTTTCCCGGAACCTGTTCCAGTGGCTACCAGTAAATCGGGACGATCTCCGACCGACGCCAGCAATGCCTCTTCCTGGTGGGTATACAAAGGGAAGCGGTCAACCGGCACGCCATACTGCATAAGCGAGGTCAGGCCAGCAGGGACTATGTGAGGGTACAGTCTTTCGAGCTCGATCAGCTTATGGGCGGGGGGAAAAGCGGGGGTTGCCTCGATGAAAGGCGCCTGGGCCACCACGCCTCGTTGACGAAGGATGTCGCCGCGCTCGGCGAAAATAGCGGGATGCGCGATCTTGTACGCTGTCTCCAGGTATTCGATCGTCGACTCTTTGATGTGCTCAAAAGCTTCGCTTGGTGTCAGCCGCATAAGTGATCCCTCTTTTACGCTTCCCGCTCGATCGTTTTAAATAATCAATCACCTGTGAGTTCGCCCAATTAATTGCTCCCAGATGATCTCCCTTGTGCACTGCTGGTAATCTGACCGGGTCCATGCACGCGGAATGAGCCAGCGATTGACGGCGAGTGTACCAATAGTTGCCGTAGAAGGACGCAATACCGCGCCAATCTCACCCGTCCCACATAGGCACTCTCGCCAGTTCGGTACAAGCGGGGCTCCGTATACTTCCCTGCTGATGCCGTGCCTGAGGAGATGGGGGTCGAGCCCAACGCGCCGCACTGCTTCCTTCGCGACCCGCAAACGCCAATTCGGTCCTTGCCCAAATTGATGCCCAGACGCATAAGCGTGCCCTTCCCGGCGCAGGAGTTCGCGCATGAGGAAGAAAAGCGGTTGCGGTATATGAAAATGCCCCCAGCCTGTTGTCTGACCGATGTGCAGAAATTCCAACACACCAGGCAGTTTCAGGCGATTGTAGAGCGACGAACGGCCAAGCGCTGAGGTTACAGTGATCAGGACGAGTTGGGCATGTTTGTGCTGCTGGCTGATGATGCCGCTGCGATGGCTGTACTTTGCCGCGAAGGCATCGCATACTTCCTGTGAAGTCATGAGAGCAGCTGTAATTTTCCCACCAAGGAGAGATGAATAGGGAGGAACGGCTCCGACGACATGAGCATCCATGACATGGACGAGCCGTTGCCTACGATCATCCACATCCCACCCAATCCATGTGTCACGCGCTTGTAAATTGAAAACCGGGTCCGTGAGCGCGAATATGCCGATGAGCTTGCCATTTGCCCTGTCCCGGACAAGGAAACGCAAACGGCGCCCATACCCGCGGGAGACGGGAACCGACCATAACAGTGTCGCGAGTCGGAATAAATCAGCGTCTTCTGTCTCGGAAATGACGAGCGAGATAGCGGGATCTACCGCCTCGGGTATGACTTCCCTACCCTCGGCAAAGTGCGGTAGGAGCTTGCGGCCGTGACGGGAAAGGAATTGCTGCTCGCCCTCTCTGTACTCTGCCCGTTGGGCCGCATGCCGGGAGCGCACCAGATCTTTTGTGTACGTTTGATCTGGCGCCGGAACAAGCGGGTCAAGGCCGATGAGAGCCAGGTGAGCGAGTAATTCGACACGTATGCGCTCATGCAGCTCAGCCAGGCTGCACTCCTCAATAAAACTGTTCCCCGACGGCTGCGCCTCATCGATCGGTATTTGCTTTTGCTGTACGTTCATACACGTAAATCTCAAATCCTTACGTAATTGTCTCCTGGCGCATTCTAGCAGTTCTTCACTCTACTTGTCTAGTGGCTCATCCCTGAGTAGAAATCACCCGCACTTGGGAAATTACTCCCGGCCCTTGAAAGTACCGGTGGCGAATTTGGAATCAACACCTACTATTCACTTGGATAGCGCGCGTTGCTCTTACACAGGTAGCTTTCTCAGGCGGGTTCCACCTCTTTACCCTCTCGCCAATTGCTTAGGTCGGAGGAAGAACGAGGCTGGCGCTACTCCCATCGAAATCTTCGGTTCCAGAAGGCGTGTACCGCAACACATTTTCCACGTAGAGATCAATCAGGTGAAAGTAGTACGGCGATACCGTGTATTGCTGCGAACGCACAAATAGGACGCCCATGGTTGATAGAAACTGCACCTCGTCAAAGTGCGCCTCTCCCTGCATAACCTGGAAACGTCGAATGAGATGAGCGTGCTCCTGTCCGTGCACGTTCATGCCGGTTCGGGACCCCACGAGAAAGGCGTTGGTATCGTCATGCCAGATACCCTGATAAAGCTGCACATCTTGCCCTTTTTCGCTCAAAAACATTCCCAGGTCTTTATAGATCCTGGCGATGTATCTGCGGTCATATTTCCCCTCCTTTGCCTGTTTGCTGTCAAAAATGCGAGCGATACGCTCCAGCCACACACCGCTTGTCAGTTCTAGATAGGAGAGCGTGGGATGGGTCACGGCGATCTCTTCCAACAGCGCATCATACTCTAGCAGATGTTCATAAAAGGTCAGGGAACGGCGTTCAATCTCCGTGGTGGGTTCCCGGCTGCCGTCCAGTAGACCCCGTCGCGATAACTCATTCGACGGTAAAAGCGCCGACCGTTTTTGCTGGATCCTGTCGTAAAGTGGAGCTAATCGAAAGTATGCGATAGGATGGGGCATCCACTGTTCCTTATGCCGCTCCTCGATCTTTTGGTAATCGTAGAGGACGCGCTCTTCCAGGTCTTCGATAGCGACGAAAAGGTCGCGGCCCACGACGATATCGAACGTCGGCAAGTCCTTGAGAGCGCCATCCCTTTCAGTACGCCGCCGCTCAGCGAGCAGTTGCTCGTATTGCTCATCCCAGCAAACGCCCCATCCATCGAGCAGTTGATAAAACGCTTCTCTTTGGGCGGGGTCCCGCCAATCGAGGAAGCGCAACCGATCCCCCTCAAACCAGAGCGCCGTTGTAAAGACTTCGCCGCCGAAGCGGGCCCTCCGTATAAAGGCCACCTCTTTTGGGAGAAGCGGCAGAACGAAATGCCCAATTCCATGTATGACCGCGCACTTGAGGTAGAGTTCACTCAGCGCCACGCCTAGATTCCGCGCGAGGTCACTATCGTCGGATAGGGGCGGGGGGTAGTCGAGGTAATCTCCACCCTCCAGCGCATCGGGGTCGTTTGTATTGACGTTGAGCGACTGCTTGGGGATTTCTGGATGGGCCGTATAGAGCGCAGGATAGGGATCGCTCTCACCAGAGAGCATTCCGTCCTCATCAAAATCTTCCGCCTTCGCATCTAATAATACCAGTACGCCCCCTTCCGGGGCGTTCCTGACATCATCTAAGGCGACGAAGTAAACACCTGGTGACATACTATTGAAGAGGTCAACATAGTCGGCGAGGAGATGGGCACGTTGCAGGCGGTTGTCGTAGACGCCGACGAGTCCCAGCCGCTGCACGGGTAAGTCTACGTGCTTGGGAGGGCTGGCGCGGGTAAAAGTGCGTTCCTTCGCATGGCCGGTTATCCCCAGCTCTTTCAGGTCGACGAGAAATTGCTGGATGAAATCCAGGACAATTTTCCCTTTGCCGGCATCGGGGTCTCGGGGGTCATGATACTTGACCTGCGCCCGCCTCCCTGGAAATGTGACGATATCGTAGACTGCTGGCTCTTGCTCGGCAACCCCCGATTTGAGATGCATGAAAAAGAACTTGTTCCCGACGGCGCGTTTGCCAAAGAGGGGGCGTGAGGGCTGATATGGCGGTTCGACCCTGCCAAAGCGCCTGGCGTGGGGGACAATGCGAAACTCCTGCGTAGGGGTGCCCTCCGTCTTGGTTGGGGCCCCTTTCAACTCAACTTCCACGCAATAAAGAAAGTCTCCGCCTCCCGATCGCGCGTACACGTAGCATCTGTCCTGCCCTACGAAGCGGCTTGTCTCGTCTCTGTGGAAAAATCTGATCTGCAGCAGCTTGAGGAGGACATGCAGCGGCAGGTCGCTGAAGTGTATGTCCCTCCGAGGGAGGGGGGTATCCTGGAACCAGGATAAAAGTAGATCCCTGACCGGAGCCTCTCGCGGGTAGAGAATGTAGACGACCCATTTCTTATTCCTCTTCCCATCTAGTTCGTCGTGCTGGAACGATTTGTAGGGGTAGTCGATCTGGTCGCGGATGGTGTTATACACGCGGCCAAAATCAGTACGTACCTTGCGGTAAAGCAGTTGGTCGGGAATGACATATCGCACGAGCCGGTATCGCGCTTCCAGAATGTCATAACTTTGAGGTTGGTCGATCACCAGCGTGGTTGTGGTGACGGTGTGCTGCTTTGGGTGTTCCTGGATAGTCATGCTTGTTTGTTCTCCTCCTCTTGGTGCAGAGCCTTCTTGAGGTCGGCAAGGAACGTAGTGAAGGCGGCCTGGTAGCAATTCGGCGCCTGACGATCGAGCGCGCCTTGCACGACGATAATCTCCGCAGCCTCAAAATCAGAGACCGCCTGGAACGCGCGGTTATAGTAGCCCAGCGGCCGCTCCTGCCCGCTTATCAGATTGATGTACATGAGTTTGCTCTCCGCACCGGCGTGATGCGTGACGTGATCCAGCTTTACCTGGGCGTGTTTGATGAAATGCGCCTCATTCAGTGACGGATGCCAGAGCGGATCGTCGGCGGGGAGCGGAAAACGATCGAGGGTCAGGTCGTTGTAGTTTTTACAATCGATGAACCAGGGCGTGTTTGCGACGC